>Ga0194039_1000134_pt1 | contig 47380 bp, 22 predicted proteins | sample JunL228m_MetaG_FD_148679 | JGI IMG/M metagenome (GOLD analysis project Ga0194039, IMG submission 148679) | Anoxic zone freshwater microbial communities from boreal shield lake in IISD Experimental Lakes Area, Ontario, Canada - Jun2016-L227-8m | ecosystem: Environmental > Aquatic > Freshwater >...
CGGTGTGCGGGTGCGAAGAAGATTCGGCCAGCGGGCGGCGAGAGTATTTGGAGGTGCTGGAGCGGCGGGTGGATTGGAAGCATCCCACGAAGGCAGGAGCGGCATATTCGGAGGGCGAGGGTAAGCCGGAGTTGGCCGTTCATTCGGCCATGCGGCGGGGATGGTTTTTTGGTTCGCAGAAGTTCCAGGAGAAGCTGTTGAAACTGGCATCAGGGAAATTGAGGGAGAGGGCAGGGAAAAAGTCCGACGACTACAATGGCGAGGATGTGAGCGATCACGGGGAGCAACGTGCCCGGGAACTTTTGCAGGCGGGGCTGGAATATTTCCAGACAACGCAATCCGAACTGCGCGATGCGTGAAAGAGCGATTGGAAGAAATGCCTCCTTGCCGAACTAATCCAAGCGGAAACCACGATGAGACTGGACTGGGTCAGCGGGGAGTTGGGGATGGGAACCAGGAGTTGGTGCTGCCATCAGATTTGCAAAATACGCATCAGGCTCGGGAAGGATCGGAAACTGCGTGGAAGCCGCGCTGGAATAATTAATGCAATAAAAATGACTGACCCCTTTTTCTTCACGGGAGCTCCACCGGCCAGACATCATCGCCGATGGCGTTCTTGAGGCCGGTCAGGTCGGTGGCCCCGAAGTGGTCGAGCAGTGCCGGCATCGCGGCCGTGGCCGGAATGCCCAGCCATGAGGAGGGGCGGTCCACCGGTTTGCGTTCGATCGTTGCGTGGAATCGTTCTTTTTTTGTCATGGTTATTGGGGAGCTCAACAGTGATGGAGGATTTTCAACATGCCCCATCCATACACTATTAATCTTTCGTTGAAACCGGTCAAACTTTTCATGAGTATGTAGACCTCTGCCGCTTAAAAAAAACGGATGCCATGCAGCATGAACATCGGACCAAAACGGAAATTTCGGAAGCCCTGGGCTTCTCCCCCTTTCCGCTTTTCTTCGCTGGATGAAGGCGCAAAATATGAACTCCCCTTCAGGACGATGAACTTAGCCCCAGCACTGCACGGGCGTGGAGCGCAATCGGCCCCCGAACATCATTGGCAAACGTCTCAAGCGTTTTACGGGCCAGCCTCTCATGATCACCACAGCGAAACAGGCAACGTGCCAACTCCAGCGGAAGATGCCCGCAAACCCCTGTAAATGAGCGAAGTTTCAGCCTAGCCTCATCCAACGTCAACTCGGCCTTCTGCGCGCCACCCACCTTTTTCAGTTCGGCCGCAAGCGCCAGCGCAGCCTTCGGGTCACCCAGCGCCTCAAGTGCCAGCGCGATGCAGTAGAGATGTGACGGACGACCCTCCGGCAGTGTGGATAACAAATTCAGTTTATCCAGAATCGGCTTGAGCGCACGCGGATCACGGGTCCGGCCCAAGGCAAGGATATAGCTGTCCAGCCAGGTCATCCTCGGATAGTAGTGCCCGATATCCTCCGTGCCAAACTCGTGCCGCGCCTCAATCTCTTCAACCAATACCTCAACGCCAGCCGCGTCGCCCATCATCCCCAATACATGCGCACAGCGCAACTTGCCAGCCGCATCAGGGGTAGCCTTCAGCGCCGTCTTCAACAGGGGTAACGACCGATCCGGATCACTCATGCTCACTTTCACCCTTGAATAGTCCGTCTCCACCAATACCCGGATGGCCTCCTGAATAGCGGTCAACGGCAGGGGGAACGAATCAGGCTGACCAGCACGATCCGCAGGCAGACAGCCATTTTGGACCAGGCGGGCCTGGAGCTTGGGAAAGTCGATGCTGCGGGGCGACTGGTGATTCTGGACCGCCATCGCGGCGGCCATTCCGACCGCATACCCTTGATTCTGCATATCCGGCTGCATCCGCACCGCCGGCGTCACATCCGCATCGGCGCTAAGGGCAATCCCGATGACCAGTATGCCGTCCAACCCCTTGGGCAACAAACAGCGGTAAGGCACACAGGTGATGCCGCCTGGATAATTATTGATCTGGAAATACGGATGCACCGGCTCACTATGCTTATCCAGGGTGCCACTCTTGCCAACGTTAATGGTATCCGGGAATATGCGTTCATTCACCATATCCATTGGCGTGAGCGTGTAGTCACCCACGATCCGCCGCCGTTCACGTGTATCAAGAAGCTGGGCGAGATCATAAGCATTCCCATTAAGGCGCCGTGCCACAACAGTCACGGTCCAGCGATCAACCATGTCCAGATCGTTGGCATAGGTCCAATCGGAATTGAGATAGCTGGCCCCCAGTTCTCGCCTCGGCAAACCCGCCTGCTGCACGCCAAAGTGTTTTGCGCTTTCGAACTCGCAGGGCGCACCGGCGGCCGCCGCGATATCCGCATTGCCACTCGCATCGATCACAACCTTGGCCAGGACAATGCCACGCCCTTGTGGTGTCGCAACCACGATGCCCTTCACCTTGCCATTCTCCACCAGCGCTCCGACACCCTGCCCCTCAAACCAGATATCACCGCCCGCTTTCCGGATCTCCTGACGCCACCACTCCATCTTGCCGACCACGTAAGAGGGAGTTCCCAAAGCCTTGATCCCCGCTTCCGTCTCTGCCGTAAACCCGATGATGAGCCCGTAGCAATACAGCCCGATCTGCCCCATGGTCGCAACCCCGCCCAAACCATGGAGGTATTCAATAACCAGCGTCTTTGCCCCTTCACGCGCCGCCCCGATTCCTGCACAAGCGCCGCTCGTTCCTCCACCGACCACCACCACATCGTATTCACCCACGATCGGTATGGCCCGCGCCGGCACCGCAACCATTTTACCCTCTACATTCCAAGGCCGCACTCCCGATAGCAACTCATAGGTGTCGAGTTGAAAAGGCTTCGGCTCAGCCGGGCCCCCTCCGCCGGAGGGGCTACGAAGGCTGGAAGGCTTCGCCCTACCTTGAGAAATCTCCTGTCTTTCGGTAGGGCGAGGCGTCCCTGCCGAGCCGTCCTGGCGACTCGTTTCCCGTCCTTTCGCCGCACTCGCAGCCGCACCACCGAGTCTGCCCCCTAAAGCCAACGACTGCAAGGGCCGCAACAACTCTGCCGCCGCCTCGCGCGAAATATCCGCACAGGCTCCCAGCACGAACAAATGTCGAACCGACTCAGGTTGAAAGACCTCCAAATCAATCTTTTTAGCATCAGGCCAGCAACCCGATAGTGATTTTTTTCCTACAATCGGATCCGGCGGAATCTGAAACAAACGTTCCGCTGCATCCATCTGACTCGGATGGAAGGTCAAATCCCGGGCGGCCTGTTCTGCCGCCGCAAACGAGGCAAAAGACGCATCGGGCATTGGCAGCTTCAGGGTGTACTCAATCAGGGACTCATACGTCAGCCCCACCGGACTGTTCCGATCTCCCCAGCCCCCCATTGACGGCAGCCCGCCCAATGGAAAGCGGAGCGGAATCCTACGGACCTCAACGCCGGCTTCCTTGCGAGCCTCACCCGCCACGACTACGCGACTGAACGTCTGGAGCCTGGCAGGATAGGGCAACGCCTTGGCCCCGGCCATTCGGGCCACCCACGCCCGATCAGTTGCATCAATCACCACCTTGGCCTGAACCGCCTGGCGCCCAGCTCGGTTCACGATCTCTACGCCACTCACCTCGCCCGCTGCATCCTTGAGAATCGCCACCGCTCCACTTTCGTAAAGGAAAGGAATTCTGGCCTCAAGCAACGCATCTTCCAATACCCGTTTGATCTGCATGGGAGTGACATTCACCACGGCCGAATCCGGACTTTTTTTTGTCTTTGGCGCCAACAACTGAATCTGCCCGATCAGGATTCTTTTTGCGCCAGGTGCAGCCCGCACCTCCAACCGCACATGACGCGCCAATTTCCCCACTTTGCCGCAGAGTACCAACGCATCCTCAATATAATCCCGCTTGCCGAGCTCTTGATTGCGGAGTGTCCCTGCGGGCTGCCAGACAGACTTGTCATCACTCACCGCCAACTCGACTTGATCAACCCCGAAATCGCCGGCGGCCTGATACAGCATCACCCGGGCCTCCCCGATCTGTTGCGGATCGGCCAACGACAACGTCAAGGTTACCGGGCCATCAAATTGAACACTATGCCCGAATGCGTGGCCCCACTGCCCGTCCTTTAACGACACCGGCATGAAATCATCTTTATGGATACCTTTGGCAGGAAGGTTCGATTCATAGGTGTAATCAAGACCACGCCGCTCAAGTTGGGGCGCGAACAATTTTTTGGCGAGTTCTGAATCAGGTTCTTCGCCATGCTCCAACCAGAGTCGGCCTGTGGCGCAAAGATCTTCGCCCAGATAAGGACGCGGTGCCATCAGGAATACCGTAGCCCCCTGCTCCCTGGCGGCCAACGCCGCTGCCACTGCAGCCGTCGTCCCACCCACCACCACGACATCAACCTCATGCACCAGAGGAATTTCACGCTTCGACTCAATGATTTCCATACTCAAAAATCCTTCTTGCTGTATCGTTGATCAGCTAATCTCTGGGTGTCAAATTGAATGCCGCAGGAGTTCCGGCGTGGGCGCTGGGGGCGATCCAGATTTCGTAATCGCCGGCATCCACGCGCGGGTTGCCCTTGCGGTCGATGTATCCGAGGACGTCGCCGGTCAGCGGGAAGCTGAGGTCCGCTTTTTCTCCGGGCTGGAGTTTGACGCGCTTGAAGCCGCGTAATTCCTGCTTCGGCCTTGCGCCTTCGTGGCAGACCAGCTGGCGGATATACAACTGCGGCACTTCGATGCCCTCGCGTTTGCCGGTGTTGGTGATCGTCACGGTCGCCTCGGCCGATTTGCCGTTTGCCGCAGGGGTGATTTTGACCGGGCTGTATTCAAACGTGGTGTAGGTCAGCCCGTAGCCAAACCAAAATTTGGCATCCATGTCTTTCATGTCCCGGTATTGGCCCGAGCGCGGCCGGCCGGTGTTATAATAGTTGTAATAAATCGGGACCTGCCCGACATGACGCGGCACCGACATGCTCAGGCGAGCGGAGGGCGCGACATTGCCCAAGAGAAGATCCGCGAGCCCGCTGCCGGCTTCCCCCCCCGGCTGCCAGGCGTAAAAGACTGCGGCGGATTTCTCCCAAACCTCGGGCAAGGCCAGCGGACGTCCGCTGAACACGATCGTCACGACCGGTTTTCCGGTGGCGGCCACCGCATCGAACAGCGCTTGCTGATTTCCTGTGAGCGTCAGAAAAGCGCGGGAGGCATTTTCTCCGGTAAAACCTTTGGTCTCACCCACCGCCATGATGACGACATCCGCGTCCTTGGCGGCCGCGACGGCTTCATCAATCTTGAGATCCGCATCCGTGGGAGGAACACTTTCGTCGGGGACGATCTTGCCGTCCTGGAGGGTCTTGGTCGTGGGCACGGTGTTAATGGCACATCCTTTAACGACCGTCAGAGTGGCATCAGTGGGGAGAGCCTCCTTGAGCGCGCTCGCCAACGTCGGTTTGCTCCAGGAGGTGCGCCCCGTCCAGCAGCCAAGGATTTCGCGATGGTCATCGCCCACCGGACCAATCAGCGCGATTTTCTTAAGCTCCTTTGAGAGCGGAAGAATTCCGGTATTTTTGAGAAGAACCGTCGATTTCGTCACGCATTCGCGCGCCAGCGCGATATCCTCCGGCTTCTTCTGCGCGGCCTTGTAGGCTGACTCGTCCACATAGGGGCGCTCAAAGAGGCCGACTTGGAATTTTACGCGAAGCACACGACGGACGGCTTCGTCCACAGTAGCCAAAGAAACACGACCTGCTTTGATTTCTGCTGCAAGATTCGGCACGTAGGCTTCGGACTTCATGTCCATGTCGTTGCCAGCGTTGATGGCGAGGCGTGCGGCGTCGGCCTTGTCCTTGGCATAGCCCCAATTCACCAACTGCTCGACCGCGAGCCAATCGCTGACCACAAAGCCTTTGAACTTCCACTCGTCGCGGAGGATCTCGGTCATCGCATGATGGTTCGCCGCCGCAGGGATGCCATCGATCGCGTTGAAGCTGCTCATAATGGTCAGCGCCCCCGCTTTGACCCCGGCGTCAAAGGAGGGCAAATGCGCATTGCGCAGCGTCCACTCGGTGATTTCCGAATCGTTGTAATCCCGTCCGCCCGTGACGGCGCTATAGCCGACATAGTGCTTCAGGCAAGCCGCCACCCGGTCGGGCGCGGCCGGGTTGGTCCCTTGAAATCCTCTCACCTGCGCCGCATTGCAAAGCGAGGAAAGGTAAGGGTCTTCGCCACAAGTTTCCGCCACGCGTCCCCAACGAGGATCGCGGGCCAGGTCGCACATTGGCGCGAACACCCACTCGACGCCTTCGGCACGCGTCTCGCGAGCCGCCACCGTCTGCGCCCGCTCGAGAAGCTCAGGGTCGAAAGAACAGGAAAGACCCAGCGCGATGGGAAATAGCGTGGTCGCCCCGTGGATGATATCCATCCCGAAAAGGATCGGAATCCCCAGACGGGATTCCTGCACCGCAATGCGCTGGAATTGGTTGCGGTCCGCGGGAACGCCGCGGCCCCAAATGTAGGAGCTCACCTCGCCACGACGCATTAGAGGAAACAATGCCTGGTCATTTTTTCTGTCCCCTGTCACCAGTTGGTTCAACTGCCCGAGCTTTTCCTCCAGCGTCATTTGCTTGAGAAGATTCTCCACGCGCTTTTCGACCGGCTGGTACGGATCTTCATAAACATCTTTTTTCGCGTTCTTATTCAGGTCGTTCCATCCCTGCTGCTCGATCACGGGGAATTTCTTCCCGGCCATCGACGGGTCGGGGATCACGGAAAATGTCAGGCCCGCCAGAGTTCGGTGGGCCCCGTTGCCGTCGCTGCTGAGCACCGCCACGGTGAAGACATCCGAAATCGAGGCCCCGGTGATGGTGAATTTGCTGAACTCGTTGGCCGAGTCCGTCTTCACGGTCGCGCACGGTGCGACTGGCGCGCAGCCATTGACCCGGATCGCGAGGCCCTCGTTGACATTGGCTCTCACCTTCGTCGTGCTATCCAAAACCCAGATAGAAAACGAGGTCACCGCCGGGTTGGTGATGCGGAATGTCGCCATGTCCGCATACTTTTTATCGTCGCCGCTTCTGTTGCATCCCAAAAGGCCTGTGGCCACGACGGGGGCTCCGCCGGGAGCGATGACTTTGACTCCAGCCGGGTTATTAGCTTCGGGAGGCATGAGCTGGCTGTTAGCGAGCGGCGCGGAGACACTAAAGTCCGTCAGCTTGACCAGGTTCATCGCCGGATCCTCCCCCCACTTGTCGCCGGGCTTCGCGTTGGCCGCGAAGAAAATGTATTGGTCGCCGGGCGCCTGGCTGCCGGATGGATTGGTCACCTGGCTATCAAAGGTAACGACGGGGGTCGGCGGCGCTGCCGGAGTGGTTTCGGCCATGACTGCGGTTGGGGCAAAAGCGGCACTCTGGGCAAGGACTCCCAATGTAAAAAGGATTCGTTTCATAGGTTTTTAAGGTGGGATTTTTATTTCTGTTAAATTACTGACCCTCAGTTTCCTGATTGTGGCTGAGCGCTTATGGCGTCGGGACGAATCTAAAATCGACCATGGGCAAGCCCGATGGCGGCCGGTTTGCCGGGAATATCAGATAACGCCGCCCTGTCTTGAGGACGGCGGCAACGACGTCCTCATCCGTCGCCGCGACCAGGGATCCGTCGCTGGTGTCCTCAATATGCACTCGCGCTTTCCATGTGTTGTTTAGACGGAACTCCCCTTCGACGGTCGCCTCGACCAGGAGGTAGTCCGCCGTCTCGCCCCGCTTCTCAGCCGTGAGCAGGAAGCCGCCGGGCGCACGCAGCGAGATGAAACGAGCGGGCACCTTTATTGGGATGCCGGGAAAGATCTGCACGACGCCGTCGATGCAGAGCAGCATCATGTCGGCCAGCACCCGGCACATTCCAGGGCCGTGGTCGACCTGGATATAGTCTCCGGCGACCGCAATGGTGAAGCCGTTCTCCAGCATGATGTTCGTGTTCCCCGCCGTCGGCTCCCCGCCCGGCCACCGCGCCAGCCGGAAGACGTTCTCGACATCGCCGAGGCGCAAAGCGGCGGACATGGCCATGCCGCCGAGCCAGCGCCATAAGCCGTCTTTCACATGCGGGCGCAAGACCTCCCACGTCGCCAACGCCGCCTGGCGCCAGGGCTGCGGACCATGCGTCCGGCTGACGAGTTCCGCCGGGAACACCGCAGGAATGATACAGAGCTGTCCCAGGTCGGGCGCGGTGAGAGGCCTGTCCTCCAAGCGCTTCAGGAATCCTCCCTCGATAGGCAAATCGGCCAGGTGATCCAGGCGTTCCCGCCATTCGACGCGATCGGTTTCATCCACCCCGAGAATTTCCGCCGCGCGGATCGCCTGGGCCAGCCCGACCCGGAAGAATGCCACGGCGTATTGCGCGTTGCGGCCCCAGCCGTCCAGAGAACCCGTTTCGTAGTGGCAGGAGGGTTCTATGATGTATCGACCGGCCACCGGGTCGTATTGGAGATAGTCTGTGAGGTATCTTGCGACGTCCCGCAGGATGGGATAGCCGGTAACTCGCAGCCACGTGAGATCCCGGGAATACTCGAAGTATTGCCAGAACAATTGTGCGACCCAACCCGAGGCGGCCGGCTCGTAGAGGCAGCCCCAGAACTGCGCCCGCGTAAAATCCTCGCCATCTAAGGAGGCGGCCAGCGGGAAACGCAGGCCCCGCATGCCGAACACCTCCCGGGTTGTCTTCCGCAACCGGTCCGCAAAACCCGTGTACAGGCGCAAGTAGGGGTCGATCCATTCCAGCCGATTGTTCGCGAAAAGGCCCCAGTAGATCGCTTGGATATTGAAATCGGAATGGAAGTCCGAGTTCCATGGCGTGGCCAGTTCCCCGCACCAGACCCCCTGCAACCCCGGCGATTGGCAGCCGGACCGCAAGGCACCGCCGCACAGATAGAGCGAGCGGTAGTAGAACTTCTCCACTGAGGCATCCGCCACAGCAGCCAACCCCTTTCCCCAGAACTTGTCCCAGTGCTCCCGTTGCGCCACGAGAAGCGCCGCAGCGCCTGCGGACTCAGCCCGCGACAAACGCTCGCGGCAAAGCCGATGCGGATCAGCAGCGTCGCGCGAGCTGACGATGGTCAGTAGCAATCGGATCGTCTGTCCCTCCGGCCTGCCCCACTGCCCGAGCAACTGGTTCGGCAACGCAGTCTGCCGCGCCTCTCCGAAACCGAGGGCTCGCAGGCCAATCACATAGAACTCTCCTCTCCCCACCGGTTGCGTCATGTAGTGAACACCCGCTTCCTCGGAGAAGACGGGGGATTCCGGATGGTCTTTGTCAGGGAACGGTCGCGTCAATTCCCAGGGGAGGATTTCGAACGGAACGAACGCCGCCATGCACGGCGAGCCGGGATCGTTCTGGCCACGGTCGATTTCCACGCTCAGCACGTCATAGCCGTGTGAGACGAACGCGGTCACCTTGGCGCTCGCATAGCCAAGTTCCATCACGCCGTCTCTCAACCGCAGGCGCATGGTCGCCTGCTTGGGATTGTAGCCGGGGTTGAGCCGCAAGCGCAGCGAGCCGCATGTGGTCATGTGCGAGTCCTTGCCGGGCTGGCGCTGCAACGTTTCGCGCACCCAGCGGCGGTAGGCGTCCTCGTCCCGCTCGCGGCAAATCCGACGGAACTCGGCAAAGGGGACCGGGAACGCATCCGCCTCGTGCTCGTAACGTTGCCAGACGTTCGTCTTGCCAAACGTGAAGGTGAGATTGTCCGGCGCGCCATGAACCGTCGCGCCGAAATCGCCATTCCCGATCGGCGCGCCGTTCATCCAGTCCGCAGGCAGGCGGGGCTGGGACCACAGCATGTCGTGCGGCTCGAGCAAATCATTGAGGGACAAACTGAATCGGGCGTTTGGCACGGACACAACCGGGCTCCAGCCCTCGAAACGGAACCATAGCTCCCAACCCATGGTGCCGCCCACCACCCTGACGCAGAGCAGATGCCGCCCGGGCGTCAATGTTAGTTTCAGGCGGTGCCGCATCTCCCCCAAGGCGCCCTCGTTGCCGCCTCGCGTTGCTCCAATCTCGCGTCCATCCAGCCACCACATCATCCAGTAGTCCGCGTCGAAGGCCAAATCCAGGCGCCCGTTCTCCGGGACGTTCAGTTCCACGAAGGCGTAACCTTGCGACTGCGTTCCCGGCGTTCCGCCAAGCTGTTCGCGCAGATTCAGCTTCCCGTCCACGGCAGCCACCTGCCGGATGGCGACGCCCTCCCCCAACGCTCCCGCAGACGCAGGCAACGCGGTGGTGGCGTCCAAGGGGAGCGGCTTCCACCGTTCCGAGGATGGCCACTCGGGCCACGGGCCGACCAAAGTCCACTGGGTCAACTGCTCGGCAATACTCTTCATGTTCTGTGAACAGGTCAAACGACCTGAATAGTTATGTTTTTAAAAGTGTGGGTTAAGGCGCGAACTCAAATATCATCGGCTTCCCGTTGTGGGCGCTGGATGCGATCCCGATTTCGTATTCTCCGGCATCGACGCGCGGCTTGCCCTTGCGGTCGATGTATCCGAGAACCTCGCCGGTCAGCGGGAAGCTGACCTCGGCTTTTTCACCGGGCTGGAGTTTGATCCGCTTGAAGCCTCGCAGCTCCTGCTTCGGGCGTGCCCCCTCGTGGCAGACGAGCTGGCTGATATACAGCTGAGGAACTTCGACGCCTTCGCGCTTGCCGGTGTTGGTGATCGTCACGACGGCTTCGGCGGGCTTGCCAGCGGCGGCTGGTTTGATCTCCACCTTGCCGTATTCAAACGTCGTGTAGGTCAGGCCGTAACCGAACCAGTATTGGGCGGCGCCGGAGGTCTGATGGTCCCGATAGGTAAAGTCCCCGATCCCCGTGCGGAGGTAATTGTAGTAGCGGGGAGCCTGTCCCACGTCGCGCAAGACCGACATGCTCAGCCGCGCCGAGGGAGCGACATCGCCCCAGATGAGGTCGGCCAGACCGGCTCCGGCCGCCATGCCCGGCTGCCACGCGTAGAAGACCGCCGCCGATTTTTCCCAAACGGCGGGGAGCGAAAGCGGGCGTCCGCTGAAGATGACGGCGACGATCGGTTTGCCGGTGGCGGCAACGGCGTCAAAGAGCGCTTGCTGCTTGCCGCCGAGCGACAGGAACATGCGCGAGCCGCCCTCCCCGGTCCAGCCGCGCGGTTCACCCAGCGCCATGATGACGACGTCGGAATCCTTTGCCGCGGCAACGGCGGCGTCGATCTGCACATCGCCCTGGACCGCTTCCACGCTGGCATCCGGGACGACGCTGCCGTCCTGGAGCGTGACCGTGCGCGGCTTTGTGGAAACGTCGCACCCTTTGACGACGGTCAGTTTGGCATCGGGGGCGAGCTTCTCTTTGAATGCCTCGGCCAGGGTCGTTTTGCCCCAGGAGCTGAGGCCTGTCCAGCATCCCAGCATCTCGACATGGTCGTCGCCGATCGGCCCGATGAGTGCGACCTTTTTCAGGTCTTTCGAGAGCGGCAGGACGCCGGTGTTCTTGAGCAAGACCGTCGATTTCGTCACGGCTTCCCGGGCCAAATTCTCCGCATCCGGCTGCCGTTGCGCGGCTCTGACAGCGGTTTCGTCCACGTAGGGCCGATCGAACAGGCCGACCTGGAATTTCACGCGCAGAACCCGCTTGACCGATTCGTCGAGCGTCGCCTGAGAGACGCGGCCCGCCTTGATTTCGGCAGCGAGGCTGGGCACGTAGGCTTCGGATTTCATGTCCATGTCGTTGCCCGCTTTGAGTGCAAGACGCGCGGCGTCGGCTTTGTCTTTGGCGTATCCCCAGCGGATCATCTGCTTGACGGCGTCCCAGTCGCTCACCACAAAGCCTTTGAAATGCAGTTGGTCGCGGAGGATTTCCGTCAGCGCGTGGCGGCTGGCCGTGGTCGGGATGCCGTCGGTCGTGTTGAACGCGCTCATCACGGTCAGCGCGCCCGCATCGACTCCGGCCCGGAACGCCGGAACGTGCTGGTTTTGGAGCGTCCATTCGGTGATTTCTGTGTCATCCTTGTCTCGGCCGCCGGTCACGGCGCTGTAGCCGAGGTAATGTTTCAAGCAGGCCGCCACGCGGTCGGGCGCGGACGGGTCTTTTCCCTGGAACCCGCGAACCTGGGCGGCATTGCAGAGCGAGGAGAGATACGGATCTTCACCGCAAGTCTCGGCGACGCGGCCCCAGCGCGGATCGCGGGCCAGGTCGCACATCGGCGCGAAAACCCATTCGAGCCCGGTCGCGCGGGCCTCGCGTGCGGCCACGGTCTGTGCCCGTTCGAGAAGTTCCGGTTCAAACGAGCACGACATCCCCAGGGTGATCGGAAACAGCGTGGTCCCGCCATGGATCACGTCCATGCCGAAGATGATCGGGATGCCGAGACGCGATTCCTCGACGGCAACCCGCTGGAACTGGTTTCGCAGATCGGTCTGTCCGCAGCCCCAGATGTAGGAGCTGATTTCCCCCTTGCGCATCTGGGCAAAGAGCGCCAAATCCACCACGCTTGGGTCCCCCGACACGCCGCCCCGGACAAGTTGGTTCAACTGCCCGATCTTCTCCTCCTGCGTCATCTGTTTCAGGAGATCGGCAATCCGTTTTTCCAACGGCTGCGAGGGATCTTCATAGGCATCCTTCCGTCCGTTCTTGTTCAGATCGTTCCACCCCTGCTGGTAGATCACGGGAAATTTTTTACCGGCCGTCGCGGGATCGACGATCACTTGGAAACTCAAGCCCGCCAAGTTGCGAAAGTCGCCCTTCGCACTGCTTTGAACCCCCACGGTAAAGACATCGGAAGGCGATGCCTTCGAAATGTTAAACTTGGAATACTCGTTGCTCGTCGGCGTCTGCACGGTGGTGCATGGAGCGACCAGCTTGCCGCCATTCACCCGCAGTGCCAGCCCCCCGTTGCAGTTGTTTTTCAAGGTGCTATCCAGCACCCACACCGTGAACTGCGTCACGGCGGGGTTCGTGATCCGGAACGAAACGAGATTCACCGGCTGGTCGGGAGGGCCCCCGTTGCGATAAAGAATCCCGGTTGTCACCGTCTTCCCATCGGGCGTCGTCACTTTGGCCCAATCGGGATTTTTGGCATCGGCGGGAATCAGCTTGCCGGATTCCATCAGCGGCGCGGTGACGCTGAAATCAACGAGCTTCACCAGGTTCATCGACGAGTCGTAGCCTTCCTTGTCGCCCGGCTTGGGATCGGCGGCAAACAAGATATATTGATCGCCGGGTATCTGGCTGCCGGAGGGTTTGGTTTCCTGTCCCTCGAACGTCACGGTGGGAGCCGGCGGCACTGCCGGGGTGTTTTCTGCGCAGACAACGGGGAGGGCAAAAGCGGCCAACGCGCAAAGCGCAAAGACCCGCTGCAGGATAAACTGCGATGACGGTTTGTTGGGGCGACGGGATGGGTTGCTGATCATATGTTTGGGGGTGCTAATTTCATGTGCACTATCAAGCGATTTCTTCATGCGGAATAGGAATGGATTATAATGAAAGAGTGAATTTCACGGGCGTTCCCTGCTGTGCTCTGGGGGCGATCCAGATTTCATAATCGCCGACATCCACGCGCGGGTTGCCGTTGCGGTCGATGTATCCAAGAACCTCGCCGGTCAATGGGAAGCTCACGTCTGCTTTCTCGCCGGGCTGGAGCCTGACACGCTTGAAACCGCGCAACTCCTGTTTGGGGCGCGCCCCTTCATGGCAGACCAACTGGCGGATGTAGAGTTGCGGCGTTTCAATCGCCTCGCGCTTGCCGGTATTGGTGACCGTCACGCTCGCCTCGGCCGGTTTACCATTAGCCGAAGGGGTGATTTTGACCGGGCTGTAGGAGAAGGCGCTGTAAGTCAAGCCGTAGCCGAACCAGAACTGCGGCTCCTTCGATTTCATGTCGCGGTATTCTCCGGCGGTTCCGGGGCGTCCCGTGTTGTAGTAGTTATAGTAAAAAGGAACCTGCGCCACATCGCGCAGCACCGACATGCTCAACCGCCCGGATGGCGATTCGTTGCCGACGAGCAAATCGGCGAGCCCGCTCCCGGCCCCCGCGCCCGGTTGCCATGCGTAAAAAACAGCGGACGCTTTTTCCCAAACCTGCGGGAGCACCAGCGGCCTGCCACTGAAGACAACCGTCACCAACGGTTTGCCCGTCGCGGCGATGGCATCGAAGAGTTCTTGCTGATGCCCCGTGAGCGTCAGGAATGCGCGTGAAGCAGCCTCCCCGGTCCACCCCTTCGGTTCGCCGAGGGCCATAATGACCACGTCCGCATTGCGGGCGGCGGCCACGGCCTCGACGATTTTGACATCTTTGTCGACAGGCGGCGCGCTTTCGTCCGGCACCACCTTGCCATCCTGGAGTGTCTTAGTGGCGGGAATCGTGTTCACCGAACACCCTTTGACCACCTTCAAATCGGTCCCCGCAGGAAGCTTATCTTTGAGCCCTTGAGCCAGCGTCACCACCTTTTTGCCGTCTGCAAAGCCGCCCCAGCAGCCGATCATCTCCCCCACGTCCTCAGCAAAGGGGCCAATCAGCGCCACTTTTTTGTACTCTTTGGAAAGCGGAACAACCCCGGTATTCTTAAGCAACACCGTGGATTTGACCACGCATTCGCGGGCGAGTTCCATGTCTTCCGGGTGCGTCGCGCTCTTGGAAAGATTCTCATCGGTGTAAGGCCGATCAAAAAGCCCGACTTGGAATTTCACCCTGAGCACACGCCGCACCGCTTGATTCAAAATGTCTTCGGAAAAACGCCCGGCCTTGATCTCCCCCGGCAGATTTTCCAAGTAAGCCTGCTTGAGCATGTCCATGTCGTTTCCCGCGCTGATCGCCAGCTTGGCGGCATCCGCCGGATCTTTCGCATAACCCCAGTTGATCGTTTCCGTCACCGCTTGCCAATCGCTGACCACAAAGCCATTGAACTTCCATTCATCGCGGAGGATTTCCGTCAAAGTGTGCCGATTCGCCACCGAAGGGATGCCGCCGATTGCATTGAAGCTGCTCATCACCGTCAAGGCGCCCGCTTTGATCCCCGCATGGAACGACGGCAAATGCGCATTACGCAGCGTCCACTCGGTGATCTCCGAGTCGTTGTAGTCGCGTCCAGCCGTCACGGCGCTGTAGCCGACGTAATGCTTCAAACAAGCGGCCACGCGATCGGGCGCGGACGGGTCTTTCCCCTGAAACCCGCGCACCTGGGCGGCGTTGCAGAGCGCGGAGAGATACGGATCTTCGCCGCAGGTTTCAGCGACCCTCCCCCAACGCGGGTCGCGGGCCAGGTCGCACATCGGGGCAAACACCCACTCGTTACCTTCGGCGCGGGCTTCGCGAGCCGAAACCGTTTGAGCCTTTTCAAACAACTCCGGTTCGAACGAACAGGCCAACCCGAGCGAGATGGGAAACGTGGTGCGCGTCCCGTGAATCAAATCCATCCCGAAGATGATCGGAATCCCCAGGCGCGCGCCCTCCACGGCAGCGCGCTGGACCTCATTATGGTAAGCGACCTGGTAGGCCCAGATAAAGGAGCTGACTTCGCCCTTACGCGCGGATTCAAAAAAAACGGGAAACTTTGCCTTCCCTCCCCCGGAATGCAATTGATTCAACTGCCCGGCCTTTTCCTCCAGCGTCATTTGCTTGAGGAGGTTGTCGATCCGTTTTTCAACCGGCTGAGACGGATCTTCGTAAACGTCTTTGGTGCCGTTCTTGTTCAGGTCAATCCAGCCTTGCTGATACATCTCCGGGCGCGGCGGCTCTCCAAAAACAAAATCCGGCACCGGTTTTTTTTCTGGGCTGGGAGCCGCAAAGGAGGCGGCTGGGAAAAACGCGGCCAGGGCAAACAGGGAGAAAAGGTTTCTCGCCTGCGAATGACGCCCGCCCGCGTTTGCAGAGCCAGCGCCCAAACGGGCGGGGTGCCTGTTCCCCATGGCGGCTGCGAAATCCGGTTTTTTCCAAGCGGCGGCTTGAGATGTCGGGTTGCTGATCATAAGTTTGAATTTGTATTTTGGATGCCGGTTGCCACAGGGGGGCTTTACTTGACAGGCTCGATGGCGAAGTGGATCGGCTCTGGCTGGCAGGCTGCATCCACCTTCGCTTCACACTCGTCGATGGATTTCTGGGCGGCGTCCATTTTCTCCGGATTTCTCTCCTTGCTGGCTGCTCGCCAGGCTTCGTTGAGCGGGCCTTGGAGTTGGTCGATGAGTTTCATGATCCTGGCTGCGCGCTCGCCCAAGGGGCCTTCAAGGACGGGGCTCATATTCCAACCTTTTGCCAGCACCTCGTGGCTCAGCGTGGCGACCGTCTTCTCGTTCATGTCAACGCGGTATTGGCCTGCCGGTAATCCAGCGATCGTCAGGGTGTAGCGCGATAGGTCGGCGATCTCCGGCATGAGCTTCAATGCGTCGCCAGCGGCGGGCAACAAGGGCCATGGGGAGCGCTCGTCGAGGCGGACGAAGGCCAGTTTGCCATCCTTCGCCACGACGTCGGTGATCTTACAGTTTTTGGCCTCCATCACGGTTCCGTCAGGTTTGAGGGTGGCGGAGCTCACTTCGCGCTCCGCACAGAGTGCCGTCAGGATCGTGGCCGCCATCATATATTGGCCGACTGGTCCGGGATGGATGGAATCACCGCCGAGGGAAATTCCGGACGGTTTTCCGACCCAGGCATTGCCAAACGCCTGAAGCGTTTCCAACTCGGGAACCTGGTGTCCGGGCTTTAGCGCACGAATGTGGGCCGCAAGGTTGCTGGCATCCTCCAATATTTTGTTGGGCCCCCACAGTTGGATCAGGGGATGATATTGATCGACCACCGGGAGGTTCTCTTTTTGGCCCAATTCCAGCAGGGCGACGGTAAAGGGGTGGATCGTGCGGCAACGGACGGTGGCCCAGGCCTCCATGAGGCTCCCATCGTTGACTGGGCTGGAGGAGATGAAAAGCGGTTGCGCCGGGAGGGCTCGAATCTGATCGGCCAACTTTTTCATCCCTGCGATATAGTCAGCCGAGGCCTCGGGACTGTCGGGATTCGAGACGCCCACGTCATTCATCCCCAGTTCGATGCTGACAATAGTCGGCTTCCACGCCGCCACGTCATAATCGAAGCGCGCGAGAATGCTGGCTGCCCGGTTCCCGCCAATTCCCGAATTGCGGAAATGCAAATGCCATTGCGGGTAGCGGGTCCGGTAGAAGGCCTCGATATAATTGCTGTGCAGGCGCTGGGCGGTAATGCTGTCACCTGCCATGACCCAGGTGTCATTGTCCTTAAGGGTGAAGGCCGGTTCAACCGCGATCGATTGACCGCAGATGGCCGCGACGAGAGGAAGAAGGAGGAATGTTTTTTTCATGATCAGGCTGGCCAGTCCCTGCCAGTTGTGAGATTTTCTGTCGAAACAAATCGGCGCCCCGTGCACATTATTTATCCCGGAGCGGAGAAGGCTCCCGACTTTTGGTGCGGCAGCGCTGCTCGATCGAATCAGGCGGGAATGATTTCGGCGACGCGAACGACGAGCTGTGTGCCGTAGGGGTAGCCGGATAGATGCACCACCGCGTCGCGGGTTTTGGCATCCTGAGCGAATGACAAGGGCTCGCCGTTGTCGAGCCAGCGGACGGAGCGGATTTTCTCCGGAAACTTGGCGATGGCGCGCGGGCCGATCCCGCCCGCGCCAACCGTGACGTTCGCATGTCCGCCGATCGAAAGGTCGAAGGCGAAGTAGAGGTATCGGCCGCGCGCCTTGAGAAGGAAATCGCGCCCGGTGCAGGCGCAGACGACCGGCTTGCCCTCGCGCAGGAGGTCGCCGAATTGCGCCATCCAGCGGCCGGCGATGCGCAGGGCGGCAGCTTCGTATTCCGGCAGGCCGCCCTGGGCGGTCGGGCCAATGTTGAGCAAGAAGTTCGCGCCGACCTTGCGCGAAAGGCAGAGGCTCTCGATGATTTGGCGGGGCGAGAGAAAAAGGAAATCGTTCGAGCCGATGCCCCAGTGGGCGTTCATCGTCTGGCACATTTCGCCGGCGAGATATTTTTTCCAGCCGCGGCGGTCGGGCATGACCGGCAAGTCCTGCTCGAAGGTGGTGCTGTCGATCTCGGCATGGCCGAGTGCGCCGCGGGCGTCGAGGCCGGTGTTGTTGATGATCATCGCCCCGGGCTGGTATTTCCGGATCGTGGCATAGAGCCGGTCCTCGCGCCAATCGGCGTCCCGGCGCGACCAGTTGCCGTCAAACCAGAGCCCGCCGATCGGCCCGTAGTGGCGGCAGAGCACCTCGACCGAGGCATTTAAGTAAACAAGATACTTTTCAAACGCGGCGGGCGGGCAGGTTTTGGATTTCCACCGCCAATCGAGCGTGGTGTGATAGAAGAAAGGAATGATTTTCTCGGCGCGGCAGGCGGCGACGAATTCCGCCACCAGATCGCGCCCGGCCGGGGAATGCGGCGCATCAAAGTCCGAGAGGCCGCGCGTGTCATAGAGGGAAAACCCGTCGTGGTGGCGCGTGGTGAGCGTGATGTAGCGCATCCCGGCTTCGCGGGCGAAGCGCGCCAGTGCCCGCGCATCGAAATCCTTGGCGGTGAAGGTGTCCTTCAGGCGGTCGTATTGCGCGGGCGGTTGCTTGCCCAGGAAGCGGATCCATTCGCCCTGGCCAAGCTGCGAGTAGAGCCCCCAGTGGACAAAGAGTCCGTAGGCGAGCTTTTCAAACTTTGCCACTCGTGGCAGCGGCTTGGGAATGGCGGAAGAACGGATAGGTTTCATGGAACTGTTCTGAAATTTCTGTGTCAACTTCCACTCAAATCACGGAGCATGTCAAGAAGGAAGGATTTAAGATTCTTCGAGAAGGCACTGGGACTTGAGAAGCCATGGCGGGAAAAGAAGCCCTGCGCTCAAGAAGCATTGACTCCACTTAGAAAACTGATCAGAAAACCATTCAAACAAAAAAACTATGGCTGACGCAACCTGGTTCACAAACGACCGCTTCGGCATGTTCATTCATTGGGGGATTTACAGCAACCCCGCAGGAATATGGCAGGGCAAAAAAATCACCCACGAATATTCGGAATGGCTGCAATCCTCCGAAACCATTCCCCGGAAGGAATACCAGAAGCTGGCCGGAATTTTTAACCCTGAGGGCTTCGATGCCGACGAGTGGATTCGAGAAGCTGCCAATGCCGGCATGAAATACTTCCTGATCACCTCGAAGCACCATGACGGCTTTTGCCTGTGGCCATCGAAATTTAGCACTTACAATGTGGTGGATGCCACCCCGTTCCAGCGCGACATCCTCGGCGAGCTGGCGGCCGCCTGTCTGAAGCACGGCGTCAAGATCGGGTTCTATTATTCCCACTGGATGGATTGGGATGGATCGGGCGGCGACGTCTGCATGGGCGACCGATTCCTGGCTGCCGAGAAGAGGAACCCCGAGTATGTGCGCCCGACCCAGGCGGAATTTCAAGGGTATTGGAATAACAAATGTCTGCCCCAGGTCAGAGAGCTGATCGAGCTCTACGACCCCTGGTTTTTCTGGTTCGATTCGTGGAACAAAGACATCAACGAATACGTCACGCCGAAACACCAGGATGAACTCATCGATCTGGTTCATGGAATGAGTGATAAATGCCTGGTCAACAGCCGCATCAATTTCGAGGCGCCATCGGAGAAGTGCGATTTTCTGTCGATGATGGACAACAGCTTTCCTGAGACGGGCTTTGCCAAACCGTGGGAGACATCTGGAACCCTTAACCATTCCTGGGGCTACCACTCGCTCGACTTTTCCTGGAACTCCACGGAGCAGCTGCTGAAATATCTGATCGGCAACGCTTCGTTAGGTGGAAACTATCAGCTCAATGTGGGGCCGATGGGAACCGGGGAGTTCCAGCCAGCCGCCATCAAACGTCTGCGCGAGATCGGCTGTTGGATGGCGGTCAACGGGGAATCGATTTACGGCACCCAGGCCAACCCGATTGGCAAGGTACCGTGGGGGCGAGTGACCATGCGGTCGCTGCCGGATGGCAACACCCGGCTTTATCTTCACCTCTGGAACGTCACTCCCGGAACCGCGCTGCTCGTGCCGGGCCTCAAAAATACTCCCATCAGCGCCACCGTGATGGAGTCGGGCCAGGCGGCTCTTGTCGAGGGCGGAAAGGAAGGCATATGGGTGACCGCTCCGATCGAGCTCAAGGGAATCGTGCTGCCGGTTATTGCCCTGGAGCTCAGAGGCAATCTCAATTAGGGTCTAAGAAGCAGGCTCGATTTTCAGGGTGTGGCGGACGGGCGTGACGGCCTTGCGCGAGGCTTCGATCATGGCGGAGGCGCGTTTCATCACCGCCTCGCGCTGCCAGGAAAAGACTTCCGGTTTCTCCTTGAACGCCTCCGGGTAATTGGTTTCCCAATCGAGCAACAAGCGCAAGTGCGGACGGATGCTCTGCGATTCGACGCCTTGTTGCATCCCCAGCGCCGCGGTCAGGCGGCGGAACGGTTCGCAAAACGGGTTCTCGATAAATTCGGCGGCCAAATTGATTCCCTTGGCCAGTGCGTCCGCTGAAAATTCGCGGCTCTGGGTTCCCCAGGTGACTTTCATCCGCGCGGCCGGGGCGTTCTTGACGACGAGGAGGTAGCGGTTGAGTTCCTCGTTGAAAGGAAGGAACTCGATCATGCCGCTGGTGGCGTTGGGATTGGACGGTTCGCCGAAAAAGCAAAACGGATAGCGCGTAGATTCCACTTCGATGACCCCTTTTGTCACCGAGATCACCTGATGCTCGCCAACCGTTTGGGCCGTGTCGGCCTTGGCGTCGTAGGTAATCGTGCCGATATCGCCTGGGAATCCCAGTGCCTTGAGAAAAGCGTAAGCCATGATGAACTGGCCGTTCTCGCTGGCGTGAACGCCGTCTTCTCCCGCGACATAATAACCCTTGCCGTATTTGGCTTTCGCCTTGGCCATGGCAACCAGCATGAGAGAATGAATATCCACGAAATCGACTCCGTTCTTTTCCGCGATTTCGCGGGCGATGCGGGTCAGTTCTCCCAAGGTCTGGTTGTAAATCTCCGGGGTGGCCGTCATCCGTTTGAAGGTATCGGTGTCAACCGCGCCGGGCGAACCGAGCACGATACGGCGCACCCCCGCATTCTGGAACTTGGCAATCATGAGTTGCACTCCCTCGCGGAATCGGGCCTCCGTCTCAGGCTTCAGAGCGCAGTAGCCGCCATCGTTCATTCCGTAACAGGTGGTGACAACATTAGGCTTGAACGGGAGCACTTCCGTCACCATCCGGGTCGAAAAGCCAAAGGTGTTCTCACCGCCCTGCCCGAGTTCCATCGTGCGCAGATCCGCCTGCGGCGCGCACGCCAGGAGATAGCTGGCCATGTACACGGAGTAGCGTTTCTGCTCGGTGATCGAGTCGCCGCAGATGGCAACCAAATCGCCCGGTTTCAGAATCGGTGCCGACGACGCCCTCTCCGCCCCGAACAGGGGCGCTGAGAACGTTAGAAGCGAGAACGCGAGGAATGCAGTGAGTTTCATGAGCTTGGATGAGCGGGCAAAATAAACGCTCCGTGAGCTTAGCTTCCGGCCCGGAGGAGCCAGAAATCGATTGAGCCATCATCGGCATGGAGCGGGGCGAGCGCCGGTGTCACATCCTTGAGCATCTCTTCCCGCTGGTAGAGCCGTCCGGGGCCCTCTTCACCGTAAAAGCACTCGACCTCCTTCTTCATCCCTTCGGAATAGGCGGTCTTATATTGTTCGCCAATGGGCGTCATCCGCACCACGGTGTCGCCCTTCCACGTCACGCGGTAGTGATATTGATGACCTTTGGGATTCCCGATGGCGATCTCTTCTTCTTTCACGGGCACGGGATAGGTGACTTCGATTTTCTCCCCGGCCTGCCGCGGGCCGAGCTCGAGATACCCGTTCTCCACCGCCATCTTCCCCTCGCCCTTGTTCGAGCTGACCTTGATATCCTTGGCATCGACGAAATCCGGCACGCGGACCCGCACTTTGCACGCTTCCTTGAGCGCGACGCTCAGGTAGCCTTGATACGGCTGGTAGCAGCGGATCTCGGCCTGCGGAAGGAGCTTGTCGATGTGCATGTTGACTGAGAGGACCCCGTTCTCGAACCGCGAGGCGCTCTTCCAGGCGATGTAGAACGCGTGGACGCCGCTACCCGCGCAGCAGTTCTGGAACGCACGGGTCCTGCCGTGGTCGTCTTCCCGGTAGGCCAGTATGTGTGTGGGCGAGCTCCACCCGGCAAAACCGCCTGCCATCCGGGAGCCGACGTCGCGCCAACTGGCGTTCGCCGTATCCGGTTTGTCGCCCGGCTTGAGCCAGCTTCCGTCAACCACCTGGTTTTCCGCGAGTTGATTTCTGACGATCCGTTCCACATTCCCCCAATACTCGGGGTGGCCATTGTTGGCGAGCGTGGTGGCCAAGCTGACGAAGTCCATCACCGCGCAACTCTCGCATCCCACCAGATCGTCTCCCCGTGAGGACTCGGGCAGCCAGCCGAAGCGGGCGCCGGGGATCGTCTGCACGTTCTGGTAAATCGCGTTGACCTGATCGAACAACGCCGCGTCTTTCATGTAGAGGGCGTCATCTGCGGCACCGGACAGGATTCGCAATCCCGCGTGCATGTGACCGCCGAACTTTTTGTTGTTGGGGTTCAAAAGAGAGCATCCGTGAATCAACTTGCCCGCATAGTCCGCGGCGGCGGAATCGTTCGTCAGGCGAGCGCAGTTCATGAGGCTCTTGATGGGAACCGCCCGCCATTGGTCCTTGTTTTCAAATGTGCTGGGAAGGTTATCCACCGTTTTGCGGATCAGGTCGAGCAAGGCGGGGTCCTTACTATCGGCATAGGCGGTGGTGATCGCGTGCAGCGAGACCCCTTGGGCGAACCCGAGGAAACCGGTGCCCGGAACCGCCAGGCCGGTTTCGGGGCTCAGAAAACGGAGCGTGTTTTTAGCGAAGGCTTTTTCGTTGCTGCACGTGCGGCCCGTCATGTGCCGGGCCATGATGGCGGCCTCCCACATGCGCGAACACACGTCCGGAGAGTCAACGCCCCCGGCATGGCCCGCCTCCGCCGGATCGGTCCAGAAGATGTGGAAGTAAGGCATTCCCTCCTTGTCGGGCATGTTTTCGAGGCAGTTGTAGGCGCGGCCAGCATAGGTCTCGAAGGCGAAGGTTTGGGGCGCGGTTGTCTCGGCGCGCGCCGGCAACGGTGCCAGAGCCAGAGTGAAAATAACAATCACCGGGTGGATTTTCATAAAAAATAGTTTGCGGGAAACCGGGGGTTAGCGCTGCTTAAAATCTTAGCTGTCCCGTCCGCCAGGGACAAGATTTGATCAGGCTGCACTTCGATGGAATGACTTGTGTTTTCATCGTATGGGAATCAGAAGATTTTTTCGGAAAGCGCGCGGAGGCAGCGGTAGGTTTCCTCGTAATGGGCGAAGCGTGTGCGATAGAGTTCCGCGCGTTCGGGATCAGGCTGGATGGCCTCGCCGAGATGAACCCAGCCGGCCACAAGCGATTCGATCTCGTGGTTGTCGCCGGCTGCACAAGCCAGCAAGGCCGCGCCAAGGCATCCGGCCTCGGTCACCTTCGGGATGCGGACCGGCCGGTTGAAGACATCGGCCTTGAGCTGGAGCCATCGGGGATTTTTTGCTCCGCCGCCGGTGGCCCGGATTTCCTCCACGGCAATGCCCGCACGATCCAGAATGCGCAGGTTGGCCTCCAGTTCCAAGCAAAGCCCTTCGAGCAGCGCTCTGAGCACTTCCCCGCGTCCGGTCGTCAGGCGAAGACCGAGAATCGCCGCCGGGGTGTGATTGTCAAAGTGCGGCGTCCCGGAACCGGTGAAATACGGCAGCACCATGAGCTTGCTCGGGCACTCGGGCATGAGGTCCAGAATCAAATCGTAAACGTCCGCTCCGGTTTCGGCGGCAACCGCGGCCTCCGGGCCAGCCCATTCCTGGCGGAACCAGCGGAGGACATTTCCGCCGCTCAGATTGTAAGCCAATGTGGCATAGAGCCCCGGTGCGGCGTGCGAGTAGGTGCAGAGGTTTGCATCCCGCAGGGCCGGCGTAAGAATCGGCTCGGAAAATGCGGCGGCGATGCACTCGACCGTCCCGCTGCCGAGAGCGGCGATCCCGGGCCGGATCGCTCCGCAGCCGAGTGCCGCACAAACCTGATCGTGCCCGCCTGCCACCACGATCGCGCGTGGAGCCAGGTTGAGCCGTTCGCAGACAGCCCCGGAAAGCGTCCCCACAACGTCGCCCGGAGGAAGCGGGCGACTGAGCTGTTCGGCCCGGATGCCGCTTGCAGCAAGGATCTCCGGATCCCAACGTTGTTCCCGGACATCGAAGAGCATCGTGCGGGCCGCCAGCGAAAAACTGATCGCGGGCTCCAGCCCCAGCCGGTGGTGGATATAGTCTTCAAAACAAAGAATGCGCGCGGCATTTTTCCAGAGGTCGGGACGCTCCTCACGAAGCCACAGAAGCTTGTAGAGGCTGAAGATCGGATGCGCGGTATGCCCGGTTTTTTCGTAGAGCCGGATCGGGTCGAACGGAAACGTCCGCACTTGCCGGATCGCGCGGCTGTCCGATGAGACCATCGCGTTGGCCAGCACCTTCCCCTGCCCGTCCAGCAAAGTAAATGCCTCCCCCTGGCTGCTGATGCCGAGCCCCTGCACCCGGTCGTGCGGGCACTGCGCGGCGGCCTCCGCGATGACTTCCAGGCAGGCGTCGCCGACCTGGCAGGAATCCAGCTCGGCCCAGTGGGGCTGGCTGGAAATGACGGCGTATTCTCGGGAGGCCGAGGCGAGCGGATGACCGCTGATATCGAAGACGACCGCCTTGCACCCGCTGGTCCCGACATCCAATCCGAGATAACTCATAGCCGATACCAGGCTTCGAGATAGCCTTTCACGCTCCGCTTCATTTCTTCGAAAACCAACTGCTGGCGCCAGGCGGTCGTGAAGTGGGTGATGGACGCCGGGGATCGGGTGTCCGCATTTGGCCCGAGCAGCCCGGCTCCGGCCATCCCGGATGCCGTCGCGGCCCCGCCCACTTTCGCCGCGTGAAGGACCATCTCGTGGAGGAGCGGTGCGGAAGAATCCCGCTCGAGGGCGGTCCACAGATTCACCTTGGCGATGCCGTCGGCAAAGAGGTGGGGCAGTTGGTCGTTCGCGACGGACGAAGTCCCGTGGAGAACCAGCCGCCGCCCGATTTTCGCGCTGATCTCCCGCGCCCGGTCGCGGGCATAATTCAGAGCGGAAACTCCGGCGCGATGCTCCGTGCCAAGATTGGCGACGATCCAATCCACTCCCGTCCCGGCGGAAAACCGCTCAGCTTCCTCCACGCTCGTCAACCGTCCACCCTTGGCACCGACGTAGTCGCACGCCCCCTCGACAACGATTTCACTTTTTCGCGCATCCACGAATGCGCGCGTCGCCTGCATATTTTCCTCAAATGGCAGCGTCGAGGCATCGAACATGATCGAGGAAAACCGCCTCAGGTTCCCGCGCCACAGCTCGGCATCCAAATCGTGCTGGATATGGTCGAGGTGAACCATCACGCGCAGGCGGCCAAACGGGGAATCCCTCCGGGTGAGAACCTCCATGTCCGCCAGGAAAAGTTCCAAGCCGACATGCCAGTCGCGGGTATGGGTATAATACGCGGTCTGCGAGCGTTCAGGATACCGGTTCGTGACGGCCAGCATCACCGGCAGATCTGGAATGCCAAGCGCCTCTCCACGATCCCTCACGGACGCCAGCACCGCCTCGGTGGTGGTCAGGTTTTCCGTGCCGAATGCGGGAATAACCCATCCTTTGCGATCCGCTTCGGCAAAGACGTTGAGGACAGATGTCCGATCGGTGACGAGAGGCATATCAACCTTGAAGCCAAGTGGCGTAGTCCTTGGTCAGCAGGTGGAGCGGAGCCTCGTCCTCCTCAATCTCAGGAAACCTCCCCACCTTTTCAAAGAAGCGGTTGTCGATGCGATCGTCGTTGACGCGGTTGACTTCGCCGACCAGCACCGTGCCCGCTTCACCCCAGAACTTGTGGTAAAGCCGCTGCGGCAGGCACACCGACTCGCCCGGAGTCAGTGTCAGCGTTCCTCCGGCAGGCACCGTCCGCCGGATGCCATCGCAGCTCACGGTGACGGAACTGTCCGCCAGTTGATCGTCTGTCGTGGAATTCCAAAGCTGGACGACCAGGTTGCCCCCGCCGCGGTTGATGATGTCCTCCATCTTCTGGTGGTGAAAATGCGTGGGCGTCACCTGGCCCGGCTCTGCGATGAGCAGCTTTTCGCCGTAGATCTTTCCAAGCGGCTTGGCGAGCTCGTCATAGGTTCCATTCCTCAGTGCCACAATCAGAAGACCGACCTTGGAAAAATCCCCGGAGCCGAAATCGGTGATGTCCCAGCCGAGTTGCTGGGCCACAATCTCCGACGTGTCGCGCTCGCGCCAGTCCTCGGGAGACCAATAGGCAAATGGTGGAAGATGGAACTGATGTTTGCTCAGGAAGGAATGCGCGTTGCGCATGATGGAGTTGATTTCGGAGCGTTTCATAAGCCGATGAGGTTTGTGTTAATGGTTGGAAAATAGGGATGGTTAGGATTCGAAAACGGAAAATCTTTGCAATGGCTTACCGGTTCCTGCTGGGTGCGGCGATAAATTCGTGGAATACCTCGAGCATATATTCGTAGTTTTCCAGTGGCATGCCTGGAAAAATGGTATTAGAAGTGGAGAAGATGTACCCGCCCCCGGGCGTGGCATTTTCCAGGCAGTATAAAGCCGATTTTCGGATCTCCTCGCAGGGGCCATCCTGCAATTTGTCGCACTGCACGTTGCCCATCAAAGCCATGCGTCCGTGCGCGAGACGCTTGACTTCGGCAATGTCCATGCCCGCCATCGGATCAAGGGACTGTAACGCATGCGGCTCGCAGGAGAGAATCTGATCGAGCACGGCCATCAGATTACCATCGCTGTGCACAAATGCCTTCGCCCCGCATTTTTTCACATGCTCCACCAGGCGTTTCATATACGGGGTCACGATCTCCGCAAAATCGAAGGGGCTGCAAAAGGGTCCGCCATTGTGCGCCACATCGTGGGGAAGATAAATAAAATCCGCCCCAGCCGAGACCAATCTTTCAATCGCTTTCAGACCTTCGAGGCAGCGGCGTTCCGCCTCCTCATGAATGCCTCGGCGGTTTTCGACCAGATCGATCGCAAACGCCTCCCAGTCGGTAATCGTGTCGATACACCAAAGGCTCCCGCCGACCATCGCGCCGATGGCGATGTCATCACCAAAGGTTCGCTTGGCGGCAACCACCCCATCGGGATCGCCCCAAGGCCAATAGACCGTCAGAGCATCCCAGCGATAGCGCCCGACAATCCGCTCGTAAATTTCCATGCAGGTTGCAATTTTCTTTTCCTTCTCCGATCCGGAGCAACCGGCCCAGCTCGTGCGATCCGGAAACTGCAGACCGAAGGCTTCCTTCTCCAGTTCAAACATCGATTCAAAATGCGGAGGACGATCTGTTGGTTCGAACCGGAGGGTTTTAAGAAATCGTTCTTTGCCCGTCATTATCTTTAGGTTAATTGAGAGCGGACAGCTCGAGGCTTTGCAGGGCTCCATTAAGAGTTCCGGCACCGGAACAGCGGCCTACCGTGAAGGCTTGCTTGAATGGCTTGGGCATCCCCCCACCCTTCATGGATTCCAGGTTGTTATTGAGGTAGAGGCGGGCACCCGCCGTATCGAACGTGATCGTGACGTGGTAGATCTTGTTCATCTCCAGGTTCGTTTTTCCGATAAGCATGGTTTGTTTGCCATCGGGCTTCGGGTAATACTCAAGAGCCAGGCGCAATGTGCGCGCGTCAACCATCAGCCGATACCCGCACGTTAGATATTGGAAGGCCTCGAAGATCCCGTAACCTTTTTTTTCATTTTTGTCCCAAGAGGCCAGGGAGAAACCGATCTTGACTAAAAAAGGTTTGTCCGAGTCAAAGCCTGCGATCTTGGCCAAATCCCCCGTGAAATACTGGCTCCCATCGAGCTTCAATCCCGTCTGGCCATCGAGCTCAACCTTCGTCGGCTCGTGCGGCTCGCCAGCATTTTTTTCCAATGCCAAAGATAAGGGCGCATTGCCGGCGCTGTCCGTGACTTTACCGTCCTGCAAATCGCCGAAATCCCATTTCCCCAAAGTGGCGGATCCGGAGTTGCCGGCCAGCGATCGCCCGCCGGTAATGCCCACCACTCCGAGCTGGGCCTCGCCCAAAGCTCCCACGATATCAATCGACTTGATTTCCTTTTCGGGAAATGGGTTTTTCCACTCGGTCAGGAACAGCCCCGCCGATCCCTGCACCCGGTTGTTGCCGGTCCAGCAGATTTTTGCCTTCTCTGGCTTTTGAGGTGCACTCCAATCATTGATTTCCATGCCCGAACGCAAAGGGAATTCCACGCTGGTGCCGTCGGCGTAATGGATGACGTATTTGGCAAGGGCAACGCCTTTTTCTGGAACATAATTTGCCGCATGGATGAACCAAAGCTGGCTGGCCTTCTGATTCACCGGGATATCTGTAATTTTGTCCGGCAGCAGCTTGGCGCGGTTAGTCGAACGCAAGGCGATCATTGCCTTGTCGCCGTTCTTTTTCGGATCTGTTAGTTTGAAGGGAACTCCGCAAAAGCGGTTATCCTCTGGGAACGGCTGCACGGCGACAGGGGCTCCCACCCCGCCGCCCAGGCCTGTGTGGTTGGTGAGAAAGAAGCACAGATCCGCCTTGCCCATGTCGAGCCAGCCCCCCTTGCCGTCCTCCGCAACTTCGTCCACATAGCCCATGTTGGCGAATTTCGCGAGGTCCACATGGAAATACTCAAACGCGGCGCCTTTGGGCTTTGCGATGATTGCTCCTTGATTTAACGCCAGTGCGGAAACGATTCGCATGACTCGTTCGCCCTCGGTATCGAAGGCTTTCTCCCATTCCAGGGTATCGAAGAGAACCTCCCCTTTTTTCACCGGAACGCCGACTAAGAGCGCTGGCTCCAAGAGCGGATCGCCCGAATGCAACGTCGGCAATGACAATGCATAACCGCCTATTTTTGCCGTGGGGATAGAACCTTCAAGGTAGTCGCCACGCATCTCAAGATCAACCTTGGCCCAGGCGAAATCGCTTGAGTTCAGGTTGTCCATGAGCGGAGAGTCCGAGAGCCGGACGGCCGTTGTGACTTCCGGCGGAATCTTTGTGAGCGCTGGTTTGAACGGCAGCAGGGGCGCGATGTTTGAGATGGTTTCCGGCGTAAATCCATGCAGCCAGGCCTTGCCTCCGTTTTCGAGATGCTCTTTGATTTGCTTGAGCTCCTCGGATGAGGGGGAATAGGACGCATCCAGAAAAACGGGCCCGCTGCCCTTTAGACCTTTGGTGAAATCGATACGGCAAATCGTGAAGATCTCCTCAAGCTTTTTGTTTTCTCCGCACAGAAGCCTTATCGCCTCCCGCTTTTCCGAATGGTGCGCCAAGCCGTAGCGGATCAAGCCGGCGATGACGTGATCGGCTGCCGGCTCGATCCCGAGCCTGTCGGTCAAGCTGAGCTGAGAAAAGAGAAGCATTCCTTTGCCATATGAGGTCTCGCACAGAGGCGTCCACTCCATCCCCTGTCCGCCCGCGCAATCGAGCATGACCTTGAAGTCCCCATCCACGGGTTTGCGAAAACTCAACTGGGCAACCAGGTTGTCCGGACGCCAGTATGAGAGCTGGCCGTCGTCGAGATGGGCGACGACGGGGTGGCCATGCGAGCGTTTCCAGACGCGGCTGGCGACATGGCCTTTGTCCTGCTCAGGAAATCCTGTTCCCATGTATTCCCAGTTCTGCCGCTGCAGGAAGACGACGTTCCCCCCGCTGTCGGCGAAGTTGAGAACGGTCTCTTTGATCGGGGCCAAATCCGCATCGCCCGCCACCAGCAGCAGTCTTTTCCCGGCCAGCTCGTTTGCGCTGAGAGCCTTCAGGGGGATCAGGGAAAGCCCCAGCTTCTGCAGCGCCTTCGAAACTTCTCCGGATGGATCCCAGAGGGCAATTTTCGCGGCATCGATATCTGCCAGGCTGGTCTCGGGAAGAATGAAAACCTTTTCCGAATAGCGGGCCTGTTCGGGTTTGAAGTTATTTTGATCATAGCGCAGGCGCACGGTCAGCTCCCCACATTCAGGCCGTTCCACAACGGGTGGCGTCACGGGAATCTCCACGATTTTCTGCTCGCCCGACTGGATCGGAACCGGAATGGATTTTTCCCAAACTTTCCGGCCTTTGATGGTCAGGAAGCATTGCAGGCGCGCGTTTCCCAAGGGCGCATAGGAGCCGTAAAAGACAGCAACTTTGCGGGCCGCCGTTTTTCCGCCGTAGAAGTTGGGATAGAAATCGAGCGGCCGAACCGCGTCCCGCGGGATCGTCTTCTCCGCGTTGCCCATCCAGGGATTCAGGCAGGCGACCCCCTGGACACGGTAGGCATCCATGACTTTCATGAGCGCATCGGTAAAGCTGTTGCCGGGCTGGCCGCTCGCGCCAATTTTGTCCTGCATGGAATACTTCACCCAATTGTAGACATCCTCCCCGCCGAAGACGGCCCACGCGGCAGGGGGGCCGCTCAGATGAAAGTCCTCGCCGATCGAGAGCGGCTTGTCCCAATCGAATTCCGCACGCCAATTTCGGTTGCCTTTCTCTTTGAGCCAATAGATGTCGTTTGGCACAACCGGTCCGGAGTTGGCGTATTTATTTGCGAACTCGCCCTGCAATCCCGGGTAGTGGATGCTCGTCACATCGAGCAAACCATCCCAACCCACCTCGGCGTCGCCATCCAGCGGACGGGTAGAATCCATGGAGCGCACGGTATCGGCGATCGCCTTGCACGCCTTTTTCATTTCGGGATTCCCCGGAACGCTGCCCCAATACGTTTCATTGGTCATGTTCCAGATGACGATGGCCGGGCTGTTCCTGAGGTTTTTCATCACCTTGCGGATGTGAGTTTCGAGGTTCGGCAGCCAGATGTCCTGTTTATCGACCGGAAAAACTTTCGGGATATAGACGGCCAGCACTTGGGCAAGCGTCGCCCCCATCTCATCGCCCATGCGGGCGACCAGCGGGTTGTTGCCCCAGACCCGATAATGATTGAAGGGGTGGCCGATGGAAGCTCTCACCGGGTGGAATGGATTCTCTCCTCCGTAGATTTGCTGATAGGTCGAGTTCAGGTTTCCTGCGGCATTGTCCCTGTAGAGCGTCGTCTGCTTTCCATTTAAAAAGAACTGCTTGCCTTTGATTTCAAATTCCCGGAAGCCGAAGCGCTGGCTCTGCTCGTCGATGCGTGCCTGGGATGGGGTGTCCAACGCGCAATCCGCAACATACAGGAACGGTGTGTCGGGCGACCAAAGAACCGGGTCGGTCCAGCTCTTGGAAAGCACAATCGTTTTGCGCTCGCCCGCCGCCAACTCGACTGGAGAGCCGGAAATTTCCAGGCAGGGCCTGCGATCATTGTAGCGGCTGATCACACAGTTCGGGATGATCTGCGCTGGAACCTTCCGGTCATTGACAACCCCCACTTGAACCTCGATCGTCTTTTTGCTCACGCTCGTCTTGATGAAAATATCGTCAATATGCACGCACGGCACGATCTCGATAGCCACATCACCAAGGATCCCTGCCGAGGACGCACCATAAGGCGCAAGATAGGTTTCGTTCTCCAGATCAATGAGGGACTCCACACCAGCCAGGCCCACAACCAAGTCGTTCTCCTCACCCCATTTGATCTGGTCGGTGACATCGTAGCTGGTCGGCGCATACCCGGTCAAACACTCGCCGATTTTCTTCCCGTTCAACCAGACAAGAGTTTTATAGGTCATGCAGTTAAACGTCAGGATCACAACTTTGTCTTTCGCCTTCGCAGGAACTGGGAATTTCCGGCGATACCATGATGAGAGGTCGTTGCGGTCGGCGAAATTTGCCTTCCCTTCCCGCTTCAATCCCGCCACGGGCAGCGGATCATGGGTGTTTCCAGGAAGAATCAAGGAGGATTTCATCTGCGGAACCGCCTCATCCTTCCAGCCGTCCTCAGGCGCAGGGAAATTGAAGGTCAGCCCACGGTTGGGATGAACTTTCCAGGTTCCATTGAGATCAAGAAATGTTCGAGCGCGGGTCTGCACAGGGATCTGCGCGTCGGCGGAAAAAACGGAAAGGAACAATCCGACGCCCATCAAAAGATTTGAAATGGTTTTTTTCATAGGAATTCCGGAAGATCCATTGCAGCCACCTTTTAGCAAAGGCCGAGTTGATTCGTAACAGCTTGTTGGTTCAGGTGATTCTTTGCAGTTCGATCCCGTTAATTTCCACCCCGCAAGTGAGATCGACATGGAGCAATTCACTTTCAACAACGAGGTCATTGACGTCAAGAACATACGGGGTTGCGAAGCCGCCGGACAGAGCGAACGGGTCGATGGCTTGAGGCAAGATCCGCTCGTTGATCTGCACGGAGATGAGCCTCGCCCCCGGCGCTTGATTGAACGTCTCGGCAAAATGGAGCCTGACCCGATACGTTCCGTTCGGGAGCGGGATTTTATAGATGACATGGGTGCCCCAGGCTTCCGTCCGATACACCCCGGGAGCAACGGCATCGTGGATCGCAATATCGCAACGATCGGCCCAGAATGCGCCCAGCGACCCGTAGGCCGCATCAAAATGTTCCTGATCAGGGAGCCAGCGGTTTCCCTTGGTGTCTGTATAAACATTGGCGCTCCCGCAATTGATCCTGGCGCTCCCCTTGGCGAGATCATCGAGGAACAGTTGATGGTTTGCACCGGTCATCGCACGGCATTTCTCAACGACGGCGGCGGGAAGCCCTTCGATAGCATCCTGCAGGCTGATATTGTCAACCTGCTCTTCGCCGATAACCCCGCCGTTGTTCATCATCCGGCCACAGCAATGGTTCGACTTCGCCGAGACGTCCCGAACCGTAAGACGCCCGATTTTCCCGTCATTCACAATCATGTCGATCGGTTTTTCGGTGCGATTGATGCAGGTGAGGTTTTGCACGGCAAGCGAACCGATTGAGGCATTGCGTCCGACATGGACACACGGAGCAGAAGAATCCTGTTCGTCGCGGTGGATGTCACGCAGGCTGAGCGAACCGACATCGACCCCGTTTTCGACATAGATACAGGCGGAGTGCGATCCGTCCGAATCCGGGAGAGAAATATGTTTCGGATAATCCGTCACGGCCTTCGAGGCGTTCATGTTATCTATGCTAATCTGATCAAAAATACCGCGAGTATTCCTCTCGTGAAAAAACCTCGAGATCAGCACGACATTATGATGGTAGGTTCCAAAGATATTGCTGATGTGGATTCGACGCACCGGCGAGCCGGTCGACAACAGGCGAACCGCCCGGGCGCAGTTCTCGGCAAAAAGACCGTTAATCTCAATATCTTCAATCGGTCCGTGGCAGCCCGAAAAGCATACGGCATCATCAGCATTCAGAGCAACCATATCGTCATACGTCGCGCCTTGCAGATTGGAAATCCGTCCGAAACGACACCCCCCGTCCAAATGAATCCCGTCCATGCAATTTTCCGGAGGAGAATAATCGAAGGTGATGTTTTCAATCGTGAAATAGTGAAGCCTCGCCAGTTGCGCACCAAAACAGACGGGATTGCGCAACGTCAGCGAACTCATGGCGAAGTGAGTGACATTGACGAAGCGTGAGAGGATGCCGAAATAGCGGGCTGGATCATATGGCTCGTTCATTTTTCCGGCCTTATAAGCACCCCATACCGGGTTGGCCGACTGGTTCACCCCGTCCATGTTCCAGATGCCACCGGTCAGCGAAATGTTTGTATTTCCGGTTTCGTGATCAGCATTCGCAATCATCAGGCAGTCGCTCCCCGCCGCCAACCGGATCTCGCTGAAGCGATCCATGACGAGAGATTGATTGGAATGGATGAGAAGCGTTTTGCTGATGAGGTAATGCTCGGCGGGCGGCGGCAGATAAACGGTTTTTGCCCCGCTGTCCAGCGCGGCCTGGATGCCCGCCGTATCGTCGTGACGGCCGTCGCCAATGATGCCGGGAAAGTTTGACAGAGCGGGGCGAACATTGTTCCCCTGGAGCACTTCGGTTGATTCGTTTGTTGGTTTCATAACGCTTAGGAGAGGCTAACAGGCGAAATTTTCTTCGGGGTGGACGAAGTGTTTCAGGTTGGCGGTGGCGGCGAGCGGTAGCGGGGCGCGCTTGGGTTGGTTGGCAGCGAAGCTCTCCGGCGTCTCGATCCACTGGGCAGACTCGGCCATCAGGCGCGCATCCGGGAGGATGGGTGCCATCTGCATCCGCATGCCGAAAGGCCGCGGGCGGCATTCGTAGCATTCCTCGGGCTCGGGGCCGCAGCTCGCGCTGCCCAAGCCGCGAAGGGCATGGTCGAGGTTCAGGTGGATGCGGCCGGAATCGCGCAGGTCCACGGTGTGGGCGGCGCGGGCGAGGTCGAGCTCGGAGTAGCGGCTCGCGCTGAACCCGAATTCCTCCCTGCCCGTGATCCGCAATCCGAAGCCGTCCTGGTTTCGCAACGCCAGCCGCTGGATGCCGATCCGGGTTCCGTTGGATTGCGGGAAAACATACGGTGTGTGGAGTTCGTCCAGGCCCGCCTGATAATAGCCGACCCGTGCGGCAGACCGGCTGTCCGGGTAGCATTCTCCCGGACCGAGCCCGAACCATTCGACGTGATCATAGCGCCGGGGAAGCACCATCTTGATTCCGAGGCGTCCGACAACCTCCGGCCAATCGCCATAAGGCACTGCCTGAAGGTCCACAAACAAACGCCCGTCAGCAAGGATGGTATAAACGTATTGGCAATCGTAGGCGATGCTGAAGGCCTGCGGAAGCATCTGGCCTTCCACATAAACCGTCACGCGGCCGTCACCCGCCTCATATTCGAGCGCCCGGGGCCGGAAGAACATTTCGAACAGCCGCGCTTTCTCCCATTCTCCCGCCCGCATCATCCGCCGATGAACACCGTCGTTGTCGATGGGTGCCCGCCAAGTGTTGAGTTCGGGGCCGGCTTCGATGAGGCTGCGGCCCTGCACCTGCCAATCGGCGAGTGTCCCGCGCCGCCGGTCGAAGGTGAATGTGAAACCGGCTCCGCCAACACTCAACGCTTCTCCCGTGGTGAGCGTCTTGAGGCCGGCGCCCGGCACCAGAATCAAAGGTGCGACGGCAGGTTTCGTTGCGGGGAGTTCAAATTGATCCCATGCCACCACATGTCCTTTTTGCGCCCATGGCGTGTTCTCCTTGAGCACGAAATCGACGTTCAGATAAGCACCGGCATACGACGCGGCCGGGATCGCCAGCGGAATATTTAGTTCCGAGCTCTGCCGTGGTGGGACGGGAGGGACCGCTAACACCCCGCTTTGAATCGTCTCGCCGTCCACGGCGACCGACCAGCGGAGTTCGCACATGTCAAGCGCGGTAAAATCAAGCCGGTTGTGGAGCTGGAATTTTCCCTGGCACAGGTCGGTCGCGACCAACCGCGCCGGCTCCATCACCTTTTTGATTTCGTTGAGCGCGGGGCTCGGCGTGCGGTCGGGAAAGAGGAGCCCGTCGATGCAGAAGTTCTTATCCGAGGGATCGTCGCCGAAGTCCGCTCCGTAAGCGTAGAACGGCTGGCCCTCGGCGGAATATTTGAGGAGCCCGTGGTCGATCCATTCCCAAATGAAGCCGCCCTGCAGATGGGGATGCTTATACATTTCCTCCCAGAAATCGCGCATCGCTCCGGGCCCGTTGCCCATCGCATGGCCGTATTCCGTGGCGAAAGCCGGCCAGCCGCCGTGGTCCATCTCGCCCAATTCCCGGACGCGCGCGACATAGCAATAGCCGAACTGTCGAAAATCGGTGGCGGTCGGTGCTTTCGCGCTCGACTGCGGATAATGGACCGGCCTCGAGCCGTCGCGGGATTTCATCCAGCCGCAGACATTGGCAATATTTTCTCCGAAGCCGCATTCGTTGCCCGCCGACCAGATGATGATGCTGGCGTGGTTTTTGTTCTGTTCGACGGTCCGCTCGACGCGGTCGAGGTAGGCCGGAAACCACGCCGGATCCTGGCTCAGCAAACCCTGGTTGCCGCCGCATTGGCAGCCGTGGGTTTCGAGGTCCGCCTCGTCCATGACGTAGAGGCCGAGCTCGTCGCAGAGGTCGTAGAAGAGAGTGACATTCGGGTAGTGGCTGCACCGGACCGCATTGAAATTGCTCTGCTTCATGAGCAGCAGGTCGCTACGCAGGTTTTCCGGAACAGAGGCGCGCCCCTGAACGGGATCCCATTCGTGGCGGTTGACGCCTTTGAGCCGGATCGGTGCGCCGTTGACTTTCAAAAAGCCGTCCTCGATTTTGACTTCGCGGAATCCGACACGCACCGGGATAAACTCCCCGGCACCAACCTGCAGCACCAAGGTGTATAAAACTGGCGACTCGGCATTCCAGAGCCGGGGATGCTCTACAGGGAGTCTCATCGAGACCTTCTGCTGTCCCTCGACGCTGACCGTCGCAGACGTCGCGCAAACAAGCTGCCCGTCTCCATCAAATAGCCGCGCCTCCAGCGAGGATTCTCCGCGTCCAGCATTTTTCAAAGTGAGGCCCGCGACCAGTTCCGCCTTCTGAAAGCCGGCGGAGAGATTTGTTTTGATCTCCATATCCCAAAGCGAGGCGGCAGCTTCACTCCGCAAGGAAACGCTGCGGAAGATCCCGCTGATGAGCCACATGTCCTGCATTTCCAGATAGCTGCCGTCGCTCCAGCGATAGACGCTCACGGCGACGAGGTTGTCCCCCGCCAGCAGCGCGTCGGTGATGTCGAATTCCGCCGCCAGACGGCTCCCCTTGGAGAAGCCGATGGCGACGCCGTTGATCCAGACATGGAACGCGCAGTCAACGCCGTCAAAGCGCAGCAGCGTCCGCCGTCCGTCCCAATCAGCCGGGACGGTGAACATGCGCCGGTAGCACCCGGTCGGGTTGTCCTCGGGGACGTATGGCGGGTCGAGCGGGAACGGATATTTCGTGTTGGTATAACGCGGCATGTCATAGCCGTGGCATTGCCAGTGCGAAGGAACGGGCGTGACATCCCAGCCCAGATCGTCGAAGCCGCCAGATTGAAACCCTGCCGGAACGTGGCTGGGGCAATCGGCGAGGTGGAATCTCCAGTCGCCGTCGAGCGATTGCTGCCACGGGGAAGCCCCGCGATCAAAAGCCAGCGCGGATACCAGATCCGGATAGGCAAACCACTCGACGCGTGACGGGAGTCGGTTCTGATGCAGGAAAGCCGGATTTTCCAGCTCGGGGTGACGAGTTAAGACGGAGTTCATATTGTTCGTTATTTTAAGCCGTTCCGCAGGGTTTCTGTCATATACGGTCCCACCTCCACGCCGGAGGCTTTCGCTCCCGCCTTCAGTTTCTCATAGGTGTTAGCGGAAACGGATGGGGGAAGCTGGATGGCTCCGGGCGTGTCCAGCCATGCCTGGCGGCAGGCGGCAATCTCCTGCTCGCGAAAACCCAGGCTCCTCAAAACCTCGCCGGCGAACATCTGACCCTCCACGGCTTTGGCCGCCAGACTTCCGTCAAAGGGAACGAGCTTTTTCTCGGCATCTACGACCTTGACGAAATCGATCAGCGTCAGGCCGTGCGCTTTGGCCAGCACGCGGATGGCGTCGTTGTGTTCGCCGACATTTTGGTTCGGAGAAAATGCGAGGTCGCTATTGGAGGCATAGCTTGTCACGAGAACGGTCTTGATATGGGCCGCTTCGAGCTTCGTAATGATCGCTTCCAAGTTCTTGGTGAACGACTCGTCAACGGATCTTTGAGCGAACGCATTGTAATCTCGTGTTCCAGGGATGATCAGCGCGAGAACCGGCTTTTTGGCGATCACATCGCTGTCGAGGCGCGCGAGCATTTGCTCGGTTTTCTGGCCATCGAGGAAGATCCATGGGGCCTTCTTGACTCCAGCCTTGGCGAGTTCATCCGCCAAGAGACGCATGTAGCCGCTGGGGCTCCAAGCATAAGGAAACCCCTGCCCGGACAAAACGGCGATCTGATCGCCGTCTTTGATCGATATCTCCCCAAGGGCGAAACCTGCCCCCAACACCAGAGCAAGCCCAACAGCAGTAATCTTTGTCATTTGATCGATTCGATAAGAAAGTCCAACCCACCCTTGCCAGGCAAAGGTTTCACCTGCTGGGTCTCAGCGAATACCATCGTGGCATTATCCCGAGTGGTATATGCGGGCCATTGCGGCAGGCCAGTGCCATTTGGGTTTCCGGTTGCGGCAAAATTCGCCCAGTAGGCTGACATGATTGCCGCCAGCTGATAATCAGTAGCCTGCCATGGACATCGGCTGACAGCTTCTAAATTATCATAGGCATACGCCACCTCGCTCGTATGAAACGCTCCATATTTCACATAGTCTCCGAGTGCTGGTGGCTTGCGTGCGAAGCGGTATAGATAGACCGGATACTTGCTCTTTTCTGCTTGAAGATTTGCCCAAGCATAGCACTCAAACCCGAATATTTCATCCCGAGCCAGAGCCGCCTGCGAGGCTGCGGACTGTGCATCCGTATCGGAAGGGTATGCTTGCAGGAACCTTGCCGCATTTTGTCCGTATTTCTGTTCAGCCTGCTTTTTGAATTCTTCCGCCGTCATCGGAGGGCCGAAGGAAACCCCGTCATCTTCATTCCAGCCGATCAGCAAGGCCACATCGTTCTGCTTGCCGGCATCGAAGATATCCTTGAGGCCTTGCGGCAAGACATACCCATCGACGATCAGCCGTCGTGAGGCATATTGTTTTCCCATCAGCGCTTCCGCCGTGAGAGCCCGTAATTCCGCAAGCGAGCCACCCGTTACGACACCTGCATCTTCTGCTTCCTTCAAAGTGGCAGTGATTTTCCTCGGCCCGATTAATAAGGCGCCACTTTCTGCGATGGCTCTTTTAAAGAGCCCCTTGCCAAGCGGAGACGCGACCAGGCAGTTCACGCTCCACGACCCTGCGGATTGCCCCGCAATCGTGACATTGTTCGGGTCGCCACCAAACGCGGCAATATTTTGCTGCACCCATTTCAGGCCTGCGATCTGATCCATCAGCCCATAGTTGCCCGAGGCATGGTGCGGAGATTCCTTGGTGAGCTCAGGATGGGCAAAAAAGCCAAAGAGCCCGACTCGGTAATTTAGGCTGACAAACACGATGCCTTTTTTAGCCATCGCCTCGCCATCAGTGATCGGGACGCCGGCTCCGCCACTGTTGAGTCCGCCGCCGTAAATCCAAACGATCACCGGCCGTTTTTCGGTCGGTTTTTTTGCGCCCGTCCAAACGTTCAGGTAGAGACAATCTTCACTGATAGGAGTTTTGGGAATTTGAAATTCCTCCGACCACGGACCGCTAGGGCCAGGGATTCCCTGCATCGGGCTGGCAGAGAATTCATAGCATTTTTTGACACCGCTCCATGGCGCGACCGGCTGCGGCTCCTTCCAGCGCAAATCCCCCACTGGCGGAGCGGCAAAGGGAATGCCCTTAAACGATAGAACCTCGCCCGTTGGGCTTGGTTTTCCTGCAACAAGCCCGCCCTCAGTTTTGACTGGCTCCCACGCCGCGCTACTGCTCACGCGGTATGAATCAGAACTCGGATCAAAAAGATCGATGGGATCAATCCACTCGGCGTCAGGGTCGGCTGAGATCCTGGCGTAGATGCTCTCCAGCATCCCCCAAAGCACGGGGTCGTCTCCCAACTCGCAAGAGTGACCCCAAAAATAGAATGGCCCACCATTTTTTTTGGCGGCCTCATACCGTTCCCAGAACTGGCTGCTATTCCACTTGCAGCTCGATCGCAGCTCCATCGGAGAATCCAGCGGGAGCGGAGCGTCAGCAGATTTGGTGGTCCGGCCATAGAGGTATCCGGCGTCCTGCACCGCATCCATAACGCTTTTGTTGTAGCCCCCACCGGGATAGACAAACCCAACCTTGTCCTGGCCAAAGTTTTCTTTTATCAGAGCCATCGTCTCCATCAGAACACGCCGGCGGGGCTGGATATCTTCCGCTGTGACGCCATTCGAGAATCCGCAATGAGCTGCCACTTTGAAGCCCTTGTAAATCGTCTTCATCTCCTCGTTGTTCAGGTGTTCGACCTGGAACCCGCCTTCGGTTCCCTTAGGCATAAAAGAGAAAGCCGTCCCTTTTTCCTGGCTGAGTTTTTTCATCACAAAGCTGCGCCGTTCCTTCATGGGGATGATGTTGAACGTCGCCTTGGCCTTGTATTTTTTCAGGAGCTCGATCATCGGCAGGTCGGTGGTGAGGCTGTCGTCCCAGCATTGCATGACCTTTAATTTCCCTGGAGCCTTGGACGTGCCGGCAGCGGCCGAGCCGGCGGCAGCCATGCCTGCGGTCAAAATGCCAGCGGCCTGCTCCTCAACGGTTTTTCCGTTCCTGTCCGCGAGGGCCTTGAGCTTGAGGAATTCGTTGACCGACATTTCCGGCATTCCGACAGCGAAGGGATAATCATCCCAGCGCTTCCGCAAGGCGGCGACATCCGGTTCGGAAACGCCCAGCGTCCGGAGGATTTCCGCCGCCATGATCTGGTTGCCAAGGCCGTTGAGATGTGTCCCGTCGTAGGTGAGCCTCAGGCCCTTCCATCCATCCTTCTGCCGTTCTGCCAGTTCGTTAGCCATGGCGGTGTTCATATCCACCACGATCAAGTTGCGCTCTTTGCCGAGCGTCCGGAACGCCTCGGCGAAGGCCTGGCGTTTGAGAGTCTCGGGCGACTGGAGGCTTTCCCCTGCCCCAATGGTTGTGGTAATGAGAATCACTTTGATCCCGGCGGCGGTCGCTTGGTCGACAATCTTGGCAAGATTCGCACTGAACTCTTCCAGATCCATCCGGGGCGAATCGTTAATGCCGCAGTTTAACGTCATCCACGTCGGCTTCTTAGAAATGACATCGCGATCCAGACGGGCCAGCATATCCTGGGACGTATTTCCACCGATGCCTGCGGGAATCTTTCTCACGTTGATGCCGTTGGCTTTGAGCCCTTCGACAACAAGGTTCACATAGCCGTTCGGCTTTTGAAGATTTCCCAGTTGGGTGAGCGAGTCGCCCAGGAAGGCGATGGAATCGCCGTCTTTGATGACAACGTCGCCCGCCGCGAGGCAGGCGGTCAGCATCAAGGCGAGAGACGATATAACATAGGTATTCACGGCTTCGGAGGGAGCATAACCAATCCCGGGGTATCCAGCCAGGCCTTGCGGCAGTCAGCAACCTCCTGGTCGCTAAAGCCCAACACCCGCAAAACCTCGCCCGCGAATATCTGATTGACCAATGCCTTGGCAGCGGGGCTTCCATCCAACGGAACCGGTTTTTCGGCTTTATCCAGGATTTCCGTCAAATCGATCAGCGTTGCGCCATGCTCTTGAGCCAGCCCGCGGATGACCTCGTTATAGTCGGCGGTATTATTGTTGGGCGAGAATTCCGAGTTGCTGTTTTGAGCATAGCTGGTCACGATAATCGTTTTGATGTTTGCGGCCTTGAGTTTTGTCATGATCTCCCCGAGGTTCTTGGTGTAGGACTCGCTCGGGTGAGGTTCTGTCCAGGGATTATAGTCCGCACACATGGGCATCAGGATTGCGTAGGCGGGGGACGCTTCGATCACGCTGTCGAGGCGGGCGAGCATTTCAGCGGTTTTCACACGATCCAAACCGACACCAAAGGGATTTTTCTTGATTCCGCACTTGGCCAGCTCGTCCGTCACAAGGCGGCAGAAACCCGATGGCTCCCACTCCCAAAATTCCAGCCTTGCGCCGTCCAGGACGGAGATCGTTTCTCCGTTTTCGATGTTCATCGCCCGGGAGAGGGATGGGACGAGCGATATCAACGCGCCGAGCGCGACCATTTTGAAGTAGTGTTTCATAGGATTTGATTTCATAGGTTTTCTTAGTTGACGCATTCTGTCAATTTTCTGACGCCTGCTCTTCGAGGGATTTCGTTTTTGTGGCTTGGCTCATATTTTCTGTTGGTTGGCGGCTGGTTTATCTTGATACAAGGAATCAGGAGTTTCTCGGAACGACCACGGCGTTGGGCTGCCGTTTTATTACCAATGGCGGGCGACATACGGGTCTTCTGTCTCACTGTGAAAGTAAGGGGAACGCAGCACTTTCTGCCGTTCCTGCTCGGCCAGGATGTCCGGATCCTCGAAGACGATCACCGATACCGGCGCCACCTTATCGTCCTTTTCCTTGCGGATGGCCGGCGACCAGATGATCAGGCAGTTGTGAGCGGGAAATGGTTTCAGCAGCTCCGGGGGCAGCAGGAAGCAGCGCTCGGTGGCGAAGGGGTCAGTGCCTTTGTTCCGCTCCTTGACCAGCTCGATGAGTTTGCCGTTGAGTTGCGCCACGCAGCCGTCGGCAAGGCCGTTCACCAAGAGCCGCGGGGTTGAGCCCGCCGGGAAGGCAAGCGGAAAATGCGTGTGGAAGGCGAACGGCCCCGGATGGGCGTAGATCTTCTCCTGCTTAAAGGCATCACCGGGGGAACCGACCCAGGGGCATTCCCTGCCCTGATGCGGAAAGACATGCGACTGGAACTCCGCCGCCGTCATGGCGGCGGCACCCCAGCCCACCGGCACGGGGTCGACAGCCAAAGCCGACAGGGCCGACGCTCCCAGGAACAGAAGAAACAAAGATAGAACTTTCATGGCATTTTTTCGTTATGGCGAAATATTCCCTCGCCGTCGAGGTTCCTGATTTGCATGATTGCGGGTTTTTCTTTTCTCATAATTCTTCAGAAACCGTGGTGCCAATAGGGGTCGTCCACCGGGCCGACGTCGTGGAGGTAGGGGCTCTCGGCCAGTTTCCTGCGGACGGTCTTCTCGGGATCCTCAAAGATGATCTGTACCGGCCCCTTGCAGATGCCGCCACTCCCGTTGAAATCGTTGATTTGGACTTGGATCAAGTTGGCGTTCGGCCCTTGTTTGAACAGGTTCTTGGGGATCGGGTATCGTCGCGGAGCCTGCCAGTAGTCCTTCGGGTTGGTATCCTTGCCAGTGTGGCCGATTTTCACCCCGTTGAAATAGGTAGTGTCCTCGTCGTCCACCGCCCCCATGACCAGCACAGGCTCTGCGACCTCCGGCAAGGCCTCCTTCAGGGTGAACTGGCGCCAATACCAGAAGTAACCGGTGAGGCTGCTCCACTCGGGTTGCTGCGTCTGGAGGTAGCCGGGCACCGCAGCCCGGCGCCAAGGCAACGTCTTCCATGTATGGTGCAAACTCGGGCACGGGGCCGCCGGGTCTGTGACAGGCAATCCCATCCACTCGTACGTGCTGGCCAGGTCGATCGGGGCGGGTATCTTGTCTCCGCCGCGCGGCTTGTATAGCTCCAGCGCCAGCGGGGCGGTGACCTCGCCGGTTCCGCCAGCCATTCCCAGGCCACCGTTGAAATCGTAGTCCACCAGCAGCGCCACCTCATTCATCCCCTTCCGGAAAAACTTGGATAGTAGCGCGTATGACCGGGTCACGGTAGTTACGGCGTTGGGGTCGGTGTCGAGGCCGGTCCAGGCGACCTTGACGCCGTTGACATAGAGGGTGTCGGCACCGCTGATCCGCCCGACGCGCAGGAGGAAGCTGTCACTGACCGACGGCTCGAAAGGCAACTCGAAGTCCTTGTGCAGCCAGAACGTCCCCTTCCTGCCCAGAGTTGAAGGCCTGCCGGGGAGCTTGACTCCGCGCCAAGCCGGGTCGGCTGGCACAGGGCAACTTGTGGCATCGGCCTGGGCCGAACAGAACGTCCAGTCCCCGGCCAGGTCAAAGGTCTGGTCGAGCCGCAGGTTAGCGTTCGGGATCGCCAACAGCTTCGGGGGAGCCATCGCCACGCCGGCGTTGGCAAGCAGCGTGCGAACCAGCCGCTCGGTGTTGCGCGCGGAGTCCTTCAGCCAGTAGTCGAAAGTGATGTCGCCGAAGAGCGATGGCTCCACCTGGCAGAGCACGTAATGCCCCTTACCGTGAGGGATGTCCGCCAGCACGCCGGTGGGGAGCAGCACGGCGGCGCCCTCGGCCTTCTCGATGGCCACGACCGGGACGTTGCCCTTCCAGTAGAAGTCGCTGTTGCCAAGGCCCGCCAGCAGCGGCGCGGACGGCTTGCCGACGCCCGTGTGGTTGACGGTTGCCTTCTTGGCCGTGACGGCAAAGGGCGTCCAGCCGGCAGCAAAGTCGGCCTCGGATTTGGGCAGGCTGAAGATGGTGCCGCCCGCAGCCGCAAAGGCCGCGAGTCCATCCTTCCAGCCCTTGAGCTGTTCCGGCGTGGCGTCGCCCAAGACCAGGATGTCAAGCCCGGCCTCGGCGGGGCTGGCGATCTTGCGAACGGACACATCGAGCGACTTGAGCAGCGCAGCGCCACGCTCGCCGCCGAGGTAGGCGGCCTGGCGCAGGACTGGCGCGGGGGCGGTCTGGACGTAGCGGACGAGGTTCTGGAGATAGCGCACGGCGGCAGGGTCGGACTCGGTCCGGCCGCAGACGTCGAGCTGGTTAAAAACGATCCTGGACTTGCCTGCCTCCAGTTCCCATGCGGCGGCGCAGTTGCTGTCATAGCCGCAATCGACGAGCGCCCGGAAGTTACCGGTGTCCGGCTTGATCGCCGTCACGGTGGCGACGTTGTGGGTATTGCCCCATTTGATCGGGCGGGGATGGATGGAGCCGTCGTTCCAGAGGTAGTTCCAGGTGCCTCCGTCGGAGAATTCGGCCGGGAGGGTGGGCTTCGCTTTGTTGCGGGCGACCTCGTAGCCGTCGGTCAAGGTGGCGGCGCCGCGCCAGTTACTCAGGCGCCGGTCGGGGAGACCGTCGAGGAGCAGGGGCGAGCCGCTGCGGCCGAAGACATCGCGTGGAGAGAGATACTCGGTGCGCAGCTTGAAGCGGTTGCGCAAGGCCGCCTCATCCTGTTCCATGATCAGCACGCGCTTTCCCTGCGCGGCCAGTTTGCCCAAGTCGAGGCCCTCGGCGAGGAGCTGAAACTCGTAGTTGAAGGCGCGGCGTCCGAAGATGACGGTGTCGAACGAGCCAAAATCGGCGTCGAACGTGCGGCGCTGGAACTTGACGCCCGCTGCCGCGAGCGCCTTGGCGGTGTCGCCCTCGGGATCCACCAGGGCAATGTCTCCCTGGTTGGCGAAGGGGCGCGGGACAACCACGTCGATGTCGCAACTGTCGGAGCGCAATTCCTTGCCGTCCTTGAGAATGGTGACGCCCAGCTTGCCGGAGCGGTCGCCGCCGGCAGGGATGGGGATGGAGATGGGAACGAAGGCATGGCCGCCGGGCGGGACGGCGGCGGCCTTGGAGCCGCTGGCGACAACCTCGCCGCCGAGCTCCAGCTTCCACTGGCAGGAGAGCTCGCCGGACAGGTGGGAGTTGTTGAGGAGCAGGACGCCGCGCTCGAGGGTCTCGCCGGGGGCGAAGATGTGGGTCTTCGAGGTGAGCTTGTCCTGCGTCCCAGCGAGGAAGCCGGTCAGCGGCGCCTGGTATTCCTGATAACAGAGGTCGAGGCGCGGGCCCATGTTGCTAAAGAAGAAGGCGAGCATGGCCAGGTGGTTGGCGCGCCAGTGGAACACCTCCTCGCGGATGCGGTCTTTCCAGAGGCGGTTGTGCAACACCTCGTCCTTCTCGTAGTAAGTCGTCCTGTCGCCGCCCATCCGGACTTTCGCCAGGGCCACGTCTCGCTCGAGCGGGTTCTTCACGGTGTCGGCGATCTGCTTGCGCTGCTGGGCGACCGCCTTCTCCTGGTTGGCCAGAAACTTCTCGTCGAGTTCCGTGCGTTCATAGGAGGTGTCGCCGCAAAAGAGGGCGGTCCACTCGGCGAAGCAGGGGAGGCCGCTGCCCATGAAGCCCAGGCAAAGTCCGTCGTTCCAGTTAGGGTACATCGGAGCGGCCTGCTCGGAGACGAGGAAGGGTTTGGTGCTGAAGGCACGCCAATACTCACTGCGCTCGATGAACTCCTGTATCGGCTGGAAGCCGGCATACTCGGTGATGTGCATGGTGTCGTTGATGCTGCCGGAATCCTGGGCGGTGGCCGGACGGGTGGGGTCGAGCTGGTGGAGCTTGTCCAGCACGCGGTGGCCCAGCTTGAAGGAGCGGACTAACAAGGTATCGCTCGCGGGGGGCAGATTGACCCAGTTACCGTCCTGGAATAATGGGTTATACATCGAGCCGTTGCGCGCCCGGTTCCCCCCCAGCACGCCGTGCTGGAAGAAGACCCCGGGATGGTTGCGTCTGACCTTGTTCTGGTATTCGAGGATGTGGGCGATCTCCGCCCAAGCGGCGGGGTCGTTGTCTTTGCCGCTCTTAAGCATTTCCTCCATGCGTCCGCCGATGTTTTGGACGCGCTCGCCTTCGCGGGTCTTGCCGGCTTCGTCGAGGAGCCGTGCGTCCTCCTTGCCATCGCCATTGTAGAAGGAGGCAAAGCCGAACTTCTCGCACCAGCGACTGTGCTCGGGAGCGTCGGAGATGGCACCCCCATAGCCGAACAATGTGATGGGGCGGCCGTTGAGGGTCAGGTCGGGGCCCTTGGCAGAGATCTCGCGGAAGCCGAAACGCTCCGGCCAGAGCGTGGCCAGGGGCTTGCCGTTGGCGTCGAGCAAGGCGGCGTCGAAGTCATAGAGGTAAGGGGCGTTCAGCTCCCAGAGGACAGGGTTGGCCCAAGGGGCGGAAAGTTCCACGACGGCGGTGTCGGCCGTTGCCGTGAAGCTGGTCTCCGGGATGGCCAGGGCACTGCCCCCGGCGTTGTCGGCGGCGGCCTTGAGCTTGTAGGTCTTGCCCGGCACAAGCCCGGAGAGCTCCACGGTGGCGGCAAGCTCATGTTTGGCGACCGACGGGCGGACCGCCACGCCGTCGAGCCGCGGCCCGCGTGGCGAGGGATAAAGCGTGATGTCGCCGCAAAGTCCCCGCTGCGGGCCGGAGGCCGCCACATGGATCGCGAGGTCGAGCGGCTTGCCCATCTTGGCGAAGGCGCTCAGGTCGAGGTCCCCGCCAGGCCATTTGACCGTCCCGGCCACCTTGCCGTCGGCGAAGACGGTGGCCACGTCCCGCGGGCCATCCACCTCCAGCATGACTTTTTGTCCTCGCCAGGCTGATGGTATCTCCACCTGTTGGCGATACCAGGCAGCATGGCAGGTGTAGCCAATGTTGAAATAGCCATCCAGATCGGCCCAGGCACCGCGAAGCTTGGCGGCCTTCGACCAGTCGGACGGGACGGCGACCGGGGCGGCCAAGTCCTGCGGGATGGCGACGGCGGCGCGGGCCTTGGAGATGTCGGGCTCATTCTTGCCGACGGGCAAGAAGTCCCACTGGCGGCGGAAGATCTCAAGCGGCGCCAGCTCGGCTGCGGCGAAACCGGGGGTGGTGAACTGGAGGTTGACTTT
>Ga0194039_1000136_pt1 | contig 46832 bp, 31 predicted proteins | sample JunL228m_MetaG_FD_148679 | JGI IMG/M metagenome (GOLD analysis project Ga0194039, IMG submission 148679) | Anoxic zone freshwater microbial communities from boreal shield lake in IISD Experimental Lakes Area, Ontario, Canada - Jun2016-L227-8m | ecosystem: Environmental > Aquatic > Freshwater >...
GTTCCTTCTCTGCATACGCCAGGTGCGGCGCCAATATGTCGATTGCCTTCTGCGGTTCACCCATGGTGCTAAAGAGGCTGGCAATGGTAAAGTGAAATTCCCCCATCTGGCCTGCTGGCCCCTGTTTACGGTAAAGCGCCATCGCCTGTTGGAAAAGTCCGACCTCATAGTACAACTCAGCCAATGCGGAATCGGCAATCTGCACACTTTTCCCGGAAACCCGGGCGATAGTCCTTGCCCGCTCGATGGTTTCGTATGCCTTGGCATATTGCCCTAACCGGCGGTAGCTCTCGCCGAGCTTCTCCAGCCAGGGTAGAAGGTCAGGACTACTTGAGCCGCTCCTTTTGGTGATGCGGTCGAACCCCTCCTGCCGTACCGTCACGGCCTCGGCATGCCGCCCCTGGCCGGTCCGCATCTCGGCGATCTCATCCAGCACTTGCGACATATCTTCGATGCCGAGATCTCGATAGACCCGGTAGACCAGGGCAAGGAGGGGCTCAGCGGCACTGTAATCCTCTCCCCTCCGGCGTTCCGTGCCGAGCCTGAGGGCGATGGTACCGACACTTAATCGTTCTTTCTGTTCCCCCGCGCGGCTGAGAGCTGCGTCCCATTCTAAAAGCGTCCCATGTGCGGCCAGATAATTCCCGGCACCTCGCTGCTCCGAATAGCGCACGAGAAAAGGACTCACATCAACCGGCGCTGCCGCCGGCTTTGCCTTGGGGCTGCGTCGAGGCAGCTCCTCCACTTTCCCCAGCGGGTCGGCCAGGTACATGGCGTTCTCCAGCCAGCCATAGACACGATTTGCTACCTCATCACCCTTTTCGCAAGTTAAAGCTTCAATCCCGGTTCCCGTATACTTGATCTTAATAGTGCCCTGACCGGGTGCCTCGACTTCGCTGGGCTGGCCGGAAGCATCATAACCTGTGATGTTAATCTTTCGGCCGTCCCCGAAGTGCACTTCCGTAATACGCCCTTCCTTGCCACGTACATATTCCACGCGCAGGCCGTCGGTGCGCTTCGCCCCGATAACGCGACCACTTCCGTCGAAACTGAAAAGAGTCGTCAAGGGATTGCTTTTGCCAGCCGGGAGTTCCTGTTCGACGATCCGCTCCGGGACGGTTGTATCCCGTGCGTAGAAGAACTCTCGGAGCGTGGTGGCATCCCTCCGCGTACGCAACAATCCGTTGGGATAATATTCAAATGCGACCTCATAGTCGTCGCGCACAATACGAACAGGTTTTCCGTGAATTATGTTGAAGGTTATGTCCGTCACTCCCATCAATGAGTGCGTGACCACACGTTGCAGTGTGCGACTATTGTTGCGACGCGGCGTGTAGAACAATTCGAAGGTTGTGTTGGCAATCGTTATGCCGCGACACATCTTGATAACTCGCGAAAGTTCGTGATCCAGCCCAGTCGATTCGTAGGCGTACTCTTCAAAGCATCCGTCCCGATTACGAAAGCCGATTATCCAGTCGCGCTTCATGTCATAGGCAAAACGCTTATACGTCTTATCCGGGTAATTGATCTGCGCCAGATTGCGGTAGTTGTCGTATTCATAAGTATAGGCGTTCTCCCATACATTCTTCACGGAGATGAGATTACCATTATCGGAGTAGCCGTATTCCGATGCCCTTTCTTGTTTGCCGACACGGTTTATTGATATAGCCCCGACTTTGCCGTTGGCGAGAAAGGTGAAATCCAGACGATCACCCCGCTCGTTCAGAACCGACTGCAGACGGCCGTCTTTACGGGACAGCCTCACCGTCCGGCCTTCCTTGTCGTTATAGGCAATCAGTTGTCTCTTCGCATCGAAACGCTTTTCTTCGCCGTTATCTCTTAGGTGGTATCCCCCCCCCTCAACCTTGAGGCTCGACACGCCACCCTGATCGTGGATTAATTCAGCTCCTTCGCGAGGTTGCCGTGAGAATCCGAATTCTCTTGCATAGCGACTGCGCAGACTGCTATCACTGATAAGCCTTTGCCGAACCTCAACCCAGCCGGACTCTCCCACATTACCCAACAGAAAGATGAGCGCGGCATTGCGCACCTTCCAGTCGTCCCTGGCACGCTCCACGATCCGGTCGGCCATGGCCTCAACATCTCTTGGTGAGAACCCTTTTTCAACATACAGACTTTCCAGACCGCCTCCACAGTTGACAAGAAGCACGTTGCCCTCTGCCGTGATGTCGAGCCTTGTCTCGAAATCCGAGCACCAGCCTAACCCGAAGATCCCATCATAGCGGCTGCGGCTGTTGTAAGTCCGCTTGACAGACAGGTCGGCGAGGGTGCGACCGGGGACGTCAACCCAAGTGTCGGTGTAGTTTGCGTTCTTCAAGTCAACAATTGCATTGGCAGTTCCCGCATATCCGAGTAGGAAGACACACAAGAGTTGAATGACCGTCCAGGCGAGGATGCGTTTTCTCATGGCTTCACTCCTTCATACATTAGAGTATCGTCTTGCGGAGCTTTTCCGGAGGGGCGCCAAACCAGCGGTAATCAGGATTTTCAACGCCCCGCGGCATCCGGGAGCTGATCCGTTGGTTGCGTAAAAAATGACCCATTGATGGAATCCTTGTCAAGAGGGATCGCCAAGAAAAGTCGATGTCTCCTCTTTCTGATATTTTATGTTCGATTTTGTAATAGGAATGACATCCCTCGTGAACGGGTTGTCAAAAAAAGTCGTGATCCTCGGGCTTGATTCATCGATTCCTTTCAGAAACAGTTGACGCAGCCCGGCGAGACTCGACCCTTCCTTGTTAAGAGAAAAATCAATGAAACCACCCCTTTGCGGTTCCCATAAAAATGCCTGCATCTCGTTGATGATCAGATCGTCGTTCTGCGAATCATATTTCATGAGGCTCAATTCTTTGCGAAAAACCTCCTGCTCTTCTATTTTCAACCGCATCCAGAAGGACCGGCAGTATTGTCTGTATTTATTATTTGTGAAATATTCAGCATGGCTCATCTCATGCCGGAGAGTCAATCTTCTCAACTCACAGGACAAATGATGGTCCGTGTCTTCTTTGGATCTGCTGATGGAAATCAATACCTTATACGGTTGAACCGGCTCATATTCGATGCCATTATGATGAAGGACATCGTTCTGTTTCAATATGTGCAGAAGGGCTACCTCTTCCGGATTCAATTCCTTTCCGCTTCCGGCAACGGCGTTGAAAAACCTGGCCAGATCTACTGCCCGATAGTCATGGCCATGATAGTACTGATCAGCACTAATCCGTTGTGAATCATAGTAATCCTGCATCTGTCGCGCATCGAGAATAAGACCCTTATTGTCCTTGTTTTCAACAAAAAAAGCCAAGCGGTTCATGGCCTTCGCCTGTGCCGTCAGATCCGGAAAATCCACGACATAGACGAGGGGATTGCTCTTTACGCGATAGATCGCAAGTCCGGATCCATCGCAGGAGGCGATCCCCTCCCAGGAGGCATTATCTTGTATTAGATTGCCGCAGTAAGCATTATTTATGGGTAAGAATGAGTTCGTTCCAAAACAGAAAAGGATGATGACAGAGGTTAATACAACAACAGAGAATTTTTTGCGCTTGATTGTCGGAAGTGCCGGGCGGCCTTTTTCAGAAAAGACCGCCCGGCGGAATCGGCTTGTAAGCACGAAAATGCTCTTCACTTTCGCCACTTCCTTAAAGTCTGGAAATGTGATGACAAGGCTATGCTCGATCTTGCCGTCTATTATTCATAGTTAATTTGTTAATATCCAATAGTTGGCATAGACACCGCCCTGGTTCTTTACTTTTAAATAAAAGTAACCTTCCCATCTTGGCGTCCATTCAACATACTCCCTATCACCGCTTGAGTCACTTTTTACGATGAAATTGCCGTTCTGGTCATATACGAAGAGATCCAGATCGCAGTCGCCGTCGCCTACAATAGCTAGCCTGGCCAGTTCACCCCCCTTGTAAGCGACTCGGAAAATATCCGTCTGGCCTGCCATCACTCTCTCTAGTGAACGTCCAGGACCAAGAACGGCACCTTTACTCGCAAGAATTTTGCTTTCATTATCGATCATGACGCCCAATTGATCCATATTCTTTGCCTCGGCCATCTTTTTCGCTTCAGCGAGAAGCTGTTCAGGTGTATCTACTGCGCCGCTCTTTGTTCCTTTGTCCGCTGCTGCCTTTCCTTCCGCCTTTTTGTCCCGCTTGGTATCCTGCGTGGGGGTGTTTTTGATGATCTGTGCGGCAACCAATAATGCCGAAGGGTTGCCCGCGGCTCGCCCATATTTTACCAACTGCGCAGCAAGATTCAAGTCAGCTACTGCCTTTGCATCATCGGAGATCTTTGCAGCCTTTTCCTTTGACTGATTTGGAGCTTTTTTCCCAGCTTCCCCGGCAGTTGCAAAAGAGAATACCATAGTGATCACCGCTAGTGCTACGATCCATTGATGTCTTTTCATTGTCATGCAACTCTCCTTTTTTATGTTTTTGTTAGTTGTTCACCTTCAGTAAACTATACCCCTTTCCTCTCACCTCCTCTCATCCGGGTTCCGATCCGTCGGTTGCGAAACGATTACTTGCATACATGGTACTTGTCAAGAAAAATTGATATGCAAATTAGACATGAAGACGTTATTGACCCCCCTTTTATTTAGTTTGTATTCTCCCCCTTTGCCGCTATCGTTCCTCTTTATCATCTACAAAGCACTGCCTTATCCGCCTTTTTCCAGGTTTTGTCGGGATTAAATGCCTTCATGTCTGCGGCTGTCTTTACCGTATCTTTGCCCAGGTCCTTCAGATAGATGACACCTTCATGATTCGTAATGATGGTATGAATCCCGGAAGAACCATAGAGGGCGGGAAAGGCCACGACAGCAAAGCCGCCGATCATCTTCCCGTCAATCACATAATCAATGATGCCGCCATTAGCACTTTCACCTTGGATACTAAGGATATTGTACAGGTAACCGTGGTAGGGAACTGCTCTATTTACCGAATCATCGTACCCCTCTGCACGGGCTCTTGAAATCAGGGGACCCAAGGGGCTCTGCTTGTCGTTAGGTGCTGTTTCCCAGAAGAGACCGTCTTTCTCTTTCTGACCTTGCACGCTCTCGAACTTCTGCGCATATTCCGGTCGTCCTTTCATATCCGCCATCATTTCTGAGTAATCTCTTTGCGCATCTGCAATAGCCAGACATACCTGCATGGCATTCAGTTCGTTCTTCCCGATGCGGCGGTTAAGCACTTCCTCCTTGCCTGCCTGCGCATCGAACCGCCAATATTTCCCGTCCTTGACAATCGGGAAGGGGAATGGCCAGTCATCTTTACCGATGAAAAGCCTCACGGCGCCATCAGCGCCCGGTTCGAGTCGGTTCTTTTCCTTGTATGCACGTAAAAATTGCGTGCGATTTTGCCGGTCCTGTACGTTGTCACCGGAGATGACGATGGCTTTACTGCCGGGTCCCAACAGGCGCATGAGATATTTTGGGTTGCTCGCTTGAACCGCCTTTACTAAGGCGGTAACCGTCGCCTCGGGGGTTTCGAATGTCTTCTGCCTCTTCGTTCCCGCAGCAGCAATCTCCTGAAGCCCGAGGAGAATAGCCAGAATGGCAAGCAGACAGACGGCATTGACCATACTAAGCAAACCTGATTTTTTTAAAAAGATGTTTCGGAGCATCGATTCGCCTCCACTGTATAAAATTCACATTTAACGGCGACTGCCGCCACCTTTAGCGGGCCCACTGCTATGCCCGCCGCCGCTGCTGACGCTTACACTGGCACCACTGTTACGACCGCCGCTACTGGCGCCACTAACAGATCCACTGCTATACCCGCTGCTGCTTGTACCAACTCTGGCCCCACTACTATGCCCGCCGCTGCTGACACTACTGCCGGACCCAACGCCGCTACCAGCGTTTCCTTGCGACATGCCACCCGTGGAGACAGCACTCGATCTTGCTGTGGCTCCCCAACTGCTCTGGCGACGCACATCGCTACCCTGGCCGACTCCGTTGAATGCATTCTGATTACTGCCCTTATCGGTCTTAGCCACACTAACAGCGGGACTGGTCACCTTACTTACACTTGCCGATGTGCGACGGGAAGCGGAGACTCCGGCAGAACTGGTCGCTTTGCTTAGATTTGTCGATGCGCGACTGGATGAGGAGCCCCCACTGGGACTGGCCACCTTACTTACACTTGACGAGGAGCGACTTGAGGTGGAGGCCCCGGCATAGGCACGGGAGGCGGTCCCTCCGCTTGACTTGGCGACCTTTTCGCCAGTTCTGGTGGGCGCCTTGCCAGAGACGCCGACGGTCCTCGCGGGTGCTGCCGCTCTACTCCCTGCCCCACTTTCAAATCCGCGATACGTTCGTCGGCTCTCAACGGTATCACGATTCATCTGTCCGAACCTCGCTGCAGTGGCCGTGCCCCGATAGGCAACACCCCGCCGATGGACCGGGTCATGCGCCCAGGCTGTCGTCCGCATGCTGGATATATTGATAGTCGTTCGATTAATGTTAACCGTGCGGTTCGCGTTGACATAAACACGTCGATGCCCCCAGTCCCAGTGTCCCCAGGCGTTACCCCAAACGGCCCCCACCAAACATGCGGCGCTGAACCAGATGATCCCCTGTGCAAGAACCATCCCCGGCTGATAGGGATAGACGATGTAAGGAGGATAACCAGGCCACCACCATGTGCCATAAACCGTCCAGGGATCATAGACTGGCACATAGATCACCTCAGGGCGGGCCGACTCGACTCTTATGGTTTCTTTCTCCACGACCACCTTCTGCTGTTCAGTATTCTTCAAGTTCCCCTCATCATACGCCTTTTGCCGAAGTTTCTGAACCGTATCCATCACATCTTTTTCCTGCTCCAGAAAGGCATCTCCCACTGTCTGAGTCCATTCCAGCTTGTCGGACATCATGGCCAGAACATTCGGGAAAGGTGTCAGAGCTTTCACACTTGGATCCCATGGCTGCTTGTCCAGGGCATTGTTCAATTGCTCACCCTTGAGGGCCTTATTTTGAGTGACCCATCGACTAGCCAGTACCACCTCCATGGGGTAGGTCGCTGCCATTAAAACCTGGGCGAGAAGCGCATCCGGGTAAAGCGCAACAGGTGCCATGATCTGGTCTAACTGCTCTTGGGGAAACTTCTTGGGACTAATACTGGCGTCCTGGGCAAATACCGGCACAGGCATTGTCAGCAGCAAGACCAATACCCAACTAATGGCCTGTTTGAATAATTTTGAAGTTTTCATGGTCATCCCCCGTTTAGTTCCCTTTCGATTCCGTCATCTATTGCCTGAGGTAATCCGCAGGCGCCTTCTTTTATAACTTATGACGGACAGATTCTGTTTTCCCCCCCCGAATCGTTATAAAAAAAGTGTTTTCACAATTACAGATTCCCGCTCATTTTTTGTCAGTTAAGGAGCGTTGCCTCCCCTTCTCTGCCGGTAATTCCGCTGAAAATCCTGCCTCATCTTGCTGCCTGCATCTCCTTCGATGATCGGGAAGATGTCCAGGTGCATCGGAATGTCGCCCTTGATGACCCCTGATCCCGTAATGGTCGCGGAGGCCAGATCGATATTGAAACCGGCGCCTGGTGTCTTGACATACTTGACTGTGGCCTTGCGGGCAGCCTCCATGAATGACACCGCCGATGTAAAATCAGATTTTACCTCTATTCCTTCGGCGCTGATGGCTTCCATGATGTATGAGTCGAGCAGTTTCTCCCAGAGATTCTGAAAGATCCTGTGGTTTGAGAACAGATCCGCCGCCAGCACCTTGCCCTTGATCAATACGATGGCGCCAGTCATCTCCGGATAGCGGGAGGTGATCTCCTTGAACTTGGCCTTATATTCATCCTTTTGCGCGGCATATTTTGGAGAATCGAACGATTTCGCAAGCGAACCGGTCGGAGCCGTTGCCGCCATGGCTTTGTTCGTCTCGGCAACCTTCTGCCATACCTGCGACTGATCCCGATATTGCCTCGCCGCACCACGTGTGCCGATATTTGCGCTCTGCCCCATGCTGTAGAAGCCTTTGCTGCTGTATTGCCAACGCCCGTGCTCGACACAGAACGCCTCTACCGTCACCTTCCCGCTCTCGGGAGGAATTAGGACGTCGGATTGGAGGATACGGTCCTGCTTGGCGCCGGCCAGGATCTCACCAGCCATAATGAAGACGAAGCTTTTCGATTTGTTGACGACATGCAGCCGGTTGACATTGCCGGATTCGCTGGCCTCCGTTACCGACAGGCTACCGCTTTTCAAGGCTTCATCAAGGGTTTTGACGTCAGCGCCGGAATCTCGTGCCGAGGAGACGACCGGTACAATGGTCAGATTACCATGCTTTTCTTCACCCAGCATCTTGACGCCGGAAAGGTAGAGACGCACGGGATCGGCGTCCTGCGACACGGCGTATATCGGTTGATGAACGATTCCGGACAGGACCAGCATGACAACCCAAAAACACAAATGCTTTTTCATTTGAAACCTCCTTAGGGGCTTTTTATATTTTAGACGGACAGATTATCTTTTTTGTCATTGATGAGCGTACAATAACCCCTTCCCGAAATCGGCCATGAATTCAGGATCACAACACTGTTTTTGTAATATTCTCATGATGATGTCCGGGACGGGCACTAATAGTGATACACAGAAACATGACTGCTGCCATCGAGACTGTTGCTACGAACCAGTTCTTCCTCATTCCTCATACTTTCTCGTTTCATCTATTATTATAATAAGAACTGCAAATCATGCGCGTAGCCAGCCTGTCGTCTGAAATTTGTTTAACGTGTCGGGTTCCAGATATATTTGCCTGTTTTGTCGATGTAGCCGTATTTCTTGCCTACCTTTACACCAGCGATGCCTTCGTGAAAATTACTTGCACTGTCATATTTCAATTCAATAACCGCTTGCTGCGATCGATATCCAGTCTTCTCCTAAATCTCAACTCTGACCATTTTCAAAGGCATACCGATCCTGAGAAGACATTCTGTTCCTCGAGGATGTCGAAAAAATGAATTCTCTATGAGAGATATTTGGGAATGAGTCCACTTGTATGGGAAAAAGAAGACATCTGTCCGTCAATGTATTTGAACACAAAAAAATGAGAAGATGAATGTCCGTCTCATGAAAAGAGGGAGAACAACTGATGTTTTCCTGTATTGTACAGACACTAACGCAGCAAGGAGTTGGGAATTATGGGTTATTTTGTCATCTGGATCAGCGCGTTGGCGGCAAGTCTTCTTTTGGTCTGCCTCGTAACAGCCCTGGTATCGCACTGCGAGGACTCAACGGAAAAGCGGTTGATAACGACACAGCTTTGGACATTGATAGGTAGCGGGTTCGCCTTGGCTGGCTATTTGATTGTGTATATATTTTACAGTGACGGGTTTGTTGTGTCCTTCTGGATTACTTTGTCTGGAACAGCTATCCTCGCTACCGGTTTAGTTGAGACATCGAAGCTGAGACGGAGGGAGCCTGAGCGGCAGAGGTTGCCTATCTTATACATAGCCCTCATTGCCATCGGCTTGTTGTTATCGACTACGGGCATAGTTATCCTTGAAATATTAGAGCTGAGTGGGTGGGATGTTGTATCCACATTGATGGGCTTTGTCCTGCTGTCATTTCTGCTGACGTTTGTCGCGGCGCGAACCAGAAGCATTGGTTGGCGGTGTTTGCCGGTGCTGATAGTGTTCACGATTGCACTGCTTTTGATTACTAATTTATTCATCCTGTCAACACTATTCGTGAGGAATGAGCACTCTACGTGGCTTTCGATTTATATCCTATCCTTTGCGGTTCTCTTTTTCGTTGGATCTATATTCATCCTGGGGCGCGGACTTAAAGGTGCCAAAACGGATAAACAGTTGGCACGTACATGGTCGCGTTTGAAGCTAGGCATGGCTTTGGGGGTTGCCGTTGTGGCCACTGTCTTTTCAAACGACTATATCGATACGAAAATGGCGAATCGACTGGCGCTTCTGCGAATCGAAACGACGGACAAGATGCTCAGTATGATGCCAACAAATTATACGAATCCCTTGAATGCCTTCCCGATATATGAGCAAGCGGGCATCGACTTCGAGGCCAAGCATAAATCAGAAGAAGAGAAGTTGCCCGAATGGTTCGATGTGAAGGCACTAAAGTCGGTTGCACCGGTCCCGGAAGTGGCTACTTTTGTGACGAAGCATTATGACCTTCTGGCTGAGATCTATAGGGCAGCGTCCATGCCTTACTGGGTATTCGAAGCAGATTTAACAAAGCCCCTTTCTGATTGGCGTCTTCCTCAGTTAGCTACCTACAGGAAGTTTGCCAACCTACTTTATCACTCATCCTCAGCAAAGCTCGCCGCAGGAGACCTGGAGGGGGCGATACAGGAACTATCCGTCATTGAGCGCATCTCAGACCAGCTCCGATATTGTCCGATTCTTCTTTCCTTTATTATAAGTAATAATTTGGATGCAATACGGTCCATGGGATTGGAGCAGCTACTCGCCGACGCCTCCCGAATACCGAAAGGATTGATCAGACTTCCCGTAAAGTCACACAATGGCCTTCTCAACTCATTTAGAAACGCTCTGATCTTCGAAGGAAATGGAGGAATGCTAGTTTATGTGGCATATCTCGGAGAGAAGGGTCTACAGCCAGTAGTAAGGGAAGTCGGAAATACTATATATCTCCCAACATTATTTGATAAAATTCCTTTTGTATTAAGCACTTTTTTCTTCCCCAGCAAGACGGACGTAATAATAGAACCGTTTAACGAACTGTCAAAACCGGCAAAAAACTATGAAGATCTATACATGATAATTAACGAGGCACAAGCAACATTATCTCATAACTGGATAGTTTTGCCATCAGTGAAAGGAAGTGAGAATAATGAGATATTGAAAAGCTTTATTCCGTTTATCGTTCGTGCCATGCAGTATGAGGCCCGGCGCAACCTGACCGACTTGGCCCTTGCCATGACAGCCTACAAATCGACAAAAGGAAAGTATCCCGTAAAGCTCGAAGACCTGGTCCCTGCTTATATCGACCGCATTCCCCAAGACCCCTTCGACGGTAGACCCCTCAAGGTGAAGACCGTGCAGGGCGGACTGGAGATATACAGCATCGGCATAAACCCCAATATTGAAACGAAAGAGAGATTGATCAAGGAGCCGATCAACTTCTACCTCGGGAAAGAAGCGTATGAGGAGTTCCGTACCAAACCGGCAAGAGAAAAGAGATTGAAAGAGATATAGACAGAAAAGGCCGCTTTTGTGAATGGAATATCAGTGTTATTCTAAGCAACAGATATCCGCTGATCATGTTCGTATCGCTTCCACAGAAACGTTCTAACTGCCAAGTCGAAAAAAGGGGCCGATATCATCCATCGGTCCCGTTGGTATTTCCGCCCATTATTCCCGAAATATTTAAGCCTCCTTAAATAATCAGGCGAAAAAAGCCCATTTTATGCGGAATCTACAACGTAGCCTTCGTCATCGACGTTTTTCGCGCAATATCGTGGGCTGGCGCTATCGCGTTCGTTGCGCAGCGATTTGGCTTTGGATGCCCTGGAGCAGTCCCTGTACTCTCGTCGTCACACCGTTCAGTTGGTTCATCACAGTGACCGGGGCGTTCAGTACTTTTCGATCCGCTACACCGAATGTCTCGCAGAGGCTGGTATCGAACCTTCGGTAGGTAGCGTTGGGGATTCCTATGACAATGCACTTGCATTGTCGGTAATAGGACTGTATAAACTTGAGGTGATATATCGTCTTGGGCCTTGGCGTAGTTGTGAACACGTCGAGTTCGAGGAGATCTACTATCAGATTCAGAAAACTCCGGCCATGGTGGTCGGACTCAGATATACGAAGCAATGAGACAACTGGCCTCTGAATCTCAGTGCGGTGATTTTGTCTTCCTCTTTTCGGGTTTTGATGGACGAGCAGCATGCGAGTGAGAGTCATCATGAAGGGAAAATTGATACTGAGGGTCGTTGTGCTCATGGTCATGGCGATTCTGATACCTGTTATAGGGTGGTGTGCAGGTCAGGAGGCAGCGGCGGGTAAGGATGACCCCGCCAAACCGCTGCTAGTGGTGCAAGCTGGTCATTCAGACGGGGTGTATGCAGTCGCCATCAGCCATGACGGAAAGTCAGCCTTATCCGGGAGTAATGATAAAACCCTCAAGCTATGGGATGTGGCCACGGGTAAGGAAATCCGCACATTTATCGGGCATTCCGAAAACGTCGCCGCCGTCGCCTTTTCCCACAACAGCAAATATGCCCTCTCAGGGAGTGGTGATAAAACACTCAAGTTATGGGATATTGCCACAAGTAAGGAGATCCTCACCTTTACAGGCCATTCCCAGGCGGTCAATTGCGTTGCCCTTTCCCCAGACGGCAGGTACATTCTCTCTGGGAGCGATGATAATACCCTCAAGCTATGGGATATTGAAAGGGGCAAAGAGATCCACACCTTCATCGGGCACACCGGAACTATTGCCGCCGTCGCCTTTTCCCTTGACAACAAATATGCCCTCTCGGGGAGTAGGGATACCACCCTCAAGCTATGGGATGTCGCCACGGGTAAGGAGATCCGCACCTTTACAGGCCATTCCCAGGATGTCACATGTGTTGCCCTTTCCCCAGACGGCAGGTACATTCTCTCTGGGAGCGATGATAATACCCTCAAGCTATGGGATATTGCCACGGGCAAGGAGATTCGCACGTTTATCGGATTCTCGCACTCCGAACGAATCAGCTCCATCGCCTTTTGTCCTGATGCGAAGCAGGTCCTATCATTGAGTAAATCTCACACTGAATTTTATAGTATCAGGCTCTGGGATGTGGAATCAGGCAAAGAAATCAGAATGAGCACCGCAGAAAAAGAGCATTACCATCTCTCTGTTGCCTTTTCCCCCGACGGTAGGCACATCCTATCCGGTAAGAAAAGTGGAGAACTTGTGCTCTGGGATACTGTCTCCGGCAAAAAGATCAGGAGGTTCATAGGCCAAGCGGCGGCAGTAGTGTCAATTGCCCTCAGTTCTGACGGGAGATACGTCCTTGTAGGAGGAGGCATTTTAGCAGATGGGACGAAACATGATCCGATCCTCAGGCTCTGGGACCTCATGAGCGGCAAAGATATCAGGTCTTTTGCGGGTCATTCGGAGTATGTGACCTCAGTTGCCATAAGCCCTGATGGAAAGTCAGCCTTATCTGGAAGTGAAAACCTCAAGCGCTGGGATGTAGCCACCGGCAAGGAGATACTAACCTTTGACACACATTTGGGTTGGTGGCAAAGATTTGCCCTCTCTCCCGACGGCAAATATGTCCTCTCGGGAAGTGATGATGATAATACTCTCAAACTCTGGGATGTAGCCACAGGAAAGGCGATCCGCACCTTCAACGGCCATTTCCACTCAGTCAGATCCGTCGCTGTCGCCTTCGCCCCTGACGGTAAGTGCGCCCTTTCGGCAAGTTATGACGATGATAGTACGCTCACGCTCTGGGACATCGCCACAGGTGAGGTAATCCGTACCTTTACAGGCCATTCCGGAATAATTACTTCTATCGCCTTTTCCATGGATAATAAATATGCTATTTCGGGAAGTTATGACAATACAATCAAGCTCTGGGATATTACCACAGGCAGAGAGATACGGACCTTTTCGGGACATTCAGATCCGATTCTTGCCCTTGCCTTCTCACCTGACGGAAAGTACCTATTGTCATATGGCGCAAAAATGTACTTTGACTGGCGTGGTGAGACATCAATCAAGCTTTGGGATGTGTCCACCGGGAAGGAAGTACGGACCTTCTCAGGGCATTCAATGCTGGTATTCTGTCTCGCCTTCACCCCTGACAGCAGATATGCCTTCTCGGGTAGCATGGACAAAACCATGATCCTCTGGGACATCTCCACAGGCCGCTGGCTCGTCAAACTAATCTCCTTCACCGATGGCACCTGGGCCGTTGTTGACTCGGAAGGTCGTTTCGATGCCTCTAACGGCGGAAATGTGGAGGGTCTTCACTGGGTGGTAAACAACATTCCCATTGACCTCTGGCAGCTAAAGGAGCGCTACTACGAACCGGGTCTCCTTGCCAAGATCATGGGTTACAACAAAGAACCCCTGCGGAAGGTAGAAGCCTTTATTTCACCCAAGCTCTTCCCTGATGTACGAATCTCTCAAGGCAAAGAAGACCCTGATACCTTGAAGATTAACCTTTCAGACCAGGGAGGCGGTATCGGCAAGGTTCGTATTCTCGTAAACGGCAAGGAGACCATGGCCGATGCAAGAGGGAAAGACCTCTCCCCCGATGCAAAGGCGCTGTCCCTCACCATGCCCATCAATCCCGCCCTTCTCGTCCCCGGAAAGGAAAATAAGGTGGAGGTCATTGCCTGGAACAGGGAAGGTTACCTCTCCAGCAGAGGAACCGTCCTTACCATTACCCCGAAAGAGGAGAGGGTAGATCTCCCTGAACTCTATGCCATCGTTGTCGGTGTTTCCCGTTATTCCAATCCTGCCCTGAATCTAGCCTTTTCCGGCAAGGATGCCCATGATATGGCCCGTGCCATCACAATCTCGGCAAAAAGGCTCTTCGGGGCAGAGAAAGTTCATCTTACCCTTCTTACAGACTATGAAGAATCAAATACCCTTCCTACCAAAGAAAATATTATCAAGGCCTTTGAGTCTGCACAGAAAGCAAAGCCTACAGACATACTCGTGATCTACCTTTCGGGCCACGGAGTCATGAGTCCTGGGGAACAATCAGACTATCATTATCTCACCCGGGAGGCGAGAACGACAGAGCTTATTGATCCCGGGGTGAGAAGACAGACGGCCCTCTCCAGTATGGAGCTTATCGAACTGGTGAAAAAGATCCCTGCCCGTTTCAAGCAGGTGATGATTCTCGATACCTGTGCAGCAGGGGGCATGGTAAACCGCCTCGTAGAGAAAAGAACCCTCTCCAGCGATCAGATACGGGCCTTGGACCGTTTGAAAGACAGAACAGGGGTATTCGTCCTCATGGGCTCTGCGGCAGATAAGACAAGCCTTGAAGCCACCCAGTACGGCCAGGGACTCCTTACTTACTCGCTCTTGGAAGGCATAAGAGGGGCAGCGCTAAAGGATGAGCGCTATGTCGATGTCCAGAAGCTCTTCTCCCATGCATCAGAGCGGGTGCCGATCCTTGCACGATCCGTAGGGGGTATCCAGACCCCATTAGTATCATCCCCCAAAGGCCAGAGCTTTGATATTGGACTTGTCACGTCTGAGGATAAACCTCTAATCCCCCTTTCCCTGGCGAAGCCCATGGTGCTCCGCAGCGTCTTTCAATTGACTGCTCTACCAAGGGATGTTCTGAGCCTCTCCAAGCTCGTCAATGATGAACTGAGAGAGATGTCTTTTTCCTCCCGGGGAGGGCAGGTAGTCTATATAGATACTGAAGAGTTCCCCGAGGCATACACCCTAAGCGGCAGGTATGCTCGTACTGACGGGAAGGTGACGGTCGAGGTTTATCTATTCAAAGGAGATATGGAACAGGGTAAGTTTACTGCCACCGGCGGGGTGGCGGATCTTCCTGCGCTGGCCCGCACGATCGTATTGTCGACGATGAAGATGGTGAAGTGATGTAAGGGAAGGATGATAAACAACCATGATGTATTTTCTTGCTGATCCCCACAGTAAAATATTTATGTTTATCTCCGGTATCGTCATGTCGGCCCTTTCCCTCTGCTGTTACCCTGCTTACTCGCAGATGGCCAATACGACAAATACCGACCAAAATACACGTTGGGAAAAGGAATTCCTTGATGCATCACTAAAGGGTCATACGGTGAAGGTCCGTGGCCTTATGGCAAGGCGTGGTGCTAGCATATCAGAATCGTATGATTACTCTATAAGTAGCTCATATTTACAACATGTTCTCGGCACATTTCCACATGATACGCACATTCTTTATTATGACCATGACGGCACATTTCTGAGGATGTGGCTTATCGGAAAAGACGGCATCATTTCTCAGGATAAACTGGAAATAAGTCATCAGGATATCTCAAAAAGGATAAATCGTCTAAAAATGGCGCTAAACCTGGGCTCTAGACAGAAGGAGAGAGCGCCCATGAACAGGGGTCAGCCGATTTTCGCGGGCGATGCAGCATCTCAGAAGAACCAATTAAAACTGGGTGACGAAGTAATATCAGTAACTGAGATGGTATTGCCCACGACTATAGGCAACAAGCTCTCAAAGGCGAAGAAGTTGATAATAATTCCTTGCCTGGACATTGGCGCAATACCTTTTGCTATTCTGAAGCCCTTGAAGTCCGATAGCGCCCTTATCGATATGGTCTCTTACATGATCGCACCGAGTGCCAATGATATCCGTCCATGCGAGAAAAAAGACTCCGTTGACATTGTTTATCTGGATCTCATGTCTGCTATTGTCGGAAGTTCCGCAAAAGGTGCTACGCCATTCAACCTAACCCACTGGGATACAAAAGAGGTAGAGATTGAATTAACCCTCTGGAGCAGGGCAAAGACAAAATCGACAACGGAGTATGGAAGAATTGGCGACCTCTTGATGCAAAAAGAAGGGCGCTATTACGCGAGCTCGACGAAAACCCTGGTTATACCGAAGAACCATTTTTTAACAGCAACTGTGATAAACAAATCTGACCGTGACCTGCATATAGAATTGTTTTATTTTAGTGCAGGTGGAGAATACTTTCCCCTTCTTATTAAAGGACTTAAACGTTTGCCGGCGAAAGGACAGATCAATGCTGACAGTAGTATATTTACCGATACAAGCGGACACGAGAGCCTCGTCTTACTCGTATCTGATGAGTCTACCGATCTATTGTCAGATGAAATGCTGTCATCTTTGAAATCTACTGCTATGCGCAAGTCTTGTGCTTGGAAACCCATGTTCAGGAACCCCTTGTTGGTAGGTAATCCTGCATATGGAAATAGCGGTGACTGGTTCTTTCCACAGCTTCCAGGGGCAGAGGATGAGGTACGAAATATTAGCGCTTTTCTTGGGGCAAAGCCGTTGCTCGGAAAAGATGCAACCCTTGATGCAATCTATAGGCAAATGAAGGGGACGGACTTGCTCTACTTTGCCACCCATGGTGTCGCAAACGCAGTAAATCCTATGGAGCAGAGCTTCCTTGCCCTGGCTAATAATGGAGGTGAAAGCTTTTTGACGGCAAGAATGATTCAGAATTTCCCTGGCGGACTCGATGCTGAAGTGGTTATCCTGAGTGCATGTCAGACAGGTCTTGGCATGAGTCATGATGCGGGGATCATAGGTCTCGCCCGGGCATTCTATCTTGCAAAAGTGCCTTACGTTGTGATGAGTCTTTGGAATGTAGACGATGCAGCGACAGCGTCTCTGATGTCGTCTTTTATGCGTCATGTGAAGAATCAGGTCCCCCCTGATGCGCTGCGAAAGGCTATGCTTGAATACAGATCCGTAAACTCCGATCCAAGCGCATGGGCCTCTTTTGTAGTGCTAGGAACTATGCCATAAAAGGTTAGAGCCTGGCGTGAGGTAATAGAGCAAACATAAAATCACATATCACCGGCGGAATTGATAAAAATAATATTTAGACTTTCGGAATTTTTGAAATATTCCCATGATAAAGTTTCTTTTCCATTCCATACATCATTGGCTTTCAGCCTCGTCACCAAGCCATGAAGTCGCAAATGATGACTTTCAGCTCATTATCCTCAAGATTGGATATTACGAAGCTCAAAATATATTACCATATTTACAGGCGGTTGCCGCTGGCGATATTCTGTTTACTATTCGCTTAAACGAGATTGACGCCTACAATTGGGATAAACAAACCATAACGCTGACCAAGGACGCAACGGATAATCTTCTGCCGCTGGAAGCGCAAGATATAAGCACTATTGATGAAATATCGTTATGGCGAAAAGAGATTCCTTACGTTTTTCCTGCCAGAGGGTTCATTGTCAAATCCAGAGGAGAATGGCAGTATGGCGGCATTTTCCTGAGTGCTTTCTCGGAACTGGCGATCGATTACCCCGTCGCCCGGCTGTTAACGGAGGATGAAAAGGCGATTATTTCTTTGCTTCCCCTTCACATACCATTCGTTACCATTGATCCTGTTGAGCAATCGGAACACATAACCAGATTCTTAATCGCCGACGAAGCCAAGGACGATGTTAAACATTTGGAGGCCGATGCCTCCTATTCAGATTGGACAATCGGCATGACCACAAGTGATCTGGCCAATGAGTTTAGAAAACGAATCAGAAATGAAAAGATAAAAGAAGTGCTCAAGATGGCAGGCAAGTTGAGATAAAAACTTAAGCATATTGAAATCATACCGATTTCATTAATATTTCCAGAACTTTTTCTCTTGAAGATTGCCATCTTTTTTGTAGCTCTGCTATCAGATCTTCAGAAAATTTATACTGAATATCACCATCATGGCAGCACACCACATGTTCCTTGAATGATTCCAGGGCTTCTTCAAATGAAATATCCTCTTCAATCATAATGTCGATATGATTATCAAATTGCAGGAATTTTCTGCAGAACGCCGCAACGGCGTCTTTTATTGTTTCTAAATCAATTCCCTCATCCGGATGCCACACTTCAATATAACTTGGCTTTATGCCATCGATGTTTTTCGGTGCATCGTACGGTACTTCATAGAAATATTTGTCATCTTTGCTCTTGTACAAGTATTGAAAGTGGACTGAACCAGTTTTAAAAAATCGCTCAATGTCTTCAACGAATTCTTTTTCTTCGGGATCATTTGTCAGAGTTTCTTTTACGTGTAATAAGTAACCTTTTGAACAAAGACAGAATGCAGCAAGCTTTTCATCCTTCTCATTAAATAATGACAAATCTTCCCATCCGACTTTCTCACATAGGCCGAAAATGCCCCACCATAGGTTATAAGATTCTATTTTAGTTATTATTTTCTTTTCATCTCGCGTAAACATGCTTTCATGGCCCTCGCTGGATATCGGAAAGTAGGACTTCTTTTATCGATACACCCGTTTTCACCATGAAATCAAACAGTGACGGCTGCTGGAAGACCCTCCTCTTTTTTGGAGAGCCGGCTGAATCGTTCGTCATGTTAACTACCCGCCCCCGACTTTTTTCACTTTGACCAAAACTCTGGATATTGCCCTTTTTAACTTCCTCATATAGATCGGGAACACGTTTAACGCCATACAATAGCCACTCCGTCAAGGTGATCTTGTTGTCCTTCGGTTTGAAGTCTGCCTGGAAGGCCTCGATCCCGTCATGAACAAGGGCATAAGTGAGTAATCCCTGTTTCAGACGATCACTTTCCAGGGCCACATCATCTGCCTGGCTTGCCGCAAGAATCCGCATACCTTTGTCGTAGGCCAGTTGACCAAGACCGCGACTTCCCATAGGTCCCGGTTTGAATCCCTCCCCTTCGACGCTTGCCGCTGAATGACAGGCATCCACAATCATCACTATCTCACCCCCATCCACATCCCGAATCCATTTCGTCAACTCGTCACTGGATACCAGATGATTAAGGAGTTCCGGGGTCACTTCCCTACCTTCCCCCCTGCTAATGTCATAAGGAAAGGCATAGAAGATGCCCTTTTTATCCACATATCCGTGACCGGAAAAAGAGATGAGGATCATATCCTCCGGTTCCGCTTTTTTGATTTTGTCCGCATTGGGAATATTTTTCATTATATCATAAGCCACTGTTTTCCCGGCAAGAAGCTCAAAGACAGCTTGTATATTCACCTTTAAGGCAAGATTTCCCCGGATAATTTTTTTGTCACCCACGATCTCATAATCGGATATCAACGGGATTTGAACGATGTTTGCAAACTGGCCTGTCCGGAGTAGTCGCTGATGGGTTACTGACTGGATTTTTCTTGCGTCGTTTCCTGCGTACTGTAAATCCCAAACGGGATTCTCATAAGCATTAACCCCAATCGTGACGATATAGGCATTCCCTTTAACCGGCTTCACATTTTCTGGGAATTTATAGGTCTTTCGATCCGTTGCACTTTTAATCCTATCTGCGTTGAAAGCATAGGCGGAAAACAAAACCTCTTTGATATCCTTTTTCCGGGGAAGCCGGATGCCTGGAAAAGAAATCGTTTTCTTGCCCGTAAGGGCATTTACCATGATTTCGCCGCCGTCATGCGGGGCATAGCCCACCAGTTGCCCGTCGCGGAAAAGCTTCAGATCATGGATACCAAAATCCAACTTTTCAGCCCTGCCGACTCGTTTGGCCTCGTTCTCGGCCTTGGAAACCTCTATAGTTACTGCCACTTTACAAGGATCGCTCTTGTCCGGTTCAATGCCGGTGATTTTCACTTGCGGGCGTATACGGTTCAAATCAACAAGTGTCCTCACCGGATTAAATTGCTCACCGTTCAAGATGCGCGGTAAAAGGCGTGGTTCGTAATAATCCTTCATAAAGATTTCCAGCGGCAATGGCTGCATGGGATCGTCCGGCATGATCCAGTGGAGACCCTTGATATCCTCCAGATTATTCGTATCAAAACGCCCTTCGGGATCGACAACGACCCAGGTATCGTTGGTGAATGAGATGAGCTTGGCGAGCCAGCGACCGGAGGAGATATCCCAGAGCATGGTAGTCTTATCATCGCTGGCTGAAAAGGCATATTTGCCATCGGGAGAAAAGGCAACAGACCAAACCGAATTGTCATGCCCTGTAAAGGTGCGAATCTCTTTACCAGTTTCCGTATCCCAGAGTTTGAGGCTCTTATCCATGCTGCCCGAAAGAACCAATTTGCCGTTTTTTGAGAAGGCCACAGAAGTTACGATAGAAGCGTGACCTTTGAATCTTTGCAATTCCTGCCTTGATGCTAAATCTAACATTATTATAGTATCATCATCAGTGCCTGCCAGGGCATATTTACCGTCGGGCGAGAAGGAAACGGAATATGCTCCTGTTTGTCCTTCCGGATTAAGGCGTAAATGCAAACGCCTATCCTTGCCGGCATCAAGGTCCCACTGCTGCTCTTCTTTGCCGGTATTGATATCCCAAAGTCTAAGAGCCACATCTTTATCTTTTGAGTCCGGCTCTTTACTACTGCCTGAGATCGCATGCTTTCCATCAGGAGATAGTGCAACAGAATAGACAGGCCATCGATGACCTTCAAATGTCCGTACGTTCTTGCCCGATTGGATATCCCAAAGTTTGATCGTTCTATCTTCGCCCCCTGAAAGAATATATCTGCTATCAGAAGAAAAACAAACCGAACGGACATAATGTGCGTGCCCTGCAAAAGTCCGCACCTCTTCTCCCGATTGGATATCCCAAAGCTTGAGGCTCTTGTCCGCGCTACCCGTCAAGGCATATCTGCCGTCGGGGGAGAAAGTTATCGAGGCAATGCCACCCGAATGTCCCTTGAAGGTTCTGACTTCTCTACCGACAGTCAAATCCCAGAGTTTCAGCATAACAGGTGTCTCACCGCTACCCGAGATGATGTGTCTCCCATCCGGAGATGTTGCAACAGTCTGCATACCCAGCGCATAACCTGCAAACGTCTGTATTTCCTTACCTGTATCTGACTCCCAGAGTTTTGCAGTGTTGTCATGGCTTCCCGATAAGATATACCTGCCATCGGAGGAGTAAGCAATCCCAGACACTTGATATAAATGTCCCTTGAATGTACGTATTTCCTTACCAGACAAGATATCCCAGAGCCTGATGCTGGCATCCCGACTTCCCGACAGTGCGTATCTACCATCAGGAGAAAAGGCGACCGTGGCGATCCAATCTGTGTGCCCAGAAAAAGTAAGGAGTTCCTTTCCCGTTTGGATATCCCAGAGCTTCATGGTTTTGTCATAACTCCCAGACAGAGCATAACGTCCATCTCGTGAGAAAGAAACGGAGGAAACTTGGTCGCTATGCCCTGCGAAGGAACGAACCTCTTTCCCCGTTTGAATGTCCCAAAGCTTTAGCGTCTTATCTGTACTACCCGAAAGAGCATAGCGGCTATCCCATGAAAAGGAAACGGAATTTACAAGATCGGTATGGCCCGTGAAGGTACGAATCTCTTTCCCGCTTTGTACTTCCCATAGGTGAAGAATCATTCCACCCCCAGACAGAGCATAGCGGCTATCATGAGAAAAGGTAACAGAACGAGCTCGAGCTAAAGATTGATCTCCTGTGAAGGTGCGAATCTCTTTTCCACTTTGTATGTCCCATAGTTTAAGATTGTCAAACCAACTCCCAGACAGAGCATAGCGACTATCCTGAGAAAAGGCAACGGAATCAACAGATAGCTTATGTCCTGTGAAGGTACGAATCTCTTTCCCGCTTTGTATGTCCCATAGCTTAAGAGTACTATCCATGCCCCCCCCCGAAAGGGCATATTTGCCGTCATTCGAAATAGCCACGGCATCGATACCGTCCCTATGCCCTAATTGAATTACTAACTGAGGCACAGAAGATTCATTTGTCGGCCTTGTTATGCCCTCACACCATGCATTGAAGGGCAATACAAGTAAGATGGCATTGAACACAATAAAGAATAAAAAATTAATGATCGACAATACAGTCACCCTGTATAATCCTATGTTTGTTACATCGGGATTGGATTATATTAGCTAAACGATCACGTTTAATTATGCAATCTTTTTCCCGGAACGTTAAAAAATCAACAGATAAGCCTGTTATGATTAAAGACGGACAAAAATCATTTTTTCCCGATAAAAAATGGTCGCGTCCGTCAGAGTTAATATAGCGGGAAGTATCATCCAACAAAAACATCCTGCTCGGTGAAGGACGGGAGAAGCATGTTGACGGCATCTTTGGAATTTTTGGGCCTCATGGCAATTTCCCCAGTTTTATAGCGTTCATGATCCTTAACGATGTTGCGCTAATGAACAAAATAATGATATGGAAAAACTATACAGGAAAAGAAAGAGGGGTATAAAAAATAATCTTTTATTTATAGAAATTAGGGTGGTGATTGAACATGGGGTGGTTCCAAAATGATACCAAGCCAGGTAAGAAGGAAAACGTGGGGGAGCTTGACGGTGCCGACAAGCTCCCCTCGGAAATCTTAAAGAAGATGATCACCGCTGAAAAAGCTGTATTGCTGGTTAATTCAGGAGATCGCGTCTTTATAGGGTCTGCATGTGCAACACCTCGTGTCCTAACCAAAGCGCTTGAAGAATCTCCTAAAGACCTCGCCGATGTTCAACTCTTTCACTTTTTCACCGATGGGGCGATCCACTACCAGGACGGCATTCCCAATACGCGGTTCCAGCATCGGTCCTTCTTTGTAGGAACGGATACGCGGGAGCTCATCAAGCAAGGTAAGGCTGATTACATCCCCATTTCCATTGCACAAGTACCGGCATTGATAAAAAATGGAAGATTCGCCACGGATGTAGCATTTATTCAGGTTTCTCTACCGGAAAAAAATGGGATTGTCAGTCTCGGTGTATCTGTTGATATTACCCAGGCTGTTGCATGCAGTGCAAAGAAGGTCATTGCCGAACTGAACCCCAATATGCCGATAACGCTCGGAAACGCCTTTCTCCATGTGGACCAGATCGATCATTTTGTCTATGTCGATACACCGGTGATCGAATACGCTCATCCATCAGTTGATGATTCTGTCGCAAAGCAGATTGCCGGTTATATTGCCCGGATCATCGATGACGGCTCGACACTTCAAATCGGTCTCGGCCGATACCCAAATCAGATGCTTATGTATCTTGCGGATAGACGTGATCTCGGAATTCATTCAGACATAATTACAGACTCAATCATTGATTTGGTAGAAAAAGGCGTTATTACGGGCAAATCAAAATCCTTGCATCGTGGACAGATTGTCACAAGCTTCTGCATGGGAACTAAGCGCCTTTATGATATGGTTCACAAAAACTCACTCTTTGCCTTTTACCCCATTGAATACGTCTGTAATCCTTCTATTATCGTTCAAAATGAAAAATTCGTTTCCATCAGTCAGGCATTCGCCATTGATGTGACAGGACAAATATGCGCCGACCAATTTGAAGGCGAATTCTATAGTGGGGTCTCAACACAACCTGATTTTCTCAGAGGCGCGGCTTTATCGCCGGGAGGAAAACCCATTATATGTCTTGCTTCAACCACAGATGATGGGAAATATTCGCGAATCCGCCCATTGCTGCTAGCCGGGGAAGGTGTTGCCATTTCGAGAGCGGATGTACACTATGTCATCACGGAATATGGCATTGCGTACCTGTTCGGCAAATCGATCGGGGAGCGAGCATTGGCCCTCATAGAGATCGCACACCCCGATTTCCGACCATGGCTTTTGGAAGAAGCTCAAAAACTGGGCTATGTTCGCCCAAACCAGTCCCTAAAGAGCAAAGGGGCCTATCCTGCCAATGAGGAACGGATATTCACACTGTCGACCGGCAAGAAATTATTGATTCGCCCGTCAAAAGCAAGTGATGTGGAGCAGGTTCAAGATTTATTTTATAACCTCCGACGGCAGGATGTCTATACGCGCTTTTTCAGGACTCTCCGTTCTCTGTCTGCCTCTCAGGCTGAGCAATTTTGTAACATGAACTATGAATCTGAAATGGCCTTCCTGGCGTTTACGGGTGAACGAGAAAATGAACAGATCGTGGGTAGCTGCATGTATGTATTAGACCAAACGACAAATCTGGCAGAAGTTGCTTATATGATCCACCCGGAATGGCAGGGCATGGGAATAGGCAAGGTATTGCAGGAGCGCATGGTAGAATATGCCAAGACAAAAGGTTTCAGAGGATTTACGGCACTAATATTGGCTGAAAACAGAAAAATGATAGCGCTGATGATGCATGTTTCCGGCAATGTATCTACAAAGTGTTCCGAAGGGACACATGAGATTGAAGCGCTATTTTAAGTCCGACAGCTCCTAATAAACTGATGACTTAAAAAGTGAGAGGTAGACATGGAAAATTTAAATTTGCTTCTGGAAACCTATATCGGAATCATGCCGCAAAGCACAGAGGAGAAGGTATTGCGCCTATTAATAGAAACGGGCGTACAGATTGTCGGTGGCGAGGAAGGTTCTCTGCTTGCGCTTGACGAAAAAACAAATGAGTTGCGTTTTTTAATGACCGTTGGAAGCAAAAGCTCGGAAGAAGCCTTAATTGGACAAATCGTCCCCCTTGGGAAAGGTATTACCGGCCTTGCAGCGAGTACGCATGAGGTGCAAATCGGGGCGCCCACTTTCACGGACATTAAACAAAGTGAAGAACGTAGTGATAAAAGCGGCCTTCCCGAGGCGGTTATCGCAGCGCCAATGTTAATTGGCGATATGCTGATCGGTGTCATTACCGTCGTAAGCTTTGAGAAAGAAAAAAGATTTTCCGGCTCTGATGCGAAGTTTCTAGGCAGATTTGCCACGATAGCCGGCTTGATCGTGGACCAGAAACGCAAGCTCTCCGTACTGGGATCAAAGAGTATTGATGATTTGAATCTACCAAAAGCCTTGGGTGAATCAGGCCGCCTTGAACAGTCGATTATTCATATAATAACCCGCCTCATCCGTCAAAAACCGGCTGCGTTAGGAAAAATAGAAAATATGTTGCAAGCAATTGAAAATTTGACTTCTCCTGATGAGGTTTAAGGATGATGAATATCCCGGATCTGATATCAGCATTTAAAAATCGTTTAGATAAAATGGCGGAGCAGCAATTAAAGCCGGTTGAGATTGCTGTTATCGATAGCGGCATTGATTCCACGCATCCTGACCTTGCAACAAGGATTATTGAAGCATACCGGGTAGAAATACAGGATGAAAAGCCTGTCATGATAGACGTTCCTTTGGGCGAGAACAATGATATATTTGGCCACGGAACGGCAGTTGCCAGTATTATTGCCCGAATTGCCCCTAATGCTAACATCGTGGATATTCGGGTATTGGGAAAGGATAATTCGTCAACGGGTACGGCTCTTATTACAGGACTTAAGCATGCGATTAAGAAAAAGTCGCGGATTATTAATATGAGTTTGGCTGCATCAGAAAAAATCTCCAACAGCTTATTTAAACTATGTGAACAGGCCTATTACCAGAATCAAGTTATAGTCGCCTCCAAACGGAACATGCCACTCACCGATTATGGCTTCCCTGCCGAATTTTCTTCCTGCATCAGTGTTGATCATGAAGAGTTTGATTCACCCTTTAAATTTATTTATAAATCCGATGATATTATCGAATATACAGCCCACGGTGAGAAGGTTGCGGTTGCCGCTGCCGGAGGTGGCTACACAACAATGACAGGCACAAGTTTTGCGGCACCGAACATGTCAGCCCTTTGCACTCTGTTGCTGGGACTCTATCCTGATCTTCGCCCCTTTGAAGTCAAAACGCTGCTAAAATCATTCGCCATTGATGACCATACCTGACGTTTTTTATATTTTTTTAAATCTTCAATAGCTCTGGAGGCATAAAATGTCTTATTTGTTTTATGTATTTTTAATCCTGCAAATTCTACCTTTCAACATACTGTCTGAAGCAAATGCCTATGACGCGATTGTGATGGATGTGAAAGGAAATGTTTCTGTTATACATAAGAGGGTGAATAAGCCTGTTGATCTTGGCGCTTTACTTGATTCAGGTGATAAGGTCAAAATTGCTAAAAATGCTTCAATAACAGTCCTTTATTCCAAATCAGCTATAGAAGAACAATGGCCAGGGGGGCTGAATTTTACTATCGGAACAACTCAGAGCGATCCAAGCGATGCTCGTGTAAAAAAGAAAACAAGAAGGATTGTTATTCCGCCAACAGATGATTCACCAATAGGAACGATTATACTGAGAGGGGGAAACCTACCTACCATAGTCATAAACAACCTTTCGGGAACTTGCACGCTTGAAGAATGGCCAAGCTTCCGCTGGGATTCGATAAGCCACGCTGATCAATATAAAATTACGCTCTCTTATGAATCTCAAAAGGTGCCACTCTGGGAACATACAACGACGGAAACGGAAACTCACTATCCAAAATCCAAACTTTCTCTTAACTATGGGGAACGTTACCAATGGCTGGTTGCAGCATTTCGGGACGGCTGTGTGATTGCCGAAAAAAAAAGCTGCTTTTATTTACCGAAAAAAGAAGCGTCAATTTTAATAAAAGAGCAAATAGAACTTTTTCTGCGCCAACTGAGAATCAATCCTCAAGATATTCCCACAAGACTTGCTTATATCTTTTTTCTCGAGCAGCACCTTCTTTACGATGAGGCAATCATTCAATATAAGACGATTCGTGAACTATCCGGAGAAAGTGAATCCCTGCTAAAAAGGGAAAGACGCGTGCTACGGATTCGACTATCAGGATGTTAGCAGAAGATGAATGATACCTTGCCAAAATTGTGGATACTCATTTTGGCAAGGATCGACCTTCTGTCTAATCAACGATATCGAGGCAATTGATTATGCAAAAATTTTTGACCCAATATCTATGGATCGCGGTTCTTGCATCCATATTGGCTACTTTTACAGATCATAAAATTATCCCCGAACCAGGGACATGGAACATCCTTGAATTGCGATCTCTTGATTCAAGGTTTTTATTTAAGAAAAAACCGGAAATCAACGCCACTAAAGATATCGTTTTAATTGTCATCGACGATGAGAGTTATAGAAATATAGATAAGCCCATAATCTTCTATCATAAATATATATGTGATATAATTAATTATTTGGTTGATAGTGGCGCAAAAGTAATAGGTCTCGATATCGAACTTCCCTCTATCTCACTTGAAAAAGATGTTATTGGCGGATATGAAAGCATTTTTAGAACAACCTTTTTAAGAGCCCGAAATAAAGGTGTGGATGTCGTCATCGGTTGCTCAAACAAGAAACGACTTCCTTTACAACAATACTTAGATGTTGCCGGACCAGACAATCTTTCCATGTTTAATCTCACGACTGATGCAGATGCCTTCAGACGGCGGCAGCGATTATGGTCTGGAGACGAAGGAAGTCGGATGGATTCTTTCCCTTTCCTGCTTGCAAAAAAATATAGTGACAAACTCGCATTTCCAGCCAAAGAAATACTTATTGATTATTCATTAAGTCACGATTTTAAAAAATATTTTTTCTATGACATTCTCCAATTGATCAAGAGTGATCTTGATCATACTCATTTGTTTAGGGATAAGGTTATCATCATAGGTTCACTACTATCTTCTGAGGATCGCCATCCGACCCCCCTCTATTATTCTCATTCTCAAATTAACGACAAAATGGCCAAGCAGCACGGAGAGGACACGGGCAGTCCTACCAACTACAATTCTCTTTTTCAAAGTAAGGATAAATGGACCGAAGGCGTCATCATTCAAGCAACCACCCTGAATACCCTTTTGTCAAAAAGTTATTTCAGCGAACCGGAACGTCATACGGAATTTATGGGAATCTTTATTATGTCTCTCTTGACGCTTTTTCTATGCTTCAAGTACCGCCCTCTTATCGCAGCTTTCCTGTGTATCGGACAGTCTATGGTGGTGTTTCTAATCTCGTACTATGCCTTTGATCATCTTTACGTTATTCGGATTGTCCCCTTATTTTCAGCCATTCTGATAACCTATATGGCCACAATTGCTTTTCGTTATTATACGGAAGAAAGAAAGCGGAAGATCATCAAGGAAAGGTTCTCATCTTTTGTACCCGAGAAAATGATTGACCAGATTATTAATATGGACATTGATAAACTGACAGAAGGCATACAATCAGAGGTGGTTTTGTTTTTCTGCGATATGAGGGGGTTTAGCGCCTACTCGGAAATGAACAAGAATGATCCGAAAAAAGTGGTGAATTTACTTAATCATTTTCATAAAGAAATGACGGATATTATTTTATCAAATGAAGGCACGGTCGCGCAACTGGTTGGCGACGGCATATTTGCTTTTTTCGGCGCCCCCGTAAAACTCGAAGATCCGGTATATGCGGCCTTGAAATCAGCAGTTCAGATGAAAGAAAAGATCAAGGCGTTGGAGCACGAATGGCTAAAGTATAATATGCACAATTTGAGAATCGGTATAGGAATTCACATTGGAGATGCCATTGTGGGAAATGTTGGGTCAATCAAGAAAATGTACTACACGGCAATCGGAGATAACACCAACGTCGCATCACGGATAGAGGGGCTGACGAAAGAATATAACGAAACGATCTTGATTAGCAGCGCCGCATTTCAGCATGTTCAAAATAGGGTGACTGCCCGACCGCTAGGTTTTGCAAAAATCAAGGGACATAGTGACGTAGAAATATTCGCCATTGATAGTATCAGGGATGAATTTTTTAATGATTAAGCGTGTTATGTACCACCACCTTTTGGAAAGAGCGCCTAAACTAAACATGCTCAGCAAAACTGATAGTAATAATCACGACCAGCCCTTTTAATCTTTTCAATTGGGAATACTCAACTCACGCGAATATCATTTTTTGACGTTAAATATGGCCTGAGAAGTCGTCCAATCGGATGAAGCAATTGGCCCTGCATCTGCCCCCCTTGTTTTTATTCCGGCTTTCTGCACAAGCAAGACTTCAAGGGCATTCAATTCACCTCTACTCCCTTGCGCCGACGCCGAACGCGTCCGATAAGCCTCTTGGTGGATTAGATGGATATCAAGAGGCTTAAGTGCCGCAATCAATCGTACATACTCTCTATCTTCCTCAATCAGAAGCGTCACTTCAGTTATGTTTCGCGTTTCCCAAGCTTTGATTTTTCCATATTCAATGCTCATATCCGCCTTGGGGAAAAAGGGGAGGACCTGCCCCCTCGGTGTCATATTAACAAGGTAGAGAAAGTATTCTTTATTGGACTTATTCTCAACTGTAAATGTCAAAAGACGCGGGCCGTTGAAAGCGTTATCCAACTGATTCAAATCAGAACCACTCACCATTTTTTCATGTATCCAACATTTGTTTTTAATAGCGATGGAATTCTTATCTTTCCCGCAAGTTTTCAACTCACCGGCTTTGGTCTCACGGTATACATTAATTCTGAAATCAAGGGGACTTTCCTGACCGGGCGAAGAGGACAAACTGATAAAATTTCTCGCGCGGGCAAGTTTCTCGAGGTTGTCCCTAAGATTTTGAATCCCTTTATCACTCATAGTAGCAATCAAGCTTTCCTGACCGTCATAGAGCTGTTCTGCGGGTGTCAGAACCCAACATTCGGGTTTTGCGTCGGGAAAAGTCTGAGGAAGACTGTCGCCTTCCTTCGCATATATATATTTTCCCGAGGCTTCTTTCTTCGGGTGTATAATACGCAGAATGAGCTGGCTGTTTTGGAAATCTGATGCACCCGTTATTTCGAATGCAGGAAGCGTCGAGGTCATTTTTTTTAGAGCATCTACTAGCGCCTGATCACTTTCCAGATCCGCCTTGATCATAACCTTCATTGGTTGGGAGTCGGGCATCCAACTTTCCAGAACAACAAGATCTCCAATCTTGAATTCGCCATTCTTGGTTTCGCCCGAGCTTGCCAGAGACTCCGTATCTTTGATCTCGATTTTCGGCAGTTTTTCGGCAGGTATACTTGGTTCATGCTTGCGGAAAACGGAACCTTTTGTTACACCTAGGAGGGATCCCGCATTTATCCAGACCTTCCCCTTCGTGATGCGTGTCACTGTGAATGTCTTGGGAGGATTTTGTATATATCCGCCAAAGACATGGCGGTCTTTGGTGCCTTCGATCTGAGGATGCTGGATCTCGTAGCCGACGGCGGCTATTTTTGCAGATGTGTTTTTAAAGACGTTGTTCCATGTATCGTGTGGTCCTACTTCCGTTAATGATTGTGCCCAGAACCACGTAAACATTCCATATTTTTTTTCATTTGGATTGTATTCTCTTGCCCTTTCATCATCTCGACTGGCACTGATGCTCAACCAATTAGGAGTGCCCTTTGCTATTGTCATCGCACCGAGGGGATGTGCACGCAGGTCATGAGGCGCGCCCCTCGTGGCAAGAGCTTCCGCTCCTCTCGTAACCGTTCCGGAGTGGCATGAATCAGATACCAAAATCACACCATCCGTCTTTTCCCCAAGTTGCATCAACCACTGATTAATCTCATCATCCAGTACATCGTAATCATCAATATTGACGGAGGCTTCGATTCTTGACTGACTCAACGACTGCTTATGGGAGGCGACAATGGATGCACAACTTCTAGCGGTTGATTCGCTCGGCACTTCACCTCTCGACCCGTAGGAAACCCAGGTAGAATCTAGGCCGGTTTCTTCAGACTCGTCCCCATTCAGGTCACATGTCCTTGAACCGTGGCCGGAATAGTGAATATAGACGATATCTCCCTTTTGTACCTTTGCGGCAAGGTCTTTTATGGCCCCTTCGATCTTGCTGTGTGTGGCATCCTTATCGAGCAACATCTTGACGTCTTGTGATTTAAATTCAAATCTACCTGTCAATAGGCCGTACATCAATTCCATATCATTCTTACAACCATCCAATCGTGTAAAGTTTTTCCCCGAATATTCGTTGATGCCAATAAGCAGCGCAAATTTTTTCGGCAGCGCTTCTTCTCCAACAGCAAAAGATGATAATGTTACAGAAATCAAAAAAGGGATTCCTATAAGAATCAAGATTAAATAGATGTTTATTCTTAATTGTTTAGCCATCTCTAATTATCCTCCTATTGTTGACAATCTATTAAAGCCTTTTTAGACGCCCAACATATTTATGAATGAATCATTTTCTTCGTGTATGTAAAAATTCGGTAACAGTCATCACATCTAGCCATGTGTGCCATCAATTGGTCTCGTTCCACTCCTGTGATGCCTCCATCCACCAAGCCGGCAATATCCTCTGGTGAAAAACAATCCCGGCAACCGACCACATCCTCATCTGCAAGCAGAGTTCTGGATAGGGCTTCACCCAGTATGCGATCCTTCTCATCCGTGGTTCGTTTTTTCTTCAACGTCTTTCTTTCCTTCATCCTCTGACCTCATTAGACGGACAATCGAAATTTAGTAACAGTCCGTCAGATCATCCAAACCAAAGCCTTTCCTGCAAAGAATTTCCCGACACTTCACAAGAGTAACTTTCAGTTTCCTGGCAACAGACTTTTCAGAAATGCCGAGAATGTTTGATATTTGACCCGCACTCTTCGGCTCTTCCCACTCACGAACAGGATACCGCATCCGCAGGATAAGTTTTTCCTCTCCGGTCAATTCACTGATGACTTGATGAAGGGTTTGCCTAATCAGTGACTCCCGCTGCTTGTCTTCGAGCATGACATCAGGGGGCTTTCCGGGATCGGCGACATCGATTTCCTCATCATCGACAGTGCTAAGCGGCTTGCCTGTGTAGAATCTGGCAATTTGGTCTCCTCCAGAAATAACGCCTTCCTTTCTTCTTATTAGTTCCACCATTGATCTCAGATCATCAAGTGATTCTTTGACATCATAAGTCATTTTAAGATAATCAAAGGCCGCCTGAAGGCTATAACTTTTTGTATAGATTAATTCATAAAGCATTTCCCCCGTTTTTCCGATTGCCTTGGCTCGTTCCTTCGCCCTGCTTCTGCCCTTCCTTTTTCTTATTGTATCAATTATAATATTTGCTATTACAGTAGTAATATAGGTTGTGATTTTTGCATTGCCCTTAAACTCCCGCAGCGCCTTGAAATTATCGGCACTCAGGCGTTCAATGACCTCATTAGCCAGTGCTTCCGCCTCATTTTCCGGCACGCATGCATGCAAGTTCTTATCATGTGAGAAATTAATGATGGCCTTCCGACACTGCTTATCAATAAACTGAAGGTTATCGATGATGAGACGCTGGTAGCTTGTATCATCCTGCTGCGGGGAAATCTGATAGTTTTTGCCACTCTGCATTCGAGATTCTCATTGCCTATCAGGCGATATGGTTTCTAATAGAATTGCTCATCTATATGTTTGTTTGAAAAAAAAAACAATAAAAAAAAGGTTATTTCGATTCAAAATCAAAGATGATCTGATAGGAATCATATCATAATCAAGAACAATTTGGTTTTATGACAAAACAGTATAAAAATTTAAAAATAGAATTCGAACTCAAGATTATACTGAAAAATAATCTGCCTTTGTCCGTCTAAATAGAGGAAGCTGTTTTGTAAGCTATTTTATGAATTCATTAATATCTCACAACAGGGGAAGGAAAATATGCACAGAATATGCTTGATATTACTCATTTTAATGCCACTGGTTGCAGAGGCAGGCGAGACACCTCGGCTTGATTGTGAGGAATATCCCGCCCCGCCCAAGGGTACAACGAAAAAATATTTCCGGACGGCATAAAAATATAGAAGCCTGGCCGTCCATAACACTAAACGGCAAAGGAGAACTGCTTATGACAAGATGGCAAAAAACGATGATCGTCGCACTGATGGCGGTGCTGCTGCTCTCTCCGGATGTGGGGGTGGTCGTCGCCGGGTCGTCGTCGAATAAAGATGACGTTTCACGTCAGGCAGTGACGGGCGGCGGGGTTTCGAAGAAGTCAGACGGGATGCCGGAGATTCACAAGGCGATCAAGGAAGGGAAAGCCGCCCTCGTGAAGGACATCCTCGCCAAGGGGACGGACATCAACACCTTGGATGGCTGGGACAGATATACGCCGCTCATGGCGGCCATCAGGGACAACCAGCTTGCCATTGCGGCGCTGCTTATTGATGGCGGGGCCGATGTAAACGCCAAAAGCAGAAACATGACGACGCCGCTCTTTCTGGCCATCGATAAAGATGATCCAACCCTGGTCGGGTCGCTCTTGAAGAAGGGCGCCGATGTCAACGCGACTACGTCGGATGATCGAGATACGCCCCTCATCAAGGCCGCCCACAGAGGAAATATGGAGATCATCAAGATGCTCCTGGACAAAGGGGCGTCGGTCAACGCCGTTACCATGATCGGAAGAAACGCCGCTTTCGTCGCCGTGGAGGAAAGCAACATGGTCCTCCTCGAAGAATTGATAAAAAAGGGCGGGGATGTGCAGACCAGGCTCCAGACCGGGGTGACGACCCTCATGGTCGCCTCCGAAAAGGGAGACAAGGCCATCGCCGCGCTGCTCCTGAAGAATAAAGTTTCCCTGGATGCGAGGGTGATTGCGTCGGGAGACGAAAAAATCAATACCGACGGATTCACCGCTCTGATGCTGGCCTACGGGCAGGGACAAAAGGAGGTCGTGAAACTCCTGCAGCAGGCAGGGGGCCGGATAACTGCCGCCGAGAAAAAGCAGGCGAAAGAATGGAGCATCCGCTACAACGTGAGATCCCTGCGGGTGTTTCTCGATATCGTCCATCAAGAGGCAAAACTGCATATTGAGAAAGATCCGGCTTATGTTGTGGACAGCATGGCGAAGCTCCCCGGGGTCAGCTATGGGGTCAAACTTTACTACGGCAAGCGGCTGAAGTTCGTGAAAGGCAATCTGACGGCGAAAGGCGGCGAGATCGTCCTGCGGATCGATATGCTGAAGGGCGTCAGCCCGCGGCTGGTCACTTCGCCGCTGGGTCGCCCCGACCAGGGGAAGGTCGATTTCCAGGGAAAGGTCACTGCCCCGCAATTGACAGTGGATGTCTTGAACGAAGCAATCGAATCTAATGAAATAGCAAAGGTCAAGAAACTGCTTGCTAAAGGGCTGGACGTGAATTTTGTGGGCAGCCGTTACCGGCCGCTGTTTTTCTCGGTCAAGGAGGATAAAGATCCGCAGATAATAAGGTTGCTGATCGAAAAGGGGGCGGACGTAAATGCCCCTGCGGAGAAAGAAAGAATAACACCCTTGATGGCCGCCGTTTATATAGGTAAACAGGAGGTCGTCAGCTTGCTGATTGAAAAGGGGGCGAATGTAAATGCCCGCGGTGAAAACGGTATTACACCCCTATATGTTGCCGTGGCGGAGGGAAAGGCAGATATGGTCAGGCTGCTGCTGCAAAAGGGGGCGGATCCGCATGCCAGGGTGGATTGGGACGGGGATGCCGACAAGCCAAGAACGACGGAGATGGGTCTCGAATTCGGGGATAATCTCCTGTTTATGGCCCTGATGAAGGGCAATAAAGAGATCATCGATCTGCTCCGCCAAGCCGGCGCCAAGGTATCGCCCCTGGATGAGAAGCGGGCTGACTACGCAAGAACGCAGGAATTAATCGGGGAATTGAAGTCGAATCTCAGACAGGCGGATTACGCCGCCCTGACCTATATATCCAAAAATCCGGGGAAAACGATAACCGACATCCAGCAGCTTGCCGATGCCGGTTACAGCCCCTCGCCCGAGATCACCCTGGTGAAATGCAGTCTAAAGAGACTGGACAAACCCTCGGGAGGCAAAAACGGCAAAGGAGAAATAAAAGGTAGCGATTCAAAACCTAAACCGAAAACCAGTGACTGGCGGCGCTATGAAAACGTCGAGGGCGAGCTGATCCTGAGGCATGCGAAGCTGAACAAGGAAAACAGCGCCGCCGTGACCGGCACAGACGGAGAGGGCAGGGTGGATGCCAAGGGCGGAATCACCGTCCCCAAGTTGAAGATCGCCCCGTCCGATGCGGCGATTCTCGGCCGGAAAAGATTAGAGGATGCCCGGGGATTATGGAAAAACGAGAATATGATCGTGTCCGTAGCCGGGGATCATTGCGTTATCAGAGAAGCGAAGGGTAAGAAATGGGAAGGCAGGGACATGACCGTAGGCGAGGTTGCCTGGAATGGCGACAACTGGGTTGCCGACCTCCTCGTCGCCGGGAAAAAGGTTGGCAGCCTGACCATTGCCGAGGGTTTGTCGATGGACCTCGATGATGATATGATTACGGTCTATGAGCGCCTCGAAGGTGGTAAGGACAAGGCCGCGCCGGTAGAGCGGAAGGGGCAAAACTCCGATTTCGCCGGGGATTGGAAAAGTCAAATCGGCACCATCCTTACGAGCGACGGTTCCAGTTTCGTGGTGAAATCAGTAAATGGAGCCGACAAACAGTGGGACGGGAAAACGGCCATGGAGAAAATTCGGAAGGAGGGCGACAAATGGGTGGCCGATGTCGCCTTCAGGTTGCCCGATCGGGATGGCGTCCTGCAATTAAGAAAATGGATGTACGCCGAGTTGACTTGGGATGGAGAGAAGCTGGTGAGAAAGGCCAGATCGAGCGTCAATATCTCGCTGGACAAAGTGGTATTAGAAGCCGGCTATGTAGGCGGCCTGATCATAGATGCCCGTTTCATGGGCACCCGCCCCGATATGTCTCCGACCATTTATGACGAAAAAGGGGAGATCCTCTACGGTTCCAAGGTTTGCTCAAAGGATATTGGCGTAGAAAGAGGCGTCACTTCCTACGGGCGATACCTCGAACAGGCCTGGGCTAACCCGCGTTTTGCCGTCAACCCGATTAACGTATTGGCCATAAGGAAGACCGGCAAGAGTGATGGAGACCTGGTTGTCAGTAACGGCGACGCGGAGCGGATCAGAAAACTGGATGGTAAATCAGGCTTCCTCAAGAACTGCCGGGTGCTCATAGTAATAAGAGGCGGTGAAGGATCATGAAGACAATTTTGATTGCCCTGTCGCTCCTGCTGCTGTTTTTTACTCCCGGGGCCCATGCCGTCGTGGACATGAAAAACGGCAACTATGTAGAAACCTGGACCGATCTGGACAACTATGGCCCGTCGGGTAATGATCCCAAGATCGCAAGAACATACAACAGCCGCTCCTCCTACCAGGGGATGTTCGGCGTCGGCTGGTGTTCCAGCTTTGAGACCTCCCTTTTCGTGACGGCCGAGGGCAATATGGTCGTCAAGGAATGCGGGGGCGGGATGGAAACGCTCTACGCGCCTGCGCGTTATTCCGCGGCCGCCGTCGGGAAGATGGTCAAGAAGATCGTCGCCCGCGTGAAGACCGACCCGGCGGCACCCCGGAGGGGTGGAAAAGAAATTCGCGATCTGGCGGCCGCCTTACAGGCGGATGGGGGACTAAGAAAGAGCTATGCTACCCGTTACGGAATCTCCATCCCAGTCCGGGAGGGCGCTGTTTACTACGAACATGGCCGGGGCCCGGGCAGCATCGTATTGCGGAAGGACGTCTATATGCGCAGTATCGCCGATGGTCCGATCCAGAACTTTGATCCCGAAGGCCGGCTGGAAAGCATCTGGCAGGGCAGGGGCCGTACCCTTCGCTTCATCCGCGAACAGGGTCGTCTGCGCAGCATAGAACTTGACAACGGGCGGCGACTGCAATTCGCATATGACCCCCAGGGCAGGGTAACAAAGATAACCGCCCCGAAAGGATTGATCGCCGAATATAAATACAGTGAAGCGGGCGATCTTATTGGGGCGGTCAATGCCTGGCGTAATAGTTATGCCTACGAATATGGCGCCCGTCACCGGTTGATAAAGATCACCTTCCCCGACAAAACCACGGAGGATCTTTCCTATGATCCCGTGGAGGGCACGGTTCTGAGCCGCCGTGAACGCAACGGTTGCTTGGAGAGTTTCCGTTATGAAGTCTCGCCGGATGATCCGCGCTTTCACTACTGGTCCACAAGCGAGAAGAAGTGCGATGGCGAAGCGGTTAATTCCCACCGCTACGAGTTTTTCTACAAGCAGGCCGCCGATGAAGGTGGCAAACCCCTCCTGCAGCGGGTGGTCACGAAAGACAATGACAATGTTTCGGACACCGCCTACGATCTCCTGCTGGGGAAACCGCTCTCGAGCTTGATCGGTTCCGACGAATACAAGTACAGCTACTATAGCGATGGTCGCCTGAAAACAGAGACCACCCGTTACCGCATATTGGAATGTAAGTATGACAGCAAAGCCTTCAAGCCGACGATGGTGAAAAAAACATTTTTTGACGGGAAGGGAGAGAAGACCGGATGGCTCGTCAGCAACTATGCCTATGACACGGACGGCAACCTCGCCAAGGCAAGCAATTCGGATGGCAAAAGGATCGGACTTACCTATGATGGAGAAGGGAACATAGCGACAATTACGGATACAGCGGGCCGGGTGATGACGATCGGGTATGATGAGATTTCGGGGAAGCCGTCCAGTATTACTGTGTCCGGTGTCGGCACCATCACGGTGGAATACAATCCCGACCGGACAATCAGGAACGTGGACAGCAAGGAGGGGCCCGTCACTGCGGTCAAAGTATCCCAGATGTTTAATGAAGTGCTCGACATGATAAATGTCTTCGAGGTGAACCCGGGGAGCTGACATATGAAGAAAAAGCATTTACAGGAAGTTTTGATAATCGGGGCGATGTTGATCTTTGCATTGCTTGCCGGTACGGCATGGGGCCAGGAAGGCGAATCCGTCGTGTACATCAGCAGTGTTAATGATCCCCGGGTGAGCATTGATGGAAAGGACAAATCGGTGGCGATCTACATCCGCCCCGACGGCACGGCAATAGGACCAGATAGCCGACCTTTCTGCACCAGTTGCCTGATCGGGAAACATGCCCTTGACAGCAATTTGCAAGAGGCAAAGGAAGCGGCCGCCGCCGGGAGGCGATAGAAGCTAATTGCAAATTACCCCATGCCGTTCTTCCCTGAATGACTCTGAAAGGACATTGACTTAAGCAATGTCCTTGAGTTAAGGGCTTATTTCTTTTAATTTACCTTGGTGTAAAACACAGGCGAACTATAGGTTCGCTTTAAGTAAGAAAGGGAACCAGGATGCCTGAGATCGAACAAAAAGCTAAGACAGTACTGCCCGCCATGATGATGATAAAAATCATCTTCCCGCTTTTCTTCATCTTTATTTTGTTGCCCCAGTTCATGTGCACAACAGCGGACGCGGAGAATGGAAATATCGTCCTGCGGTATGAGTCTGAATATGAGGGAAGGCAGTTTCAGCGGGCGGTAGTTTTCGAGGACGACAAGATTATCTACAATGCCAATGCGAATTACGCTCAAAAAGAGAAGAAAGAAGCCTTCATCGGCCTGCAGGAGAAATCCATGACCGATGTTGACCGCAAGAAGAAGCTCTTCGCCGAGCAAATGAAAGCACGCCTTCGCCCGCTGCGCTTCAAGGAAAGGGATTACAATGTCTATCTTGGACCCGGAAATGTCAAGGGGACAGACTTTGAAGCCCCCGTAACCGAGCTCATCGACTATTATGGTATCCAGAATGATTACAAGAAGATAGAGGGGCTCCACGTCTCCAGGCTGAAGAAGGGGGACCGGTATTTCCTGAAGCTGACGGAATATCTGGATGGCGAGGTTGTCAAAGTGCGCGGGGAAGTTCCCCTAGAGGAATTATGTGACCGCACTGCTGACTCCGGTCTCTTTTTATGCCTTTTTGAAGGGCATGGGTGGGTTTTTCTGGAACCATGAGCGGAGGAAACTTCACGAGGTCATCCATGACAAACCACATCTGGCATAAAGATCAAATCCTTCATGTTCGATGGGAAGAAATGACTACTTATGAGTTTGGAAATACCTATACCTCTGAAAAGGAAATATGTTTGCAGATCTGGAGGGATAAATCCGGCAGTAGAGGCTTTTCATTTTACCTGGAATACCCTGATGGCGGAATGCAATGGGTTGGACTTGGTGATGGGATTTATAACAAGCCGGGGGAAGAGATCGGTATTTTCAAAAATTTGTACCTGAAAGACGATGACACGGTCTTGTCGATCGCCATAAAATTTCTGAAGGCATATGTAATTGCCTATCGAATAATATGCTACAATCATGTGATTACGCAGTCTAAATTACTTTGTGCATCCTTCATAGATAAACCGGCAGATTATCTCATGTTATCAGGAATGCCCCCTAAAGAAAAAGATTCGATTTATTTTTCCTATTACAGGAGAAGATCCGCCTCACCTGGCCCGGAAGGGGGAGCTGAGCCGGGGTCTTGTGATCAAATGTTTACTGAGATAGATCGCTACCATGAAACAAAGGTCATCTCCTTCATTCTTAAAATGTATATAAAAAAAGAGCGATTGACGAATCCCGAATTTTCAGGTGCTTCTGATGAGATCGTTATTGAGTATCTTGACGGTACGTAAGGCAATTATAAAGAAGGAGACCGCCATGCTAAACAGAAACATGTTTTTATCCAGCATCCTGTTTCTTTTCGCCTTCCCCTCAACTGTTCACGCAAATCCGATAACCGTCGGCTTTACCGAAACATCGATACCACTTATTTTTGAAAGTATCATTCTCGCAGTCTTGCTTCGTTCCTTCCCTCTCAGATTCGTGCGCTTTGCCATCGCCTGGTTTCTCGTTACCGCCTTTACTTTTGCATGCATGTTTGTATTCATTCTGATGTTTTCCAACATGAGGCTTAATAATTATATCCCGATACCCCTTATACTTGTTCTTGCCGAAGCTCTGGTTGTCCTCGCCGAAGCCATGATCTTACTTTGGCTTTTGAAAAAGCCTTTCCTTCTCACTGGCAATGCACTACCACTGAGCTTCCGGTGGGCATTGTTGTACAGCTTTATTGCCAATCTGGCTTCCATTTTGTGCGGTTTTTTCGTCTTGTTCATCGTCCAGCAGATGCACACTTAGGAGATGCACCGTTATGGTTCGCGCTATTGATTTTCTGATCAACTTTATGAAAATTCAGACATAATGAAGCTCCCCGCCGCTTGCGGCGGGGAATTTACCCTAAGAGATTAAAAAGGAGATACTATGAAACATATCAGATCATTTCTTATCATCATGATTGTCATTTTCATTTCTTCAACGGCGCTGGCGAGACCACCAGAAATGAACCATAGGGAGTGCTTTGCCAATGATGGCCGTTTCTGTAAATATATGGACGGCACAGTCATGGACATGTCAAGCGGTCTGATGTGGGCCGCAAGGGATAACGGCTCCGACATCGACTGGCTCGGCGCCAAGTATTACTGCGATAACTATCGCGGAGGCGGCTACATGGACTGGCGTATGCCGACGCAGGACGAGCTGGCAAGCCTGTATGACCCGGGAAGACCAAGGCCTTCACCGTGTTCTTATAATTTTTTCATTAATTTGACTGGCATGATTGACCTGTCCTGCACCTTTGTATGGGCATTCGAAGCGCGCGAGGCAGCTGCTGCCAATTTCGATTTCAGTTCCGGTCAGCGGGTATGGAATTATCAGTCGTACTTCGGCTTCCTTCGCGCCCTCCCCGTGCGTTCCGGAAGATAGGTAACCTGATCCTTTCATCATTTATATCTTTCCTCACCTGGCAAGACAGGATTGGCAAGGGGAAAACAGCCATTATAAAAAACCCGGATGGCGCAAAAAAAAGACGTCTGGCCATCTATAGTATTGAAGAGGAAAGGAAAGGAAAGTATGACACGATGTCAAAGGGGGATGCTCGGCGCGCTGATGGCGGCGGTGCTGATTCTTACGAGCCCGGTCGGCGGCATGTCGTTGAATAAGGATGATATTCAAGGTCCGGAAATGCCTAGCGACGGTAATTCGACAGAATCAGACGCAATCCCGGAGATTCACAAGGCGATAAAGGAAGGAAGCGCCCTCCTCGTGAAGGCCCTCCTCGCCAAAGGGGCGGACATCAAAATCAGGGACAGGAGTGGTGATCAGCCCCTCGTAGCGGCGATCAGGGGCAAGCAGACCGCCATTGTGGAGATACTGCTGGACGGTGGCGCGGACGTCAACGCCGAAGATATTATGGGCTTTACACCGCTCTATCTGGCCATCGAAAAGGATGATCCTGTTCTTGTCGAGTTGCTCTTGAAGAAAGGCGCCAATGTCAACACGCATATGCCGCTCATGCAGGCGGCAGCTCTGGGAAACATCAAGATCATCAAGATGCTCCTCGCCAATGGTGCATCCGTCAATGCAGTTACCATGATCGGAAGAAACGCCGCGTTCGTCGCCGTGGAAGAAGGCAACCGGATACTCCTCAACGAGCTGGTTAAACAGGATGCGGATGTGCACATCAGGTTGCAGAGCGGGGTAACGACACTCATGGTCGCCGCCGAAAAAGGGGACAAGGCAATCATAGAGCTGCTTCTGAAAAAAAATGTTTCCCTGGATGCGAGGATGATCGCGACGGAATATGAAAAAAGCGATAAGGACGGATTTACCGCCCTGATGCTCGCCTATGGCCGGGGACAAAAGGATGTTGTGAGGTTGCTGCAGCGGGCAGGCGCCGGAATAACTGCCGCCGAAAAGAAGAAGGCAAAAGATTGGAGCATCCGTTACAACGTGAGATCCTTGCCGGCGTTTCTTGAATCCGCCTATGCGGAAGCAAGAAAACTTATAAAAAAAGACCCGGCTTATGTTGTGGATAGCATGGTGAAGCTGCCTGCTTTCCGCCGGGACATCAAACGTCACTATGGCAGGGGAATGACGTTTGTGAAAGGTAATCTGACGGCGAAAGGCGGCGCGATCATCATTCAGATCGATATGCTGAAGGGCGTCAGCCCCCGGCTGGTTACCTTGCCGCTGGGAGGACCTTACCAAGGGAAGGTTGATTTCCAGGGGAAAGTCACTGCCCCGGAATTGAAGGTCGACGCCTTAAACGAAGCAGTCGCAAAGGGCGAAAAGGCCGAGGTCGAGGAACTGCTGGAAAAGGGACTGGACGTGAATTTTGTCGGCAAGATTGACATGTCTCCACTGTTTGTCTCACTCTGGATAGGGAAAAACCCGAAAATAACCAGGCTGCTGATCGAAAAGGGGGCGGATGTGAATGCCCGCGCGGAGAAAGACGTGACGCCCCTGATGATCGCCATAGAGGACGGCAATCAGGAGATCGTCAGATTGATGATCGACAGGGGGACGGATGTGAATGCCCGTGCAGTCTATGGGGCGACGCCTCTTTTCTTTGCCGTGATTAATGAAAAAGTGGATATTGCCAGGCTCCTACTGCAAAGGGGGGCGGATGTGCATGCCAGGCTGGATGAAGACGCAGATGAGGCAAAAATAAGTAAATGGGAGAAGAATCTCGCGCCCGGCGACAATCTCCTGGTCCTGGCCATGAAAAAAGGTAATAAAGAGATCGTCGATCTGCTCCGCAGTGCCGGCGCCAAGGTGTCACCTCAGGAAGACAGAGGAGTTTACTACTCAAGAACGAATGGATTCATCCGGGAATTAAAGTTAAATCTCAAAGAGGCATACAAAGCTTCCATAATCTATTTCTCCGAACATCCGGAAAAGATAGTGACCGACATCCAACAGCTCGCCGATGTTGGTTATCGCCCCTCTCCCGAGATAACCGTGGTAAGGGTCAATCTGAAAAAAGTGGAAATGTTGTCTAACAAAAACGGAAAAGAAGAAACGAAAGAAAGCGATTCAAAAATAAAATTAAAACCCGAGGACTGGGGTAGCAGCTACAACATCGAGGGCGAGCTGATCATGAGACATGCGAAACTGGGCAAGGAAAACAGCACCGATGTCACAGGGACAGAGGGGGAAGGAAGGGCTAATGCCAAGGGTGGAATCAGCGTCCCGAAGTTGAAGATCTCCGCATCCGATGAGGAGATTCTCAATCGGAAAAGATTACAGGACGTGCGGGGATTGTGGAAGGATGAGAAAGTGATCCTTTCCATAGACGGGGATCGTTGCCTTATCAGAGAATCGAAGGGGGAAAAATGGGAAGGAAAGGTCATGACAATCGGCAAGGTCGTGTGCAATGGCGACAACTGGATTGCCGACCTCCTCGTCGAAGGCAAGAAAGTCGGCAACCTGATATTCGATGATGAAGGTTTGTCGATGAAACTCGATGATGAAATGGTAACGGTTTACGAGCATCTCAAAGGTGATAGGGGCAAGGTCGCATCGGCAGAAAGGAAGGGGCAAAACCCGGATTTCGCCGGGGAGTGGAAAAGTCAAATCGGCACCATTCTTACGAGCGACGGTTCCAGGTTTGTTGTTAAATCCGTTCCAGGCGCAGATACGCAGTGGGTCGGAAAAACGGCCATGGAGAACATCCGGCGGGAAGGCGACAAATGGGTAGCCGATGTCGCCTTCATGGGGCCAGATGATGATGGCGTTTTGCAGCTAAAAAAATGGCTACATGCCGAGTTGACTTGGGATGGAGACAATCTGATGAGAAATATTAAATCGAGTATTAGCATTTCTTTGACGAAAGTTAGTGTGTCCGATGGCTATGTCGGCGGTTTGATCATCGATGCCCGTTGTATGGGTACTCGTCCGTCTAAATCCCAGACAATTATTGATGAAAAAGGACGGATCGTCTACGGTTCTCAAGTGTGCGCAAGAGATCTAACATCAGGCAGAGAAATCATTTTCTACGGGAGTAACCTCAAAAGCGCTTTGAGTAACTATCGTTTTGCAGTCAACCCTATCATCGTATTAGCTGTAAAGAAAACCGGCAAAGGGGATGCAGACATAGTTATCAGTAATGCTGACGCGGAACGGATCAGAAAACTGGATAGTAAATCAGGCTTCCTCAAGAACTGCAATGTAGGCATAATACTCGGTAAATGATATTCTGACGGACTCGTGACAGGAGGCAGTTCAACTCCATCGTCATTGTCGGGTTTGATTGAAGGGGCTGGAAAAATTAACATCAAAGGAATCAAGACCATCATTCCTCCTCTTCCTTGCGAGGCATATAACCATGTTATCAGCCCTCTTTCCTCCAAAGAAGATGGCGGCTTTCCGATGGCCTCTGTCGTATATGTTGAGTGGAACAAGCGGAGCGGTTCAGCCCAACATATATACTCCGATGCCCTAAACTTAGTGTGATTTTAGAATTGACTGATATAAAGATATCCTATGAATTATGACATCTTTCAAAAAAGGAGGATATTCCGTTTTGGCGAAGACATTCAACGAAAACACCCTGAAGCATTTCCGAAAGCATTGCGTCTTTATCTGCTTCATCTCTGTCCTGCTCTGCACCGCTTTCTCTGCCGGCGCCAATGATCGCAATCAGGGTACAGTCAAGGAACGCCTCGATGCCTTTGAGAAGAGCGCAGAGATTAATATCTGGCCCCGTCTTAACGGTTGCCAGTACGCAGAATCATTCAAAGGAAAGGTGGCAGGCGTCATTATCGGGATCCATAACAATGGAAAAGCCACAGGCCGCTGGGATGGTCGCTGCCATGTACCCATTACCCACGAGCTTGTGGGGCTTAAGCCGAATGTCGTCCCCGGCATCTATATCGTCGCTGTGACATCCACAGATAATAACCTGGAAAATCGCATTTTACAGGTTATCGATGTTCTTGGACCCCCTAACGACCAGAAGATTCTGAGGGCAGCCCTGGAGAGAATCTGTACCAGAGGAGATGTCGGGAAATATGATGACAGAGATTGTGAACATCCAGCAGAGATCGGCAGGGATGGCAGCTTCATTGCCTATGACAATGGCACAGTGCTGGACACAAATACAAATCTAATGTGGTCGGCGAAGGACAACGGAACACATATCAACTGGCAGGCTGCCAAGTCTTATTGCGAAAACTTCCGAGGAGGTAGCTATACGGATTGGAGGATGCCTACGCAGGATGAACTTGCGGGGCTTTACGACAGCGGCAAAAGCTATCGTGCTGTGCAGAGTGATAGCCATGTACATTTAACTGAATTAATAAAATTATCTGCCTGCTGTCCTTGGTCATCGGATAATAACGGCACTGTGTCCTCCAGGTTTGATTTCACAGATGGCAAGCGACTCTTGGCGCACCAGGCACGAGGCTGGATACGAGCCCTCCCGGTACGTTCCGTCAAATAGGTTATTTTCTCAACAGTTCTTTCTCAATCAGAAAATCGGCAACCTTTTGAAGCGCAGCAACATCGACAAAGAGAGGGGCATTTCTCCTGTCACTGTGTTCCGGGTTCTGGTCACCCTGGCCTTCACCGGAAAGAACCTTTTTTGCACCCTCGATGCAGATGGAAGCTGCGGCATGGCCAAGGATACGGTATATATCGGTTTCTCAACTCGGTCCATACCAATTGGCGGAGATTCCTTCTGCTGTTGAGTTAACGGGTTATCAGCCAGGAGCTTGAGCCGTTGACCGGCACCGCCAACATGAAGGTGTTGATCGCCGATGATACGCTTTACCGCCGCAATCGCAGCAAGCAAATTGAGTTGCTGTCACGGGTTTTTGACCATACCGACCATCGGTATTACCGAGGATTCAGAATACTCACCCTGGGATGGTCCGACGGCATCAGCTTTCTTCCCGTGTCCTGTGCGCTACTGGCATCCAACAAGGAAAAGAACCGGCTGGTTCCATTGAGTACGGACCTTGACCGTCACACAAACGGCGCGAAACGTCGCTGGGAAGGCATCCAAAAGGCAACTGATGTCCTTGTGGAGATGGTGGAAGAGGCCGTTGCAAACGGGATTCAAGCCAGTCACCTTCTGTTCGACAGCTGGTTTGCCTATCCTGCAACCATGAGGAAGTTGCTCACAAAGGGGATGCATACCATCTGCATGCTCAAGGTCACGGAAAAGATCTTCTAGCGCTACCAGGGGGAAAACCTCTATCTGGCGGCCATCTACCGGAATATCCGCAAGCAACGCAGCCGCGCAAAGATCCTCGCTTCGGTCATGGTCGAGATCGGAGAAAACGAACAGGGCGTCCCGGTCCCGGCAAAGATCGTTTTCGTCTGAGACAGGCGCTCCAAAAAGTGGTTGGCCCTGCTGTCCACCGATACAGCCTTGGGCATCTTAGCGTCCACTATGTCGTGGCACTCAACATTTAGCAAAGCAGATCTTTTCATTGATCACTCCTGAGCATTACCGAAGGAAAGCTGCTACAAAACGGCATCGGTCTCAATTGTTGACTTCAATAAACTATACGTAACAAAATGATGGTTGATAGTTTGTAGGACAACAGTCATCATCTACCTGTTTTTCTTATTGAATTAGGAAAAGGAGGCAGAGATGAAGAACCAAGATATTGATTTACGACTGACAGGTATATCGTCCACAAATTTTACACAGCCC
>Ga0194039_1000138_pt1 | contig 46357 bp, 38 predicted proteins | sample JunL228m_MetaG_FD_148679 | JGI IMG/M metagenome (GOLD analysis project Ga0194039, IMG submission 148679) | Anoxic zone freshwater microbial communities from boreal shield lake in IISD Experimental Lakes Area, Ontario, Canada - Jun2016-L227-8m | ecosystem: Environmental > Aquatic > Freshwater >...
ACCCCAGATTATTGAAATAGGAATGCGTTTACGCTTCATCGTTCCCTTGCTCGAACCCATCGTTGCGTCTGCTCCTGCAAAACAAGTTGAGGCCCAGTTAGGGGTAGAGTCAGGGGTAGAGTCAGGAATTTCTCTTCAAATAATAACTCTTCTTAATAAATCTACATTCTCAAAATCCGAAATTGCCATAAAATTAGGTAAGTCTAAGCCAAACCGTTATTTAAATGATCTTATGCGCAAATTGATTCATGATGGATATGTCGAATACACTCTACCCAATAAGCCAAACAGTCGTTTGCAGAAATACAGATTGACCCCAAAAGGAATCGATTATATCAAAAAACAAAAATCTTAACCACGAATGACACGAATTATACGAAATGAAGAATAAAAAATCTCCTGAAGAATCAGGCTATGTCCCTCCATTTAAAATTACAGCTTCCATAATTTCTCTTATTGCAGATATATCTGAGATAATAGGCCGTTATTCAATTGGGCAGGAACTTGCAAAAAACCTACGCTTGCGCAGAGCCAACCGCATCAGAACAATTCAAGGATCGCTTGCTATTGAAGGCAATACTCTCAGCGAAGAACAGATCACAGCGATTCTGGAGGGGAAAAGAATTATTGCTCCTCCACGCGAAATTCAGGAAGTACGCAATGCCATTAAGGTTTACGACCAATTCAGTAACTGGAGTCCTTATTCAGAAAAAGATCTGCTCGATGCCCACCTAATACTAATGACAGGGCTTCTTGATAAGCCGGGTTCTTTTAGAATAGGGGGAGTCGGAGTAATGGTGGGGAAGTCGCTTGTTCATACAGCGCCGCCTGCAGGACGAGTTCCCTATTTAATGAAAGACCTTTTGCATTGGTTAAAAACGACTGATCATCATTCATTGATAGCAGGCTCGGTTTTCCATTATGAATTTGAGTTTATCCATCCATTTGAAGACGGCAATGGCAGAATGGGCCGTTTGTGGCAAACTCTTATTCTCAGTAAATGGAATAGTGTTTTTGCTAATATTCCAGTTGAAAGTCTTGTCTATGAACATCAGGCAGAATACTATGCCGCATTAAATCAAAGCACAAATAACGCGGAATCCTCACCCTTTATTGAGTTTATGCTCAGAATGATCCTTGATGCTCTTAAAGATGTTTCAGCCCCCGAAGTCGCCCCTGAAGTTACCCCAGAAGTCAAAAAGATGCTGTTAGTGATAGATAAGGAGATGACACGCAAAGAGATTCAGGCAAAACTCGGCTTAAAAGACGAAAAACACTTCAGGGAAAAATATCTACAGTCGGCTCTAAAGAATGGCCTCATCGAAATGACCATTCCCAATAAGCCAAACAGCCGCCTTCAAAAATACAGATTAACCCCAAAAGGAATCGCTTATCTCAAAAAACAGAAACCTTAACCACGAATTTGACGAATAGTGGTATCCAGCTTGGAACTATTAGTAAGATTTTTAATATTTCCAAATTTTCAAAGCAAGTTGAGCTAAGGTCTCTCCTCTTCTTGTTAAATGACTAAATTTGAAATCACTTTGATTAGCTAAATCTTGTGTAATCCTAAAGCTTGATTTGCGATAACTGTCTTTCTTTTTGGTAAATGGATTATTATATGCTTGAATATTCAAAGACTCACCCAATAGAGTCATATTTCCAATGAGATTCACAAACTTTTTATGTTTACTCAAGCTATTCTCTCCAAGATATTCTTGCCAATCCCCAAACTCTTCTTTTGATCTCTTTGTTTTTATTGTTTGAGGGATGATATGTTCAAGTTCTACATTAGAAGAAACTAGCAATTCATCTGTATTGCCTCGCTTATCATATTCAAATAATTTTAAAACATATTTTGCTCGATCAATCAATTTACCTTTAAATTCATGCTTTGGAAAGCTTTCTACAAACTCAATATCTGGTGGCATGAATTCGCCTTCATCTACACTGGACTTTATTTTCGAGCAAATGTTTTCTGAACCAATAAATGGTATCATCTTAGAAAAGATATCATCATTTTCATTTGTCCTTCTTTCGCAAATGTGTCTACGCAACATTAAGATCTCAATAAATTTTAGAACTTCTAGCTTTTCACCTACTGAATGTGCTTCTCCTTTCAAAAAGTGCATTAGAAAGATGTAAGAAGGTTTAGAAAGTATATTGTTGAGGTTTTTAATTCTGCTATTAATTTTTACATTTTCAAAAGATGCTTTCGCTATCTGCCTATAAACTTCTGATAAATCTTTTAATAAAGTTATGAACTCAACTATATCTATTTTTAACCTCTGGGGCACTTCCTCTTCTTTTCCCTCCCCATTTTCATTTTCGATATTTGTTTCTTCGACATCTTCTTCATCATTTTCACTTTCGTAATCAATTTGGTAATATCCATATTCACCCAAAAGATCAGCTTGTTTAATGCTCTTAAGATAATATTTTTTGAACTCATACACTAGCATTGAGCTTGTTACTTTTCTTTTGAGCTGAGCACAAATGAAATGGCGGAGAAAATCATCGGTATCTATTTCATCTAGGTTGGTTATTATTTGAGACCAGAGTTCTTTAACTTTGATAAGTATTTGATTTTGGTTTATTTTAGCCGCGTGTCCTAGCAGGAAGTTTTTTATTATATCAGTTGGAGTTAGTTTTAATCCTCTGTTATTTATTGTTTCAAAGAGTTTGTAAGCATCTTGTGCCATACCAACATCTAAGCGAATGATTACTGAAATGTTTGTGAGTTTGAAGAAAAAATGATTCAGTTTATCAACTTCTAGAGATGAAAGTTTATTGAGATAATCTTGGTATGCAGATCGAATATTTTTGTTAGAAATATTTGCTGTGTCATTATAAAGCAGAAGTTTCTCTATGTCTTTATTGTCTAGATCTCCTAATTTGATTTTAGGCCTCTTTTGCTCATCAAGACCTCGACACATAATCATCTTTTCAATTTCATCTGCTTTTTCTATTTTGCCTTTCTTCACATAAGCATCTTTAAAAGCTTTCAGCAAGATAACAAGTGTTGTCATTCGTTGCTGTCCATCAACCAATTCAGGTTGATTCAACCCTCCAGTATGAATACTAGTGTGAAGGATAATCATTCCGAAAAGATGTCCATCATTTTCTAAAAGCTTATCTATATCCTCGTACAATGCAAGATATTGCTGATTACCCCAAGCGTATCTCCTTTGATAAGACGGAACAATAAATTGTTCATTAGGGGTTGCAAAAAGTTGAGCTATAGTAAGTTTGTTAGGAGTAATGTTCATTTTAGTCCCTTCTGAGTTATATTTAAAATTTTTGTGCCTATAGAAAATTTTAGCTTTGATTGTCTTTCGACATACGTAGATGATACATGGTTTCATTTAAAATGCCATGATTATTAGTTCTTACATAATTTTACCAAAATCATCTTTTGATGATTATTGCTCATACTTTAATAAAGCCAGGACGCATTTTGACACCCCCTTAATAGTAAGATTACTTCCAAGTTAAAAAAACAATTAATTTGGAGGTGGTTTTATGAATAAGAAAAAATTAACAACAGACAAAAGTGAATTTACAGTAATTGCAGGATGCCCTTCCATGGGAAAGACAGAACTGGCCTTAGAGGTAGCATATAATGAGGCTTTGCATGAGCAAAAAAAAGTTGTTTATTTCACTCTTGGAATGCCCTCTGAGCAACTCACAAAGAAATTGCTTTGCATAATATCTGGCATTTCAGAAAAGGATTTTTGTGATAAGAATTTTAATGAACAAGTATTTAAGTCTAAATGGGAGAAAATAACTGAAGCTGCTAATAAACTGATCAATTTATCACTATACATTGATCCTGACCCAGCCCTGTGTATGAAGGAAATAAAGTCTAGGATTATCAAGCTCATGACAAGTAATCAAGTTAATACTGTGGTGATCGACTATTTTCAGTTGATTCAGCCTGAAGTGTTCGAAAGTAATTGCAGCAATATTGCCAAAATGTCAAAGATTTCAAAGGAACTAAAGCAACTTGCTAAAGACCTCTTTATATCACTTACCGTAGTCCTCAATATGGACAGACATGAAGCAAAACAGATAACGCCAGATCATCGCGAACAGATAAAGTATTATCTTAAGGAATACGGTTCTATTGGAGAAGATGCAGACTTAATAATTTTTATATACAGGGAGCCAAGTACTCTTAAAAGCATTATTTTTGAAGTCTGAGGGAAAGGACAGTTTGATGTCACTGGATTATCTGACTCCAGGTGACTATAAAGTCGTATCCCAGAAGTTTTCATTTTATCCGAAAGAGAAAGTTACCAATAGGACTCTCATTGCCGCACTGAAAGAAGAAGTCAAAGTCAAGAACAATATCAGAATGAACCGTATAGGGTATTAGAAATGCCTATTTATGCAAATCTAAAATTTTGATCATTGCGTATATAGGACGCTATATATCCTATGTTTAAATATATTTAAAACACAGATTGAGGTAGTTATGGAAAAGTATCATTGCGAGAATTGCAAAAAAGAGTTCAGAAGATTCGAACTAAATCAGATTCATTCATTTACCAGAAAATCAAAAGATTATATCTGCAATGAATGCCTTAAACATTACTGCGATGCGTGTGGTAAATACTCAGAAGAAATTCCTACTATCATAAACAATGGGGATATGAAAATATGCAAAAATTGTTTACCAGATAAGATTTTTTTCCAATGTACTGACTGTGGAAGTATCTATACTAAAGATTTTTGGTTTATCCAGTTCACTCAACCTGTTGTTCATTGCATTAAGTGCGACAATTAATATCCAAGCTTGACAAAAGTATAATTAAAAGCAGGAGAATGGAATGATTCCTATGAAAGCTAAGAACTTCAAAGATTTTATTAGTCTTAGAAATTTATTATCAGAATATTTAGAGGGCACAAAATGAATTCAGTAAACACTTATTCTTTAAAGGATAAAGTCAATGTTTTTAATTCTGCTATTTTACAAGAATGGACTAACTTTATAGATTTTCTTTTTGAAGGTTACCCTGAAAAAGGGCGTCTTTATAAAGAAGAACCAGTGCTATTTGAAGTATATCTTTATTATTACTGCAAACTTAACCATAAGATAAACAAGGAATTAACTGATTCGTTCGGAGATAGTTTACTTCATTTAGTCTGCGCTAAATACAAAAATAAAGATGATGAAGTAAACTTAGTTATTTTCAGGAAGTTCTTTTATGACTCTGTTTACGAAGACTTTGAAGATGAAGAAAATATCAGCATTCAAAAGATAGCCTTAACAAAAGCTCTCTATTTTCTTATAGATGTGGCTATTAAAAGAAACGACGACTATGAGAAATATTCTACAGAATATCTCACACATTCAACAGAGCTATTACAATTCCATAGCAATCGGTTAGGCAAGAACATATCATTGCCTGATTTGGAGGAGTGTATTGATGATGTTTTTGCTTACTATAGGCAATCTTTCTCAAACGGTTCTTCTAAAAAATTAGATCAAGAAATTGAAGATATGTCAAGCTCAAAAAACTAATCAAATAGAAGGTCGTTTTATGAAAGCTATTTATGATGGCACAGAAATAAAAAAAGATTGGGCAAGAGAGCCTTACATAAAACTACTAGAAAGAGCTCAAGAATCATCGGACTATCGAATAATTGGTGAAGATGTTATCAGATATCTGAATGATAAGGAGTGGGCAACTGAGTTTTTTAAGGCAGCAGGGAAGAAAGCTAAGTATAGCTGCGATTATCGGAAACTGGCCGAATCAGTGATTGAAAATCTGGCTGACAAAATTTGGGGAATAGAGCTTTTCAAGAAAGCAGAAGAGTTAGCAAATTGCCTGGGCACCTATCATATATTAGCTTGCTCTATTTATAGTTACTTTGCTGATAGAGAGTGGTGCAATAGGCTAATAATAAAGATGAAGGAAAAACTGCACAGCACGAATAATTCTTATCCAATTGCCAGATTGGTTATAGAAATTACAGGAGACAAGGAACTGGCTAGGCAGGTTCTTATAGAGGCTGAAGAGAAAGAAGCCTCTGGCAATGATTATTGCTGCATGGGAGAGATCGTTGGTGAGAAGCTTCATGATATTGATTGGGCTAAAAAGCTTTTCATCAAAGCTGAAAGCAGAGTTGATAATTTTTATGGATATATGGGACTTGGAACATCAATAATCAAAATACTCGACGATAAAAAATGGGGTATGAAATTCTTCTTTGAGGCTGAAAAGAAAGCAGTTTCATCGGATGATTATGTATATCTTGCAAAAGCTGTTATGGAGCATCTTGGAAACGAAGAATGGTCAGATGAACTCTTTAATAGAGCCGATGAACTTTCTCTTAATGAGGACTATGATTATTTGTTAGTATTCTAGGTCAGACTCTTTACATTTGGAATCCTTTGATATCTTCACGGTTAGATTTGGAAACTAAAATCTGGAATTGATAATCTTGAAAAATCTCTTTCCATAGCGCGTGTATTTTTAGGCAAAAAGATTAAACTCTTCTAATAGTTTTTCTGATAGTGGAGGGAACTGCTTCGTCAGTTCCGTTTATTCGCGGTTCCGACAAAGCGGAACCCTCCAATATGTTGTAATTTGATATAAGAAACCATATAGATCTTGGGGATTTTTGAATTAAAAATGAGTTCAACACCATTTGTTCATCTGCATGTTCACACTGACTACAGTTTACTTGACGGAGCTTGTCATATTTACCATAAAGAGAAGAGTAAAGTTGACATAGTAAAACTTGCCAAAGAGTACAATATGCCGGCCGTAGCAATCACCGACCATGGAGTGATGGGCGGAGCTATGGATTTCTACAAGAATCTGGACAGTAATGGAATTAAACCAATAATCGGATGCGAGATGTATGTCTCACCGACCCATTATAAAGACAGGGATCAGAATGTCCCGAATATAAGAGGTTATCATATTGTCCTTCTGGCAAAAGATTTCGAGGGTTATCAGAACTTATGCAAACTTGATTCTCTTGCTAATCTCGAGGGAGTTTACTACAAGCCTAGAGTTGATAAGGAGTTGCTGCGGAAGTATTCCAAAGGTCTGATTGCTTTGAGCGCATGCCTTCAAGGGGAGCTGGCAGTAAACATTCTTGCAGGAAGACCTAAAGAAGCTAAGAAAGCCCTTGCTGATTACATTGATATGTACGGCAAGGAGAATTTCTATATTGAGCTGATGGATCACGGAATGGAGGAGCAGAAGATTGTTAATAAAGCTCTTATTTCTATGTCGAAAGAGTTTGGGGTGTCAGTCGTGGCTACTAATGATGCGCATTATCTGAAGAGAGAGCATCACAAATCACATGAACTTTTACTTTGCATTCAGACTAATAATGTCATCACGGATGAGAAGAGATTTAAGTTCCATAATGATCAATTTTACTTCAAGAGCGGCGACGAGATGCTTGAGACTTTCAAAGATATTCCTGAAGCTGTTCATAATACCTTGCTTGTAGCCGAGAAGTGCAATCTGGTTTTGGATTTTAAAGCAAACCATTATCCTGTTTATAATATTGAATCAGGACAGAATCATAAGGAGTACCTGCGACAAATCTGTCTTGATAATATCTTTGAAAGATATGGGTTTAAATATGAAAGTTCCGAGTCCTTGACCAAAGACCAGAAAGCTATTATGGACAGGCTGGATCATGAACTTGGAGTCATAGATAAGTCCAAGTACTGCAGTTATTTTCTCGTGGTCTGGGATTTTTTAAAGTTTGCCAGAGAAGAGAGAATTCCTGTTGGTCCTGGTAGAGGAAGCGGAGCAGGAAGCATAGTCGCGTACCTGACTCATATTACCGATGTTGACCCTCTAAAATACGATCTGCTTTTTGAGCGGTTCCTTAATCCTGACAGAGTTAGTCCGCCTGACTTTGACATAGATTTCTGTGAAAGACGAAGAAGCGAGGTTATCGATTATGTCAAAGATAAATACGGTAAAGACAGCGTAGCGCAGATAGGCACTTATGGAACACTTAAAGCCAAGGCTGTTATTAAAGACATAGGAAGAGCGCTTGGCCATTCTTTTGATCAAAGGAACACGATTACCAAACTTATGCCTAACGATCCAAATCTTACCCTAGAAAAAGCCAAAGAAAATAATCCCGATTTACTAAAGCTGATGGATGAGAATGAATGGGTAAAAGAAATATTCATGTATTCCGAGCCTCTGGAAGGGTTAAATAGGAACATGAGCACTCATGCAGCAGGCGTTATTATCGGAGATAGGCCACTTGATTTACTTGTCCCGCTAACAAGAGATTCTGGAAAGGGAAGCGGCGGAGTCATAACTCAATATCCGGCTCAACCCTGCGAGAGCCTTGGCCTTCTAAAAATGGACTTTTTGGGTCTAAGGACGCTTACTATCATTCAGGACACTCTTGATGCTATTAAGCTCAATAGGGGTATTGATATAGATATTAGAAAGATCGCACTCAATGACAAGAAGGCCTACGAACTTCTTAACCGTGGTGATACGATCTCGGTATTTCAGCTTGAGTCAGGAGGGATGAGAGATTTATGCAAAAGATTTGGTGTAAATAGAATAGAAGATATTTCAGCTCTCCTTGCCTTGTACAGACCAGGACCAATGGAATTTATCGGTGACTTCATTAATAGGAAATTTGGAAAAGTTAAAATCGAGTATGACCATCCGAAGATGGAGCCTGTATTGAAGGAAACATGCGGTATTATGCTCTATCAGGAGCAGATTATGCAGGTGGTTCAGGTCGTCGCCGGATTTACGCTTGGACAGGCAGATATCCTCAGGCGAGCCATAAGCAAGAAAAAGGGTGATGAACTTGACAAACAGAAAGAAAAATTCATTAAAGGATGCGCTGAGCACAATAATATTAGAGAAGAGACGGCTATTTCAATTTGGGATAAAATCGAGAAGTTTGCCGGATACGGTTTTAATAAATCACACAGCGTAGCCTATGCTTTTGTATCCTATCAGACGGCCTATCTCAAGGCAAATTTCAGCGTAGAATTTATGGCTTCTGTTCTTACCAGTGAAATAAGCAATCCCGAAAAACTTGTACTCATTATAAAAGAATGCAAAGAGATGGGAACTAAAGTGCTTGCACCTGATGTAAATGTAAGCAATATGAACTTTACAGTGGACGGTGACGCAATAAGGTTTGGAATATCAGCCATAAAAGGAGTTGGAGAAGCGGCATCTTCTTCGATAATAGAGGCTAGAAAAAATGGTGGGAAATTTAAAGATATTACCGATTTTGCTGAAAGAGCAGGAATAGACCTAACCAGCAGAGTCCTCGAAGCATTGATAAGGGCAGGGGCTCTTGATGGTTTTGCTCACAAAAGATCTCAACTTCTGCAAACTATAAATGAGATTGTCAGGAGTGCTATTGTGTCACTTCAGGACAAGATAAACGGGCAGGGGAGTTTATTTGATTTTCTGCAGGATGACGAAGGTAATTTTGATCATCATCCGAACAAGGTTAAAATGCCTGACATCCCTGAAATTGACGAAAAAAAAATGCTTGAAGACGAGAAGGAACTTCTTGGTTTCTATGTCAGCGGTCATCCTCTTGGAGAGTTCTCTGAAATGATAGACCTTTATTCAACCTCCTCTACTTTAGAGCTCAGGTCTCTTGAAGAAGTTCACGATATTTCAGTAAGAATGGGTGGGATTATCGCAGGGCTTGAGATCAAGAGTTCTAAGAATGACGGGAGTAAATTTGCCGTAATCAATTTTGAAGACCTTACAAGTAATATTGAGTGTGTAGCGTTCGGAAAGACCTATAAGGAATTTGGTCATTTAATTGAAATTAATAAACCAGTTTTCATTGAAGGCGTTGCTTCCAGCAAGGATGAAGGCGGCAATAAGAAAATCACCATTTATAAAGTTATGCCTATGGATGAAATCCAGAAGCAATACACTGAAGAAATTCACATTCATATTCATGAGGGAAGCACAAAGGCAGAAACTCTTATTGAAATCAGGGAACTACTTTCCAGAGAGTTATTTAAAGGCGAAACTGATATAATATTATGCGCTACATTGAGCGGAGGCGAAAAGGCATTTATTGAAACAGGGAGAAGTTTCAAAATAACTCCAAGTAATGAACTTATAAATCAGTTAAAACATATAGCAGGGGAAGAATCTGTTAAGATCAAAGCCAATAAAAAAGCTCCTGAATTCAAAAGAAATAACTGGCAAAAAAACAAGAACGGCTATCAGAACGGCAAGAAATAGTTTGATGTCTTAATGCGTTTACAATAAAAAACACTGGCAAGATGCCCAGCTGCAATTTTGGAATAAAAAAAAGTTCAGGATTTTCATCCTGAACTTTTTGCTTATAGGATTTGTAGAATCCTTAGTTCTTAGATGTTTTTTCTTCCTTGAGAACTTCAATTCTCATCGCATAGAAGGTTCTCCAGACGAAAACCAAAGCTATGATCAGGAACAGGAAACCAACATATATGGCGTATTTCCTGAAGTTAGGCTCAAGAGCTATTTCCATTGCAAGAAGTCCAAAAAGCGTAGTGAACTTGATGATTGGGTTCATTGCAACTGAAGAGGTGTCTTTGAACGGATCGCCTACTGTGTCACCTACGATTGAAGCGGCATGAAGGTCAGTGTTCTTCATCTTCAGATTAACTTCTACGACTTTCTTGGCATTGTCCCAGCATCCGCCTGCATTAGCCATAAAGATAGCCTGGAAAAGACCAAATATAGCCAGCGAAATCAGGAAGCTTATAAAGAGAGCAGTGCTTTCATTGCCATTGACAGGAGCAGAAAGGAATGCGAAAGCCAAAGCAAATGAGAACATAGCAATAAAGATGTTCCACATGCCTTTTTGAGCGTAAGTAGTACAAATTTTTACGACTTCTTTGGATTTAGCTATATCTGCTTTCTTTTCAGTCGAAGTAAGAACAATATTCTCTTTAATGTAAGCTACAGTTTTATAAGCTCCGGCCATTACTGCCTGTATGGAAGCTCCAGTGAACCAGTAGATTACTGCGCCACCGCAAATAAATCCTAAGATTGTATAAGGATTCAGAAGGTTAAGTATTGATTCTGGAGCTACGCCGAGAACCTGTTTCATCATTAGAATCAGGGAGAATATCATTGTCGTAGCGCCCACAACAGCCGTTGCTATAAGCACAGGTTTAGCTGTAGCTTTGAATGTATTTCCTGCTCCGTCATTTTCCTCGAGATATAATTTTCCAGTTTCAAAGTCAGGAGTGAAACCGAAATCTCTTTCAATCTCTTTAACAATTCCTTCTTGTTCTTCAATAAGTGATAGCTCATAAACGCTCTGGGCATTGTCAGTTACTGGTCCATAACTGTCAACGGCTATAGTCACAGGGCCCATTCCAAGGAAACCGAAGGCAACCAGACCGAAGGCAAGTACTGAAGGATAAACCATATAAGCGGCCAATCCCATTTCTCCTACGAAATATGCCACTGTCATAAGAAGTAGGATTACCATGCTCATCCAGAAAGCGGAGAAGTTTCCGGCTACAAGTCCTGCAAGGATATTGAGCGAAGCTCCGCCTTCTCTTGAAGCTGTAACTGTTTCATCCACATGGTCAGATGTTGGGCTTGTAAACTTCTTGGTAACTTCAGGAATAAGAGCCGCTCCAAGTGTGCCGCAGCTTATTATTATAGAAAGAATCCACCAGAGTCTGTCGCCGAACATTCCGCCTGAGAGCTGACAATAGCTTATGCTGAAAGTCATTATTATTGAGAGGATTGATGTAAGCCAGACAAGATTGGTGAGAGGTTGTTCAAAGTTGAAATGTTTCTTTTTGCCGTAAAGAGCAAAGCTTATTGCCTGATTTATCCAGTAAGCTACCACGGAAGTTACAATCATCAGATAGCGCATTGTAAATATCCATGTAAGAAGCGCGATCTGAATTTTTTCCTTTGTAGCTCCAAGAGGAAGTTGGGAATTTTCAAGAATTGCAAGAAGAATGAATGTAACAAGCGCTACGCCCGTAACACCATAAGTTTCAAATCCGTCAGCTGTTGGTCCTACAGAGTCGCCGGCATTATCGCCTGTGCAATCTGCAATTACGCCTGGATTTCTCGGATCGTCTTCTTTAATTTTGAAGACTATCTTCATTAGATCTGAGCCTATGTCGGCAATTTTGGTAAATATGCCGCCTGCTACGCGAAGAGCAGATGCGCCGAGAGATTCACCTATTGCAAAACCGATGAAGCAGAATCCTGCCAGGCTTCCAAAGCCCAGCAGAGGCAGAATAATCAGGATGAAGAGCATTATTATAAGCTCGATGCTTACAAGAAGCACTCCGATAGACATTCCTGCTTTGAGAGGAATATTAAAAACATTAAAAGGTTTTCCTTCAAGGGAAGCAAAAGCTGTTCTGGCATTGGCAAAGGTATTTATTCGAACGCCGAACCAGGCTACGGTGTAGGAACCCAAAATCCCTACTATTGAAAATAACAAGATAATAAGCACGGATACGAAAGATTCGGACTTAAGAACTCCGAAATAGAAGACTATGCACGCGCCGATTATTATTTCCAGGATAATCAGGAATTTGCCCTGCTGGATCAAATAGGTCTTGCATGTCTCAAATATCACATTAGCTATTTCGAGCATGGACTTGTGAGCAGGAAAAGCTTTTACTTTTTTGTACTCAAAAAATCCGAAGACTAGACCCAATATTGATACAAATATACCAATTACCAAGATCCAGAAGCTTGTTGGGTCATGTTGATAAAAATTAGGTACTGCCAAAGAGGCTTCTCCGCCTACTTTAGCTACCGCATGTGCTGCATTTGTAGCAACTACAGCAATTGAGTTCGAATCCATTACTTTTGTTCCTTCTTACTTATGTTAATTTAGAGTTTATTGGCACATAAAATTTGTATTCTATACTTTTTCTATGTAAATGAAATAGCTATATCAAATAATTTGTTAGGAAATTGTTAGTTGTCCTATTGACACAATCCTAGTATTTTTCACATTAAACGAGGTTTTAAGCATGACTGGCGCTCTTGATTCTTCAATGCTCGGAAAGCACACTAATTACTCTTCTACTTATAATCCGTCTTTGCTTTTCCCTATCGAGCGCTCTTCAAGCAGAGCGAATTTAACTCAAAAAGGCGCACTCTTACCATTCTTTGGCTGGGATATCTGGACTGCTTACGAACTATCGTGGCTGAATATGAAAGGTAAACCCCAATGCGCCGTAGGGAATTTTATTTTCCCATTTGATTCAAAAAGTATAATCGAGTCAAAGTCACTGAAACTTTATTTGAACTCTATCAATGAAGAAAAGTTCAATGATATTGATGAAGTAAAAGCTATAGTCAAAAAAGATTTGTCAGAGGCTTCGGAAGGAGATGTTTCTATTGAGCTTTTAGGGGAAGAGGCTTTTGCGGCTAGTGCGATTTCGAAGTTTTCAGGCGTTAATATTGATGATCTAGATATAGAATTTAACGAATATGAGCCAAACAGTTCTCTTCTTCATAATTCATGTATGGAAATAATCGAAGAAACTCTGTACTCAAATATGTTTAAATCCAACTGCCCCGTAACAGGACAGCCGGACTGGGCTTCAATTCAACTTTCTTACAAAGGCAGAGATATATCGAAAGAGGGATTGCTGAAATATCTGGTTTCTTTTAGAAATCACTCAGGGTTTCATGAAAACTGCATAGAAAGAATATTTTGCGACATAATGGAAGTATGCAGCCCTGAGATACTAACAGTTTACGGTCGATTTACGAGAAGAGGCGGGCTTGATATCAATCCGATAAGAACAAATGACAAAAGCTTGCTTCTACCCAAAAATATTCGTCTCTTTCGGCAGTAATTTAAAATTTTTGAATTAAAATCAAAATTTATAGCTGACATTGGCTTAATAGCTGACTAGAATTTGAGTTGTTTATAAATCCCGGAAATTAGTTTATGGAAGAACATATTTTATTTATACTTGGCTGGTCGGCTTCAGCGCTTGTCATCATATCGCTCTTCATGAAATCCATGATGCGTATGCGTTGGATAAGCCTGGTTGGCGGGATTATTTATGCCGGATACGGATTGTTATTCGGTTCCATGCCTCTCTTCGGGTATAATATTCTTAGAGCAATAGTCAATGTTCACTTCTTACGCAAACTCTATACCAAAAGAGACTTGTTTGATATTTTACATGTTCCTGCTGATGATGCTTATCTGCTTTGTTTTATAAAAGCTTTTCTGAAAGACATACAGAAATTTAAGCCCGATTTCAGCGGCGTTATTCCAGAGTCATCCTATTGCATTTTTGCTTTGCGCAATGCTCAGGTAGTAGGCTTGGTAATCACTCATAACGGACTTGAAGGCGAGATAGTTGTGGACTTGGATTATGCTGTTCCTCAGTACAGGGACTTTAAGAGCGCTCAGTTTGTCATGGAGAAGTACGCCCATTCAATATCCAGAATGGCATCGCATGGACTTAAATACTTTACGATAACCGGTGGAAATTCGGAATATAACAAGTTTTTGCTTAGAATAGGCTATGAACTTATTGACGGGAACAACCTTTATCGTATGAGCGTCGAAACTTTAACTTCGAGGTATCTCAACAATGTACATTGAGACTATCGGATGGATTGCTTCGGCTTTGCTCTTAATATCTTTCTTTATGAAGAAGATGAGCGATTTTCGCTGGTATAATCTTGCGGGAAGTTTTATATATGTTTTCTACGGATTCCTGACTGGGTCTATGCCGGTAATTGTTTTCAATTCTGTGTGTACAATTCTTAACTTGTATTATCTCTACTACATCTACAACATTAAAGATGATTACAGCGTATGCCTCGTAGATAGAAAGGAAACTTATTTTAGATACTTTCTAAATTTCTATAAGAAAGATATATCCAAACTCTTTCCTCTTTTTAACGAAAGCCTTATTACTGAAAAAGCTAACTCTTATTTAGTCATGCGTAACAATCAGCCAATAGGCATTTTCATGCTTGAAAAAGAATCAGAAGGCGAACTCTCTGTCATTCTCGACTATGTCATACCTTCGGCAAGGAACAGCAAGGCAGGTTTATTTATTCATAATAAGCTACTTAAAGAATTAGCTAAAGATAAAGTACAGGTCGTTATTAGTAGAATAATCAATCCTATTCACAGAAAGTATCTCGAAAGGATTGGTTACACTACATCTGCTGTCAATGCAAGAATCATTATTAACTTAAGGTAATACAGTAAAAAGTGTTAGATATAATAAAAGCGATAGTTCTTGGCATTGTAGAAGGAGTAACAGAATTTCTTCCGATATCGTCAACAGGTCATCTCATAATAGTTAATCAATTTGTCTCTTTCAGCGAACACTTCACAAATAAATTTGATGTGATAATCCAGCTTGGTGCCATTATTGCCGTGGTTATTTATTTTAGAAAAACTCTCATCCCGTCCAGGGAGGAGTATGGACACTTCTTTAAATCCAGAACTTTTGATTTATGGAAAAAGACTATCGTCGGAGTCATTCCAGCTTTAGTTATCGGCGCAATATTCCATGATAAAATAGAAGAAATTCTATTCAATCCGTTCACTGTAGCAATAGCTTTGGTGATTGGCGGAGTAATTCTTATTGTGGTAGAAATGAATAAAAGAAGAGTTTATAAAATTGATTCAATCGAAAAATTGACCTATATGACGGCTTTCTTTATCGGTCTAATCCAATGCCTTGCAATGATCCCAGGTACTTCAAGATCGGGTGCTACGATAGTGGGGGCTTTGCTTCTTGGATGCTCGAGAGTTATTGCCGTGGAATTTTCTTTCTTTCTAGCTATTCCGACCATTGGGGCAGCAACAGTTTATTCTATATATAAAATGGGACTTAGTCTTACTTCTTCTGAAGTCATTCTTCTGATAGTAGGTTTCGTAGTGTCTTTCCTTGTGGCTTGGGTAGTTATCGCAGGTTTTATGAACTTTATAAGCAAAAAAGACTTCAAATTCTTCGGTTATTACCGAATAGTTCTTGGCATAATAGTCCTTTTGTATTTTTTCAGATAGTTATTATCTATGCCATCTACAGCTTTTCGATCTCCAGAAAAGGTGTTCCGAACTTTGTTCCGCCACCCACAATCAGCATAACTCTTGTTACCTTGCAGTCATAGGGGGCAGCGATAATTGTCTTCGTTTTCTTGTTTTCAAGATAGCTTAGCATTGTTTTGTATTCTTCAAGGTTTGTTTTAGCTATCTCGTAGGCAAGTTCAGAGTTTTCAAAATTCTCCTGGCTAGTAGAGTTATTTGCTTTTAGATAAGAGGATCTTTTGTAGTCTTTTTCCTTGTCCTTAAGATTGAGTTGGGCATAGTCAAGATCAAGCTTTGCTCTCTCAATTTCGTTATCTATTGAGTCTGGATTCAACTTTACCAGGCTCTCGCCATTTTTAACAATCTGACCTTCTTCAGGTAAGTAAATTATAGGTAGCTCCACAAGTATTGAAGTGACGCTGAGTGAGCTTTTCTTCAAAGTCAAATTACCTGATGTCGGAATCTTCAGTGGTGTTATTTCCATTATCGGGGAGCCTGCTTCTGATCCGCCTTTAAGTATCATGATGACTTTTGATACTTTGCAATCGAAAGGAGCTGCAATCGCTCCATCCGCATTATACAGCTTATAGAATTCAAGAGTCTTTTTTGCCCTGGCAAGGTTATACTTTGCTTTTTCGTAGGCGAGTTCGACATTTTCGGCATAATTCTGACTGACTGATTTGCCTTTCAGCTTTGAATATCTATCAGAGTATTTTTTAGCGGCTTCGACTAAGCGCTGGGCATAAATTACTTCAGCATTTAATCCGTCAAGCTGGGCTTCTGTTACTGGATTGACTAACTTTGCCAGCAGTTCGCCCTTTTTTACTATCTTTCCTTCTTCCGCGATATAATTTACTACTCCGCCGTACATTGTAGATGAAACAGTCCTGATGTTGTTTCCAGAAGAGTTTTCTGTGGTATTTTTAACAGTTTTGGAGTTCGATACATCTTCAATATCCATGATCTTTTGTCCGTAATCTGTCCCGGAGTTTTCTGAAAGCTGTACCTTGATTACCTTGCAGTCAAAAGGAGCAGGGATTATCGCCATATCCAATTTTGCTTCAAGCGATTTGATTGTGGACTTGTATTTGGTTACGGAAGATACGGCGTAGTCATATTCAATTTCAACATCTTCAAGTTTCTCAGCGCTGGCAGAATTACTTTCTTTCAAAGTTGAATATCTCTGCCGATCACCTGTCTTATTTTTCAGGTCAGCTTCAGAGCCTTGAAGTCCGGCTTTAGCGCCGGCTATCTTGTCCATTGTTGATGATGTGCTGTACTTGACAAGAGGTTCGCCTTTTTTTACGAAAGAGCCTTTCTCTGCTATAAAAGACAAACTCGATCCCTGCAGAGTCGCTGTAACAGTCTGACCTGCAAGGATAGCTCCATAAAAGAGTATGAAGCAAGCGGTAAGAAAGGTGTTTTTCATATTGAAGTTTAACAAGTAAGTTTTGATTCGATGGCAAAGAGGACAGCGAGGGCTGGGTTTGGCTTAGAGACAGAAATCGGAGTTTTCTTTCTGAGAAGAGATGAAATCTCCAGAGATAGAAGTTCGGGCGAACAATCTTTGTCGTCGATTATTACAGTATTCGGGTTTTGCTTTTGTAGGAATAGGGCGTTGAAATACTGGTGGTTTTCTGCCGCCAGAGGGTAAGGGATGAGAATAGCATTTTTATCGAAGTAGTGAAGTTCAGCTATAGTGCTTCCACCGCTTCTACATATCACGATATCAGCTATTTTGTACAGCAGAGCCATATCGTCGAACTTATCCATTATTAGATAGTTGGATGTCGTTTTTTTGTATAGTTCTTCTGTGTCTTTAAGTTGATCTTTGCCTGTCAAATGAATGATCTGTATATATTTTGAATTTGGAATATTTAGTGATCCAGGGACACTGGTATTTATTTTCTTAGCGCCCAAACTTCCTCCAAAGACCAAAAGAGTTGGTGTTTTATCGTCGAAAGATTTAGCGAAAATTGTATTAAATGAGTCTACAGCCTCAGCTTTATCTTTAATTTTAGTGTCAGCTAGTTCCGGTCTTAGCGGCATACCTGTGACGATTACTTTCGAAACATCGAAGTTTTTATTTACCGCAGGGAATGCGCTCATCAAAGCTTTTGACCATCTGGAAAAAAAAGAATTTGCTTTGCCGATTACAGAGTTTCCATCATGCAAAAAGAGAGGAATTCTCAATACAATAGCGGCTAAACTTGACGGAAGCGATGTGTAACTGCCCATAGCTAGAACTGCATCGGGTCTGTTTTTGATAAAAATTGCTAATGATTGGCCAAACCCAATTGCTGATTTAATTGCAAATCCAATGAGTTTCAGAGGGGATTTAGCAATTTGACAGCTCTGAACTTCATAGATAGGAATATTGTATTTAGGCGAAAACTCACGGGCATAGTTAACTTTATGTTTACCTGTAATAAGAGCGACTTTACCGCCTTTGCTCTTAAATATCCTGGCGATGGAAAGACCCGGGAAAAAGTGACCGCCTGTTCCACCGCAAAGGATTACGAGTTTGTTAAGTTTGCCCATTTAGTTATTGTACAAGGCTTTTTTAACGGCTTCGATATCTGCAGTGATCTGGATAGGCATATTCCTGAATGAACCATTTACGCCAATATCTTTGAGTTTGTCCATGTGATAATTGATGACTGCATCCGGATCTTTGAGTAGATTACCTGTTAATATTCCTACTGCCGAAGCTCTCTTGTCTATTATTCCTGCAGCGACAAGTTTTCTTGCTCCTGCGACGACACAGCATGAAGCAGGTTCAGCTCCTATTCCGGCCTTGTCAACCATTGACTTGGCTTCCATGATTTCCTGTTCGCTGACTTCTTCGACTACACCGTTGCTCCATTCGATTCCGCGGAGCGACTTTTCCCAGGAAACGGGGTTTCCTATTTTAATGGCGGTGGCTATGGTTTCAGGGTTTTTAACTGGGACAAATGGAGCCTTGTTCTTCCACATAGTGTAAAGCGGATTTGCTCCTGCCGCCTGGATGACTGCGATTCGAGGGATTTTTTTGATAATGCCAAGTTCGTGGAGTTCCATGAGGGCCTTGCTTAAGGCAGTGTTGTTGCCGAGATTTCCGCCTGGGATGATGAACCAGTCTGGAACCTGCCAATTGAGCTGTTGAAGAACTTCGAAGCAGATTGCTTTCTGGCCTTCTATTCTGAATGGATTGATGGAGTTTAATAGATATATGTCAAGTTCATTGCAGACTTTCATGACTAAAGCCATTGCATCATCGAAATTTCCTTCTACCTGAAGAGTCTTCCCGCCGTATGCGAGGGCTTGGGCGAGTTTGCCATAAGCAATTTTTCCTGACGGGATGAATATGATGGATTTGAATCCTGCTTTTGCTGCGTATGCAGCCATGCTGGCGCTGGTGTTTCCTGTGCTTGCGCAGGCAACGACTTTTGAACCGAGCAAATTGGCGGCTGTAGCGCCTGCAGTCATGCCTCTATCTTTGAAACTGCCAGTCGGGTTTTCGCCTTCGTGCTTGAGCATAAGTTTGGGAAGTCCTGCGTAAATGCCTGCAAGCCCTGAAGGATAAAGCCTCGTATTGCCTTCTTGTTTCGTGATGATTTTATCTTTATCTACATCTAGGATGAGTTCTTTGTAGCGCCAGACGCCTGAAGAAAGAACTCCGCTTTTAATCCCCCATCTATCTTCCCACTTTTTAACAAGTTTCTTGCCGTTGATTTCTGAGAGGTCTCTTTTGACATCCAGAAGTCCGCCGCAAGTACAGGTGTATCTGGGGTCAAGAATGTAGTATTTTTTTGAACAACTAATGCACTCTAGGAAACTCTTAATTTTTTTCATAGTATAGACCTGTTGGGTGATGAGTTAAATTAGAAATTTAAACTCTGAAACTCTACAACCGCAGATGCGGTTTTTCAAAAGAGTATAAAATCTTAGGTTTATATCTTTTAAAAACTTGGCAATAACCCATAAAATAACATAAACTTTCATCATCAAATTTTAAAATTATTACGGAGGTCGATGTGAGTAAAAGAATTCTTTCAAATGCTTGTTTAATATTAGCCGTCTCTATTTTGATTCAGGGCTGCGGGAAGAAGCAGCAGAGCGCGGAAAAAGCTCCTATGGCTGTCGTTGTCGCTCCAGCTCTTAAAAAGGATATTCAGATTTCGAAAGAAGTTATTGGCCAAACAAAAGCATATGACTATGTAGAACTTGTAGCGCGTGTTCAGGGGTTTCTGACGAAGAGGCTCTTCGAAGAAGGGAAGCCGGTAAAGAAAGGCGAACTCCTTTTTGAAATTGAAAAAGACCAATATCAAGCCGACCTTCAATCAGCTCAGGCAAGTTTGCTTAAAGCTCAGGCTCAGTTCGATAATGCTGAAATAGAGTACAACAGAAATAAAGGACTTCTTGGAAAGAAGGCAATTGCCCAGAGAGAATTCGATTCTACTAACTTAATTTACATGGAGGCAAAAGCCTCTGTTATGGATGCAGAGGCAAAGGTTAAAAAAGCTCAAATCAGTCTGAATTACACAACCATTGAATCCCCCTTTGACGGAAAGATCGGCGTGGCTTATGTCAGCGTAGGTAATCTTGTCGGGACAGGGACTTCAGGCGACACTAAACTGGCTGTGATAGTTTCCACGGATCCTATGAGAGTGCAGTTCAATATAAGCGAACTTGACCTTCTTGCATTCAGTAAGCGTGACACTGTTAATTCATTTGAAGAGGCAAAAAAAGATGCAACAGTCAAGCTTCAGTTCCAGGATGGGAGCATGTATGCCCAAACAGGAACTCTGAATTTTGTAGATAACAGAGTAAATCCATCCACCGGAACGATACTTGTCGAGGCACTATTTCCCAATAAAGACGGAAACCTTATTTCCGGATTCTATGTCAAAGTAATAATGCAGAGTAGTTTTACTACAAATGCTATAGTCATACCCCAGAGTGCCCTGATGGAAGGCCAGGCCGGTACATCAGTATATGTAGTAGGCAAAGACGGGAGTGTCTCTCTTAAAATAGTTAAGACAGGGAGTGTAAAGGCACCTTATGTAGGGATCACTGATGGATTGACTGAAGGGGATTTGGTTGTTACCGAAGGCCTTCAGAATCTAGGCTCAGGCATGAAGGTAAGTTATACTTATGACTTGGCTTATGCTGCTGATTCTGGAAGAAGTGATATTTTTGCGTCTAAAAGCGACACACAGACAGCTACAAATTGAGGTTAAAAAATGCTTAGCAAGTTTTTCATAGAACACCCGCGGTTTGCCTTTGTTATTTCTATTGTAATTACGATAGCAGGTCTGGTTTCGATATCTTCGCTGCCAGTAACTCAATATCCTGAGATTACGCCATCACAGATTCAGATAACAGCTTCTTACCCGGGCGCCAGCGCAGACACCATACAGAAGACTGTTATCCAGCCGATTGAGACTCAGGTTAACGGCGTTAAGAATATGATGTATGTCTCCTCGACCAGTTCTGATGACGGTTCTGCGACAATAACGGTGACTTTTCCTGCCGGAACCGACGGCGACATAAATACAGTGAATGTTCAAAACAAGGAAAGCATAGCTGCGCCATCACTGCCAAGCGAAGTTAGAAACCTTGGAGTTACGGTCAAAGAGAAATCTTCCAATATGCTTCTTGTGCTTACTCTCTCTTCTCCGAAGGGATCATACGATTCTAACTTTCTTATCAACTATATCAACCTTTACATAAAAGATGAGCTTGCAAGAATTTCAGGAGTGGGAGATTCAATAATTCTCGGCGGATCGGTATATTCAATGAGAATATGGCTGAATCCTGACCTTATGGCCAATCTCGGACTAAGTGTTTCCGATGTTATCACTGCGATACAGCAGCAGAATACCCAGTCCTCCGCAGGAGCTTTAGGCGATATGCCATGCCCTCCGGATCAGGTATTCAGATATATCCTTCAGACAGAAGGGCGCATGGAAACTGTATCTGCATTTGAGAATATTATTATAAAAGCAATGCCTGACGGCAGCAGCATAAAAGTCAAGGATATTGGAAAAGTTGACCTTGGAGCTGAAAACTACAATCAGTCAAGCCAGCTAAATGCCAAGCCTTCAGCTCTGCTTGCTCTTTATCAGCTTTCAGATGCAAATGGCATGCAGATAGCGGCTGAATGCAAAAAGAAACTTGAAGAGCTAAAAACCAGATTTCCACCTGATCTGGACTACGGAATCCAATACGACACCACGAAATTTATCCAGGCATCTATAGAGGAGGCAGTTCTAACTCTTTTTGAAGCTGTCATACTTGTTATTCTTGTTACTTTCATATTTTTGCAGGACTGGAGAGCCACCCTTGTTCCTACTATAGCTATTCCTGTATCTCTGATCGGTACTTTTGCGTTTTTATATGCCATAGGGTATTCGATAAATCTTGTTACCCTCTTTGCTCTGATCCTTGCAATCGGGATTGTCGTAGATGATGCAATTATTGTTATCGAAAGCATAAACAAAATGATGGAGAAGGATAAACTTTCTCCCAAAGAGGCGTCTATAAAAACGATGGAGCTTGTAACCTCACCTATTCTTGCTACAACTCTTGTTCTTCTTGCAATGTTTGTCCCGATATGTTTTATGCCTGGGATTACAGGGGAAATGTACAGGCAGTTTGGAGTGACTATTTCCATTGCTGTTCTGATTTCATCTATAAATGCTCTTACTCTGAGTCCGGCGCTAAGCGCTGTCCTTTTAAAGGTTGTTGATCCTAATTCAACTAAACGCAAATTTATAGGGTTCAGATGGTTTAATTCATTTTTCGATTCATTGACAAACGGCTACTCATCATTAGTATCAAAAATAGTTAGGAAGGCAGTAATAGTTATAATTTTATATGCTATTCTGACTGTGATAAGCGGCAAGGTTTACACTCTTATACCTACAGGTTTTATCCCCAGTGAAGACCAGGGAGCCTTGATGGTGAATGTCCAGCTTCCTGATGCTGCTGCGATGCCGAGGACTCAGAGCATATCTGAAGAGATTACAAAGATTATGCTTCAGGTTCCTGGTATCGCCAATGTGATTGCTACCAACGGTTTTAGCATAATCAATAACTCAAACTCATCAAATAGCGCTTTTGTAATAGGCACGCTTGATGACTGGTCTAAGAGAACTGATGATGCAACCAGTATTTCAGGCATACTTGGCACTCTTCGTAAGAATTTCAAAAAAATTCCGGGAGCTCAAATTACTCCTTTCAATGTTCCGGCAATACCGGGGCTTGGCTCTACCGGGGGATTTACTTTCATATTGGAAGACACCACTAATTCAAGCACTCCTCAGGAGCTTGCTGCAGTAGCTAAAAAAGTCATTGTGGCTGCTAATCAACGGCCTGAAATAGCCTTGGCATATACTACATTCAAAGCCAATGTGCCCAATTATTTCCTTAATATAGACAGGGAAAAGGCTATGAAAATGGGTGTTTCAATAGATGAAATAAATACTGCATTGAAGGGATTTACCGGATATACATATATTAATGACTTCAATAAGTTCGGCAAAACATACAAAGTTGAAATTCAGGCGCAGAAAGACTTTCGTTCAAACCTTGACGGTCTGGATAATTTATATGTCAAAAACAGTTCTGGAGAGATGGTACCTCTGGATACGCTCGTGATTCCTGAGATGCGTTACAGCCCTCAGTTTATGAATAGATACAATCTTTATTCATCTGTAACGATCAATGGAGAGCCGGAGCAAGGATATAGCTCAGGACAGGCCATGACAGCAATGGAAGAAATTGCCGCCAAAGAACTTCCAAATGGATACAAGTATGAATGGACAGATTTGTCCTATCAGGAGAAGCTTTCAGGAAACAAGACGATATACATTTTTGCTTTCGCCCTTCTCTTTATCTATCTCTTCCTTGTAGCCCAATATGAGAGCTGGATGATACCTTTTGCGGTAATGCTCTCTGTGCCGATTGCTTTTATGGGTTCGCTCCTATTTCTCTGGATGCTTAATATAGAAAACAATATTTACACTCAGGTCGGCTTCGTTATTCTCTTCGGGATAGCATGCAAAACGGCCATACTAATTGTCGAATTTGCCAAAGAGCAGCACGAAAAGGGAATGGGGATTTTCGAGGCTGCAGTATTTGCCGCAAAACTGCGTTTCAGGTCAGTGCTTATGACAGCTATTTCGTTCATTATAGGCGTTGTTCCTCTTGTCATAGCTACAGGAGCAGGTGCCATAAGTAGAAAATCGCTGGGAACAGTTATTTTCGGAGGGATGATTATATCCTGTATTTTCGGTACTATTCTTATTCCTGCTTTCTATGTTCTGATTCAGAAAATGATCGATGCCGTTAGCTCAAAAAAAGGAGTTGTTCCTTCAAAGAAGAAGGAATAGAAGTAGATTATGGCGGATTACACTTTTGTGGCTGGCCTTATAAGTCTAGGGCTTTTTATCGGGGTGCTTATATTGCTGAATGCAGGTCGCTTTATTGGTTTATATCGTTCTGACGGAATAGAAGATATCGGCAAAGGACTGGGAGCGATGGGAGCAGCAGTCTATGGATTGCTGGGTTTGCTAATAGCCTTTACTTTTTCCGGAGCCGCCTCAAGATACGAAAATCGCAGACAGCTGATTATGGAAGAATCTAATGCTATAGGGACAGCTTATCTTAGACTTGATCTTCTGAATTCGGATTCTCGTGATGCTCTAAAGAGCAAATTCCGCTTGTTTCTTGATACGAGACTTGAGGCTTATGAAGTGTTACCTGACATTCAAGCTTCACATAAAATTATAGATCAATCCAATGATGTTCTTTCGCAGATATGGAGCGACTCTGTTTCTGCCAGTAAGACATCTTCTTTTCAGCAGGCGCCTATGCTTCTTCTTCCGGCTGTGAATGAAATGATTGATATAACTACTGAGCGAACCGCTGCTTCTAATATTCACCCGCCTGTAATTATCTTTTGGATGCTTGGATGTTTATGTCTTTCAAGCGCTCTTTTGATAGGATATGAGATGTCTCAGAGAAAAAATCACAGCTGGCTTCATATGTTAATTTTCACTACTCTTCTGACCTTCATTTTTTATGTCATACTCGATCTAGAATATCCGAGGTTTGGCCTTATTAGAATAGATGCTGCCGATGAACTTCTGAGAGCCCTCAGAAGTTCAATGAAGTAGATACTATTACTGACTGATCCAGCCCTGGTTCTGGAATCTTAATTTAAGACCGTCAGCAATTTTAGTGGCTGTATCTTTGGCTCTGCCTTCAAGCGCAGGACCGCCGCCAAGTTCTTGAGCTCCTTTTATTGCTGGGCCTATGATGAGTGCAATTGGATTTCCGAAGATAAGAAGTGAAGCTACACCTGTTGCTCCGCCGCCTGGCATTTCACCGCCAATAGAATCCAAGTTAGCAGAACCGAGTTTACGCAGGCCATTAGATGTCATCTGGTAGCCTTCAATCAATGCGTTCAATTCAGAGGCTCCATAGCCAAATCCGATGAAGATGCGCTGAGCAGCGTTTCCTGCTTCCAGAGAATAAAGATATCCGCGTATTACAATGTCGTTAACCTTCAGTTTTGATGATGATGTAGGTTGTTCTGCATTCAGGCCCATAGCGTTAATTTGCTCTACAAGCTGTGTTGCAATGCTCTTGCTTAGTTGTTGACCTATCTGTATTTCTGCTGGAGTTAGGGGCTTGCTTGGGGCTGCAGTTTTTCCGGCGAGAGATGCATCTGTCGGAACATCAGCTGGATTTACTACGAAATTATAAATCCAGATAGTTCCAGGGCGCGGCAGTTTTTCATTTACCAGTTTTTGACTGTTGGTAACTTTTGTTGACGAGCATCCTGCAAAAAGTACCATTGCAGACAGGCATCCTGCGATGGTAAGCAGGCTTCCTCTGAGTATTGAGGTTTTGACCGGTGATTTCATTAATAATTCTCCTTCTTTGTTATAAATCATAAAAGTTAGATGAACGATTTTATCTTGCTCTCAATCTGATACCGGATAAAAAGATTGTACATATTTTCAATTAATCAAGTCCTATAATCATCAATAACCTGACAGCTTATCTGATTTTATGAAACTATGTCTTTGCAGAGAGATTTAATAAAACGAACCTGTTAAAATTATTTTGATAGAAAGTTTTTAGATTTCAATGAAATTTTTTAACCAATTAACAGGAATTACTTTAATGAAGACGGAAGAACACTCGCGTTTAAATGAAGCTAACAGCAAAGTTAAACCATGGAAGTTCTGGGGACCCTATTTAAGTGAAAGGCAATGGGGAACTGTCAGGGAAGATTACAGCCCGGATGGAAAAGCCTGGGAATATTTGCCACATGATCACGCCCGCTCCCGTGCATACCGCTGGGGTGAAGATGGCTTGGCAGGTATTTCGGATGAACAGCAGAGGCTTTGTTTTGCTCTTGCCCTTTGGAACGGAAAAGATCCGATCATTAAAGAGCGGCTGTTCGGTTTGACTAATAGTGAAAGTAATCATGGCGAAGATGTTAAAGAATATTATTTCTATCTGGATAATACTCCTACCCATTCTTACATGAAATACCTTTACAAATATCCGCAGGAAGCTTTTCCCTACGCTAATCTCATAGAAACTAGTCGCCACAGAAACAGGAGCGAACCTGAGTACGAATTGCTAGACACCGGGATTTTTGATCAAAACCGTTATTTCGATGTCTTCATAGAGTATGCCAAAGAATCTCCAAAAAGCATCCTAATTCAGATAATAATTCACAACCGCAGTTCTGAGAAGCTGCTCAGCTCCATGTCTTGCCCACGATATGGTTTAGAAACCAATGGTCATGGCAAGAAAATACAACTAGGCCAATTCTAGAGAGGGTTGGAAATGCCATAAAGGCTGCCGATGCCGCTCTCGGAGATTACTATCTTTACCTAGATAAAGAACCTCAACTTCTCTTTACAGAAAATGATACCAATACTAATAAAATCTTTGGCGTTCCTAACCGTAATCCCTATGTCAAGGACGGCATTAACGATTATCTGGTCAATGGCCGGAAAGATGCGGTAAATCCAGAACAAAAAGGCACAAAAGCAGCCGCTGATTATCAAGTGGTCTTAAAACCGGGCGAATCTCAGGTAATCAGGCTTAGACTCAGCGATATAGCACCGCGTAAAGCAAGCAATACTAATGATTTTGCTGCTGGCTTTGAAGAAATTTTTAATGCCCGTAAAAAGGAAACTGATGATTTTTACAACTCTATACTATTAGCTCCCAAAGATAATATTTCTTCTTCTCAGACGGAACACTATGATCTGATGCGTCAGGCTCTTTTGGGTATGATGTGGAACAAACAGTTCTATCTCTACGATGTCAATAAATGGCTAAAAGAACGCGGTTTTGATCCATATAAGACAAATCGAAAAGCAGCCCAGCGCAATGAACAATGGCACCACATGAACAACAGCGACATAATTTCTATAGCCGGATAAGTGGGAGTATCCTTGGTACGCTGCATGGGATCTGGCTTTCCACGCTATCCCGCTGACACTGATAGACCCAGATTTTGCCAAGCAGCAATTAAAAGTTTTGCTGGGCGAACAGTATATGCATCCCAATGGGCAAATGCCGGCATACGAGTGGAATTTTGGCGATGTCAATCCTCCTGTTCACGCTTGGGCGACTATATACACATATTTAATGGAAAAAGGACAGAAAGGCGAGGGGGACAAAGAGTGGCTTAAGAGTTGTTTCCAGAAATTACTTCTAAATTTTACCTGGTGGGTTAACCGTAAAGACCGTTCCGGGCGAAATGTATTTGAAGGAGGTTTTCTCGGATTGGACAATATAGGCGTTTTTGATCGTAGTTCGCAACTGCCCACAGGTGGGTATTTAGAGCAGGCCGACGGCACCGCCTGGATGGCGCTCTTCTGCCAGAATATGCTTGAAATAGCTTCAGAACTGGCCATGAGCGATGCTACTTATGCTGAAATGGCGCTCAAATTTTCACAACACTTCATGTGGATAGCCTCCTCTATGACTCATTTGGGACAGGACACAGGAATGTGGGATGAAGAAGACGGTTTCTTTTATGATGTGCTTCGTTTGCCCAATGGAGAAGCCCGGAGGCTCAAAGTCAGATCCGTAGTCGGCCTCCTTCCATTATGTGCGACCAGTATATTTGAAGGCAAACTCATGGTGGCTAAATATCCTGAGATAAAAGAAAGGATAATATCTTTTCTTAATAACCGGCCAGAGTTAAGCGCTTCGATTCATAATCCTCTGAAACCAGGTTGCGAGGGCCGATTTATGTGTTCCATTCTTGACGAAACAAAGCTTCGCAGGGTGCTCTCAAAGATGCTTGATGAAAATGAGTTCCTCAGTGAATTTGGCATCAGGTCTCTCTCCCGTTATCATGCTGACAGCCCTTATATATTTAATGCGGGTGGGCAGGAATATCGTGTTTCCTACATTCCTGCAGAATCTGACACAGGTATGTTTGGAGGCAACTCTAACTGGAGAGGTCCGATATGGATGCCGATTAACGCCCTGATTATCCGGGCATTGCTCCAATATTATTCCTACTTTGGCGATGACTTTACAGTGGAATGTCCCACAGGTTCTGGCCACAATATGACACTTTACCAGGTGGCTGAGGAAATAACCCGCCGTCTCGGCAATATCTTTTTGAAAGACAAGGATGGGCAACGCCCGGTGTACAGGAATATGCAGAAGTTTCAGGACGATCCGAACTGGAGTGATTACATCTTGTTTTTTGAGTATTTCAACGGAGACAACGGAGCAGGGTTAGGCACTAGTCACCAGACTGGATGGACAGGGATTATCGCCCCGCTTATGCATCTCTTTGCGATAATTAATCCTGAGCAGTTCCTGAGATCCGGAAAAATGGCATATTTTGAGTTAAAAAAGGCTTCTCAGGATGTTAAGAAAACTGGCAGTAAATAAGCTTAATTCGGGTCTTAAGAAGAATGAAAGATATCCAATCGCCTTTATTACTGCAGATCAATACTCGCATCTGGTTGACAGAATTATCCCGTAAACTTAAAAAAGTTCTTACATTGGATGATATACCTGACACGGAGTTGGACCAGCTTGAAGCAAAGGGTTTTGATTGGGTATGGATGCTGAGCGTATGGCAGACGGGTCTTGCAGGAAAGCTTGTTTCACAGGCAAACCCTGACTGGCGCAGAGAATTTCAGGAAACCCTGCCGGACCTGAAAGAAGACGATATTGCTGGTTCTGGCTTTGCCATTGCTTCCTACAAGGTTCACGAGGATCTTGGTGGCGATATGGCTCTGGCTCGCTTGCGTGAGAGGTTTCGCAAGCGTGGTATTCGACTGATGCTCGATTTCGTCCCCAATCATACGGCACTGGATCACTGCTGGGTGGAGAGTAATCCTGAATATTACATTTCCGGCACCGAATCGGAACTTAGAAGAGAGCCGGGAAATTACACGATTATTAAACGCGCTACAGATAATTTGATTTTGACTCGCGGGCGTGATCCCAATTTTTCAGGATGGCCTGATACTCTCCAATTAAACTATGGAAATCCGGCACTCAGAGAAGCTATGACTTCTGAACTTCTGAAGATTTCCGCTCAGTGTGACGGCCTTCGCTGCGATATGGCTATGCTAGTGATTCCTGAAGTTTTTCAAAGAACTTGGAATATTTTACCTCAACCTTTCTGGACTGAGGCGATTACAAAGGTCAAGGAAAGAGTTCCCGACTTCTGTTTCATGGCAGAGGTCTATTGGGATATGGAATGGGAACTTTTAGAGCAGGGGTTTGATTACGCTTATGACAAAAGGCTCTACGATCGCCTTCGTAACGGTAATGCCTCGTCTGTCAGGGAACATTTAAAAGCAGGGTTTGATTACCAGAGCAACTTAGCCCGTTTTATGGAAAATCATGATGAACAGCGCGCCGCTCTGGTATTCCCGGCAGAAAAATATGAAGCAGTGGCTTTGATAACTTATCTGACACCAGGATTGCGCTTTTTTCATCAAGGGCAGTTTCAGGGGAAGAAGAAAAGAATTTCTCCGCATTTGAGCAGGGGGCCTGATGAAGTGCTGGATAAGGAAATTGAAAACTTTTATGAAAGGCTCTTTAATGTTTTACGGCATCCATCATTATGCGATGCTCAATGGCAATTACTCGGATGCGTTCCAGCATGGGAAGGCAACTGGACATGGGATTGCTTTGTGAGTTTTGCCTGGAAAGGTGCAAAGGGTGAACTGGCACTTGTCGCTGTTAACTTTTCGCCAAATCGAAGTCAATGCTATATTAGTTTGCCGTTTAAAAGTCTCGCAGGAAAAAACTGGATATTAAAGGACTATTTGTCTGAAGATGCATATGAAAGAAATGGTGACGATCTGCTTTCAAAAGGTTTATTCCTTGATGTGGCTCCATGGCATCGTTCAGTGTTTTTTTTACAAGTTAGCCGGAAAATATAAAAAGGCACTAGTCATCTACTCGGAAATGGGCTCAAGGGAGTCTTTAAAGTGAACTCCATAGGCGATTCAACATGGCAGAGCCGTCCGATAAAAAGAAAAACATGGCATAAATCATAATGGCTATATTTAGCAGGAAAATAACCGTTCCAGCGGTAATGGAGGAGAGACTGGAAAAAATATAATTACCCAACGCTCCCACAACTACCCCGGCTTTCTCAAATATAAACTCGCTATACGGTTCAAGAACTTTGAGGGCCGGAAACTTCTGAAACAATGTGTTCAAATCATGAGACTGCTGCAAAAAAGATTGAATTTTAGGACCGACAATTTGAGAAACACTCACTGCCTGACTGGCAACCATGCCGACAAGAAAGAGCACAGGAATAACGACCACAAGAATTACTGTGAGCAAAGTAAAAACCGTAGCCCATTTTTTTCTTCCTCTCAGCAGTTTTGCAAAAATTCTGAATAGAGGTTGAGCAAGACTTGAAAAAATAGCAGCAAAAATAAGCGCAATTAAAAATGAACTAACCATCCATAAAAAAACGATGGTTATCGTTGCCAGTAATCCGAGTAGAAATAGCCGTTGAAGTTTATCAGGAATCATATTTTCCTTTCCTTTTTATTCGAACTTTTGTTTATAAGACTTGCAGTAAAGAAATTTTCGAAGAATAACAATAATCTGCGGCACTACAAGGACAATGAATATGAAGAGAGAGATGAGCACAATTCCCAGCCTATGTTCAATCTCTACCATCGCTTCCCCTTCAACTAAAAATATTACAAAACCCAATAGGAATACATCTAGCATGTTAAATCGCGAAAATATTTTAATGAGACGGGCTAACCAACGGTAATCCTTCTCCGCAAATAGCTTTAATATGTAATACAAAAGCAATGAAACATTGTGAAGTATTGGAAATGCAATCATTGTCAGAAGCATAAAAATTGACAAAACTAAAGAAATATTTGAAAGAGCTATAACTGAATCGAAAATACTATAAGAATAGCTTATAAGCAGAAAACTTGTTATTTCCAGATAAGGATAGATTATTGCGACGACTAAAATGATGAGCGAAATAAAAAGACCTATAACTATAAAGAGCTTATACCAAAAAGAGGAAAATAATGATTTCTTTGCGTAGGCAACAGGATTGCTGTCCTTCTCTTCAAGTCCAGAGTCATTAAGCTGATCTATTATTATTGATGCAATGATACTCAAAAATATTGCTGATAGAAAGAAGTCAACTCCAATCATCGGGGAGCCATAAATAAGTATTTGCTTGTTACATAAGATTAAAACTATGCAGGTGGCAAACACATCGAGCATGGACCATTTTCCTAGTGGTTCTACTATTTTTAATAAAGTATTTCTTTTTTCTTTATTTTTTTCTATGAGCCAGATATAGACAAGGCAGCACAGTTTGACAAAAGGAAATAGAATAGAAAACAGCACAACTAAAATCGCTATGAAATACAATGATTCATCCCACATGAGATATGCAGAATAAGGCAAGGAACAGGAAAGAGTCCCGCTGAAAAGACTGCCAAGGCTTGTAAAAGGAGCCCATAAGGCAAGAACATTGAAAATAAAAGAAACAACAAGGATTAGAGTAACTAATAAGCCCTTCTTGCCATAAGAGCTTGCCAGAGTATTATTTTGTTTTTTGTCGTTACTATGCATTATAAATTAAACTATTCGTTTCAGAAACTTAAAAGATCAAAAGCTCAAGCCGGAAAACATTCTTTTTCGCCCCATTGGATGAAAGTTATTTCACTGATCTGGGTGAATCTGATTCTCTTTCCTTGTTGAGTTTGTCCAGATAATCAAGCAATATGCGCGACACTTCCTTAATCCCTACTGATGTCTGGTGAGCGGCATGGTCTGATTTAACGACAAGCTCGCTCTGGGCATTATCAAGATGGGCGCTTGAGTATGGAACGACTCCGTCCGAACCTGATTTTTCTCCGGCGGCTTCCTGATTGCCGATGATGGTGTGTATCTCTAAATCATTTTTGAATGGCAGATTTACTGAATTAATGAGATATTTACTGCTGGGTTTCAGGCTGTCTATCCCTGTAGGAATCGGGTTGTCGTCAGGTTTCAATCCAGAAGCTATGACTGCCTTATGGACAAAACCGCCGCTTCCCTGAGTTACTTTGGTAGGAAGAGTAATGAGGTAGGAGCCAAACCTTGAGAAAGTCCATGTCGCCATATCAGAACCTCTGTTTGGCGCGCATATAAGTATTATGCATCCCACAAAGGGCAGAGGCTTAAATACACCGACATCATCAAGAAATTTCTTTTCCTTGTCATCAAGTTTGAGTGTACTCAAATCTTTTACTCCTAATGCATCTTCAACAAACTTATTACCCTGGCTATCCTGAACGGCAATCCTAGAAAGCACTCCGCCCATGCTATGGCCTATAAGCACCATCTGGTTGAAGCCTAAATTTTTGCTTTCCGGGTCATATTTCTGATGAACTTCCATTATCGCAGTCCGGAACTGATATTCTGAATAAAATATCGGCTGTCCTGTTGGGTAGGTGTAAACCCAGAACTGATAGTTTTCACGGATTTCCTGGTCGCTTAATAGCGTATTGAGCATTTCTACCCATGTTCTCGGGTTTGACATCAATCCGTGAGTCAGAAGCACAGGTATCTTATTAGGATCGTATGGCGAAAGCATATAGAGTCCCTGCAAATTTGCCATTGCTTCAGGATTGAACATAAAATCTATGCCGCTTATCATCTCCTTATTGGCGTCAATAAACTGAGCTAGATTAAGGGTATAGTCTTTAGATAGTGGTACTTCCTCTCCATCGATTTTAATGTACTCACTTTTGAAACTGTCATAGAATTCCGGAAGAGCTGTTATAGAGCCTTTGCTCAAATCAAAACTTTCAAATTTTATGAGGAAAGTAAAAGGATAAACCATGCTTACCATTGCCAAATCTTTATTTGCCCCTGGAGCATATTCCTGCAAACCCAGTATCGGGACACCAAGTCCTCCTACATAACTGTGTGACTGTAAGTTTTTTGGGATATAGTCATAACCATTCACATAATCTGTAAATTTAGAATAAGACCATATCAGATCTGAGTTAACAGGTAAAATATTAACTGTGCCTATGACAAGAGGAAATGTCTGCGCTTTTTCGAGAGAGATTTTGTTGTCAGCGCAATACGAATAAATGTTGGACAGGGCATAGTTATAGAAACGGATATTTGCGGCATACTCCAGGGCATTGTAAGCTGTGGGGTTGTAATTTAAAGACTTGTCATAAAGATATTTGTATGAGTAAAATGCCGCTGACATCCAGTACTTCATTGCTTTCTGGTCTGAAGTTTGCTGGGCTTCATAGGTGCAAAGTTCAATAAGTGTACTCAAAGCTTCTGCTCTGCTATTTTCTCCAGGAATAATTTTGTCATCGGGGTGTTCTATAAATAAGGCAATGCGCTGGATGACTTTCTCAGGGTCATTATTGTAGTCTTCAGCAAGAGAATATTTTACAAGAAAGAATTCTGTTTTGTATGACAAATCGCCGGTCGTAAGAGCTGATTTGGACATTGCAGCAGCCCAGTTATCCTTGCCGACATAAGTAAGATGTGAGGTAGAGCAACTGCAAAGAATAGCACTTAAAGCTATGAGAGAAGTTAGTCTCTTTATTGAGTTTATCATATCAATACATTCCTTATTTAGTTTACCTAATTGGCGTCGCTGACTTTTATCCTTCCGCTTTTTGCAGCAGACTTAAGGGCTTCGAAATCATTTTCGGTCTGATCAGCGTAGGCTTCAGCAAAGCAAACCATAGCAATATCGAGTTCATCGCTGTTTCCTACATATCCTGCAATAGAAGCCGCATCTCCTGACTTTGCGTGAGCCAAAGCGGAGGCCCAGGCACACAAAGACCCGTATTGAGGAAGATTTTCAACTTTAACTTTTTTGGGATCGAACTCAACCCCTCCCTTCATGTCACGCAATTGCCTGATATAGAATTGAAACCCTTCATTCTCACCCCAGCCGAGAAAGATATCAGGGGCTCCCTGAATTAATCTCTGCCCGGCTACAACTCTCTGTCCATTATTTGAATAGACAGATTTAGCAACGAAAGGTTCGAGCACGGATTGCTGTGCTTCTTTAACCTGAAGGAATAGAGGGTCTTCTGAATGATTTCCTTTAAGCAATAAGATCCAGCATCTGGTTCCCACGCTTCCTACACCGACAACTTTCCTTGCCACATCGACAATTCTATACCGTTTAAGAAGTGACTTGCGGTCATCTGCCAGTGAATTGCAGTACGATTCGAGGAGTATTCCTAGAGCTTCTTTGAGGGGGGTGCCGGATTGGGTATGAGATGGCTTAACAATAAATGGGGTATTTTCACGGAGGAGGTATTTGTCATCTACCAGGTCTGTGAGTTTACCAAGCACCTGGGTATGTGTGTTGTGGCGGGCTTTTCTGAATAATTTTTCTGCGCCTTTCCGTGCTGAAGGAGAGATTACTTTCAATATATCTTTTGTTTTAATATTGGAATACCACAATTCCAGATTGCCCATATAGGCATATTGCTTCATCTTTTCACGGTAGGAACTAACTGTTGACATCACTGCTTCCTGGCATAATGCTTTGCTTGCTTCTAGGAAACGACCGCAAACGACTATACTTGCAACGAGCCGTTTTAAATCCCATTCCCACGGGCCTGGCAGAGTCTCATCAAAATCGTTTATACCAAAGACAAGATTGCGTTCAGCCGAAGCAAATACTCCAAAATTTGCCAGATGCATATCCCCGCAGGTTTGAACACTCAATTTTGTTGTTGGAGAGCTAGAGGCCAGATCGCTGGCCATAACTGCTGCGCTGCCGCGAAGGAATGCAAAAGGTGAGGTAAGCATCCTTGCATAGCGGACTGGAACTAAATCCGGCAGGCGGGTTTTTGCCTGTTCTTCAAGTATTGAAATAGGATCGATGCGGTTTGTAGAAGGTTTGAATTCAGCAATAGCTGAACGGGGATATTTTTCACGCAATGCTTTGCCAGCTGAAATTCGCTTTTCAATGCTTGGCTGTTTAGCTTTAAGGCTATTTAAAAGTTTTGCGCTCATAAAGATTTAAAGATATTGTTACTATTTAATATCTATGCCGCCCTTCTTCAATTTTTCCTGCATGACATTTATCGCTGTTTGAGCATCAGGCTCACCTAGTTTTTTAGCTTCATTCATATCGTCCAGTGCTTCCTTATAATTGCCCATTGTAGCCTTGATTATTGCTCTATGATAATAACTTTTGGCATCATTCTCATTCAAATCTATTGCTCTGCTGAAGTCTAGGATTGCACCTTCCTTATCTCCTAGGTTGGTCTTGGCAAGTCCTCTATTATAATAAACATTTTGAAGTGTAGGGTTGAGTTTAAGCGCCGCGTCGAAGTCAGTTATTGCTCCTAAATAGTCTCCGGCATCTGCTTTAGTGCGACCATCATTGAAGTAAGTTTGAATAGTAGTATCGGATCCATATGATATTGGAGCAAATAGACAAAGAATTAATGGCAGTAAGGCAAAAAGGATTTTATTCATTGTTTTCCTTTGGTTGTTTTGAGTTGGTTTTCTGTTCAGTAAGTTCCTTGTAATGTTTGGCATCAGAATTATCAGGATTAAGTCTTACAGCTTCATTGAAATCAGATTTAGCATTCTGGAAGTCAGTCAATTGAAATTTAGCCAATCCTCTGAAATAATAAGCCTGCGAATCTTTCGGAGATAAGCCTATAGCTTTAGAAAGATCAACCACGGCTCCTGAAAAGTCGCCATTTCTAGATTTGGCAACTCCTCTGTAAATGTAAGCTTTTGCGATATTAGGATTTAAATCGATAGCTTTTGAAGCGTCTTGAATTGCCCCAGCATTGTTGCCCATTGCGCTTCTGACGATGCAGCGATTCATATAAAGCAGAGCATCATTCGGGTCTAGTTCGACAGCTTTATTGCAGTCTTGCATTGCGCCTTTGCTGTCTCCAAGAGTAGTCTTAACAATACTTCTGTGAGAGTAGGCCAAGGCATTGTTTGGATCAAGGCCAATAGCTTTGTTGGTATCTTCTATTGATCCGTTGCTATCGCCTAGGACAGCTTTAGCAATTCCTCTGTATGAATAGGCTAATGCCATTTGGGGATTTAACTCAATGGCCTTATCGCAATCTTTTATTACTCCTATATCGTCTTCAATGTTAAGCTTGGCTTTGGCTCTGTAGAAATAAGCATTTGGATTTTTTGAATCGATATTTATAGCTTTAGTGTAATCATCTATTGCTCCAGAATAATCTCCTGACTGTTCCTTTTTATTGGCACTGTCAAAGTAAAGTTTCGGGCTGCTTTCAGCATAAATTGTCATTGCAGTAAATAAGCATAACACGAAAGTTAAAAAGGCCAAAAGATGTTTTTTCATCCTGTTATACTCAGGTTATAAGGTAAAATCTATAGTGGTTATTCTAGGCAAATGAACAGGATCAAGGGAATTAAAAACTGCCTATTTAAACAATAGGCAGTTTATTTAAAGTTCTTACTTGGCTCCTACTCTGGTTGCTTCGATTGTTCCTGCTGTATTCTGATTTGTGGTATATGTGCCCTCAAATTGATTGTCGCTGGTAAGTGTTCCAGTGATATGGAAAGTGCGGTTGCCGTCGTTGCGCACGCCGTCTATTATCAAGCTTGGGCTGCCTGCGACATTAGTGCCGCTCAGAATGAATTCGCCGAAAGCATCATTAGCCTTTCCGCTTAGTTTATAGGAATCCTGTGCTAGAACCATTGAGCCAGTCTCAGTGGTATCTTTATCATTCTCTTCAAAAGTGTACTTCCATGAGCCTGTCAGGTTGCAGTTTTCAGAAATTGAAGAGCATCCTGCAAATAATCCAAAGATAATAGTGAGTGCGGCCAGCATAATTGTTTTTTTCATGTTTCTCTCTCTGTTTTGTTATTTTGATAATTAATAAGGAACAGTCAAATTCTATTCTATCAATGAATCATATACAATTAGTCGCAGTGCCATTTAGTTCGGAATTCATCAAAAAAATTGAAAATTATACACATCTTAAACTCTACCAGCAGATTTAAGAAAGTGATCAATTATTTTTTAGGAGGAGTCCAGTTTGCTTCCCATACAAAACTAGGCATATATTTGCCGTACAATGCTCCACCGTTTAGCTTACTCTTTAAATCTTTTTAACTTCAGGAGATCCTTATATAATTACGAATATTAAGTTACTGTTAGTTTATTTATTGAACTGTATGGCCTAATATTTAACTATTTTTAATAACCATCGAGAGATAAATCTTAAATGATACATCAAAGTCAATATACTCCCACCATATATCTATTTCTGACTCTTATGGTTTTATGCTTAATGCCACTACCTCTTCAGGCGGCAAAATTTGTAGAGCTTGATTCTCCGGACACAGAAGCGGGGTATCTGGCTTATCTGCTTATCAATGAAAACCCATTTCCTAGCGAAAAAGGTTATGAGAGCGTGGAAGACAGCAAGACAGGTATGGTTCAAATACTCTGGGTTCTTAATGACAGACTCAGAATTATTCCAAAAGGATACACGCAGTTCCAGATTGCTAATACTAAGACGAACAGCATTGTCGGTGTGATTACTGCCAAGGGGCAATGCGAGGGTTTTGATCTCGATGCCGAAGGTAAACCAGCCTTTGCAGACAGAGTTCAGAAGCGAATAAATTATCTGGTAAAAATCGCTAACAGCGGCGGAAAACCCGGTAAGTTCGCTGAACTACTGAATTTCGCTAAGAACTTATCGAAAACTTATGTGAATTTTATGAAGATATTTAACCCTAATATTTTTCAAAACATATTTGTTATCAATAAGATAAAAGTTACAGGGCGCGCCTACTCATGGATGACTGACAAGGACTACTATCATCCGGGCGGAACTTTTGTGGCAATACCTGATTCGCTCGACGGATCTCAAGGCGGGAATAGATTCTATACTCTAAAGCAAAAGGAATAATCTTATGAGGAAGTGGTTGTTAAGTTTTTTAGCTGTCGGATTTTTATTTCAGTCTGTCTTATTTGGTTCCACGGATGTCGCAAAAGAGAAGTATCTTGAAGAAGTCTCCAGTCCGGCTTATCTTCAGGAGATTATCAGGCATCTGTACCGCTGGTACTTTGACGAAGCTGATATTGAAAAGCGCCCAGACTCAACCAAAGTTGTTTTTCAGATCAGATTATTATCCCCTAAACTTGATAAAGGAGATAAAAGCCAGTACGCCGAGATCTATATTCCTCTCTTGAATGTTTCCGTTAAAATAAAGAAATCCGACTACATGATTGAGGAAACCAATAAGGAAATAAAAAGCAATGGTTTCAAAATCATTAATGTCTCTAGAATTCCAAATGAAGCATTAAAATCTTCTGACTTTGTTTCTACTGAACTGGATGCTCAAGAGATGAAAGAGTACCTGTTTGTGACTCGCCGCAATGCTGAATTTCCCGATGAAGAGCTTCTAAAGAAAATAAGAACTGCCTTCGAACAGCAATTTATAAGCCTTAAAAAACATGAACTTGCCGATACTGCCCATGATGATCAACAAGATATTATACATATTGCTCCTCTGTCTCCTGTTGGCAATGATATATGGGCTTACTGGGAGAGCGGGAAAATGATTATCCATTGCACTTCCGATATAGATATAACAAACCCAGAAGTATGGGCGCTAGGCGACTCTACTTTTCATTGCTATGATGCATATAACAATACTGTATTGTCATTGGCCGAAGCTGAAGGAAGTAATGAACTTTTTACCAGAAATCAAGTCGGAAGAGTTCTTTATAATTGCATGCTTCTCGGCAGGCGTGTCTCTCTTACTCAGGAAAAATATTTGAAATAATGTTTTCATTAATAAAATTCTTCAGGAGCGAGCAGGCTGTCCGCGGAATGATCGTCCCTGCAGCGATTTTCCTACTTTTCAATTATAGAACAATTACCCAGGCCGGCGCCAGCATAATCGGCTTATTCTATCTCAAGCGGGTTCTCTAAAATCAAAGATAAGACAAATCAGGAAATGCCTTTGCTATTAAGGAAATCGCCTATTTTTTTATCTTTCTTTTGAATATGATCGATGAACCAGTTTACCAGAAAACTAATCATTTCTATATCTAATCTTTCATCAGTATTTAGTCTTTGTTTGAATCCATTTAGCTTATCAATGAAGTAGTTATGCTCTTTTCTCTGGTCATCAATTTCAGGATAGGATTTCTCGACCATTAATTTTTCTTCACATGTGAAATGATAAACTGTGTAGTCAGTCAGAAGTTTAATAAAATGCTCCAGAACACTAAAAGGAACATCATCATCGGCCCAATCTTTCAGATCATTGATTATTTTTAACAGTCTTTTATGCTGAGAGTCAATCAGCTTTACATTTACGCTGTAGCTGTCTTTCCATTCAATTTTTACTTTTATAGCTTCAGGCTCTGAAACTAATCCTGTAATAATCCTTTCTGCATTATTCATTTTCCACCTTCAAAAATTATTGTTGTTTTAAATATTCCATAATGCTAATACTCTTTGATTATATATGGATACTGGATTGTTGTCAAAACCTTATTCGAGATTTTATTCCTGAGCTTTAATCTTTTCTAATTCTCCCCATCTTTCGTAAAGAGATTCGAGTTTGATCTTTAGCGAATCCAGTTCTGCTTGAAGTTCATGAGTTTTATTGCCGTATTTTTCGAAGAAGTCTGAACTTCCGAATATCTTCTCAACTTCAGCTGTCTTTTCTTCTGTTTCAATGACTTTCTCTTCTATGGTTTCGAGCTCTTTTTCTTCTTTCCATGTCAATTTCCTAGTGATGGCTTTTGTAGGTTCTTTAGCAGGTTTCGTGATTTTTTCGGGTTGAGATTGATTTATACGGTTCTGTTTTTTTTCATAATAGTAGTCATAGTTCCCGACATAATAGGTAAGTTCTTTTTCCTCAAATAAGAGGGTGGTTGAGCATACGCGATTGAGAAAGTATCTATCGTGGCTGACGACTATGACGCAACCTTTAAATGTTATCAGCGCTTCCTCAAGTATTCGCAAAGTCTGCAAATCAAGGTCATTGGTTGGTTCGTCGAGTATCAGGAAATTACCGCCGTTTTTTAATATCTTAGCGATGATAAGCCTGCCTTTCTCGCCGCCTGAAAGGTCAGATATTCTGCTTTTGATTCTTGCGTCCTCAAAAAGAAACCTTTTCAAATATGTCCAGATGGTTACTTTATTTTCACCCAACTGGACGAAGTCATAGCCGCCGCCTATTTCGTCATAAACGGTATTTGATTCATTGAGTTTGAGCCTTTCCTGGTCTATGTAGTTGAACTCAAGATTGGACGCTCTTTCTATTGTGCCTGATGTTGGAACAAGTTCGCCTGTTAATGCTTTAAGAAAGGTTGTCTTGCCTGTGCCATTCTTTCCTATTAGTCCAATTTTCATTCCCGGATTGATCAGGAAATTGAAGTCTTTTAAAATTAGATTGTCTCCGTAAGAGATAGAGACATCAGTAAACTCTGCTACTTTGTCGCTTAGTTGGCGCGGAGGAGGTATTATTAATTCTATATCAAGTTCCTTGTCTGGTGGGAGCTGTCCTACAGCCTGATTAAATCTGTCAACTCTGCTATAGGATTTGGTGGTTCTGGCCTTTGGCATGCGCCTTATCCAGTCTATTTCTTTTCGGATAAAGCTTTTTCTTTTATGGTCCATTTTCTCTTCGACTTCAATCCTTTTGGCTTTTCCTATTAAATAGTCGGAATATGTGCCTGGATATGAATAGAAATTGCCGTTAGAAAGTTCGACTACTTTAGTAGCCAGATTGTCCAGGAAGTATCGGTCATGCGTTACAAAAATAACAGTTCCGTCGTATGATGAAATATATTTTTCCAGCCATTCTACAGAATCTGTATCCAGATGATTTGTAGGTTCATCAAGTATAAGCAAATCCGGTTCGCCTATTATGGCTCTGGCCAGAGCTGTTCTTCTCCTTTCTCCTCCTGATAATTCGGATACTTTTCTATCCATCTCAGGAGCATTGACAGCAAGGACCACTCGCTCGATTTTATTTTTTAGATTCCATCCGTTAAGTTTTTTAATTTTATCCTCAAGTATATGCTGTTCTTTGGAGTTAACTGGCAGATTTTCGTACTCTTCAATGAGGCTGGTAATATTTGAAGCTCCATCCAGAATTGATTCGTAAACTGTTTTGCCGGAGTCTAAGGAAAAATTCTGTGAAAGATATGATAAGGTTAATCCTTTCTTCTTGAGGACATCGCCTGAATCTGGTTTTTCCAAACCGGCTACAATCTTTAGGAAAGTTGATTTCCCACAGCCATTTCTGCCAACAAGACCGATTCGTTCCATTTTATAAACGGTAAGCGAAGAGTTCTGCAAAATATGTTGACTGCTAAAAGAAATGCTTAAGTTATCAGCGCTGAAAACAACTTGAGTATTGGGATCTGCCATAGAAGAAAAGTTTGATAGTTATAGATATTATGTTCTGTATAAGTTGGTTGTTAAATAATGGAATTCAAGGTATAATCCCCAAGATACACAATTCACTTAAATCTTATGTAATATGGCTACTAAAAATTCATTTAAGTTTTTGGCTGTTGCTTTTATTCTGACTTTATCCATTTTGATGCATAGCGATGATTTTGAGATAATAACAACTAAAGACGGAAAGACATATTTTAATGTCGAAGTCTTGAGGAAAACTCCAGCCTCTCTGGAAATCTCATATTGCAAAACGATGGATTCAGAAAATAGGACAGTGACAACTCTTCCTTTCTCTAAAATGACTCAGTCCGATCAAAAGAAATATGGTTATACTCAAACTTCTGACGCTATCCCGAAAGCAAATATTCAGCAAAACTATGCAAAACAACAGCAACGAAACACCCTTGATGCCAATGAGATTGATAGTATAAAAGAAAAAATCTTAAAGTTAGGGAAACCACTAATCCTCAGAAATGGTAATATCTATGGTTTAGATGGAAAGATGATCCAAAATAGTGATGACTCTTACAAGAATACTGTTTATCTTGGATATGATAAGTATATCCTTTATGATCAAGAACTTTATATGGTCAATAGCCCGGTTAATGCAAAAACATATCTTAAAGATTTAAACACCGAAATAGGCAGCCTGAAAAAAGAGTTGAATCCAGTACTTTCTAAGGTAGAAAAAGCCGAAAATGATTTGAGAGATTTGAAAGATAAATTAACTAAAATTCAGATATCTCAAACAACTACAACTTATAGAACTCCTACAGGAACTACCACCGTAACATATGACCAGACAAATGTAAAAAACTGTCAGAAGGATATCAAAAAGAGCGAAGCAAGGTTAGCAGTGTTAAACGATCAATACGGCCCAAAGATTTCCACCTTGTCAGCTTTGATAGCAGATAAACAAACGCAGTATGAAAATTATTCTACTTCTTTATCCAGATTTGAAAAATCAGATTCAGAAATTAAATACGATTCCTACTTTAATGCAGTTGTCATTGTCTCAGCCACACAAGAATACGGGTCAGGTTTTTTTGTTACTGCCGATGGATATATAATTACAAATGAGCATGTAGTAGGCGCTTCTTCAAAAGTGAAAGTCAGCCTATATAACAAAAAAGAATTATCAGCCCATGTCATAAAGGTTGATAAAGAAAAAGATCTGGCGCTATTGAAAGTCACCGGGACTGATTATCCGTTCTTGAAAATTGAAAATACCCTCGATGTTAAAGTCGGGGACAGAGTAATTGCTATTGGAACGCCAAAGGATTTAGAATGGAGTGTCACGGAAGGTATTGTCAGCGCAGTTAGAGGTTCGATTATTCAAACAGATACTGCTCTCAATAAGGGAAATAGCGGAGGGCCTCTGATAAATATAAAAACCGGCAAAGTTGCAGGTGTAGTTAAAGGCGGTTTAGAAAATTCAGAAGGCTTAAACTTTGCCATAGCTCCATCTGAAATATATAAAACTTTCCCTCAACTTGGTAAGTAATAAATATAACTAGTAGCGAAATTAGATCAATTTTCTGGTGTAAAACAATGCGTATTTTTGTAGATGCTGATGCGTTTCCTTCCTCTCTGAGGGAAATTCTTTTCAAAGCTGCCGAGAGGCTCAAACTGCCGTTAATTATGGTGGCTAACACCCATATTCGGCTACCTGAATCCAAATATATTTCGAATATTCATGTTAAGTCTGGGCCTGATGTGGCTGATGATTACATTGCCCAGGAACTTGAGAAGGGAGATCTAGTCATTACAGCTGACATTCCACTTGCATATCGTGTGGTCATAAAAGGCGGATTCGCAATCAATCCAAGAGGAGAACTCTATAATGAAACTAATATCAATCAGAAACTGGCTATGCGTGACTTGATGGATGAATTAAGAAACGAAGGTTTGATGACCGGCGGACCGGCACCATTTAAACCCAAAGACCGCCAGACCTTTGCTAATGCGTTAACTAAATTCCTTGATAAATCTCAAACCTCAATTAATTCCAGGACTGCATCTTCACTCAAAACAGTCTGAAAACTCATTAGACAAGGTTTGTAATGAATTCATCTTCAGCATCCATGCCAATAAATTCTGACAGACCTGATAGATATCGAAAGCTATGCTTTTGCTGCAATCGGCGGGACACTCCTTGATTCTGATCTTTTTTACTGAAATCATATTCCAACCTGAGATAATCTTTGAGAAAATCTCGATTGGAATTGATTAAGCTTTTCATATATAGATTATTCTAATTTTTAGAATTACATAGGAAGAACTTTTTTGCCGTGAAACTCATTAATCATCTGGCCTAGTCCATCATAAATGGCAAGAGCTCCGCATAAAATTCCTTCATATCCTGTTAATATACGCAGTGTGGAACTTCCTGTAAGTTCGCAGACGGCAAGCATAAAGAAAAGAATAATAAGTGTCAGAAAAACAAGAAAAGTAACAGGTGCTTTAAAAGTAGTGGCAAAAAACCCTATTGTTATTATGCCCCAGACTATGAAATAAGCCGCTAAACTTCCGGCAGATGGACCACTCATCCATCCAAGCTTTGGAAATACGAGCAATCCGACCAATGTCAGCCAGAAAGAGCCATAAGAAATAAAGGCTACCGTTCCAAATCCTTTTCCATTTTTGAATTCTAAAATCCCTGCTATTATCTGTGCGATTCCGCCATAGAAGGCTCCCATGGCAAGGATCATTGTACTCATTTCAATGATTCCAGCATTTGCGAGATTTAATAGAACTGTTGTGGCTCCAAACCCTAAAAGCCCAAGCGGGGCAGGGTTTGCTGATGCTGATAAATTTTTACCCATTTTTCTCCTTTTTGAATATTATATGTTTTTTCTTAGACTAAGTATTAACTGGCAAATAACGGTGATTATATCGTTCAATATTGCCTTTTCAATTTAGCCGTATCAAAAGTTCTGACTATATTTAGGAAAGTAATTTTATTTGAACTATGAAATGATTGATAACTGAAAGGAATTAATGATGAATAGAGAAGAATGTTTGAAACTTTTGGCGCAGTATGTACAAAATCCTAATATGATAAAGCACTGCCTTGCCTCAGAGATAGTTTTAGTGAAACTGGCTGAAAGATTAGGACAGGATAATGATAAGTGGGCCGCGGCAGGTCTGCTTCACGACCTTGATGTCGAGATAACCCATGCCGATCTTAAAGTTCATGGGCAGAAGACTGCTCAAATACTCAGAGAGCTTAATTTCAATGAAGATATAATTGATGCGATAGTAAGGCACAATGAAGAAGCTACCCAATTGAGAAGGAATACTCCTTTTCACTTTGCCCTTGCTGCAGGCGAGACAATTACTGGGTTAATAACGGCAACAACGCTGGTTTACCCTGATAAGAAAATTGCAGGGGTTAAGGCTAAATCCATAGTGAAACGAATGAAGGAAAAAGCATTTGCCGCCTCTGTAAATCGTTATATCATAATGGAATGTGAGAAACTTGGACTCGGCATTGATGAGTTTGCTGAAATTTCCCTGAAAGCTATGCAGTCAATCAGCGCAGACTTGAGTCTGTAACTTTCGATTTTGAAACTATACTCTTGCTATTTGAGTTATTTGGCTTACATTTTGCTTTTATGTAAACCGGGGGCGTTCAGGTTTCGACTAGGTCGGTAGAACGCAGATGGCATGTCGGGGATAATCGTTGGCCTCGTTAAAAATCGATTAACAAATAAATGCAAAAAATACAGCTTTCGAGCCAATGGCTCTCGCTGCCTAATTTAGTTTAGGAGCACTGTAAATTGTATGCTACATAGCAGTAAGGCATACTCTTAAATCTGCTTAGGTTTTAGTTTCCATCTTTCGAACTAGAGCTGAAATTTTAGGAAGAGTAGTCTTAAGGTCGCCTGTTTGCCGGCTATACTGGAGGACGATAAACACTAAAGACAAAATACACATGTAGAGGTCTGCAGGAAGCTTATTTAGGACGGGGGTTCGATTCCCCCCGCCTCCACCACCTTTCGAGGCTAAATGACAAACAAAACTGTATAGTAAAGTGTCAAAAAGGATACCGCAGTATAGTAAAATGTATAGTAATGATTTTGGGCTCTTCCCCAACAACAGGGGCAGTTATTAATTAAGCGCATAACGCTCTAACTCTCAAACGATAGTTTGAGAAATTCCTGAATCCGTACGCTCTTCTGGATATCATTTCCATTTTTGTATGGAACCCTTCAGTTATTGAGTTGGTTCTTGTAAACCTCCACATCCTGACTATCTCTGTGCTCCACGACTCCAGGGTGTTTCCAAGTGTGACCATTGGTTCAAGTTTAGAATATTTAAGTTCATTTACCATATTC
>Ga0194039_1000139_pt1 | contig 46116 bp, 31 predicted proteins | sample JunL228m_MetaG_FD_148679 | JGI IMG/M metagenome (GOLD analysis project Ga0194039, IMG submission 148679) | Anoxic zone freshwater microbial communities from boreal shield lake in IISD Experimental Lakes Area, Ontario, Canada - Jun2016-L227-8m | ecosystem: Environmental > Aquatic > Freshwater >...
CCTGCTGCCGCGCAAACTCCTGGGCGCTTCCCTCATCATGATCTTCGCCGCCATCATGAGTGCCGCTGATACACAGATATTCGTTTTGGCTTCTTCTGTGGCAGTCGACTGGTACGACAAACTCTCAGGAAGAAAATCAGATGACAAACGGCGCATGCTCATCACAAGGCTTGGTATCATAGGGTTTACAACCCTGAGCTGCCTCGGGGCTTTTTTCCTGAGGGACCTGGTGGCCGTCATCATCTTTATCACAGGAATAGGCTTTACCATCATCCCTGCCTCGGTGGCATCCTTTCACTGGAAGATAAGCAGCACGGCCGCCCTCGCCAGCTTTGCCAGCGGCATTACATATATTTTTATTCTCATCGGTATCGCGCTTTTCCAGGGTAATCCCAAGGAATTCTTTAAAGACAATGCCGACCTGGCTATTTTATCGGTATTTGTTTCAGCCCTGACTTTGTTCATTGTCAATTTATTTTCTAAAAAGCGCGCTTCATGAAAAGACATTTGCTCCTGGCAATTTTAATCCTTTCATTTTTCGCTTCGCGGATGAGTTTTGCCCAGGCTGATACGACCCTGCATCCAAAGGAAAAACGAAAGAAAGGATGGGTGCCCTCCCCCTTGCCGGTAATAGGTTATGATGCCGACCAGGGCTTGCAGCTTGGGGCCCTTTGCCAGCTTTACGATTACGGTGACGGTTCAATATATCCCAATTACAGGCATACCATATATGCCGAGGTCTCTTTTTTTACAAGGGGAAGCTCGGTGTTCGAACTTTTTTATGATTCCAAATACCTTATCCCCGGGAATATCCGCTTCACGGGAGATATTACCTACCTGCCCGAAAGGGCCCTCGACTTTTACGGTTTCAACGGGTATGAAGCAAACTATGATCATTCTTTCGAAGTACAGGGGAGCCCCGACTATATCTCAAGGGTATATTATCGCTGCCAGAGAAAGCTGTTCCGTGTGCTGGCCGATTTCCAGGGCCCCATCCTGGGCCAGAAATTACGATGGCTGGCCGGGGTCAATTTTTTCGATATCCGGATGTCGACTGTGGATATCAGCAAGATCAATGCAGGCAAAAAGGAAAGCAACCAGCTTCCCGACACCGCTTTATTATGGGATAATTATGTTAAGTACGGACTGCTGAACCCGGCGGAAGCAAACGGAGGATCGCTTACTTTCCTGAAAATGGGACTTGTGTATGACACCCGCGACAACGAGCCGGCCCCTAACAAAGGGATATGGTCGGAAGTCGTCGTGATGGCGGCGCCTTCTTTCCTGGGCAACTCTCCTTATGCCTTCGTGAAACTGTCGGTAACCCACAGGCAATTCTTTTCGCTCATTAATAAATATCTTGTCCTTGCTTACCGCCTGAATTACCAGGGAACCATAGGGGGAACATCTCCTTATTATATAGATCCCTATATGTTCTCTTCATGGTCTCTTTCAACAAAGACCGACGGGCTGGGGGGTGCCAGGACCATCAGGGGTATCCTTCGCGACCGGGTTGTAGGTGACGGCGTGGCCCTGGCAAACCTGGAGGTTCGCTGGAAATTCTGGAGGACGCATTTTCTTAAACAAAACATATGTTTCGGACTGGTCGGTTTCCTTGACGGGGGAATGGTAGTGCAAAACCGGAAAGTCTATTCAAACCTGGTCCCGGCAAACCTGCAGTCGACGTATTTCAAATCTTCGGCCGACAGGATGCATTTCGCCGGCGGGTTTGGGTTGAGGATCGCCGATAACGAGAACTTCATTCTCACGATCGACTATGGGTTCCCGTTTAATACCCAGGACGGCAGCAGCGGGCTATATGTAGGTATAGGACATATGTTCTGAGCCGTTTGCAGGCCGAACCGCTTGCTGACCCTGGAAATTCTGCCTTAAATTAACCCCGATATATCAATCCAACGAAAAATTTCGGCATGATCAATTATTATAAAAAAATTATCATAAATGTTGGAAACAGTCTAATTAAAAACTAAATTTGTTGTCATTAATCAAAAATCTAAAAACACAACGTATTATGAAATCAGCAAAAATCCAGATAATCCTTTTTGCCTTGTTTGTTTTTACAGCAGGCATGGCAGCCATGGCACAGGAAAAGAAAGCAGCTGTTCCCAATGACCAGGTATGGCTTCAGAAATTTGTCGGCCGATGGACCGCAAAGGTTGTAATGACCGATGATAAAAAACAATCCCTGACTTTCACAACCCAAATGAATTATTCATCCGTGGCTGATGGCACAGGTGTTTACGGTACCGAATCTGCTGATGACCCAAAATTAGGAAAATTGCGCGCTTCCTATCTTTTGGGCTACGACCCTTACGAGAAAAAGATCCATTTCTATGCCGTAGTTAACATGGGTGTTTGTCATGACCATGATTGTACCTGGAAGTCACCCGACCATCTTTATATGGAGCACAACAGTATGAGGGACGGGAAGGCCTTTAAGGAAGCTATTGATATTGTATTTAAAGACAAAAACACCATCGATTATTCGGAAACTGATTTCCTGGCAGGGAACATCATTGAAACCGACAAAGGGATCTTTAAGAAAGCAAAGTAGAGCTTCAAAACATACTATTACACCGGGCTGCTTGCAGCAAGCAATATCAATCACTAAATTGCAGGGGTTTTCGTGAAAGCCCCTGCAATTATTTTTATGGCGAACAATTCATTGAATCTGCGGAATATCGCTCTATGGTTTACAGCCGTTCTGCTCATAATTTTATTGATATGCCTTATGTTGCGCAACCCTGTCCTCAGGGCCGTTGTGGGATCGGGAATAGCCCGCTTCAATGAAGGATATAATGCCGATCTGAAGATCAGCAAAGCCAAATTTGAAGGAGTCTCCACAATTTTCCTTACCGGTTTTAGCCTGAAAGCTTTAACGGCTGATTCACTGTTAAGGATCGACACCCTGGTTGTTACAATAAGCCCATGGAAACTTCTTGCAGGAAGGTTGAATATTTCTTCGGTGGAGATCCGTACCCTTTACCTGATGGTGAACCGAAAAGACAGCCTTACCAACTACGCTTTCCTGTTTCGGTCAAAACGGCCCCATTCGGTCGACACTGGCGGTTCGGCAACACAAAGCGGGGATTCGGCAGGAGGTTACGGTAAAACAAACTATTCCGAAACGGCGAATCGTATCTTCCGCTGGGTTTTTGACAAGATCCCCGGCGAAACCGATATCAGCAACCTGAACATCAGGAGTACTACCGGTTCCCACCAGGTGCTTGTTCACCTTGAACGGTTTTTAGTTGAGGACCATGCCTTCTCAACGAGTATAAGGATCAGGGAAGATTCCTCGGAGGCCTTGTGGAAGGCATCTGGACGGCTTGACAGCCGGAACCGCTTGATGGAAGCCGTTCTGTCATCCGCAGTCAACAAGAAAATATCATTGCCTTATATCGGGTTTAAATGGGATGCAAGCTTTTGTTTTGATTCCCTGAAGTTCAGCCTGGCTGCAGGAAATTTCAGTAATGACGAAGCGGGTATCAAGGGCAGTATTGCATTTACGGGCCTGAGGGTCTTTCATGAAAAGATTGCAGCTGACACTGTTAATTTACAGAGGCTGGGGTTTGATTACCATCTCAATTTCGAAACCGGGGCCATTGAACTGGATTCGGCAACAACGCTTACTTTCAACGACCTTGATTTTCATCCGTATCTTAAATACCGCCCGGGGCCGCCGGCGCAGCTTACCCTGACGATCAACAAACCATGGTTTCCCGCCAGGGATTTGTTTTCTTCTTTACCCGATGGCTTGTTTACCACCCTGAAGGGAATTGAGACATCGGGGGAGCTTTCATATTACCTGGATTTTTTCGTGGACCTGGCATTGCCCGATTCCCTGAAATTTGACATGGAACTGAAGCGCAAGCAATTCAGGGTGCTTTCATACGGCCACGGTGACCTGCTGAAGCTCGACAGTTCCTTTCTGTATACGGCCTTTGAAGAGGGCCAACCCGTGCGCACTTTCCAGGTCGGCCCCGAAAACCCCAATTTCAGGAAGATCTCGCAGATCTCTCCTTTTCTTAGGTATGCCGTAATGACTTCCGAAGACGGGGGTTTTTATCTTCACAGGGGATTCCTGCCTGAGGCTTTCCGCGATGCAATTATTGCAGATATCAAGGAGGGCCGGTTTGTGCGCGGGGGAAGCACCATCAGCATGCAGCTGGTAAAAAACGTTTTCCTGAGCCGTAACAAAACAGTTGCCAGGAAAATGGAAGAAGCGCTTATCGTATGGCTTGTCGAGAACCAGCAACTGTACAGCAAAGACAGGATGTATGAAGTATACCTGAATATTATAGAATGGGGCCCGCTAATTTACGGGGCCAATGAGGCATCGCGTTTCTATTTCAATAAGGACGCTTCAAAGCTCAACCTTGCAGAGGCTATTTTCATGGCTTCCATCATTCCCCGGCCAAAGTGGTTCAAATATAACTTTGACGAGACCGGCCATCTCAGGGCCAGCATGGCCGACTATTACCGCCTGGTTTCGGCGAAAATGCTTAACAAGGGATGGATCAGCACTCAGGAAGCTGACCGCCTGGTACCCGATGTGGAACTGAAAGGCCCGGCGAAGCTGATGCTCAGGGAAAAGGGGGCAAAATGAAATTTTAATATATTTACATCATAAAAATTAAGTGTATGAATGAAATGTCATTTCAGCACTACCTCCTGGGCTTGTTTGCAGTGGCCAATAATGTCGCTGCAATTCCGCTTTATATCAGCCTTATCCAGGGGCGCACCGAAAAAGAGCAGCATAAGATCTGCCGCACCGCGACTCTGGCTTCTTTCATCACGATGATCACCTCATTATTCGCAGGCCTTGCCGTACTGAACTTTTTCGAAATAAGCATACCGGCTTTCCGCATTGCAGGCGGTTTGTTGCTTCTCAGCACAGGCTTCAACATGATGAATTCCGTTCAGAAAGCGATGGAAATGACAGAACAGACTTTCTCAAGAATAATCTCCACGGCAATAATCCCTATTGCAATTCCTATGACAACCGGGGCCGGGACCATGTCGACCATCATCCTGTTTTCAGAAAGCGCCCGCCACCAGCCATACCTGCAATTCTCGCTCATGGGCGCCATCGGCATCATGACGGTGATCATTTACATTACTTTTTATTATGCGCCCAAAATCGTTAATTATCTTGGCTCAACCGGCCTCGACGTGCTCACCAAGATATTCGGGCTTATAACACTCGCACTGGGAATACAATTTATACTCACTGGGATCTCAGGCGCCTTTCCAAAGATCTTATAATGCAATAAAAACTGACGTATGAATAAGCTTTTTATTTTCTTTTTTTGCTGGCTGATGTCAATTCAGCTTCATGGCCAGAATACTGTAACAGCTTCAGGCTCCGGCCCGGTCCGCTTCATCCCTACCGGCCAGGTATTACAGGACCTTCAGCAAAGCGGCAAAGCTTCAAAATATTATGCGAAAGCCCAGGACCTTATCTACCTTGATGAAACCCTGATTGCCGCATTGAATGCCATCCAGGCCGATGCTGTTTCACCTGAGAATGTTGAAATGATCAAATATATCAACAGCAGGGACCAGAAGCCATATAGGGAAATCTGGGATCATAATGTGTATATGAAATATGCTACCGGCCTGGCCGATATTAAACAGCTCATGACGGATGCCGATGCTCTGGCCGATCTGAAAAAGAGGCTGGGGAGGGAGTTTTACCGCCTTGATGCCACTGCATTTATCAATGGTGCCGACAGGATCATGTTCGTGCTGAGGACCCCCGACGCTGATGCCGGTTCGTTTTACAGGGCCATACTTTCCAATGGATCCATCCGCCTGGATGAGATCTCAAACTGGAGAGACTAGTAAACTCTCCTGGCTTTGTTTTAATTTTATAGGCAGTTTATGAAATTTTCACTCCGTTGTATCCTGTTTGCCTGCCTCCTTGGATGCCAGGTATTGTTGTTCGCACAGGGAAAATCCCCTCCTCTTGATATCGGGAAGGAGAGCATATGCTTCCCGCATCATTACGGGAAATACAAGATGCAGTACGGGCTTGGATTTTATTTTACAAAACTTCCTTTCGACTGGGTGGAGAATGCCCTGCAGGCTCCCCTGGTAGACCTGCATCTTACGTTCGGACTGCCGTCAGGGTTCTCCCTTGAAGGGACGCTGAATACACTGGTTGTTTCAAACCAGGTGACCCTGGGTCCCCGATGGAATTTCATCCGCAATAATTTCTCGTTTAACCTGGGGTATGACCTGGGGTATATGATCGGTATGATGAATATCGGGGGTTTCAGCAATACAGCGATGATGCTGATCCATTACCCGAACTTCTCGCTGGGTTTCAAAACAAAAACACTGGCTTTTACCTTCAAGGCCGAGGCCGTGTTCATTGAGTGGGAGCAGATGAAAACAGGCGAAAACCTTATGGTAAGGCCCGGCAATATTTTCGACGGAATAACCGCCGGGATTTATATGGAACAGCGCATCTTCAGGAAGAAGATCCTTGTGATAGGGATCAAAGACAATTATTTAATGTATTACTGGCCGGCCTGGATGATCTTTCCAACCTTCGACCGCTACTATCATATTCCTGAACTTCATCTATTATGGGTTTTATGAGCAGATACCTGTTTAGTTTGCTTTGCCTTGGCTTGCTGATGGCGGGCTGCAACAAGCCGAAGGAGGTAGCTGTTCCTTCAGCCGGCCCCAATTCCATCCTGAAAGAAACCTCCCCTTTATCAATTGTGTCCCGTAACACGATGGACGGGATATATAAGGTGACTTCAGGGAATGAGCTGTTCGGCGACAAGGTAGTGATCAAATGGTCCAGGCTTAAGATGACCGTCATGTGTTCCGACGGGCATTATTTCGTTCTTGATGCAGGCCAGCTTGATTCGGTCATCATGATGCAGGGATACTGGAGGTATTGCTATAATGACAGGACCGGTGCAGTAAGCGCCTATATTGCAAGGGAGGAAGGCGGAAGGGACATCATGAAAGCCAATCCGCATCCGCAGGAGATCATAATCAGGGGAGGATACGGTTCATCGGGCAATGAAATTAACAATGCCCTGGAATTTGTATACCTGAGGCCGGTTTCCCAGGCTGTCCTGGATAAACATTACTCCATTCTCGCACACCGTTCAGGGGGCCGCACTTCCGATCATCTGCCGGTGTCGGAAAACAGCATTGACATGATTAATTTCACCGAAGGACTCGGGTCAACAGGTATTGAGATCGATGTGCAGCTCACAAGTGACGGTGTTCCGGTGCTTTATCACGATGCCGATCTCAATATCAGGCTTACACAGAAAGGCCCCCTTTCAGGACCAATCAAGGATTTTACCTATACCCAGCTTTTTTTCCTTGTCAGGCTGATCCACGGAGAACGAATCCCCAGGCTGAAAGATGCACTTATGTTCGTTATCGACAGCACCCTCCTAACCGATGTATATCTCGATATGAAAGAAAAGGTGCCTACCATGTCGGCCGTGATCCCGATTCAGCAGGAAATGCTGCAAAGGGCAAAGGACAAGGGACGGCAGCTGAATATATACATCGGCCTTGCTTCACAGGATGCCATCGACGATTTTATGAACCAGCCGGGTTATAAGGATATCCCTTCACTATGCGAACTGTCAACGGATGATGTTGTACGGGTAAATTCCATTGTTTGGTCACCCCGCTGGACCGAGGGGACACAGAATGAACTTGTAGCCCAGATGCACAACCAGGGCCGGATAGCCTGGACCTGGACCCTCGATGATGCAGACTGGATAAGGCAGTTTATCAGCGACGGCCAGTTTGACGGCATACTTACCAATTACCCCTTCATCGTGGGCTATTATCATTATATGAGGGAGAACTGAGAAATGAGGAAGATAGTTTTAACAGCCATGCTTTGCCTTATCATTTTCTTTGCCACCCGGGCACAGAAACCTGACTCCCTCTTACATCCTGCATCCAGCATCCCGCATCCGAAATCCCACTATACCCTCGCTGTCGGGGCAGGCTGGTCACACTACTTTGCCAACATGGATCTCGTTCCGGCCCGTAATGTGCAGAAAGACTTTATAGGCGCTTCATTCCGCTTTATGTGGGAACCCGAATACAGGCTCAGCCTTGGACTGGAAACAGGGTTTTACAGGATTTTCAGGGTCGATTCAACCCTGACTTCCGAATATCAGATGAAATCGAGGATGAACGTGGTTCCATTGTTCCTGGTTATTAGGATGAGGATAGTTGATAATTTTTACCTCTCCCTTGCGCCCGGGCTGGCCATTCAATATACCAAGATCACCGGGATCGGTCCTGATATCAGCAGCTACCAGTTTAGCTTTTCGAACTTTGAAGCTGCAGCTTCTTACTTTTATCCGTTAAGCAAACTGTTTTTGGTCGGCGGAGAAGCCAGGCTGATGTACTTTGGCAAGACCAATGACCTGATGATGTCGCTGAATGCGGTGTTCGCAATAAAGTTGTAAACCCAACCACCGGTTTTGAGTTCCATTCTCAATAAAACTGTAAAGTCAACCACCGATATTCGGTTGCATTCTCAATAATGCTCTCCTCTCTGGTGTAAGCGTTTTATAATTTTATCATGAAAGCTTTGTCAAATACTTGGTTTTCCTTGCTTTTTGGCCATTTGTTTGTTATGTTTGTAGCATAATGCCAAAGAGTATAATTACTTAAGAAATTTCAGAAAAAATAATAAACCAGTTCAAACTCAAATCACAGTTTTATGAGAAATTTTTTACTCTTGTGCTTTGTCCTCCTGACAAGTGTTATTGCTTATGGACAAACCATTTTTACCCAGAATTTTGAGGCAACCTGGACTTTACCTCCTACTCTCAGTCCTGCCTGGAGCGGCACCACAACTCCTGCCAATAATGTCTGGCATAAGAACAGTTATACTACGGGATGGACCCAAGGCACAACGGCTGCTTACACACCAACGGGGGCGAATGGCACTACGGCTTCTGCAAGGTTCCATACCTATTACGCAAATGCAGGAACTACCGGTGACCTGATTACACCTGTTATGAATCTTTCGGCATATACAGCAGGGAAAGTGGTAGTTAAATTTTATTACATAAATACAGACGGGTCTGATTTTTTAGATGTTTATTCTTCCAACGACGGAGGCACTACCTGGTCAGCTTCACTTATGACGCTCACCACGACTACAGCATGGCAGGAATTCTTTGTTTTCCTCCCCGGCAATTCTGCAACCACCAAAATTAAATTTACTGCAACTTCCGACTATGGTTATACAGATATTGGCATTGACGAAGTCAGGGTACTGAACCCGGTTATTCCCTTGCCCCCCCTGTTATTCTCGGTTAGCGCTGTAACAAGCGGCGGTATGACAATATCCTGGATGGACGGGTCAATAAATGAAGTCGGCTTCAGAGTGTATCGTTCCACCGACGGCGTCAATTTTACCCAGAACGGTCCGGATATCATCTCAACGACAGTTGGAACCTGGGGAACGCTATATTCCCAGGTTCAGAGCGGGCTCTGGGCGAACCAGACCTATTATTTCAGGATTGTTGCTTATGCCGACCTTGAATCCACTATCCTTCCAGGCTCACAGGCAACCCTGGCCGCAACGCCGATTTGCGGCACAAAAACAGTAGGGACTTCAGGCGCTGATTATCCAAACCTGTATACCGCAGTGAATGATCTGAAAGGTCATTATGTAACCTGTCCTGTCACTTTCCTTCTGAATTCTGATTACATTTCTGCTTCTGAGACCTGGCCGATAGTAATTCCGGTCATTCCCGGAGTCAGCGCAGCCAACCCTGTCACAATAAAACCAAATACAGGCGTCTCGGCGGCTGTTACCGGAAGCTCTAACGGACCTCTCATTAAGATTTTGAGCAGCAATGTTATCATTGATGGTTCAAATTCGCCTGGGGGAACCACCAGGGATCTTACGTTTACCAATACTTCAGCAACCTCACCAAATGTCTTTTGGATAGGTTCCACTTTAACAACTCCGATCACCAACATTACCGTAAAAAATTCTATTCAAATCAATGGAGCAAATACTTCAAGCGCAATAGTCCTGAGTGATGGAACAACCATCGGAAACTTAGGATATTTCAATAATATATCATTTCAGAATAACAGCATCCAGAAAGCATACAACGGGATATATTGTGTTGCCGTACTGGCCACGGGGAATGGCACAGGGATTTTGATCTCAGGGAATGATTTGAATACTGCCGGCGCTAATTCAATCCGTGATTTAGGTATTTATTTATGGGGAGTTACTGATGCGACAATTACCAACAATAATATTGGAAACATGGCCAATGCCAACGCTGAGAACGTAGCTGCGATATTTATTAGCCAGGGGATTAAAACTGCGACCATCTCCGGAAACAACATTTCAAACTTATCATTGACATCCAACAATGCCGGGGTTGTGCTTCTTGGAATCTATGTAAACCCTATCAGTGCACCCACAAGTATCAACATCAGCGGTAACACCATCCAGACATTGGCCAATACCGGTAATTTTGGTGGTTTTGCAGCGATAGCGACCTACTGCCCCAATACGAATATTACGAATAATACGATATCGGGTTTGACACAAAATGGCAACACTGCCGCTACCAACGCTTTTTGGGGAATTTTACAGGCAAATGCAGTGAATTCTTCTATTTCGGGAAATACAGTATCCGGCCTTACTACAAGCAGGGCCAGTTCCATTGCCACGGGAATCGAGGTGCAGAGTGTCAGTACGGGGATAACGATCGAGAAAAATACAATTTTCAATATTAAAAGCACCAATGCAAACAGTACAGCCATCGGGCTGGCGCTAAATGCCACAACCCCTGCATCAAATTTCAATGTCAGGAACAATTTGATTTATGATGTGGCCTCCGCCGGGTTTAATTCTTATACGACAAGAAACGGGTACGGGATTCTCATAGGATCCGGTGGCGGGTATAACCTGTTCCATAATACTGTGCGCTTGTCCACCAATCAAACCCTGGCCACGGGATTGCCGGCCTGCCTGATGATATCTGCAGCAGGCGTAACTTTGCTGGATGTCAGGAATAATATTTTCTCTATCGATGCAACTGTTGGTACAAACAGGTATGCAATTTTATCCAATTCAGATATCTCGGCATTTACCAAGATTGACTATAACGACTATTATTCATCGGGGGCAAACCTTGGCTATATTGGCAGCAACAGGGCAACCCTGGCCGATATGCTGGCCGGTTTCGGGGGTAATAACAACGCCCAGAATATCAACCCGACTTTTGTCGGGACTGACCTGCACCCGACAAATTCAGCACTCAGTAACAAAGGTTTTTACCTGGCTTCGGTCCCTACCGACTTCTCCGGTGCAAACCGGCCTGACCCGCCTGACGTCGGAGGATACCAGTTCTCGGTTAACCAGACGGTGGCAACTGCAGCCGCAACAAATGCAACGTGTACCTCTGTAACACTTAATGGCTCGGTTAATGCCAGCAACCTGATTATCCTGTCGGGTTTCGAATATGGCCTCACCACTGCTTACGGCACTTCAGTTTCTGCCGGCACGATAACAGGTAATACCGCAACTCCGATAACTGCCGATGTTACCGGCCTGGTAATCAATAATACCTATCATTACAGGGCTAAAGGAACCAGCGGCAGCACCCTGATTAACGGCTCCGATATGACCTTTAGTACCGGGGTCCCGCCACTTGTTGCCACCGTCACGGCAGCCCCTGTGCTTCCGACATCCGCAGTGTTGAACGGGACGGTCAATCCAAAAAACGGGAATACAGTTGTATCGTTCGAGTACGGACTTACCCCGGCTTATGGTTTGGTGGCTTTTATACCGGGAACTCTGACCGGCAACACAATTCAGAATTTCAACGCCACTATCTCAGGGCTTATGATAAATACAACTTATTACTACCGGGCTAAAGCAGTAAGCCCTGCAGGAACCGTTTATGGTTCTGATATGAGTTTCTTTACAAACTGTATCATACCGCCGGCTGCAGGAACAATCACAGGCCCTCCGGGAGTGTGCAAGAATGGTACGGGATATACCTATTCTCTTTCGGCTGTCCCTAATGGATTTTATTATAACTGGACTTTCCCTGCAGGGTTTACCATCACATCCTATCAGCATTCAAATGTTATCACAGTCGATGTTTCCAATACCGCGGTTTCAGGTGTTGTTTCAGTTCAGGCTGTAAGCGATTGCGGGGCCCCTGGTACACCCTCAACAAAGACGGTCACGGTAAACAATTTACCGGTTCCTCTTATTTCTTCAGGAGCTTCACTGGCATGTCAGAATTCCAATTATAATTATGCGACCCAGGCTGGTAAATCATCCTATGTATGGAGTGTTTCACCTAACGGGACCATCACCCCGACCTCAAATCCAGAGGTAGTGACGCTTTACTGGAACTCCCCGGGTTCTAAAACCGTGGGGGTCATCTATACCGATCCCGCAACTGGGTGTACTGCAGCATCTCCCGGGACAATGGCTGTAACAGTGCCTGACCCTCCGGTTCCTGCAATTTACGGCGTGAACAGTATGTGTGTCAATTCGGGATTTTATCAATATACAACAGAATCAGGCAAAACATCATATACCTGGACTGTTTCTTCGGGAGGTACAATCACTGCAGGACAAGGTACAGCAACCGCCCAGGTAGTCTGGAATATCCCTGGCGCACAATGGGTAGCGGTCAATTATAATAACGCCACCAATTGTTCAGCGTTAACCCCCACAGTGTATAATGTCAATGTCAATGCGATGCCGGGCGCTGCAGGATCCATCTCAGGTTCACCTTCAGTATGCTATGGCAGCAGCGGGATCACATATTCTGTGCCACCTGTCGCAAATGCAATTACATATATATGGGCGCTTCCAGCCGGAGCAACCATCACATCCGGTGCAGGAACCAATTCCATTCTTGTAAACTTTCCCCCAACAGCCCAGTCGGGAGATATTACAGTTTACGGTAACAGCCTGTGCGGTAATGGGATTACGTCACCTCCATTCAATGTGGCTATCACCCATGCACCTCTTGCAGCAGGACCGGTTTCAGGTATGGATTCTGTTTGTGCCGGGGAACAGGGTGTTTTTTATTCTGTTGACCCTGTGACCAATGCAATGGGTTATAACTGGAGTTTGCCAGCCGGTGCAACCATAGTTTCCGGATTCAATACTCCGGAGATTCTCGTCGATTTTGATCTGAATGCAGTATCCGGTGACATTTCGGTGTTTGGAACCAACCAGTGCTTTAACGGTGCCGAATCCCCTGCCTTCTCCCTTACAATAAAGGGACTGCCCCATACCCCGGTAATCTATGCCCATGGAGATACCCTGTTCAGCGAAGTACCAAATGGTAACCAGTGGTATTATGAAGGCAGCCCGGTGCTTCACGCTACCGGCCAAACCCTGGTCGCTTTTTACACCGGCTGGTATTGGGACAAGGTAATAATGAACGGCTGCGAATCCGATACTTCAAATAATATCCATATTGTTACCACCGGAATCAGCGATCCCGCTTCTTCCGGCTTCACAGTCTATCCTGTGCCAAGTAAAGGGGCATTTACACTTAAAGTCAACATTCCTAAATCCGATATGTTTGACATAAGTGTTACCAATGACCTGGGTGTAGTTGTATATTCTAGGACTGGCATAATGGTAATGGCGACGGCCGAATTCCTGATCGACCTTGGCCAGGTCGCTCCCGGGGTTTATACAATGGTTATCAGAAGTGCAAACCAAAAGGCCGTAAGAAAAATATTAATCAGCCAATAGGTTTTTAAGTAATACAAGTTTTTTAATATTCCCTCAAAATAGCAAACAATAAACATACCCGAACCATGAGAAAAATTTCATTATTTTTATTAGTGCTGCTGTTTGGCATTAATAATATTTTTGGGCAGGAAAAGTCTTCCGGACCAATCATCCAGTCGCCGATTTACTTCGATGTTTCGCCCCCATTAAGGGATATGGCGAAGAGTCTTCCAAAGAAAGCTGAAACTTCATGGAAAGACGGTGTTGTCAGGAACAAAATCAACGTCAGGCCCCGGCAACAGGGTCAGGCTCCCGGCGGATTGACTGATCCGAACCTTCAATTAATGAATGGTATGATTTTAACCGATACAACCATTGCCAATTTTGAGGGAAACAATAACACCGAAGGTTATACACCTCCCGATACCCACGGGGATGTAGGGCCAAATCATTATGTACAGGTTGTAAATTGCCATTTTTCAATCTACAGCAAGACCGGCACAGTATTGCTGGGCCCTTTAGCCAACAGTTCAGTTTTCACAGGGATGCCTAACAATTCAAATGACGGGGATGCAGTCGCATTGTACGATGAACAGGCTGACCGTTGGCTGTTCACCCAGTTCTCCCTGCCAAATTATCCCAACGGGCCATTTTACCAGATGATAGCCATATCAACAAGCGGTGATCCGACAGGCAGCTGGTACCGTTACCAGTATTCCTTCACCAATATGCCCGATTATCCTAAATTCGGTGTTTGGCCCGATGCATATTATATGTCTATGCATATGTTTGCTTCGGGTACAGGCACTTATGCAGGTGTGGGCGCTGTGGCCTATAACCGCGCTCTCATGATTGCAGGGCTGCCGTCGGCAACAATGATCATGTTTACAAAACCCTCGTCGAACGAAGCCTGGGGTTGGCTCCCTTCCGATTGTGACGGGCCCTTCCCAACAGGCAACCCTCCCAATTATTTCCTGTATTCCATCAATGGCGGCACCCCTCATTTTGGAATTTATGAATTCCATGTTGACTGGGCCACACCTGCAAACGCAACTTTCGCCAATTTTCTGTCTCTTCCCATAAATACTTATACACAGAATATTACTGGTATCAAGCAACCAGGGACATCAGTTAAAGTGGATCCCCTCAATGACCGTATGATGTACCGGCTTCAGTACCGTTCATTTGCGGGATATTCAACCATGGTTGTCAACCAAACGGTTGATGTCACAACCAGTATTGCTGGGATCCGTTGGTATGAACTGAGAAAGACATCAGGCGCCTGGTCTTTATACCAGCAGGCTACCTATGCACCTTCCGATGGTAACAGCCGCTGGATGGGAAGCATTGCGATGGACTCCAGTGGAAATATGGCCTTGGGGTATTCTGTCTCCGGTACAGCCACATATCCCTCAATAAGATATACCGGTCGAATGAAGAATGACCCCCTGAACCAGATGACCATTGCCGAGAGAGGGATTATGGTGGGAGGAGGATCATCAACCGACGCAACCAACCATCGTTGGGGTGATTACAGCGCTTTGAGTTGTGATCCTGTTGAAAGAGGCACATATTGGTATACCCAGGAATATTTTGCGACGACTTCCAGTGCCGGCTGGAGAACAAGGATTGCCTCGTTTAAATGGAAAAACCCGCCTGCCGTAAGCACAACAATGGCAACAGGAATTACCTGTAGCGGGGCTACCCTCAACGGGAGCGTTACCCCTAACGGGGCGGCGACGACCTATCATTTCGACTGGGGGACATCGGCCGCTTATGGTTTCACTACCACCCCGGCATCGGCAGGTTCAGGTTATGCAGTCAACAACGTCTCTGCACCCCTCACCGGTCTTACCGGCGGAACAACCTATCATTACCGCCTTGTTGCCACCAGCCCTGATGGAACAACGAATGGCAGCGATATGACATTTATTCCATGCGCAGCCGCAGTTGTTACCACTGCAGCAACCGCAATCACTATGGTCTCAGCTACTTCAGGAGGGAATGTGACCACCGACGGAGGGTCAGCTGTGACAGCGAGAGGGGTTTGCTGGAGCACGGCTATCAACCCCACAATTTCCGATAATCACACTACCAATGGCGCTAGTACGGGAACTTATATAAGCTTAATAACCGGCCTTAACGCCAATACACTCTACCATGTCAGGGCTTATGCAACAAATTCAAACGGTACATTTTATGGAAGCGATCTGCCTTTTAACACCCTGTGTGCTGTTTCTTCCCTGCCATTCAGTGAAGCATTTACCTCCACAAGCATACCCGGTTGCTGGAGCCAGGTTGACCACCAGGGCAACGCCCAGGTATGGCAGTTTGGTGTTATTACAAACCAAACCCCAAACCCGCTTCTTAACGGAAATTATGCATTTCTTAACAGCGGCGGCTATGGAGCCGGAACCTCGCAGAATGCTGATCTTGTGAGCCCGCTTATAGACTGTTCCGCATTTACCAATGTCACCCTGCAGTTTAACCATTATTTTAAAGCTTATACCGGTACTTCAGGAACACTTTCCTACACCAATGATGGAGGCCTTACCTGGAATATCATTCAAACATTCACAGCAACATCTGCCACCAATCCGGCCGCTTTCAGCCAGGTAATAGCAGGGGCTGCAGGAAAACCACAGGTCATGTTACGCTGGAATTATACCGGAACTAACGGATACTCCTGGGCAATTGATGATGTATCAATTATCGGAACATCTACCAATACCCTTGCAGTCAGTCCGGCTAACCAGAACGTTACAGCACCGGCAGGTACAACTCCCTTTAGCGTAACATCCAATACATCATGGACTGCATCAAGCAATCAAACCTGGTGTACTGTTACACCCTCGGGGACAGGAAACGGAACTATTACTGCATCGTATTCGATTAATACACTGGTCACCCCAAGGGTTGCTACTGTCACAGTGACAGCATCAGGGGCCCCAACCAATACGGTAACCGTTACACAGGCAGGCGCAACTCCCACACTAATTGTAACCCCCGCCAACCAGAATGTACCTTTTACTCCTTCCGGCACATCGGTGTTTACGGTAACTTCCAATACGGTTTGGACGGTCGTCTCCGACCAGTCCTGGTGCAATGTAACCCCTTCCGGTTCAGGAAACGGTACCATTACTGCATCCTATGCCGAAAATTATAATTCCACGCCCAGGGTAGCAAACATTACCGTGACCGTGGCATCCTTAGCCCCCATGGTAGTGACGGTGACACAGGCTGCTGCCCCCTCATTGGCTGTTTTTCCCCCTCAGCAGGCCGTTTCTTATTCACCTCCGGGCACCACTGCATTTGCGGTTACTTCCAATACCAACTGGACCGTCAGCCACAGTGCAAGCTGGTGTAATGTGGCCCCGGTATCCTCAACCGGCAATGGCACTATCACAGCTGCTTATACCGAGAACCCCAATATCGTCTCACGTATTGACACAATCACTGTAACAGCCGCCGGCCTTCCGCCAATTAAAGTGAAAGTAATCCAGGATGCCGGGCTCCCGACACTTGTAATCCAGCCATTAAACCAGACAGTGCCGGCATCGCCGCCCTCATACACTAATTTCACCGTGACCTCAAATACCAGCTGGACCCTAGTTTCTGATCAAACATGGTGTACTGTAAACCCATCCGGTTCAGGAAACGGCACTATCATTGCGAATTATACCCAAAATACCGCAACCACCGACCGCATTGCAAATATCACTGCGGCTGCTCCGAACCTTGCGCCTGTTATTGTAACATTGACACAGGCCGGGACTGTCCCAACCTTGCTGGTAACTCCTCCAAACCGCAATGTTGCCTATCTTTCAGGCAATACAACATTTACAGTTGCTTCAAATTCCCCATGGAGCGCAGCCAGTGATTCATCCTGGCTTACCGTTACTCCGTCGGGTGTAGGCAATGGTACGATTACAGCGAACTTCATACAAAATCCCTATCATGCATACCGGGTGGCGAATGTAAGGGTAACCGTGGCAGGGATCCAGGCACAGCTTGTTACTGTAACCCAGGCCCCTTCAACCGTTGGAATTCATGATGCCTCTTCAGGTACAATTCAATTGATTCCCAATCCGTCCAAAGGCGCTTTCAGGATTGAAACCGGCGAATTGAAGTATAAATCCCTGGAGGTAATAATCATGGATCTGAGCGGAAGAAAGATCACCTCAAGAATATGCCATGAGAAACCCGACCTGCAGTTTGATCTCTCAAATGTTCCGAAAGGATCATACCTGGTCAAAATTAAAATGGATGATATCGAAGTGACTCAAAAACTGATCATGAGCCATTAAGCGCCAGGTCGTTTTTGCAGGAAACCCCCTGCATTTGACAGCTGCCGGAATCCCTTGTGTTTTACAATTTTTCAAAAACATCCGGGTATTCCGGCAGTTGTCATGTAACCCTTTATGGTTCAACTTTCCCGGCCCGGAAAAGATTCAACGGGGGATTTATCCCTGTTTTATTTACTATTGAGGAAAAATGCAGTCAGTGTTATTTCACTATAATTTTCCTGTTGATAGTTATCTTGGAATTTTTAAACACCAGAAGGTAAGCTCCTTTTTCTTTTTCAGAAAGATCAAGAATCATTTCAGCGGATTCAGTTTTCAGTTTCATTATCATTTGTCCGTTGGCATTGATGATCCCGACGGTTGCGCCCAGAATATCGAGGTTGCCAAAGTTAATCCTGGTCATGCCGGATGTGGGATTGGGGGAGACCATTAAACCCTTGTTATCAGATACACTGATGCCTACCGGACCGGATTGCTGAATTACCTTTACAACCACGGGAGCAATACCTGGGGCAGTGACAGTGATGTTGGAAGTTCGGCTTTGCTGAACTGTATTCTCCTGGTATGTTGCAATCAACTGGCCGTTTCCTGCTCCTGAAGGTGTGGGAATGCACCATGATGCATCAGAAGTAGCAGTCCAGCCAACGTTCGATGTAACTTGGAAAACGGTGGAACCAGCAGGGTATGTTACGTCCTGCTCGGGAGGTGAGACTGAAAGAACAGGCGAAGTGCCGTCCTGGGTTACCGTAACAGTTACAGGGCTTAATCCGGCCACTGTTACGGAGATTGTAGCTACGCGGAGAATGAGATCGGGGTTCTGCAGATAGTTTGCAGTAATCGTGCCATTTCCATTCCCTGAGCCGGTAACGGCACACCATGTTTGATTGCTTGATGCAGTCCATGCCGAATTTGAAGTCACAGTAAACCCGGTTGCACCGGCGGCCGAAGTCACATTCTGATTTGGCGGTGTTACAGAAAGGGTCGGGGCCGTGCTGCTTTGGGTAACTGTAACTACAACAGGAGTAATCCCCGGGACAGTTACGGTAATATGAGCAATTCGCTGTGAGGATGTATTATTGTCGGTATAATTGGCCGTAATCGTTCCGTTCCCGTTTCCGGAAGGAGTAATAGTACACCATGTCTGATCCGAGGCGGCGGTCCATGAAGCGGTAGTTGTGACTGTGAATGCAGTACTCCCGGCCGTAGAGTTAACATTCTGATTTGACGGTGTTACTGAAAGTGTAATAGCGCCGCCGTCGAGGTAAATGGAAATGTCATCCAGATAAACGTTGGCGGCGCTGCTGCCGTTATCAGTGCGGTGCCGGAACCTGAAATAGCAGTTGTTCCCGGCAAATGTATTCAGGCTGTGAATACGCTGCAGGTAGGATCCGTTCGATGCTGGCGGTGAGAGGGTGTCGACCTTTGTCCATGTTTGGCCACCGTTGGCAGTTACTTCGAAGTATGTTGTATCATGATTAGCCAATTTGTTTGCAGTAGTATTTTTCCAGTAAAATGAGATGGAATGATTTGGAGGCAGGAGCACTTTTGGGGAGCGAAGGGTAGCTTCGTTGCCACTGGTATACCAGGATGTTTTTGCGCAAAGCTGGCCTGAATGCTGTTGTATATTATACTGGTACCATGAAACATCAGGAGTTATGACCCATGCGCTTTGAACCGGATAGGTATTGAACACAGTCGAATCTTCGAAACCCTGATAATAAGGAAACTGGTCGATGACCACCTCGGTTTTAAATTTCCACAGTGGAGAGGATTCCTGCTGAGTGCCGTTTTTTGCGATGACCTTCCAATAATACCATGCTGAATCGGTAAGAAGGGCAGGAGGAGTATAAGTATAGGTTCCTGCCCCGGAGACCGGGGCGTTGTTTGCGACCAGGGAAAGGGTTTGCGTACTGGTTCCAAACCAGAGATCGTAGCTAGTTGTATTTGAACCAAGCTGCCACGAGAGTGAGGTGCTGACGGAAACCACTGTGGCATTATCTGCAGGAACCGGGTTTGTTGGTGTTACCGGGCCGCTTCCGTTATAGTAGAAACGCATATTAGTAAGTGAGCTGGGATATGGGTTAAGATAACCCGTCTGGCCTGGGGGCGGAAAATTCTGATCATTCCCGCAATTCTTATTATTGTTAATGGATGAACTTGTCGAATTGAAAGTGGGTCCGTATGAGCTTCCCCAGCGGTTTTCCCAGTGAATGGCTAAATTCTGAACTCCATCATAAGGAATGGGAGTAAGCAGGGTGATCTCATTCCATCCTGTCACAAACGTAAGATCGCCCTGAAAGCAAAGAGTATATCCATTATTGAGAGGATCCTCATAGTTCGCATTGGCAAAAACAGAATTGGAGGTAAGCTTGAAATAAACCTTCTGGCTGGTAGTGGTCTTCGGGCCATTAGTGCAGTTCAGAGCTATTTTGATGATGGATTTGGCGGATCCCAGTTCGGCATGATTATAAATCAGCGAGCTCCAGGAATAATTCCAGCTGGAGTATACCGGCATGCTGTTCGAAACAGTGCCGCTGCCGATTTCAACATAATTCTGAGATTTTGCATTGAGGGCGAGAGTCATCAGCAATATCACGAGACTCAACATTGAGAAGTTTGTTTTAGTCATGGTATTTGTTTTATGAGTTTAATTAAACGCGAAATTCCGCTTTTAACCTTAAGGGCATCATCCTTACAGGTTCAGATTCCTGAATTCGAACAAATACGGTTTCTTCAGGGAAGGTAGTCAGTGTATGTCAGAAACAATATTCCAGCCTTATCTGCCCTGAGGCCCAGTTCAATTCCTTAACTTTGAAGCAAAGCAAACCGATTTGGCGTCCTTGCTGACAATAATATAACCCTGCCTGTTCATCTATGTGGACAGGCCAGACTCTGTATCCACCTTCTTCCGGTTATTATTGACACCTTTATCATATTAATAATCAATAAAATGAGAGGATTAGGATGATCCGACGAAGGCCTGTCAAAGTCAGCGTTTCCTACAGTTCCATCCAGGATCTGATTTTTAAATATTTGGAAAACGTCCTTAGCTTATCTAAATTTACCAAACTTTAAAGTTTGGTAAGTCAACTGATAATGGACAAGCTAATTTCCAATCTGTACCTTCTTCCCGTATATCAGTCAGGGGTTCTTTCATTGTTGCTTTATATCTACAGCCTTAACAGGCCATGGAGAGCCAGGCGGATTATGGGGAGCTTCCTCGCTCTTACTTCCATCTATTTTTCTTTTAACCTTCTTTACAGCCTGAAGCTTTTCAATCTTCTCGTCATTGTTTACTACCTTATCCTGCCCATTATTCTGGTTTTTATCCCCCTGTTTTATCTCTATATCGAGTCGGTAACAACACCTGGTTTCAGGTTCCGAAAGGAACATTTTTTACACTTTATTCCGGCTGTCTTCATATTGTTGCTGAATCTTCCATACCTGGCGACATCAGATTATGAAAGGATTAATTATATCTCCCATGGCTTTAGTAATGTGGCACCTTCGCCGGTAATCAGGTACCTGGAGTTAATCTATATCATTGCAGTTTATGGCGTTTGCAACCTCCAGTTATTCTATTACACCTGGCGATCACTAAAGCGCTTCGAGGAACATAAAACCTATATTGCAAACCGTTTTTCCTATACCGAATCTATAAGTCTCAATTGGATACGTGCACTGGTCATTTCATTTATAGCCTTTGTCCTCATAAATGATTTCTTTTTTTTCACGGGGATGAAAAGCCTGGCGGTTACCCGGATTTTCTATAACTTTTGCATGCTGGCTATTACGCTCTTTGTTGGTTACCATGGAATGATTCAGACAGATTTGCCCCTGGATGACGACCTGTCCGATGATATACCGATTAAAGAAAAGGCCGAACCTCAACCTTCTGATAATAATGATATTATCACCCAGGCAGTCAGTCTTGCACTCCCACAACCGATTCTTGCGAAATATTCTTCATCCCCGCTCACCGAAATACAAAAGCAGTTGCTAATCAGTCACCTGGAAAGATTGATCCTGGAGGAAAAGATTTACACCAACCTTAAACTGAGCATTGATGATGTTGCAAGGCGACTTGATACTAATTCGAAATATATTTCTCAGATCCTGAATGAAAATTACAAGCAAAATTTCTTTGCATTTATAAATTTTCATCGTATTGAGGAAGCTAAAAATCTGATAAACAACGATTTGAATCAAAAATATTCTATTATGGGTATTGCAGAAATGGCCGGATTTTCCTCAAAATCCACCTTTTATGAAGCTTTTAAACAAATTGCAGGATGCACCCCCAGCGAATTCAGAAAGAAAATCATTTCTGAAAGCTCATAATTATTCGTTTACGAGTCCGGATTCGTGAAGTCGAACTCCATATTCGGCTTTTTCTTCGTTTTCTTTTTTTTATTTGTTTCTAATTTACCTTCGGATGGAAAAATCTTATCCATTCCTTTATTTTAAGACATTAAAAAAAATTGAAATAAAATCCTCCGGCTTAAAGGAGAGCAGAATTATTCCAGTTCAACAAAGTAATAGAAACCATAAATAATTTATATGAAACAGTTTTTACTTCTTTTCGCCAGTCTGATCTTGAGTCACTTAGGGATGAGTCAAACTACCTATTATTCAAAGGCTGCCGCCACTGACTTTAATTCAACTTCAAGTTGGGGAACCGGAACCGATGGTTCAGGCACCGCACCTGGCAGCATCAGTAATGCCGATATTTTTGTTGTAGGGAATGGGTCTGTTATGACCCTGAGTGCACCGGCTGCCGTCAGGGCCTTGTATATTGGTAACTATTCCGGATTTACCCCTGCCAGCCCCGCAGGGACATTAACAGTATCAGCAGGCAACTCACTTACAGTTGCCAAAGCGACTGGATACAATACTACCCTTGGTGTCGGCACAAGCGGAACATTAACCATTACAGGTGGTACGATTACACTCAATGGCAACTTTGCCATGACTGCCGGAAACTTCAATCAAAGTGGCGGGGATATTAATCTGGATGGCAATGATGGGAATACAGCAGCCTCAAGTGTCGGTTCAGGAGTACACCTTTTTTACATATCCGGTGGTACACCAAATTGCACCGCGGGAAACATAACAATTGTTGACCCTCCATGTAATACCATCTCGGTTCAGACCACCCGATCTATTAATATAGCACTTGCGCAAGGATATACCTATTTTACAGGAACACACACATTTATCCTGGGAGATGGTGTCAGTACTACTCCGGGGAATTCAGATGGCTTTACTGTTGAAACTTATTCAAATTCATATAATACAATAAACAACTTAACGGTAAATGCCGGAAATGGTGTTGGCAGATACGGCAGTTCGTCCTTTAATAGTTCAACTTTCTACGGAACATTTATTGCAGGAACCCTAACCATCAATTCAGGATCCGAATTCAGGATCAACCCAAACTCAACTTCTATAAATCTATTGATGATCGGTTCCATTGTAAATAATGGAACTTTTACTACAAGTCGCAGTTCCTCACCACCTGTGCTAAATATTGGAGGCCATGCAAGTTTAGCGGGATATGTCCCCTCATCTGCATCTACAATTTCCGGGTCGGGGGTATTCAGGAACTTATCAGCTTCCCCTACCGCTTTTTTTGGAAGCATTACCATAAACAACGCACTGGGGGTGACGTTTGGCAGTGGAGTATTAACACTAGGGAGTTATGCCGGTCATATTTCAGGGACCTTGACAATGACAACGGGAACAGTAAATACCAACGGACAAAGCCTGATACTTGGCATTAGCACCGCTACCACCGGTACATTATCCTATACAGCAGGTGGATTTACAACCGGCAGTATTTTTGGCAGGTGGTTTTCAGCTGCAGGTGCAGGCACAACGATAACAGCAAGTACAATACCTACCATGGGAACAGGCTCCTATCCTTTTCTTGTCGGGTCAAATTCACGTAATTTTCATCTGAACAGACCTACGACAACAGGTGCCACCGGTGGCGTTATTTCTGTTCAACACACAGATGGTTCGGGTTTAAATACTGTAGGAGCAGTTAATGATGGAGGCTACAGTATTGACAGGCAATCGGCTGCCACATGGACAGTTAGCACAAGTGGAGGTTTTGCAGCCGGAACCGGCACATTTTCCTATGCTGTTTCAGGTCAAGGTACTTATACTACCTTCAACACGAATAGCAGGCTGATGAAAGTTGCTACGGTGGTTGGGACAAACCAGGCCGGGACAACCCTGCCTCATGTTCAGCGCACAGCGATTGCTGCAACTGATTTTTCAGGTACTTTTTATCTTGGTATCAGCAGCAGTGATCTTCCGGTACAAACATACCAAAGCGGCAAATGGGAGGATGGGTCAACCTGGGTTGGCGGTTCTGCTCCGTCAAGCAGCAGCAATGTTTCCATTAACTCCGGACACACTATAACGGTGGATGGCACAACAGGAACTGTTGGTTCCGGATCCATGATAATTAATTCCGGGGGGGCACTGACTATCGCAGGCGGAACTTTAACTATTGGCGCTTCAAACTTTAACAACTACATTAACAACTCCGGTACCTTAACTACAAGTGGGGGCGCCTTGACAGTAAACGGAAATATTTTTAATGCTACAGGGTCGACCTTCAGCCAGAGCAGCGGAACGATCACGATTGACGGGAACAATGCAGGATCCGCTGCCGGAAGCGTTGCTTCCGGCACACCCCTTCTGGGATTCGGAACAAGTTCGGCATCATTTGCAACCGGAACAGTGTCGCTTACCGGTGGGACCCTCATCATCAGGGATCCTCACACTGCTACCCCCAACACAAGTGCCTATGCTGTATATGCTTATTTATCCAGTGGTGTGAATTTCAACGCTTCTTCCGCTCATACCCTTCAATTTGGTGATGGTTCAAGCACCGACGCAGGTGGGAATACAAGTGGATTCTATTTTAACGCATATGCCGGTTCCGGAAGGCTTAATTTCGGAAAGGTAATAGTTAACAATCCTAGTGGCTCAAACCGCAATGTAACACAAAGCGGAACAAATGTATTTAACAGCGATATGACCATAACAGCCGGCACCTATGACCAGAATTCCGCAACAACGAACATCGGGGGAAACATCAGCGTGGCCACTGCCGGGATCCTTCAGGCAAGCGGAACCTTTGTATTCTGTTCAACCGCCGGGCTCACAGCCTCTGCACAGACCTCCGCCCAGAGCGTTTCGGTGGCAGGTTCCGGGCTTATCAAGAACCTGGCCTCCAGCTGGACAGCTCATTTTACCAGCGTGACCATCAACAACACCTCCGCAACCGGTGTGACATTCAACGCACTTAATAATATCACAGGCTGCCCGACCGGCATCTCCTCGGTATCAGGAACGCTTACCTTTACTGCCGGGTACCTTTCTACATCGGGTAGCGGGCTATTACTGGGAACGGTTGCGGGAGGCTTAGGCTCGCTTACCGTGACCTCAGGAGGGGTACTTCCCGGCAGCACATTCGGCCGTTACTGGCTGGCTGCCACTACAGGGAGCACAATCACAGCAGGGTCCGACCCGGCAACAACCACCAGCCGCTTCCCGTTTATCGATGCATCCGGCAATAACAGGTCGGTTTGGTTATACAGGGCCACCCCCACCGCCGCAGGTGTTACGGCAATCACCTATACCGACGGCAGCGGAACTACCGCGGTTTCCATCACTGATGTTGCATATACAGTTGATACCCGGTTCAACGGATACTGGACTGTTGGCACGATGTCGACAACACCTTCTGCCACCTCCTTTACCGCATCGATATCAGCTCCCACTGCATTTGGCTCTGCACCTAGCAACGGGAACACAAGGATCATCAACAGTGCGGCTGTCATACCTTCATCTACACACCAAAACGGCACTGTAACCCCCAACGGCCAGCGGACCGGGATTACCCTTGCCAATTTAACAGCAAATCCATTGTACATAGGCATCGCCGCCACAGATATACCTTTTACCTCTATCAAATCAGGAAACTGGGAGGATGGGACTACCTGGAACAAGGGCACCGCCCCTACATCTTCAGATAATGTTACTATTGCAAACGGACATACTGTTACAGTCACAGCATCTGCAGGGAGTGCAAATAACGTGACAGTCAACAGCGGTGGGGTACTTACCGTTGCAGGCAGTACATTGACAATAGCAGGGACCTTGTCCAACAACGGAACTTTCAACAGTACCGGAGGTACAGCGACAGTCACGGGGGCTTCAACAACCGGGATTACAAATGCTGTTACTACCGGCACAATAACAATAAACGGCGGAACATTAACCGTAGGCAGTTCCGGAAACTGTAATCGGCAAATCACCAATAGCGGCACACTTACAGTATCTTCCGGCAACATAAATCTCTTCGGGAACCTGAACATTGCATCGGGATCAACTTTTAATCAAAGTGGGGGTACCATCACTGTTGATGGAAACGGTGCAACAAGCAGTGTGGCTTCGGGAACGGTTCTGGTGCAAATTACCACAAACACAGGAACCGTTAACGGCGGCACAATGATCATAGTGGATCCACCGTCAACAGGAACCGCCAGGTCATTTGCTTATAATGTTTCTACCAACAACACTTCATGGATCGGCCATACATTGCAATTTGGAGATGGATCGAGTGCTGAGGCTTCTGCCAATACAAATGGCTTTGAATTTGACTGTTACGTTGGCACTGGAATGTTATTGCTTGGCAATGTAATCGTAAATGGCGGAAGTGGAACAAACCGTTGGGTTTCTTCTTCCTCTTCGAGTGCTAACGGGAGCTATGTTGGCGGTGCTTTTACTGTCAATTCAGGAAGCGAGTTTAGAAATATTTCGGCCGGAGCCCCACTTCGGGTTGGTGGAAATATTACGAATAACGGAACGATGACCTGCATTACCTCACTTGACCTGGGTAGTCTTTCAGGAAGTTCTTTGGTTGCCTCTACAAATGTACAGAGCATCTCAGGATCCGGCACATTCAGAAATTTAGTTTCCTCTCCCACAGCCAGCCTTACAGCATTGACGACTGATAATTCCAATGCATCCGGCGTAACACAAAATGTCGCTTTAACAACATCCGGCGCTTTCACAATTACATCAGGTAAATATACAATTGCCGCCGGAAAATCTCTTACCGCCGGAGGAACCACGACCCTCAGCGGCGGTGCCGGCTGCCTTATCATTAAAAACACTGGCTCCTTCATCGATAACGGAACCATTTCCGGGGTCGGTACAGCAGCCATTGAAATGGTGGCAACGAACAACCTCTGGCATTATGTTGCAATACCCATATCCAGCGCAACGGCAAATGCATTCCTGGGAGACTACCTTGCAACATTTAATACCGCTTCCAACACATGGAATACTAATATATTGGATCCAACTACACCCTTAACCGTAATGCAGGGATATGGCCTGAATGTGAAAGACCAGTCTACACTGATTACCTTGACCGGAACACCGAATACAGGTACAAAGTTAATCAGTTGCCAGGCAGATGCCACCAACGGTTACACCCTTACCGGGAATCCTTATCCAAGCGCCGTCGACCTGAATAATGTCGGGGTAACCTGGCCAAATACCGGTGAAAAAACCGCCTGGTTCTGGTCCCCAGCAGAAGGCAACTATAAACCTTATACCGCTGGAAGTGGTGGACTACATACTCAGTATGCTCCGGCCATGCAAGGGTTCTTTGTCAGAAATACGGCAGCTACGTCAAACTTCCAGCTTACAAATGCAACACGTGTCCATAATTCGGAGCCTTTCCTGAAAGGATCAGATGCTTTGGAAAACAACCTGTTGATTAAGGCTACAAGCAATATTAACACCTATGATGATGAAACTATCATTTGTTTTATGCCCGGCACCACCACCGGTTACGATCCAAGCTATGATGCGACGAAACTTGGCGGTTTGACTACAGCGCCTCAACTTTACACTGTGTTGCCGACAGAAGAAAAGGTAACAATTAACGCTCAGCCTTTCCTCACGAAAGTGACTCTTGTCCCCATGGGATTTACCTGCAGCCAGGGCGGAACTTTTACCTTCTCTGCTTCAAGGTTGGAAAGCTTTGATCAGCGGATCAGCATAATTCTCGAAGACCTCAAAGAGAATAAAACACAGAATCTGAGGGACAACCCGGTATACACGTTCACTCATGCATCGTCCAACGATCCAAACCGCTTCCTGCTTCATTTTACGAATCCCAACATTGGTATTGGCGGCCCGTCTGCCGAGAATACCATGCAGGTATACAGTTTTGAAAAGTCGGTTTACATCAAAAACAGCGACCAATCACTCCTGAAAGGCAATGTGTATATCTATAGCCTAATGGGACAGCAGGTATACAATTGCTCACTGAACAACGACATGACACAAAAGATAAACCTGGATTTAAATGCCGGGTACTACATTGTGAAAGTGATCACTGAACGCGACCAGGTAATACGCAAGATCTATATCAATTGAAGCGACAAATGAATTATTGAACTGTAGTCTTCAATGTATTACTGAGAGATCAAATTTTTATCAAACAACCGATAACCAAATTAAATGAAATCAAATATTGTAACTCATATGAAAAAGCACATGCGTATTGCATTGGTCGTTTTCTTCTTCCTTGTCACCACACTGGCATCCCTGGCCGATCCTCCCGGACCACCTACACCCGACCCGGTAAATCCTGGTGGAAACGGCGGCCCGGTAGGAGCACCTATAGATGGGGGCTTAGGAATCCTGCTGGTCATGGGAGGGGCTTATGGTGCCAGGAAACTGTATAAGGCTAGAAAGAAGAAAAAGGAAGAAGCAGAAGAAGTTGAAGAAACCTCTGTTTAAGCTGATCCTGAGTTATGAGGAGAGCGGGGAGCGTGATGCCCTTGTAATGCTCCATAGGGACGTTTCATACAATTTCCCGATTTTGATTGCCGATAGACCGGGATTATCCGCTTCGCTCATGATCCGCTGAGGGAGGGCTTCAATACCACAAAACGCCGCGCACTTCGTGCTCATCTTTTTTCTTTCTCCGAAAAATACGAAAGCAAGCTTTCGATTTTTCTTCGAAATAAAAAAGCCGCATTTCGCGGCTTTTTGTGTTATTTGCGGAGAGACTGGGATTCGAACCCAGGGTACACTTTTGGCGTACACACACTTTCCAGGCGTGCTCCTTCGACCACTCGGACACCTCTCCATTATAATTACGAGGGTGCAAAGGTACTAAAATATCCGATATGTCAAACTGTCATCTCGCCCCGGAGGCTGGTTTGAAGCAACTGCTTCACGGCCTGGGTGGAAAATTTGCAGCCCAGGAGGTACATGAGCTTGGTAACGGCCGATTCGGTGGTGATATCATAACCTCCGATAACTCCTATCCTGCTTAACTCGGCGCTGGTTTCATACTTGCCCATTTCCACGGTGCCTCCCTTACATTGGGTTACATTTACAATGATCACATCACGGTCGGCGGCTTCTTTCAAGGCATCGAGGAACCAGGGCAGGGTAGGGGCGTTGCCGGCCCCAAAGGTCTCAAGTATGACCGCTTTCAGTCCGCAGGTATGGAGGATCGCCTCTACGGCGCATTTCGAAATGCCCGGGAAAAGTTTCAGGATGGCTATGTTCTCATCCAGTTCCTTCAGTACTTTCAGCCGTTTGAAATTGGGCCTGAGGATGCAATCCCTGTTATATTTTATCTTGACGCCGACTTCGGCCAGCAGGGGATAATTTGCCGAAATAAAAGCCCCGAAATTCTCGGTGTTCAGCTTGGTCGTGCGGTTGCCGCGGAACAATTTGTTCTCAAAGCAGATGCCTACCTCAGGGACGATAGGTGTATCAACCTCCTTGGCAATGGCGATCTCGATCGCGTTGATAAAATTCTCTCGCCCGTCGGTACGCACCATCCCGATAGGTAACTGTGAACCGGTGAAAATGACTGGTTTGTTCAGGTTCTCGAGCATAAAACTCAGGGCCGATGCGGTGTATGCCATGGTATCTGAGCCGTGCATCACCACGAATCCGTCGTAATTTTCATAATTCTCCTCTATCTCGCTTGCCAGTTTCACATAAAATGAAGGGTTCATATTCGAAGAATCGAGCAGGGGCTGGAAAGTGTGGAAATCAATCTGGCAGTTGAAATTCTCCAGCACCGGCAGGTACTTGTAAAGATTTTCAAACGAGAGCGGCTTTAATGAGCCTGTCTTCGGATCCTGCACCATCCCGATGGTGCCGCCGGTATATATTACGAGTAAACTTGTTTGTCCGATCATTTGTCAAAATTTAAAAGCCATGAGTGATGAGCCATAAGCCATGAGTTAAAATTTCATCACTCATCGCTAATCACTTACGAACTAATCATGAATAAATTCATTGCATTCCTGGTCGTGGCTTCCGCCACTTCTTCCAAAGATACTCCTTTTATTTCTGCAATCTTTTGTGCTATTAACGGAATATACGATGATTCATTGCGCTGTCCGCGATGCGGCACCGGCGGCAGGAAAGGGGCATCGGTCTCGGTAAGCAGGGATGAGAGAGGCATAGCCGCAACCACATCCGCCAGCCCCGATTTCTTATAAGTTACAACTCCTCCTATCCCAAGGTAAAACCCCATCTTCAAGACCCTTTCAGCCTGGGCGATATCCCCGCTGTAACAATGGAATACCCCTCTTAATCCCTTGTCATTCCTGGCTTCCATGATCCCCAGCGTAACTTCCATGGAATTCCTGGTATGGATTGCAACAGGGAGCCCGTATTCAAGCGAGAGATCAAGCTGGATGCTAAATGCTTCAACTTGCTCTTTCTCGAAAGTCCTGTCCCAGTATAAGTCAATCCCTATTTCACCCACTCCGTAAAAGCGCAGGGAGGTGTCGGCCAGGTATTGCTTCACCAGTTTTAATTCGTCAAGGTAGTTTGGGCCGACCGAAGTGGGATGCAGGCCCATCATCGGGTAACATAAATGCGGCCAGGCAGAGCAAACGTTCAGCATTTGCTTCACCGACGTTGAATCGATGTTTGGAAGGAAAAGATGGTAAACCCCCGCTTGTTCCGCGCGTTGCATCGCAAGATCCCTGTTGGCATCGAACTCCTCAAGGTAGAGGTGTGCATGGGTGTCGGTAAAAACAGGCTTATTCAATGTGGGCGGCGATCTCGTCAACAGAAATATCCATCATGCAGCGGAAATGGTGTTTGGGGCATTCCCTGAACCCGATTTTGCTGCAGGGCCGGCATCCGAGTCCGGCAACTTCGGCAATAAACGAATCCCCGCCATTCGAAGGCATGTAAGGATACATCCCGAAAGCAGGAATTGTATTGCCCCAGACAGATACCATCCGCTTATGATATGCAGCGGAGATATGCATAAGCCCGGTATCATTGGTAAGGACTGCGGATGACTGCCTCACCAGTGATGCTGCCTGGTTCAGGCTGTACTTTCCGCAGGCGTTCAGCATGGGTTTGGATGTCAGCCCCATGACTTGTTCGCCCCGTTGACGGTCTTCCTTTCCTCCCAGGAGGATGACAGGTTTGTCAAGTTTTTCGACAACCTCTGCTACTTTTTCCGGGGGAAAGATCTTGGTATTATGCTTACCGCCAACGACTACCGCGTAGTACTCGGGAAAAGCGGGGGTTACCTCATCCGCAGGTGAAATAAAATAATCGAGGCCCTGCCTGTCATTCTTCACGCCCAGCTTGCTTACCGCCCTGAAATACCGGTCAACGATATGGATGCCGGGAAGGAAATTCCACTTGAAATTTACAAGCAGGAATTTCCGGATATTCAGTTTGGGAAAGCTTCCCGAAGGCTTGCCCAGCATGAGTTTTACGTAAGCCGACCTCAGGTTCCCATGCAGGTCGGCGATGTAATCATAACCCTCGGCCCTGAGCAGGGGAATGAGGCATTTAAAATTCCCTTCGTACAACCAGAGCCTGTCGATATAAGGATTCGCCTTCAGAATAGGCTCAAACTGCTTTTTAGTTAAATAATGGACCTCGGCGCCGGGAAGTTCCTGCTTAAGGCAACGTATAACCGGGGTGGTAAGCACGATGTCACCTATGGAGCTGAAGCGTATGATGAGGATTTTCTTTGCAGCCGGTGTCATGGTCTGTGAGTGCTTACCTGATTACTGGATCACTGGATAGCTGGATATACCGGATCGGCGCGAAGCGCCTTATCCGGCATCTATTTTATAAAGGGGTTATTCACCATCTCATACCCGATTGTCGTTTCCCCGCTATGACCCGGGTAAACCACGGTATCTTCAGGAAGCGTAAAGAGTTTGGTTTTTATGCTTTCCATCAGCAATTCAAAATCACCGGAAGGAAGGTCGGTGCGGCCTACCGTATCCCTGAACAGCACGTCGCCTGTGATCACAAAGCCATCGGCCTCACAGTAAAAACATACGCTGCCGTCGGCATGGCCCGGCGTATAAAGGACCCTGAGGGAGCTGTTCCCGAAGTTTATCAAATCCCCATCCTCGAGAAAACCGCCGGGTTCGGGGAGCCCGTCAAAACTGTACCCAAAAGTCTGGGCGATAGTCTTGGCTTCGGTGAGAAAAGGCAGTCCGGCCTTATGAAATTCGGGGCGCACCCCGTATTTCCCGGCGACAAAAAGGCTCCCCAGTATATGATCAATATGGCAATGGGTGTTGAGGTGACGGACTATCTTCAGGCCTGAATCAGCTATAAAATCAGCAAGGCCCTGTTTCTCGAAGGGTTCATAGCAGGCTGCGTCGACAATTACGGCCTCTTTGGTCTCATCATACAGAACATAGGTATTGACCATGAATGTATTGAAAGTAAAGCGTTCCAGTTGTATCATAACATGTATTAGGCACTGCAAAGATAGGAAATAGAAGCCACTGCCCCCTGCTTATAAAATAATCGTAACTTAGCGACCCGGTTACTTTTCTGATCAATTACTATGCCAGCTTGCTTTGCAACTCGTGAGGGATTTCTATGGCGCCTTCTGGTGATCTGTTGCTTTATTTTGTTATTCTCGGCAGGCAGCAAGTCCTTCGCACAGTTTTACAGCGGATCCCAGTTGAATTTCGGCAAATCAAGGGTACAATACAATGATTTCCTCTGGCTGTATTTTAAATTCGATAAATTCGACACCTATTATTACCTAAACGGGAAAGAACTTGCCCAGTATTGCGCCGAGTATACCGACAGGCATATGAAGGAAATTGAACTTGAATTCCAATCGGTGCTCGAACAAAAGATCCAGTTCATCATTTTCAACAACCTCAGCGACCTTAAGCAGAGCAATATAGGGATTTACGGGGATTGGGATTCATACAATACCGGCGGTGTCACGCGAATTATCGGGGGCAAGGTCCTTATCTATTTCGACGGGGATTACAGGCATTTTGACCAGCAGATCAGGGCCGGCATTGCCCAGGTTCTTCTCAACCAGATGATGTACGGTACGGGGATCGGCGCACAAATCAAGAACAACGCCCTGTTTACCATGCCCGACTGGTATATGAACGGGCTGATCTCTTTCGTTTCACGGCCCTGGGATTCGGAACTCGACAATGTGGTGATGGATGCCGTGCTTACGAAAAAACATTTTAAGATCAACAGCCTTACCGGCATTGACGCAGCCTATGCCGGGCATTCCATCTGGCAGTATATCGCAGCGAACTACGGTGACGCAGCGATCCCCAACGTCGTTTACATGACCAGGCTGACCCGGAGTATTGAAAAAGGTTTTCTTAACGTCCTAGGCTTGCCCTACAATACAGTCGTCGAGAACTGGACCGGCTATTACAGGGAATTGTATAAAAGGCAGTTTGCGCAGAGGGAGGCCCCCGCCGGGACGCCGCTGAATACGAAGAACAAACCCGACAGGGTCTTCCGCCAGCTGAAGATCAGCCCCGACGGCAATACCGCGGCATATTGTACCTGGAACCTCGGGATTTACAAGATCTTCCTTCTACACCTCGAAACCGGGAAAAAGAAAAGGATTTACCGGGGCGGTTACCGTCTTGCCGAGAAACCCGACCTTACTTACCCTCTTCTTGCATGGCACCCCAGCGGGAAGATCCTTGCTATCCTCACCGAAAGGAAAGGAGAGGATTACCTTTATTTTTATAACACGGAGGATAAGAGCCGTGAGCATGTCGTACTGTTCGAGTTTGACAAGGTGACCGACTTTTCGTATTCAGGCGATGGCAACCTCTTACTGATGTCGGCCGTTCAGAAAGGGCAAAGCGACCTATACGTTTACAATATAGCTGCCGGGTCGCATGAACAGCTCACAAAAGATATCTACAATGACCTGAACCCAAGGTTTATCAATGGCTCGACCCAGGTCATCTTTGCTTCAAACCGCCCCGGCGATACGATCAGGTTCGACCCAAAGGTTGATATAAGCCGTATCACCGGTAACAATGACATTTTTATCCTGGATTACAAAAGCCATTCGCCTCTCATGAGAAGGGTAACCAATACACCCGATGCCGATGAGATCCAGCCGAATGCCTACATGGGAAATTACTATACCTTCCTGAGCAACCAGAACGGTGTTTATAACAGGTTCCTGGCCCGCTGCGACTCGGCCGTTTCTTTTATCGACACGGCCACGCATTACCGTTATTATACAACCTCATATCCCATTACAAACTATACCGGTAACATACTTGAAACCGACATCTCGGGGACGGGTGGGAGGTACGGGGAAGTGGTGTTTCATAACCAGAATTACAGGATGTACCTGAGGGACCTCGTCAAGCCGAAGTTCCTTGAATCACAAACCCTGTCACCTGCATTTTTCAGGATGAAAGCAGTCGCCAGGCCGCCTGAACCCCAGGCCAAACCCAGCCTCGATGATACCATTAATAAGTTGCTTCAGCCAAGGGTGCCCTCCCCTCCTGCACATTCGAGGTTCTCCACGGTGAAAGTCAAGGCCTCCCCCCCCGCAAAAGCCACCGGGGCCGACTCGGTAAGCATGAAGGAACTCAGGCTGATAGCACTCGCCATGTCCGATACTTCCAAAAAAGGTATGCCCGGGAAGCAGGCAGGTATTAAAAAGGATACACTCAATAAATACAAATACGCAAAGCAGCTTAATTATAATGTGGAGTATTCCATCGACCAGATGGTAACCCAGATAGATTTTACATACCTGAACTGGGCATACCAGCCATTTTCAAATTCGAGTTCTCCTATCTATATTAACCCGGGATTCAATGCCCTGTTCATGGTGGGGGTGACCGATCTCATGGAAGACCATAGGATCACCGGAGGGGTGAGGCTGAATTTCAACCTCGTCAACAACGAATACATGCTCAGTTATTCCTTATTTAAAAAACGCCTCGACCACCAGATCATTTTCCACAGGCAATCGGTGGAAGAAGCTGCCGATTATTCAATAATCCGCCACCGTATCCACGAACTGTATTATGTGCTTACCTATCCGTTTAACCCGGTACTGAATATCAAAGGTACGGTCACGGCAAGGTATGATCGGGCCGTATACCTTTCTACCGATCCTATCAATCTTGCAATTCCTGATGTGAACCGCCTTTGGATAAGCCTGAAAGCTGAGCTTACCTATGATAACACAAGGAACCTCGGGCTTAACCTGTACCAGGGAACGAGGTATAAGGTTTTCGGAGAGGCATACCAGCTTGCCCTTGAAAAAAGCATACAGTGCTATGTGCTGGGATTCGACATCCGCAATTATCAGAAGATACACAGGACCCTGATATGGGCCAACCGTTTCGCTGCCAGCACCTCCTTCGGGAGCGGAAAACTTGTGTACTATCTGGGCGGGGTGGATAACTGGCTGTTCCCCCGTTTCAACGTCAATACACCGGTGGCCCAGGACCAGAATTACGTCTTCCAGACCCTTGGGACCAATATGAGGGGATTTGACCAGAACATTCGTAACGGCAACAGTTTCTTTGTTTTTAATTCGGAACTCAGGATGCCTGTGTTCAGGTATTTTTTTAACCGCCCTATACGTTCCGACTTCCTGAATAACTTCCAGGTAGTGGCTTTTGGTGATATAGGTTCAGCGTGGACGGGGACTTCACCCTGGTCGTCAGACAACCAGCTTTTTACCAGGTATATATACAGGAAACCATTGTTCGTTAAAGTTGAATCTATGAAGGATCCTATTGTTGAAGGATTCGGATTCGGTCTACGTTCGAGGCTCCTGGGTTATTTTTTAAGGGGTGACCTTGCCTGGGGTGTGGAAGACGGCAGGGTGCTTAAACCCGTATTTTATTTTTCACTTAGCCTCGACTTCTGATGAAACAAGCGATAGAAAACAGGGTACTGGACTTTATTGGCGAACACCACATCTTTACACTTGCAGTGAGCCGCGAAAACAAGCCCTGGTGCGCCACCTGCTATTATGTGTACCTTGAAGACCTTAACCTGTTCGTCTTTACATCTGATCATGATACGAAACACATAGCCGATGTGGTGAAATCAGGCAATTATTACGCCTCAGGCGCTATAGCTCTGGAAACAAGAATGACAGGGAAGATCAGGGGCTTGCAATTTGCCGGTTTTATGAGGGAGCTTGCCGGGAATGACTTGAAAACAGGGAAGAAGGCATACCTGAGGGCTTTCCCGGTCGCGCGGCTCGCCAAACTCCATTTGTGGGGACTTGAACCCGAAATCATGAAAATGACAGATAATCGCCTGGGTTTTGGGAAAAAATTGATATGGCGTCGCAATAATCAGTAAATCAAGTTATTACGAATTATTAAATGCTAATTGGGTTGCTTTCAATCATTTAACATCATTAGCTCTTTTTCTGTTAATAACTATATTGGCTCACCCTCGTACTTCGTTGTATATTGCCTCTTCGAAAAAACGCCCACGTTAAGAGGTTATCTTCCAGAGGCACAATTTATTATCAAAAATAGTATAAACATTTAAACCTGTTTGAGCATGGAAATCACCCCCATCATCAAATCAGAGCAGGATCAGAAATCTTCGCACTATACCGAGGTATTGGCAAAACGCATTCGACCTAAAGTTTCAGCTGATGATTTGGAGATGAAAAATAAAACAGAGGAAAAGAAAAAGGAGGAGTCGGAGGTGAAAAAGTCAGACCATCCTAGAAAATATTCTCATAGCGAGGCCATAGAAAAATCAACTGTGTATTTTCACGGGGACAGCCTTGCAGCGAATGTCTGGGTCAACAAATATGCGTTAAAAAATTCCGACAGTCAGCTTTTGGAGCTTACCCCGGATGACATGCACTGGCGTATTGCACGTGAGATTGCAAGGATAGAAAAAAAATATCCCAATCCCGTGGGTGAGGAAGAGATTTTCGATCTCATCAGGGATTTCAGGTATATCATACCCCAGGGGAGCCCAATGGCAGGGATCGGGAATAATTTCCAGATCGGGTCCCTTTCAAATTGTTTCGTGATAGGGAATGAAGGAGACAGCGACAGCTACGGCGGTATCATGAAAGTAGATGAGGAGCAGGTTCAGCTGATGAAGCGCAGGGGAGGCGTGGGGCATGACCTGTCACACATCCGCCCAAAGAATTCAATAGTGAAAAACTCCGCCCTTACTTCAACCGGTATTGTGCCTTTCATGGAGCGTTATTCCAATTCCACCCGGGAAGTAGCCCAGGAAGGAAGGAGGGGCGCCCTGATGCTCAGTATTTCCATCAAGCATCCCGATGCCGAGCATTTTATTGATGCCAAGCTGGAAGCCGGGAAAGTCACAGGAGCAAATATTTCGGTAAAGATCACCGACGATTTCATGAAAGCCGTGATCGAAGACGGTGAGTTCATCCAGCAGTTCCCCGTAGAATCGAAGAACCCCAGGGTTGTGCGCAAGATCCGTGCTACCGACCTGTGGAGCAAGATCGTGCATAATGCATGGAAATCGGCAGAGCCGGGGATATTATTCTGGGATACCATTATCCGTGAATCCATTCCCGACTGTTATGCCGACCTTGGCTTTAAGACCGTAAGCACCAACCCCTGTGGTGAGATCCCGCTTTGTACTTACGACAGCTGCCGTTTGCTTGCCATCAATTTGTATAATTATGTTGACAAGCCCTTCACCACTGATGCCAGCTTTAATTCTGAACTTTTCATCAACCATGTTCACAAGGCTCAGAGGATGATGGACGACATTATCGACCTGGAACTTGAAAAGGTTGACCGCATTCTCGATAAAATTGACGCCGACCCCGAAGCTGAGGATATCAAGGCAAGGGAACGTACCATGTGGCTTAATATCAAGAAGAAAGCAATACAGGGACGCAGGACCGGTTTCGGCATCACGGCCGAAGGCGATATGCTGGCTGCACTCGGAACCCGTTACGGCTCCGACGAAGCCACCGATTTCTCGGTAGAGGTGCACCAGTTGCTTGCGATTGAAACCTACCGCTCATCGGTTACCCTGGCCAGGGAACGCGGGCCTTTCCCTATTTACGATACCGATCGTGAACGAAACAACCCGTTCATCCTAAGGCTTAAAGAATCGGCTCCCGATGTTTACGAGGATATGACTGAATACGGCCGCCGCAATGTAGCCATGCTTACCATCGCACCCACCGGTTCGGTGAGTATACTTACCCAGACCACTTCGGGCCTGGAACCGGTGTTTGCCGTTTCTTACAAACGCCGCCGCAAGGTCAACCCGAACGACAAAAACGTGAAGATCACGTTTAAGGATGAGGTAGGGGATACCTGGGAAGAATACAATGTATTCCATCATAAATTCGTTACCTGGCTGGAGATCAACGGTTACAATGTTGACGAAGTTTCACGCATGGAGGAGAAGGACCTGAAGGAAATGATCAGGAAATCGCCTTTTTTCCGCGCCACCGCCAATGATGTGGACTGGGTTGCCAAGGTCAAGATGCAGGGTTCGGTACAGAAATGGGTCGATCATTCCATCAGCGTAACCGTGAATGTCCCTACCGATACCAAGGAGGAAATGATCGGGAGCATATACGAGACCGCATGGAAAGCCGGATGCAAGGGCATGACCGTGTACCGTGACGGATCCCGTTCGGGAGTCCTGGTAAACAATGAAACCAAGGAAAAGAAAGAAGAAATAACCGATTTCCAGGAAACCAAAGCGCCTCACCGGCCCGAACGCCTGGAAGCCGATATCGTACGTTTTCAGAATGAATATGAAAAGTGGATTGCCGTGGTGGGATTGTATAACGGCCGTCCATACGAGGTGTTTACCGGCCATGCCGAGGACTTCTGGATCCCCCAGTGGGTGCAGAAAGGATGGATCGTCAAGACCCGTCCCGACGGGATGACCTCAAGGTACGATTTCCAGTTCGAAGACAGGCAGGGCTACAAGATCACCATTGAAGCTCTTTCCCGTTCATTCAACAAGGAGTACTGGAATTACGCCAAACTGATATCCGGCATCCTGCGCCACGGTATGCCGCTTCCTTTTGTGGTCAATATCATCTCCAAACTTCATTTCGAAGTGGATTCCATAAATACCTGGAAGAACGGTGTGGAAAGGGCCCTTAAGAAATTCATCCCCGACGGCACCCATGCCGTTGCCGGTGCCTGTCCGAAGTGCAGCGACACCGACGGACTTGTATACCAGGAAGGTTGCCTTGTATGCAAGAGCTGCGGGTATTCTAAGTGCGGATAATCACGGGAGTGAACAGTGTCTGGTTAACAGTGACCAGTCACTATTCACTATTCACCATTCACCAGTCACTTCTCAAAAGTGCATCTTGTGATAATCGTAGGTGGTATTATCCCTGAGTTCCTTTATTTTTAAAGCGATAACAAGGATGGCTTCCATGTGGTTTTGCCGGAACCAATGTATTGCCGAAGGTTTGGCATGACAGGCTTCGGCAAACACTATGAGGAAATCATGTTTGTTCTTATGCAGCCATGCATAGGCTTTGTCATCCTCATCAATGGCCTGGTCGAGGGCCGCAAGGTGGGGGAACCCGTTTTTCAGGAGCCAGTCGGTGGCTTCTTCGCTCCCCCTTACAGCGCTTGAAAACGCGGCAAGTTCGGGGTAGCCGTTCTTCAGCAGCCATTCAAGGATCTCTTTATTCCCCTTGAGGGTTTCACCGAAAGCAAGCCATATTTTTGGGGGATAATAAAGCATATACAGTGAAATTTGGTTAAACTCACATCTTCACACCGCCGCTGGGGTTTGCTTCGCTACACCCAAGGCGGCTTGTGTGAAATGCTCGCTTAACTTTGATTTTAATCATATACTTTCACTTCCAAACCTTCTTTTTTCACCAGAACAGCGATCTTCTCCAGTTCTTCCCTCCCGATCTTCTCCAGGTCATGTGCGGGGGTTGCCCTTGCAATGGAATATATCATGACTGCTTTCGGGCGGATGGCCTTAAGGTGTTTTATCCATTCCCCCACTTCTCCGGCGGTAGTATTGTCAACCATCATGCCATTATAAACCCCTTTCAGGAACATGCTCTGGATAACCAGGTTCCCATTGAATTTTGCGAGGTCGCTGATCATCCGGGCAAAATCAAAAGATTCAACGGGATTGTTCAGTATCCTGAAAGTTGTTTCGGTTCCGGCGTCGAGCTTAAGGATATTATTATCAAGTTTCATCAGGGCTTCAAATACGGCAGGGTCATGGATACGGCTTGCATTGCTCAGGACGCATACTTTTGAATCAGGGGAATACCGGTTCCTCAGCCTCGTTGTATCGTCGACTATCCCGCTGAATTCAGGATGCAGCGTAGGTTCCCCGTTGCCTGCATAGGTAATTGCATCGGGCAGGTGATTTTCCTTTGCGAGCTGTTTAAGTTTTTCCTCCAGGAAGGAGGCTACGATGGCGCGTGAGGGCAGTTCCATACCTTCCCGGGCCGGGGCAGGGGTCCATCCGCACTCACAATAAATGCAATTGAACGAACAGAATTTACGGTGCAGGGGAAGCAGGTTGATCCCAAGCGAAAGACCCAGGCGGCGGCTGCGTACAGGGCCGAAAATAACATCATGGAACAGGAAAGACATAGCAAGTGGTTCAGTGCTGCAAAATTCCGCAATTTCCCCGGACTTACCTACTTCAAGTGGAAAATGATTATTTTTATTGCCTGAACTAAAGTGAATTTGGCAACCCTGTCTGATATAAAACGACCCATCAGGGAGCATATTGAAAGCTTCGAGAAAAGCTTTATGGCTTCCATGAAAAGCCCGGTCCCCCTGCTCGATACCGTAACCCGGTATATTCTCAAACGCAAAGGCAAACAGATGAGGCCTATGTTTGTCTTCCTCTCGGCCGGGCTGCACGGGCCCATCAATGAAAGCACCTATACCGCCGCTTCCATGATAGAACTGCTCCATACCGCCACCCTGGTGCACGACGATGTGGTGGATGACTCCAACCTGAGGCGGGGCTTCTTTTCAATCAATGCCTTATGGAAAAATAAGATCGCCGTGCTTGTCGGGGATTACCTTTTATCGAAGGGGCTGCTTGTTTCTTTGGAGAAAGATGAATTCCGCCTGCTTAAAATCGTTTCTGATGCCGTCAGGGAAATGAGCGAAGGCGAGCTTTTACAGATCGAAAAGGCACGCAGGCTGGATATAGAGGAAGAAGTTTATTTTGAAATCATCCGTAAGAAGACGGCTTCGCTTATTGCCTCCTGTTGCGCTACCGGGGCTGCGACTACCACCAATGACCGCGATACCCAGCAGAAGATGTGGCAGTTTGGCGAACTGGCCGGCACTGCTTTCCAGATCAGGGATGATCTTTTTGATTACGAAAAACATAATGCCACAGGCAAGCCGGGCGCTGCCGATATCAGGGAGCAGAAGATGACTTTGCCCCTGATCTACCTTCTGAAACAATCGGGGAGGGGCGAAAAACGCCATATCATCAGCACCGTAAAAAATCATCATAATGATCCCAAACGTGTTGCTGATCTGATTGCGAAAGTGGAATCGGCCGGCGGACTGAATTATGCCCATGAAAAGATGCTTGAATACCGGGGCAGGGCCCTCGATATCCTCGAAGGGTTTCCCGGGAATGAATACCGGGAATCGCTCAGGCAACTGGTACTGTATTCAACCGAAAGGGAAAAATAAGACCGTGATCCCTGATCCGGTCATGAGGCAGGGTGCTAAGCTTTCCGTAAAGTAAACCCGAACGTTGTTCCTACGCCGACCGTGCTTCTCACATTGATTGTTTGCTGGTGGGCTTCGATGATATGTTTGACGATTGCCAGGCCCAGGCCTTTACCTTTATTGGAGGCTTCACGGCCCCGTGAAGTGCGGTAAAAGCGTTCAAACACCCTGGGAAGGTCGTCCTGGTCGATGCCAATGCCGTTATCGGTGATTTCAACAAGGATGTTCTCATCCATATCAAAGAAGCTGATCTTGGTGCGGCCGTTCTGACCGGGGCTGTAACGAATGGAATTGTCGATGATGTTGGTGAGGACCTGGCGGATCCTGTCACGGTCGGCATGAACCCAAACAGGCTTATCCGGCCTGTTTATGATAAGCTGTACTTCTTTATCATGTGCCTTCATCTCAAGCATCTCAACTACTTCCGCAACGAGGGCCACTATATCAAGACGCAATTTATTCAGGTACATCTGCCCCGACTCAAGCTGGGCGATCTCCCCAAGATCTTCAACGATTTTAATCAGCCTTTCCACGCTGACTTCCGTTCGCCTCAGGTACTCCTTATTAATACTGGGATCATCCAATCCGCCTTCCAGTAAAGTGGAAACATACCCCTGTACATTGAACAAAGGGGTTTTCAGCTCATGCGAAACATTGCCGATAAAATCCTTGCGGTATTCCTCAAGCTGCTTCAGACGTTCGATTTCCTTTTGTTTTTCCTCTCCCCAATGCGCCACCTCCTGTTCAACATTGTCAAGTATATTCCCGTTTGAACGGATCCCCTGGCGGTTTGATTTCTGGGTCTTTATACTGTAAATCGACTTATAGATCAGGCGGATCCTGGAATAGATAAATTTATCGACAGTATACCGGAAGAAAAAATAGGTCCCTGCAAAAAGCAATCCGCCGCTTACGAAAAGCATGCAATACATCGCAAATCCAAGAAGCGATTCAGGGTGCAGGATGCAGGTTGAGATAAAGAACAATACAATATACCCGGCGGTTACGGCCGAAGCATTCAACAGAACAACAACACGGGGGTCATGGAATTTCATTCCTCATCATATTTATAACCGACCCCTTTAATGGTTTTGATACGGTCGGTTCCCACTTTTTCGCGTATCCTCCTGATATGTACATCAATGGTACGGTCGCCCACGATCACATTCTCCCCCCATAAGCGGGTGAAGATGTCTTCACGTGTAAATACCTTATTTGGTTTGGAAACGAGAAGCTGAAGTATCTCAAATTCTTTCCGGGCCAGGATGATCTCCTCATCGTTCTTCATCACCCTGTATTTCTCCTGGTCTACTGTAAATTCCTTTGTTACGATCTTTCCCGAGACCTCGGGAACATGCCTGAATCTGCGCAGCAATGCCTGTATACGGCTGACGAGGACTTTCGGCTTGATGGGTTTGGTAATGTAATCGTCGGCCCCGGCTTCGAAACCTGCAATCTGGGAATAATCCTCCCCCCGGGCGGTCAGAAAAACTATCAGCGAATCCTGCATCCCGGGCATCTTGCGTAGCTGGTTGCAGGTTTCAATACCGTCAAGCCCCGGCATCATGATATCCAGGATGATCAGGTGGGGCTTATGTTCAGAAGCCTGTTCGATCGCTTTCTGCCCGTTTCTTGCCTTCAGTATCCTGAACCCCTCTTTTTCAAGGTTATACCCCAGGAATTCGAGGATATCGGCTTCGTCATCCACCAGCAGAATAATGGTATCTTTGTTTTCCATAAAGGAATACCCATTGATCCAACAAATTTAAGAAATTAGCGTTACATCGGGGTAAACCGCAACGATCATGCAAAGAACCTTACTGTTAATGCTTTTCATATTACCGTTGATGGGATATTCCCAGAAGTTCAACGGGGGCATACTGGCCGGGGGAAATGTAAGCCAGGTTGACGGCGATACCTACGAGGGATACCATAAGTTCGGGTACCAGGCAGGAGCCTATGTTTACCTCAGGGTCTCCCCACATTCTTCATTCCAGATGGAGATGGAATATTTTCAGAAAGGCAGCCGGAGGGCTTCCAATCCCGACAGCGGGGCAGGGGACCATTCATACCTGCTGAGGATACATTACCTTGAAATACCTTTCTTGTACCAGTATACTTTCGCTAGACGTTTCCAGGCAGAAGCGGGGCCTGCTATAGATGTTCTACTGGGGTCACTGGAAGAGTATGACGGCCTGCCCGTGACGAATACGGTTGCGTTGCGGCCCATTACTCTAAGCGGCATCCTCGGCTTCAGTTGCTATCTTTCACACCATCTCAAAGCCGGGTTCAGGTTCAATTACTCCCTGCTCTCAATACGCGTACCGGCAAATCCTGAGCCCCCGGGTTACAGGCATATCCTTTTTGAGACCGGACAGTATAATAATGTATTATCTTTGACCCTCTCCTGGGATTTCAAAAAGTTTGAATATTAACCTTAACAAAAGGGCCTGAGTTTGAACAACAAACTGATCATAGGTATAACAGGGGCTTCCGGTTCAATATACGGGAAGCTTCTTCTCGAAAAACTGGTCGGGCTGAGCGGGCAGCTGAAAGATGTTTCGGTGGTGTTTTCAAACAACGCAAGGAAGGTATGGGAGTATGAGCTCGGGCCGATTGAACTTGCATCCCTGCCGTTCACTATTTATAACCCCAATGATTTCTTCGCACCCATGGCCTCGGGTTCCGCAGCTTACACAGCCATGATCATCTGTCCCTGCTCCATGGGAACCCTCGGCCGCATTGCTTCAGGAGTATCCGACGACCTCATGACCCGGGCCGCGGATGTTATTTTAAAAGAAAAACGAAAACTGGTCCTCGTTCCGCGCGAGGCCCCGTACAACCTCATCCACCTGAACAATATGAAACTCCTTGCCGAAGCTGGCGCCACCATCTGCCCGGCTTCGCCATCCTTTTACTCAAAGCCGGCTACTATCAATGAAGTTGTCATGACAGTGGTTGACAGGGCGTTGACGCTTGCCGGACTGGAGGTCGACAGCTATCGCTGGGGGACCTAGGATAGGGAACCGCTGGCATTCCTCACATTCCTCATCAGCCATCCGTATCCTTTTTCCCCAATGGATGACCCGCTAAAAAGTTCTTTAAACTTTTCTTCCGTAAGGTTCAACCAGTCGTTCCGCCTCATCTTTTCCAGGGCTTCTGAAGGATGGAAATGAGCCTCGGTTGTGGGTTTGGCAAAACGGTTGAACGGGCATACATCCTGGCAGATATCGCATCCGAAGATCCTTTTGCCCAGTTTTGACCGCACATCATCGGGCATTTCAGCATCTTTCACCAGGGTGCAGTAGGATATGCACCTGCGGATGTTGAGCTGGTAAGGCCTGTCGATAGCCCCGGTAGGGCAGGCCTCCATGCATTTGTTGCAGTTTCCGCAATGGTCTGTTTCAGGCCTGTCGGGTTCGATCTCAAGAGTGGAAAATATAATACCGATAAAAAAGAAAGAACCCATGGCGGGATTTATGAGAATGGTATGTTTCCCCTGCCAGCCTGTACCGCACCTCTGGGCCCAGGCCTTTTCAAGCACCGGTCCGGAATCAACGAAGACCCTGCTTGTATTCCCCGTCCCGCCTATCGAATCAACGAAGCCTGCAAGCTGGCTGAGTTTTGGTTTTATATAGGGCGGATATCGTTTCCCGTAGGCATACCTGGAAATAATATAATTGTCTTCTTCGGGAATAAGCTGGGGGGGATTATAGTTCATGAGGACCGCGATCACGGTTTTCACTCCCTTGAGCAGCAGGGAAACATCCAGCCGCTGTTCTGCATACCGTTCGAGGTACCCCAATGTAGCCTGGCGGTGCTCGCCAAGGAACCCTTCGTAAAATTCTTTCAGGTTATCGATTGGAGCTGCCGGCGCAAAGCCGCAGGCGTCGAATCCAAGTTCCAGGGCCTTCTTGCGGATTTGTTCTTTCATCATAAGGTCTCAGTAAATCGCTCGCATCTTCACACCGCCGCT
>Ga0194039_1000142_pt1 | contig 45880 bp, 55 predicted proteins | sample JunL228m_MetaG_FD_148679 | JGI IMG/M metagenome (GOLD analysis project Ga0194039, IMG submission 148679) | Anoxic zone freshwater microbial communities from boreal shield lake in IISD Experimental Lakes Area, Ontario, Canada - Jun2016-L227-8m | ecosystem: Environmental > Aquatic > Freshwater >...
GTCCAAGGGCCACGGTAAAAAGTCCTTCCGGTGTCATAGGATGACAATCCTACCCCTCATACCTTCCCTGCCTCAATCCTTCCTACCCACTCAAAATAGCGAGGAGCCAAAAATTCTATCTCGACCAATCGAGAGCCCCTTTTTTGATGGCGTAGATGTAGCCGACAAGCAGAATCGCCGTGAAGGTCATGAGAATCCAAAGAATCTGGGCACCGAACTGCTGGAGAAATTCCCGATAGACGACCGCCCATGGATAGAGAAATACAATTTCAATATCGAATAGGATGAAAAGCATCGCAACGAGGTAAAACTTTACACTAAAGCGGGGCTGGGAACCCGCCATGGGTAACATGCCGCACTCGTAGGCTATATCCTTCACTCCATACCGCCTGCCAATCCGACCGAGGAGCAGGCTACCCACCCATGTGGAAAGAGAAAAACCGATTGCCACCACGATGTGGATCAAGAGTTCTTCATATCCGCTAGATGGGGTCGGCATCGTCATAGAGGATGAGAAGGAAAAGCCTCTTGCTCCAGTGGAGTTTTGTTAGGCTGCCTCAACTGCCTTACTCGGAATCGTATCTGCAGGAGTCAGGGCATTGGCGAGTGCGGCAAGTCCCTTGTATTTTTTGCCAGTCTTTTTGACCATGTTCCTCGACACAAGGTGCTGGAGCTTTTCATAGGCTCGCAGGCGAAGCATCTCTTCTCCACCGCTAGCAGCATTCCGCTTTTTAAGGCGCTCATGGATAATGTCAAAGAGTTGCTTAAATTCGTAAGAAGCTCCCTTTTTTTCGGTGAAAGCAGCCACCAATTCTTCGGTTACGAGATCAGGAAGCCTGCGTGAAAAAGCACTTTTGCGTTGCATATCAGATAAACAAGTAGCCTAGCATACCTATCATCCTCTGTCATTAAAAAAATTACCTTTCGTTCTGCAGGAAGTTTTTACTAACATTTTGAATATTCCCTCCATTCAAGATGACATACTAGTGTATTATTCCGTATTCTGGCATAAACTTGACGCATTGACTTCAACGGAGCAGCTCTCTTATCGTGTGCTCTCATGTTTATCAACCTGCCAGTTCAAGAGCGTTCGATATGAAGCAAATTCTCTTTGTCTGCACAGGCAATATTTGCCGCAGTCCCATGGCGGAAGGCTTGATGCGACATTTCGTTGCGGATCGCACGGATATCACCGTGCTATCAGCTGGAGTCAATGCTCAGAAAGGCGGTGCTGCCAGCCATGCAGCGGTCGTCGCGCTGGATGAGGAAGGAATCGATCTGCGGGGATTTCGCAGTCAGCCCGTCACCGAGGAGTTGCTGGCGAACAGCACACATGTGATCGCGATGACGAAGGATCACAAGAGGCTCCTTTCTCTTTTTTTTCCGGGGCATGACTCAAAGGTTCGATTGTTTGGGGAATTCACCCGTAGCGGTGGCGACATCCCCGATCCCATTGGCCAAAATGTGGCCACCTACAAACGCTGCCGCGATGTGATGAGAAGTGCACTCACTCAAATCCTAACTTTTGTCGATCAATCCACTCCCATAGCTTATTCATCATTCATGACACCTAGCACCACCAGTCCACTTGCAGCAACAGATCCGCAGATTGCGGAGGCCATTGCTGCCGAACGCCATCGCCAGATCGAGCACATCGAACTCATTGCCTCGGAAAATTTCACCAGTGCCGCTGTCATGGAAGCCCAGGGGTCGTGTCTCACCAACAAGTATGCCGAAGGCTACCCGGGTCGGCGCTGGTATGGTGGCTGTGAACATGTTGATGTGGTGGAGACTCTCGCCATCGAGCGAGCCAAGCAACTCTTTGGGGCTGATCACGCCAATGTCCAGCCACACAGCGGCAGCCAGGCAAATATGGCCGTATATTTCAGTGTTCTGAAACCCGGGGATCGCATCCTGACGATGGATCTCTCCCACGGCGGACACCTCACCCACGGGCACAAGGCCAACTTCTCTGGTAAACTTTACGAGGTCGTGCATTACGGTGTTTCACAAATTGATGGTCGCATCGACTACGATGCCCTTGCAGCGCAGGCACTCGAAGTGAAGCCCAGGATGATCACTGCCGGGGCCTCCGCCTACCCCCGCACGATTGACTTCCCTCGTCTTCGCGAAATCGCAGATTCCGTAGGAGCCTATCTTTTCATCGACATGGCCCACATCGCGGGACTGGTCGCAGGCGGGGTTCATCCCAGTCCGATTCCATTTGCCGACTTCGTCACGACGACGACTCACAAGAGTCTTCGCGGCCCTCGCTCGGGTCTCATTCTCTGCAAGGAACAGTACGCCAAAAAGATTGACGGTCAGGTATTCCCCGGCGTGCAGGGGGGCCCGCTCATGCAGGTCATTGCAGCCAAGGCAGTCTGCTTCCACGAGGCTCTTGCACCTGAGTTCAAGGACTACGCGAGGCAGATCGTGCTCAATGCCAAGGCTCTCGCCGCCCGCCTTTCCTTCCTCGGTTACACGATAAGTTCGGGGGGCACTGACAATCATGTCCTCCTTGTTGACCTTCGCCCCAACGGTATCAACGGACTTGAAGCCCAGGAGGCTCTCGACAAGGCCGCTATCACGGTTAACAAAAATGCTATCCCTTTTGATACGGAAACAATCACCAAGACTGGAGGCATCCGTCTTGGCACACCCGCAATGACAACGCGAGGGCTCAAAGAAGAGGAGATGATGCAGGTCGCCGACTTCATTCATGCAGGACTTCTGGCCCGTCATGACGAAGTTGCTCTTGCCACGCTGCGCAGGGAAGTCACCTCCTTCACTGCACGGTTTCCTCTTCCATAGGAAACCGCTCAGACGACTCGTTCCACGCATACTCCCGCTTCATGAATGTCTACCATGATCTTCATGAAGGGTTTTCATCATTAATTCCAAGTTCATGAATCCCTTACCTTTCACCGTGAATCCCCTTCGCGAAGGCATCGCCAATCGGCTTGCCCCCGAACCTTGCACGCTGGTCATCTTCGGAGCCACCGGGGATCTGACCCATCGCAAACTGATCCCCGCACTCTACAACCTCGCCGCCGAGGGAGCCCTGCCTCCCGCAATCACGATCATAGGGTTTGCACGGCGTGAAAAAACCACGGAGGAATTCTGTGCGGAACTGGAGGCATCAACCCGAAGGTATTCACGCACACCGGTCAGTGACGACCTCTGGAAAAGCTTTGCCGCTTCCATCGTGTACCATCGCAGTGCCTTTGATGATGCAGAGGGATACAAGCAGCTTGCCCGTGAAATAGAGGAGTCTGATCAGAAAAGCGGCACCGGCGGGAACCGTCTCTACTATCTGGCTGTTGCCCCAGATCAATTTCCCGTCATTCTCAGTCAACTCCGTGAGAGTGGCCTGAGCGGTGCAACTTCGGGGAGTTGGTCCCGCGTCATCGTGGAGAAGCCCTTTGGCACCGATCTCGCAAGTGCAAAAGAACTCAACTCACTCGTCAATGAGGTCTTTCCGGAAAGCGACACCTACCGCATCGACCACTATCTCGGAAAAGAGACGGCGCAGAACATCATGGTATTGCGCTTCGCCAACTCGATCTTTGAGTCGCTTTGGAATTCCAACCATATCAGCCATGTCCAGATCACGGCGGTTGAGCCGTTAGGGGTCGAGGGACGGGCGGGCTACTATGACAAATCGGGAGCCATGCGTGACATGGTTCAGAATCACCTACTCCAACTCCTGACACTTACCACAATGGAGCCCCCGACAAGCCTGAGTGCCGATGCGATCCGTGATGAAAAGGTCAAGGTGCTGCGATCCCTTCGACCGTTAAAGGGAGAGGATGTTTTCCGTTATGTTGTTCGCGCTCAGTACAAGGAGGGACTCATCAACGGCCAAACGGTTCCCGGATATCGTGATGCGGAGGGTGTCCCCAAGGACTCCACAACGGAAACCTATGTTGCCCTTCAGGTCTATATCGACAACTGGCGATGGGCCGGAGTCCCCTTCTTCATCCGTACGGCGAAGCGGATGCCAAAAGGCGGAAGCGAGATTGCCATCACCTTCAAGTCCGTTCCCCGTGTTCTCTTCAATAAAAACGAGGAGCCTTTGGATGAAAATGTCCTCGTGATTCGCATCCAACCCGATGAGGGAGTCTCTCTGCGCATGAGCGCCAAGCGTCCGGGGTCAAGCCTTCGGATTGAACCGGTCAAGATGGATTTCCATTACGGCACTTCCTTTGGCAAGGCCACGCCCGAAGCCTATGAAAGACTGCTCCTTGACGCGATGTCGGGTGACGCAACCCTCTTTGCCCGACGGGATGAAGTGGAGGAGGCCTGGGCTTTTGTCGATGGGATCGAAGATGCCTGGAAGACACGTTCCGATGATCTCGCATTTCACGCCGCAGGTTCCTGGGGGCCCGCAGAAGCAACGGAACTCGCCGCACGCCACGGTGTCACCTGGAGGAGAATGTGAGCTTCACGCCCGGCATTTCTGTGCCGATTGGCAGCATTGAAAAAGCACTTGGCCAACTCTGGGATGAGAGTGGCGAGAGCAAGACACGCGCCTCTCTCATCAATCTCGCTATCTATAGTGAGGAGCAAGATTCTTTGGAGAGCAATAATGCCGTCATTCAGGGTATCGCTGGAGAGCATGCCATGCGTGCGCTTCTCATCCAAGCAGATCCCACTGCACAAGGAAGCTCTGCGGAGGCATGGATCAGCATGAACTGCTATCTGCGGGGAGCCAAGGGAGGTGAAGTGTGCAGCGAACAAATCTCCTTTGAACTGAGGGGTGAAGCTGCTCGCTCCCTGCAAAGTGTGGTCTTTTCCCACCTCGATTCCGATCTTCCCCTGATCCTCTGGTGGCAGGCCGATTTCCGTCCTCCCATTGACGGAAAGCTTTGGCGTTGGGTCGATCGACTCCTCTTTGACAGCCAAATCTGGCAGAATCCCAAGGAGCAGTTTGAGCTTGTTAGTAAAATAGCCGCCATCTCGGAGACACGCACCATCCTCTGCGATCTTAACTGGACAAGGACATTCCCCCTGCGACAAGCGATCGCCGGGATTTTTGATTCCTCCTGCGCTCTTCCTGAACTTCAGAACATCAAGACCCTTGAGGTCAGTTACGCCACCAGTTTCCGTATCACCGCCCTCCTTCTCGTCGGTTGGCTTGCAGACAGGCTCGGATGGAAACTGACCCAAGGCGGGGAATATCCCGAATTTCAGGATACCCGGGGTGGAAAAATCTCCGTTGCCCTGCACCAATCCGCAAAGGGTGAGGAAGCCAGTATCAGCAGAGTCCTGCTGACATCCTCCCGAGCCAGCTTTGAAGCGCTTCATGAGATAGGATCCGACCTCTATATAACGAAAGCTCAAGGTGACTGTCTCGCCACAGCCACCCGTAAAGTGCGAGCCCCGAGAGAGGATATCAACGAGCTTCTGCTTCTCGAACTCTCCCGAAACAGCCAGCACTCCCTCTACAATCGTGCCGTGAAAGTCGTACAGTCACTCTGGGGATAAACTGATTAGGTCGTGAAAGCACGCCCAACAAGATAAGGCACAGGAAGTTTTGATGGAGAGCTAGGCGTGCGAGCGAAGCGGTATCGGGCATAACGCGAGTGAGCAACAACGCAGCTATACGCAAAAAACCTGCGACTGGCGGGAGCAGGTAGGAATACCGAAGGTAGCCCTGAATACATCTGAAAGGAGAGCGGCGCGGGCACGCCCGAGTTCAATCCCAAGCCTTCTAGAAATTGGCTGGTTTGGGGGGGGGAAGCTGCATCACCGGGGCTCCGGTGGGTAGATCCATTGGCCGCACGGCCTCCGCTTTACGGACTTCTTTTTCCTCACCAGGTTTGACGGCAGGTTCATTTACTGACACTTGATTGGTGGTGTTCGCAGAAGGATCCTTTCCATCCGGGGTTGTCGCGCGCGCAACCTTAATCCCGGATTCATCCACCGCTCCTCCACGCATTACGGGATTCACAGAGCGATAGAGGTCGTTTTGAGCAAGTAAGGTAGGGGCGTTCACAGTTACCGGACGGATGCAGGTGAGATCGATGACGGCAGCTGCGCGCGGCCATTCCTCCTGATCAATTCCCTTGCTGTAATCCCTCACGCCTCCTCCATGGATATCACACGGCACCGTGGGTACTTCTTCGGCTGTGGCATACTCGGTGGCAATCAATCCGGGTGCTTTTTTGCATTCCTGAGCGGGCAGAAGCCCGGAAGTGCGGCAGACCTCAACAGGCTTGATTCCCGGCGGAACCGACAGAATGTGTGTTGGAAACAGTGGGAGCGAAGTATTCATCACTTCTGCCCAGATGGGTAGAGCCAGATCCTTGCCAAAGGCACCACGGTAGATTTTGGTCGGTTTGTCAAATCCCACCCAGACACCGCAGGTCACGGCACTTGAGTAGCCGATAAACCAAGTGTCTGTAAAATCATAAGCCGTGCCTGATTTGCCAGCCAGTGGGGCATTGGTGGCGATACCCGTGCTTGCAGCCTCCTGGGCATAGGCTTTGTGTAGGGCATCCTGAAGCACTGCATGCACCTGATAGGCAGCTTCAGCAGAAATGACAGGAATACGGGTCACGGGATTTTCGTACAACAGGTTCCCCTCAGGATCGGTGATGCGGGTGATTGTGAAGAGCTTCGCGGGACGACTTCCTGCTCCGGCAAATGCCGTGTAGGCAAGGGTGAGTTCATCAAGGGTCATTTCGCTAGAACCAAGGTAGGCATTGGCAACATCACGTAGAGGGGAACGGATGCCGGCGTCCTTGCAGAATTTTTCCACCGCATCCAGACCGATCATAAATCCGAGGCGCACCACGGCGGCATTCTTACCGCGGGCAACAGCTTCACTGGAGGGCATCGGGCCTTCATATTCATTGTCCGAGCGTTCCACTCCCCACTCTCCGAGGATTCCACTATCTCCGCCGATCATGACAAACCGATTGTCTATGCAGGCATCATCGACGATATCACCAGGGAAGATACCCTTGGCATAGGCTGCGGCTGCGACCATCGGCGTGAAGAGGGTACCGGGAGGTCGTCGCCCCTGAAGAGCGCGGTTGTATTCACTGTGCAGAAAATCGCGGCCCCCAGCCAGCGCCAGAATACCCCCCGTGTTATTATCGACGGCGAGCACGGCTCCCTGCAGATATCCTGGAGCAGGCATGGTGACAGGCTCTCCCCTTTGTGCCGCTACCTCCAGATTCTGATTGATCTGACGGTAGCGTTCGTAAGTCAGATGATTGTAGCCAGGCTGATGTTCTACAGAATCAAGGTGTGCACGGAGGGAGTGTTCAGCAGCCATCTGCATCTTGGCATCGAAGGTGGTCTGAATCCGGACGCCTTCGTTCATTGCCCGATCGTATCCGAGTGCCGCAATGGCCTGCTGGCGCACCAGATCGATCGCATAGGAAACTCTGTTCGGGTTGATTCTCTTGCGCACCAAGAGGGGAAGTGCCAGCGCGCTCTCGAGTTCCTCCCGTGAAATGAGATGCATCTCTCTCATGCGACCCAGCACGAAATCACGGACTTTTTTTGCTCCTGTGGGATTATTCCACGGGGAGAGTCCGTTGGGACTTTTTAGCAATCCCGCAAGCATGGCGCACTCTCCCACACTCATTCCCTTGGCGGACTTCCCAAAGTATCCCCGCGCCGCAGCTTCCACGCCGTAGAAACCACTACCGAAATAGACACGGTTCAGGTAGAGTTCCATGATTTTGTCTTTGGTGAGGTGATCCTCGATCCGCCGAGCCACAAACATTTCCAGTATCTTGCGTCGGAAGGTTCTCTCTTTCAAATCGAAGGAATTACGCGCCAACTGCTGCGTTACCGTGCTGGCTCCCTGTTTCACCCTTCCCTGGCGATAGTTACTGATAGCCGCTCGAAGCACACCATAGTAGTCGACTCCATGATGCTCAAAGAAACGATTATCCTCCTCCGCCACGACGGCATTGATCATCTCTTTGGGAATCTGATCAGAGGCAATCGGAAGTCTGTTCTGAATGAAGATTTTTCCCATTTGCTGACCCGAACGATCCAGTATCACACTGGCCGATTCCATCTTGGGAAGCTTGCTCAAGTCGAAGGATTCAGCCTTGGCGGAAAACTCAGAGACAAGCCATCCATATCCCACAAGAGCGGCCAGACAGGCAATCCCGAGCAGAAACACCGGCACAAGAAACCAGAGTCGCAAAAACCATGGTGTTTTGCGACGAACCTCCCCCTCCTCCCAGCTGTAACGATGTCGTGCGATCGAGAATCATTTCCATGAACTGGGCCATCGGGCAAGCTCTTGCCTCAAGGGAATTTCAACGAACAGTCTTATGGAATTTCTCAAACGATCTTTTCTCCCGCGGACCACACACCCCGAACCTGCCAATCTTCCGTAAATCGTATCAGATCGCTCCTCTTTCCTACTTCGAGAGATCCTCTTGAATGTTCAAGATTCAGGGCTCGTGCAGGAACGAGCGAAGCCATTGCCACCGCCTCCTCAGGCGGGGTCTTACCCCCCTCCACCATTCCCCTCACGCCGTCGATCATTCCGATGGTGCTTCCCGCCAGTCGTTGATCCTCCCCCACCCCCGTCAATGCCTCTCCCTGTTCAATCCTGCAAGGCAAACCGCCAAGTTGAAATGATGCCCCTTCCGGCAGACCCGATCCCGCAGTCGCATCGGAAACAATCGCAATCTCCTGCCATCCCTTGGCAAGCCAGGCCAGACGGAGTAATGTCGGCGAGAGGTGCCTCCCATCGGCAATCACCTCGCAAAGCACCCCCGGCATCGTCAGAGCCGCCTCCGCCAATCCCGTAGAGCGGCGTCCCTTTTTACTATGAAGCGAAGACATGCAGTTATAGAGATGGGTGACTTGTGTGATCCCGGCGGAAAATCCAGCAAGTGCCTCATCATGGATGGCCTCGGAATGTCCCGCACTAACGACGATTCCATGGAGCTTCAGAATCGGTATGAGTTCGATGACTCCGGGAATTTCCGGGGCAAGTGTGATTCTCGAAATCACCCCGGCATACTTCAACAGCACTTCTGTTTCTTCTGGAGAGGGGTGACGAAGCATCGCCTGTCGATGCGCTCCCTGACGGAGAGGAGAGAAATAGGGTCCTTCCAGATGAATTCCTGCAAAAAGCGGATTCTTCCTTTCTTTTTGATACTTCTCTGCACCGGATAGCACCCCTTCGATTTCGCTTAAAGAAGCCGCAACAGTGGTCAGAACGGCAAGTGTCGTTCCACGAGTCGCGTGATAATTCAGGATGACATCAAAGGCCTCCTGGGTGGCTTCCATGGTGTCTCGGCCAAGGGCTCCATGGCAGTGAAGATCAATCAGGCCGGGCGAGAGATAATCACCCTGACAATCGATCTCCTCCTCACAAAGTTGCTTCTCCAGGCTCAGGAGATCTTCAAAATCTGATTTCCCCTCCCTGAGTTGCACACTCCTAATATGACCATCCTCCTCCGACAAAAATCCCTCACCTGAGCGCAGATGCGGAGGCAGTATTAACCGTGCATTATGGTAAACCCTTCTCATGCGAAGCAACCATACCGTTCCTTATAAAAAACAAAAAGCCCCCGGAATCATCCGGGGGCTTTTCCTAGAAAAAGAGAAGTGCCTTAGCGTGAGTACAACTCGACCACAAGTTGCTCGTTGACCACAGGATTGATCTCTTCGCGAGTGGGGATACGCACGACCTTACCGCTCAGGTTTTCCTTGTCCACAAGCAGCCAATCGGGAGGCTCAACAATCTGAGTCTGCTCCAGACCCCGCTGGGCAAGCCGCTTGGAACCATCCTTAGCGCGTATGGCAACCACATCACCGACTTTGAGAGTGGCTGAGGAAATATCGGTCTTGCGGCCATTCAGGGAAACATGACCATGAGCGACAAGCTGGCGGGCTCCGGCACGCGTCTTGGAAAAACCAAGACGATAGACGACATTGTCAAGACGGGTTTCAAGAATCTGCAGCAGGATCAACCCAGTGATACCGCGGGTCTTGAGCGCTGTCTCAAAGTAGCGACGAAACTGACGCTCCAGGACTCCGTACTGAAAACGCAGCTTTTGCTTCTCAGCAAGGGCCGTTCCATATTCGGAAATCTTGCGGCGGGATCCTTTGGGGCCGTGTTGTCCGGGAGCATAGGGCTTGTTCTCAAATGCACGAGCTGATCCGGCGAGGAGTACGCCGTAACGACGGCTGACTTTTGTTTTGGGTCCAGTATGACGGGCCATGGGATAAGAAAATTAGTAGGTAAAGGCTGTGGTTGATCGACTCAGACGCGGCGCTGTTTGGGAGGACGGCATCCGTTGTGTGGAACTGGGGTCACATCCTGAATGACAGAGATTTCAAGTCCGATGGCCTGCATTGCACGCACAGCGGATTCACGGCCTGATCCCGGGCCTTTCACGCGGACTTGGACTTCCTTGAGACCGTGGCCCATAGCCTGACGGCAGGCATCCTGTGCAACCATCTGGGCTGCGTAGGCAGTGCTCTTACGGGATCCCTTGAATCCCATCTTGCCGGCACTTGCCCATCCGATCACCGCGCCGCGAAGGTCGGTAATGCTGACGATAGTGTTGTTGAAGGTAGCCTGCACATGAGCGATGCCGTGCGTGATATTCTTGCTGCCCTTGGCCTTGACGATCTTGGGTGGCTCGATCGGGTCATCAAGATTGAAGCTCACAGGGGCAGCAGGAGCAGCTTCCTCTGTCTTCTTTTCCTTGCTCTTCTTGGTCTTTGGCTTTTCGGCTTTGGGAGCTGCGACTGTCTCGACGACGGCTGCAACTTGCGCGGCTTCAGGCGCTACCGGATGATGCTCCTGGGTCTCCTCATGGCGTTTTGCATCTTGGGAGAGGCTCTCGGATGCTGGAGCGGGAGTTTCTGGTGTGACGGGCGTTTCTTCGGACATGAATGGTCTATGCTATTTCTGAACGGATGCTGGATTGATATTAATCCTTGGCACGGACAACGCCCACGGTCTTACGAGGTCCCTTGCGGGTGCGGGCATTGGTCTGGGTGCGCTGACCGCGAACGGGAAGGCCACGACGATGGCGCAGACCGCGGTAGCAGTTGATTGCCTGAAGCCGCTTTAGGTTGCCCTGGATCTCTCTGCGAAGATCACCTTCGATTGTCACCTTCTGCGCCGTGATGGCTGAGATGAGGGAACCGATCTGCTCGGGAGAGAGCTCCTTGGCTCGGATATCTGGATTGATATTGGCCTGCTCAAGGACACGCCTTGAGGTTTTGGGGCCAATTCCGTAAATGTAAACAAGCGAGGCTTCGATGCGCTTGTCACCGGGGATTTCTACGCCGAGGAGTCGTGGCATGATCGTGGTTCTGTATGGTGTGAGGCCCTGGCAATTAGCCCTGGCGTTGTTTGTGACGGGGGTTTTTGCAGACAACACGCACCACATTGTTGCGGCGGACAATCTTGCAGGTTTCGCAAAGGCGTTTGACGGAGGCTCGAACTTTCATATTTGGAAATGGAGTGAGAAAAAATGGCATCGGCCTAGGCCGTCACAAAGATCAGTTTTATGATTGGGTGGATTGAAGACTCGGAAGTCGCTGGATGATTGTTCCCTTATTGAGATCGTAAGGAGAAACACTGACAACTACATGATGCCCGGGAAGAATGCGAGTGAATTTCAAACGCAACAAGCCTGAGACCGTAGTCAGTATCCTTCTGCCTCCAGCCAACTCCACACGGAAGCGGGCTTTGGACAGTTTCTCTACGACAAGGGCCGAATGTTTTAAGCTATAAGTGGCAGGCATGTCAAGACCTCCGGTGCATTTTCTGTCACTAAAATTGTGTGCTCGAAATGGGCGGAGGGTTTCCCGTCCGCCGTCACCACCGTCCATTTGTCATCCAGAATCCTGACCCCCTCAGCACCGAGGTTGATCATCGGCTCGATCGCCAGTGTCATTCCTGCCTTAAGCCTGGGCCCTGAACCGCGACGCCCATAGTTGGGGATCTGAGGTTCCTCATGCAGTTTGCGACCCACGCCATGCCCCACAAACTCACGGACGACACCGAGTCCCTGCCTGAGAGCCTCCGTCTCGATATAGTGACTCAGATCACCCAGTTTGCACCCTGCCACGGCAAAGTGAATCGCCCCCTCCAGAAGTTTCTTTGTCGCAGTGCAGAGTCGTTCTGTTTCTGGATCCACGGCACCGCATGGCACCGTGGTGGCGGTGTCGCCAATATATCCGTCGAGAACAACCCCCGTATCAATCTTGACAATGTCACCATAGGCCAATCGACGAGGGCCACCGATACCATGAACCACCTCCTCGTTTACCGAGATGCAAATTTGTCCTGGAAATTTGCGGTACCCAAGAAAAGCACTCTTTCCTCCCAGCTCGGCCATATACTCTCCCGCCGCACGGTCGATCTCCCCGGTCGTCACGCCCGGAGCAACCAACTTTGCAAGACGATCTAAGACAAGTGCAGCCGCCTGTCCTGCAGCACGCATCTTCTCAATTTCGGCGGGGGATTTAATCGGTATGAGCGACATGAAAATAACTTTAGAATTCAGCAATACGGCTTGGGAGGGAAGCTGGAAAAATCGGTCATGATTGTATCAGTTTGCAGATGTCGGAGAAAACAGCATCGCTCTCCCTGCCCGCATCCACGCGATAAATCAAATTCGATGCGTTGCGTTCATAATAGCCGATAACCGGAAATGTCAGCTTGTGATACGATTCCAAGCGTTTCTCCACGGCAGCAGGCTGATCATCGGTTCGGCGAACCAATTTTTCACCGCACCGCAGACAGGCATCACCGGCCTTTAGGGAATTAAGCGTACCGCTAAAGGTGGCTCCACAGGCAAGACAGGAAAGTCGCGAGGAAATACGGCGACGAATCTCCTCTTCGCCAAGTTCAAGGACGATCACAAGATCGAGTGGCGCACTCAGTGAAGCAAGGGCGGTATAGAGATGTTCAGCCTGAGCCTCCGTTCGGGGAAACCCATCGAAAAGAAACCTCGTTCCATGTTCAGCGATCCATGCGGTAATCATCCTGATGGCAAGTTCATCAGGAACGAGCAATCCCTGATGCGTCCAACGATTCGCCTCCTTTCCAAGGGATGTGCCATTTGCACACTCTGCACGAAGCAGTGCCCCTGTGGAAACATGCGGGATGCCGAATGAAGAGACTATGAACTCAGCCTGAGTCCCCTTCCCTGATGCGGGAGGGCCGAGCAGCACGATCCGCTGCTTCATTCGAGCGGCCTTAGTGATGGCGAGTGAGGACAATCGTCACTCCCGCGATAACAAACAGTCCCAGTCCTGCAAACAGCCAGACCAAGGAGGTGTCACTGACCGCAGAACCGCTTACCGATGGGCGGGTACCGCTGCGACCACGCAACTTGCCTTTTCTCAAGAAACCATCGTAATGCCGCTGGAGCAGGTAGGTCTCCACCTGACGCATGGTGTCCAGAGTCACTCCAACAATAATGAGCAAACCGGTACCGCCGAAGAACTGCGCAGCCATGTACGGAACCTGAAGAGCTCGACTCAGGAGTTGTGGCAACACTGCGATAATGACCAGAAAGAGAGCTCCGGCAAATGTAAGCCTGCCCATCGTATAATCGAGAAATTCAGCAGTAGGTTTGCCCGGGCGAACTCCAGGTATAAATCCACCGTTCTTCTTTAGATCATCGGCAATCTGTGCGGGTTGAAACTGTGTGGCAACCCAGAAGTAGCTGAAACTGAAGATCAGCAGGGCATAGAGAAGGTAATGAAGCCATCCGTTGGTCAGCAAATTCGCCAATTCGACAGCCCAACCCTTGTGACCGAATGCCATGCTCAATATCTGAGAAGGGAACATGAGTATGGCCTGCGCAAAAATAATTGGCATCACACCCGAGTAATTGACCTTGAGTGGCATGTACTGCGTCTGACCGCCATAAACCTTACGGCCAACAACTCTTTTGGCATACTGTACGCTGATCCGTCGGGTAGCCTGCGTGACCGCAATGACCGATGCAATCACGATAAAGAGAAAGGCGCATAAAATCACCAGCACAACAGGACTGACATTGGATGTTTCCCCAGTTGTCGGGACAAAAGTTCGCCATGCCTGCACCAATCCGGCTGGAAGCTGAGCCAAAATACCAATCGTAATGATCACCGAGATCCCATTTCCTATACCGCGTTCTGTGATCTGATCCCCCATCCACATGAGAAAGAGAGTGCCCGCAGTCATCACCAGTACTGTAAGCAGGCGGAAGGCGAAGCCGGGATCCGCGACCAACGGAATGCCAAGCCGAGCGATCGTTTCTGAAATTCCGGGAAGAAATGGGTTTGATTGGGGACTCTCAAACGAAAGAGCGAGCAGCCACCCCTGAAAGAGACACAGTAAAATCGTGGTGTAGCGCGTGTACTGGGCTATTTTTTGGCGACCTCCGTCCTCCCGGGCAAGTCGGCCTAGTTTTGGAATCACAGCACCAAGAAGCTGAAGCATGATGGAGGCACTGATGTAGGGCATGATACCCAGGGAAAAAATTGCGCAGTTTCCAAGGGCTCCACCTGAAAATAGATTAAAAAGAGCGGCCACACCGCCACCGACCTTTGCATCCGCAACATTAAGGAACCAATCCCGCAAGACCATGGCATTCACACCAGGCGTGGTGATAGCGGCACCAATTCGCATGATCACGATCATACCGAGCGTGAAGAGAACGCGTTGTCTCAGCTCGGGAATCTTGAATATGTTGGCAAAGGCCGAAATCATTGGTGCGTTCCGAGCATGCTTCTGATGAAAAAAGCCTCCCGGGGATAGAAGGCAGCGTTAGGCGGCCTTTGCTGTTCTTTCGGCAGACTTGGCTACCTTGGACTCAAGCTTGGTTTTTTTAAGCTTGGGTTCACGCAGAACAAGTGATCCTCCAGCTTGCTCTAGTTTTTCACGGGCTGCGGCACTCGATTTGTCCACTTCAACGGTGAACGATTTAGTCACCGTGCCACGGGCGAGAAGCTTGATTCCGTCATTGCGACCATGCACAAGACGATTCGCTCGGAGCGCCGTCTCATCAATGCGTGCTCCGGCTTCAAAGCGTTCCTCCAGTGTGTCAAGATTAACCACGGCATATACGGGTTTAAAATCAGTGTTATTGAAGCCGCGTTTGGGAAGACGACGAATCAAGGGCATCTGGCCACCCTCGAATCCCAGGCGGACACTTCCACCGGAACGGGCTTTCTGGCCTTTGTGACCACGGCCGGAGGTCTTTCCGTGGCCGCTGCTTTCACCGCAACCAAGGCGCTTACGACGGTGCTTGGCACCGGGACGAGGGGCGAGATTATGAAGTCGCATGAGTATAATATGTTACAAGTTTGAACGCGTCTGTTTAATCAGGCAGCAACTGCATCAACAGCAGTTTCTGCAGTACGGATTTTTTTTCCACGGAGTTTCATGATCTCAGCGCGTGGACGCAGGCTGGTAAGTGCGGATAGGGTTGCCTTGACGACATTGGAGTGATTGCTTGAACCAAGCGACTTGGCAAGCACATCGCGTATACCGGCAGCCTCGATCACGGCACGAACACCACCTCCGGCGATCACACCTGTTCCAGGTGATGCCGGGCGAAGAAGGACTCGTCCACCGCCAAATTCCCCGATGACTTCGTGAGGAATCGTGTTCTCGGAAATGGAGACAGGAACCATTGCTTTGCGTGCTGCGTCAGAACCTTTTCGGATTGCTTCGCTCACTTCATTCGCCTTGCCGAAGCCAATGCCTACCCGACCTTTCATGTCACCCGTCACGATAAGTGCGCTGAAGCTGAAACGGCGTCCACCCTTGACGACTTTGGCGCAGCGGTTGATGAACACGACTTTTTCAATTGTGTCTTTTGGAGTGTCGTCTGCGGGTTTGTCCCGGCGAGGTCCGCGTTTGTTTGGTTTTTCGGCCATGAGAGTAGAAAGTTAGGGAAGGTTAAAACTGAAGTCCGCCTTCACGGGCGGCATCGGCCAAGGCTTTAACCTTGCCATGATAATGGAATCCACCGCGATCAAACACAACTTTGTCAACTTTATTGGCAAGACCGCGCTCGGCGATCAGTTTGCCAACCTTGACCGCTGTGGCGACATTCGCTCGGCTATTGGAGTCTTTACGAAAGGACTCCTCAGTTGTGTTGACGCTGGCCAGCGTGGCACCGGCAAGATCGTCGATGACCTGGGCGGTGATATGCTGCCCTGAGAAATGAATGGCCAGACGAGGGCGCTCCGGGGTGCCGGATACCTTCTTGCGAAGTCTGATATGACGCAGTTTGCGTGAATTGGTGGCGGACATGGTGTGTGCTTCCGGTGATTACTGGACTTGTGATTATTGAACGGTCTTGCCCTCTTTCCGGCGAACAACTTCGCCGGCATAGCGTATGCCTTTGCCCTTGTACGGCTCAGGTGGATAGTAGGCACGAATGTCCGCTGCAACCTGACCCACGAGGTGCTTGTCAATCCCTTCAATGGAAATCTTGGTATTGTCGGTGACGGCCACCTTGATCTCTTTAGGGATCTCGAAGAGGATTGGATGTGAGTAACCGACTGAAAGATCGAGTTTGTCACCCTTGACGGCGGCACGGAAACCAACCCCCTGAATCTCAAGTTCACGACGGAATCCTTGACTGACTCCGGTGACCATATTGTTGAGCAGGGCGCGGGCAAGACCATGAAGGGCACGAACGGAGCGATCTTCATTGGCTCGGCTGACAGTGAGGGTAGTTCCTTCCAAAGAAGCAGTGATGCCGGATGGGAGTTCCCAGCTTAGCTTGCCCTTGGATCCCTCGACCGTTACTTTGCCGCCTTGTTCCAAGGCGACTTTGACTCCGGCGGGGAGAGTGATTGGTGTTTTACCGATTCGTGACATGAGAGTGGGTGTTAACGGTATTGTTTACCAGATGTAGGCGAGGAGTTCGCCGCCGACTTTCTGCTTGCGGGCCTCATGCCCGGAAAGAACTCCACGGGAAGTGGAGATGATCGAAATTCCCAATCCGCCGAGAACGCGGGGAATTTCTTCGCTGCCTACATAGCGGCGGAGCCCAGGCCGGCTTATTCGACGGAGACCAGCAATGGCCGGAGTCTTGCCGACATAGCGGGGGCGTACCTTGATGCGAGGATGCGACTCTTGATTGTCAAGTTCGTAGTCCTCAATGTACCCCTCACGCTTCAGAATGGCGACGATATCGCTCTTAATCTTGGAATAGGGCACAAAGAACTCCACCTTCTGAACGCTTACAGCGTTACGGACTCGGGTAAGTAGATCGGCTATGGGATCGGTCAGGGCACTCATGAATATCAGGCGGCGGTTGCTGTTTCTTCGGTAGCCTCAGCAGTTTTTTCTGCTTTCTTGGCATTACGACCGACAAAAGGAACACCTAGCTCTGTAAGCAGGGCCCGAGCCTCGTCGTTATTTGTCGCGGAAGTCACGATGGTGATGTCAAAGCCTATGTTTCGCTTGATTTTATCAAGCTCCACTTCGGGAAAGATGGACTGGTCAGCCACACCAAGTGTGTAGTTGCCGTTGCCGTCAAATGCACGGCCGGATACCCCACGAAAATCACGGATCCTAGGAAGCGCCGTCTTAATCAGGCGCTCAAGGAACTCATACATGATCCGGCCACGCAGGGTGACCTTTGCTCCGATCGGTTGTCCGGCCCGAAGTTTGAAATTGGAAATCGCCTTCTTGGCGATCGTCTCAACGGGTTTCTGGCCCGTGATAAGTTCCAGTTCATCCTTGGCGATTTCCAAGGCGGCCTTCACATCGGGAGCGGAAGCGATGGATGTGTTGATGACCACCTTGACCAGTCTGGGCACCTGATGGACATTGTTGTAGCCGCGCTTTTCCTTAAGCGCAGGAATGACACGCGTGGTGTATTCGTTCTGGAGTTCGGCGATTGGAAGTGACATGGCGGATTAACTTATTCGACTGTTGTCTTGGCAGCTTTGGGAGCCTTAGAAACCTTTGGCTTGGGAGCACTCTTTTCCTTGGCGGGCTTACTCACTTTGGCTTCCTTGGCTGAAGCTGAAGAAGGGGCTTTCTTTTCGATTAGCTTCACATTGGAAATATGAATGGGCCCCTCGCGCTCAATGATGGCGCCGTTGGGCTGTTCCTGAGAACGCTTCACATGTTTCTTGATCATGCGAACCCCCTCGATGACAACTTGGTGCTTGGCACGGTTTACCTGAAGGATCTTTCCTTCGGAACCGCGGTGGTTTCCTGAGATGACCTTGACAAGGTCACCGGCATGGACATGAGTGTTAATGAGCTGAAGAGCGGGCATGGTCTGAAAAAATACTAGAGGACTTCCGGGGCCAGTGAAACGATCTTCATGAAGTTCTTCTCACGGAGTTCGCGTGCGACAGGGCCGAAAATACGGGTACCGCGTGGATTAAGATCCTTGTCGATGATCACAATGGCGTTGCTGTCAAATCGCAGATACGAACCATCCTCTCGGCGAACCGGCTGTCTTGTGCGGACCACGACAGCGCGGACGACATCACCCTTTTTGACGGCACCACCTGTAGCGGCCTCCTTCACATTGGCTGTGATCACATCACCGACGCGGGCGACGAGTGTGCGCTTGCCGATAACACCGATCATGGTTGCCATGCGAGCACCGGTATTGTCGGCAACATCGAGGCGGGAGCGAATCTGGATCATGGGAGTTGGTTCCTGTAAAGAAGGGGTTTCCTTAAAAAATTTTGAAGTACGGCTTAGTGACGGATCACCTCAACAAGGCGCCAGCGCTTGAGACGGCTCAGAGGACGGGTCTCCGCAATGGAGACGCGATCGCCGATTTTAGCCTCGTTTTTTTCATCATGCACATGGAATTTCTTCACCTGCTTGACAATCTTTCCGAAAAGGGGGTGAGGAACACGCGTGATGGTCTTGACCACAATGGTCTTGTCCATCTTGTCAGAGATCACTTCACCGACGCGAGTCTTGCGGAGTCCGCGGGATGCAACGGTTGGTGATTCGGAGGGTGTTTGAATTGCGGTGTCGTTCATGGCTATGGCCTAATGTAAATGGTGCAGGGCTTGATACTTGTTCTTCTTACTGTGCCTTGGATTTGGCCGTCAGTACGGTTTCAAGCCGGGCAATTTCACGGCGCAAGGTGCGCAGAAGATGAGGCTTTTCAAGCTGACCAGCCTGCTGCTGTAAGCGGAGATGGAATATCTCCTGACGCAGTTCCTTTTTACGGGAAGAAAGTTCATTAGGCGTCAGTTCGCGGATTTCGTCAAGATTCATATTCAGATCCTGTAATTAAAAGTGCCTAGGAAGCGTGGTGACGGGTGATAAATTTCGTGCGAATCGGCAGTTTGTTGGCTGCAAGGCGCAGAGATTCGCGTGCGACCGACTCAGGGATACCATCAAGCTCAAAGAGGATGTTTCCCGGACGCACCGTGGCGACCCAATATTCTGGCTGGCCCTTACCTTTACCCATACGCGTCTCCGGTGGACGGGCTGTCACTGACTTGTCGGGAAAAATGCGAATCCACAGCTTGCCTTTTCTTTTCATGTTGCGAGTGAGGGCAACACGGGCAGCTTCAATCTGAGTGTTGGTGATCCAAGCCCTTTCCAGGGTCTGAAGACCGAATTCACCAAAATCAATATTGATGTTACGCGAAGCGGTGCCAGTGCGACTTCCGCGCTGGGTCTTGCGATACTTAACTCTTTTGGGTAGCAAAGGCATGACTGTTCTCCTTAAAAATTATTGGGCAACTGCCTCGACCGGAGCCTGGACATCCCGGTTGGAAGCTGCACGATTGCCAGCAGACGCCGCATCTCTGTTTTGATTCTCCGTCTCAACGGACTTCTCTGGCTTTTTGCAAATCCAGCATTTGACACCGATTTTTCCTGCAATGGTATCAGCCTCTGCAAATCCATAATCGATGTTGGTGCGAAGAGTGTGAAGGGGTATCGTCCCGTTGCGAACCACCTCGGTGCGTGCAATTTCAGCACCGCCGAGGCGACCGCTCGCACGGATCTTGATACCATCCGCACCCATATCCATTGCAATCTGCATTGCCTTTTTCATGGCACGACGGAATCCGATGCGGCGTTCCAGTTGACCGGCAACACTTTCGGCAACAAGCGTGGCATCCAACTCCGGTTGCTTGATTTCAATAATATCGATTTTTGCCTGCTTTCCTCCCGCGAGACGCGAGACCTCTTTGGTCATGGTCTCGATTTCGGAGCCTTTGCGTCCGATCACGATGCCGGGGCGGGCGGTGAAAATTGTCACGCGCACGCTGTTCCATGCTCGTTCAATCACGATGCGTGATACGGCAGCAGTCTTGAGTTTCTTCTTGAGCCAGCCGCGGATCAGCTGATCTGCATAAAGGAAATCGGCAAATTCTTTCTCGTTGGCATACCAGCGCGAAGTCCAATCACGGGTGATCGGTAGGCGGAAGCCGATTGGGTTGACTTTTTGTCCCATAATTTATTGTTCGGTTGGCTTGTAGTCTGAGAGACTTAGGATGCGGATTCCCCTGTTACTTCAAGATTCGTTGCCTCTGGAGTAGCTGGGACTGGTTGATTTTCGGCTTTGGGTTTTTTGGAAGTTTTGGATCTGCCTGTCTTAGCTGCCTTATCGGCACGCCGCACGATCGGTACTTCGTCGGTCAGGACAATCCGAATGTGGCTGTTGCGCTTGCGAACAGGACCTGCGCTTCCACGGGCCTTCGGACGGATTCGCTTGATTGTCGGGGCTTCACCGATCACAGCCTCTTTGATGACCAGGAGCTCAGCCCTCACATTGTTGTTGTGCTCGGCGTTGGCGATGGCGCTCTTGAGAGTCTTAGCAATCAGTGGGGCAGCCTTCTTGGGAATGAATCCAAGTTGCTGGAGAGCGTCAACGGCTGGCAGGCCTTGAATCTCACGGGTAACCTCACGGGCCTTAAAGGCGGAGATGCGCGCGTAACGGTGGGTGGCGATGACTTGCATGGTTAGAAAATTAGTTCGTGAAGATTCTTGAATCAGCGGGTGGTATCGATACGGAAGGTGTCTCCCGGCTTGACTGTGTCGGAAGTGGTCGTTGCATTCTGCACAATGGCACCGCTGATGGCGTCCCGTACATCCACAACCCTGGCGGAGGCAATCTGTCTGTCACCGTGCCAGATTTGAAAGGGCATACCGGTCTTGACTCCCTGACGAGCACCGAGATTGGCGACAACAAGAGCGAGATCGGGCTTGTAATCAACCACCATTCCGCTTGTCAAACCCACAGTTCCTGTTGTGCTAGAAGCACTGTTCTTGGACGCTGTCAGTGCAGCCGATGAGCGCAATTCCTGTTCTACCTTGAGGCGGGTCTTGGCATCAATGCCATCCGAAGTTTTCAACAGATCCATCACCACCTCCGTGAGGCGAACCATCTGTTCGCGCGTGGCATCATTTTCTTTCTGCAAAAGCCGCATATCGCGAACCGCCGCCAGAAGACGGGCTCGAAGAGCCTCCTCCTCCTTGCCCGGGGGAGCAATACCCAAGGCCTCGACGCGCATGTTGAGATCGTCATACTTGCGTTTGAAGAGCTCAGTCTCTCCGTTGGCAACAGCAAGGCTCTCGGTCAACCCCTTGATTGAAGCCTCTGAAAGGATGAGTTTTTCACGGAATGAAGCGGCTCCTGCAGTTTCGCTACCCACCCTCGAAGCCGTCGAATTCTGTGCAAGGGCAGCAGCAACCGGAATGCCCACAAGGGAGGCAAGGGCAGCTGCTGTCACCGCTGACAGATGGCTTGTATGGCGTGATAATGACATGCGAAAAGGCTGGTGAGTATCTTGATTACTTCGTGACCTTGGCAGTATGAGATCCGTGTTTCTTAAAGATACGGGTGGGGGCAAACTCTCCAAGTTTGTGACCCACCATGTTTTCCGTGACGAAAACAGGAATGAAAGAACGCCCGTTGTGGACATTGAATGTGTGGCCAACAAAGTCAGGGGTCACGGTGGAACGACGAGACCAAGTCTTGATCGGCTTCTTGGTGTTGTTCTCGTTGAGTTTATCAATCTTTTCGAGGAGTTTCCACTCGACGAACGGACCTTTTTTTAGGGAGCGTGCCATAGTAAATTATTTCTTTTTGCGACGCTGCACGATGAATCGGTCGCTTTGTTTATGTTTGTCTCGGGTCTTAAAGCCCTTGGAAAGCTGACCCCACGGGCTCATGGGATGATGGCGTCCGCCACCTCCCTTACTCTTGCCCTGCCCACCACCCATCGGGTGATCGACCGGGTTCATTGCCATACCGCGGGTCTGGGGACGGATACCGAGCCAGCGGGATCGCCCTGCCTTTCCACTGATGACATTCATGTGCTCAATATTCCCTACCTGTCCGATGGTTGCGTAGCACTCTTCGTTGACACGGCGAAGTTCGCCGGAGGCCAGTTTGAGCAGAGCAAAGCCTCCTTCACGGTTGCTGAGAATTGCCTGTGACCCCGCACTGCGAACAATCTGTCCGCCTTTACCCGGAATCAGTTCGATATTGTGAATCGCAAGACCGAGCGGAATGGATTTGAGCGGCAGAGCATTGCCAACATTGGGCTCTGCGGCTTCACCGGCTGCGACCTTAAGGCCGACAGTTAGACCACTGGCTGCAAGAATGTAGGCTTTTTCGCCGTCAGGATACTGAATGAGGGCAAGTCGCGCACTGCGGTTCGGATCGTACTCGATGGCGATGACTTCCGCGACTGCATCACGGCGGCAACGCTTAAAGTCGATGATGCGGTATTTTTTCTTGTGACCACCACCACGATGCCGAGAAGTCTTGCGACCCATGTTGTTGCGACCACCGGTGCGGTGTTTACTCTCAACAAGTGATTTCTCAGGTTTGCTCTTGGTGATCTCCTCAAAGGATGGCAGCGCCTTAAAGCGTTGCGAAGGAGTCAGAGGACGAAAGGTTTTTAGTGCCATGGTCTTTGGATAGGTATGGGCTACGTTATTTTTTCCTAGGCAAGATCAATTTTCTCGCCGGGTGCGAGAGTGACAATGGCCTTCTTCCAGTGCGGAGTGCGACCATAGTCGGCGCGGCGCTCACGCTTTTTCTTGCCATCAACCTGAAGTGTGTTGACCAAGGCTACCTTCTTCTTGAAAAGCGTCTCTATGGCATGCTTAATCTCAATCTTGTTGGCGTCTGTTGAGACACGGAACACATATTTGTTGAATTTTTCAGAGAGAAGACTTGCCTTCTCTGTCACAAGGACGCGGCGGATAATATCGTGGGCTTCTTTCATGCCTTTAGCCTTGCAGGCGGTTGCCAAGTGCCTCGAGAGCATCCTTGGTGATGATGATTTTGTCGAATGCGAGGAGATTCTCGGTGTTTACTTCAGATGCCGTGATGAGCAGATCGCTCTGTACATTGCGGGCAGCAAGGAAAGTTGGTTCTGTGAAGCTGGTTGCTACGATGAGCGTGCGGCGCACACCACCATGGAAACTTTCAACGAGTGAGATAAATTGCTTGGTTTTTGGCTCCTTTAACTCGAAGGAATCCACAATGAGGACATCTCCGGAGAGAACCCGTGCGCTCAGTGCCTTACGAAAGGCAAGACGCTTGACGGCCTTGGGAGTTGTTTTGGCATAGCTGCGGGGGTGAGGTCCATGGACGACACCACCACCTACCCAGACAGGAGAACTGGCATATCCTGCGCGAGCACGACCTGTACCCTTTTGTTTCCAGGGTTTTTTGCCAGACAGATTTACTGTGGCCTTGGTCTTCACAGAAGCCGTTCCGCTGCGGCGGTTGGCTCGCATTGCGACAACCACATCGTGAACCGCCTGGGTTCCTTTTCCGTCAGTGATGATATCGATTTTGGCCTGCTTGGCCGCATCGGCTGTTAGAATGGTAGCGCTCATGGGTTACTTGGTAACTTTTGCTGATTTTTTCTTGGAGGGACGGACGACAACAAAAGTTCCCTTTGCGCCGGGAATTGCCCCGCTAACAAGGATTACTCCGTCGGCTTCACGCACCTGTACAATCTCAAGATTCTGGATTGTGATGCGCTCATCACCCATGTGACCGGGCATACCCATGTTCTTCCAAACACGACCCGGAGTCAGGCGGTTTCCGATTGCACCATTACGGCGATGCATCATGGAACCGTGAGTTTCTGGCTGGCCGGCAAATTTAAAACGTCGCACAACGCCCTGGAATCCCTTGCCCTTGGAAGTCGAAATGACATCCACAAACTGTCCATCCTGAAAATTTGTCACTGACCAATCGCCCAATTCGGGAGCCGCTTCCCCGTCCTTTAGACGGAACTCACGAATGAAACGCTTTGGTGTGGAGGCACTTTTGGCAAAGTGCCCCAATTGAGGCTTGCTCATGCGATGCTCCTTCTGATCACCAAAGCCGATTTGGACGGATGAATATCCCTCCTTTTCCTTGCCCTTGACCTGAAGAACGCGATTGCCGCCTGCTTCGATAACTGTCACAGGACGGATGCGACCCTTTGCGTCATAAACGCGGGTCATGCCGACTTTTTTTCCGAGAACACCGATGCTCATAATGCTTGTAAAAGTAGTAAATCCTAGTGGTGAACAGATCGTCAGATCTTAATGGTGATATCCACACCGGCAGGCAGATTGAGCTTACGCAGCTCATCCACGGTCTTCGCAGTGGGTTCGAGAATGTCGAGGAGGCGCTTGTGGGTCCGAATCTCAAACTGATCCATTGACTTTTTGTCAACATGGGGGGAACGGTTCACGGTGAACTTCTCGATGCGTGTGGGAAGAGGAATGGGTCCCGTTACTTTGGAGCCTGTGCGTTTTGCGGTCTCGACAATTTCGAGAGCGGAGATGTCCAGAAGTCGGAAATCGAAGCCTTTAAGGCGGATACGGATGCGTTGTCCAGCGGCCATAGTCGTAAGTGGTTAGTTTTTCTGATCGAGAACCGCGGCCAATACCTGAGCCGGGACTTGTTCGAAGTGAGAGGGCTCCATAGAGTAGGATGCACGACCCTTGGAGAGTGAGCGGATTGCAGTGGCGTAACCGAACATTTCGGAGAGGGGAACCTCTGCGTTGACATTGGTGACGATGGTCTTGGTTTCAATCGACATGATCTTGCCGCGACGGCGGTTGAGATCACCCATGATGTCACCCTGATACTCTTCGGGAGTAACAGCTTCGACCTTCATGATTGGTTCAAGGAGAATGGATTTAGCATTCTTAAGACCATCTTTCATGGCAAAGATGGCAGCCATTTTGAATGCCATTTCGTTGGAATCTACATCGTGGTAGGAGCCATCCACGATCTCTACATGAACATCAATGACGGGGTAGCCACCAACAACTCCATTGAGCGCTGCCTCATTGAGACCTTTGATGACAGCAGGGATGAAATCCTTAGGAATGGAACCGCCGACTGTTTTATTCTCGATAGTGACCCCCTTGCCCTTTTCATTCGGGGCAAGCTTGATGACGACATGGCCGTATTGACCACGACCACCGGACTGCTTGACTAGTTTTCCTTCGCCACCTGCAGGATTAAGAATGGTCTCTTTGTAAGCAATCTGGGGCTTACCAGAGTTGGCCTCGACCTTGAACTCACGGAGCATGCGATCCCTGATGATTTCGAGATGCAGCTCACCCATCCCAGCGATGATGGTCTGTCCAGTTTCCTCATCTGTGAAGACGCGGAAGGTTGGATCTTCTTCGGAAAGGCGTTGAAGGGCATTCCCCATTTTCTCCTGATCAACCTTGGTCTTAGGCTCGATGGACATCGAGATAACAGGATCAGGGAATGAAGGAGGCTCTAGAGCGATAGGCACATCTTCGGTACAGAGCGTATCGCCAGTCGTGATGTTTCTGATGCCTACGATTGCTGCAATGTCACCTGAGTAACAGGTATCGATATCTTCGCGTTTGTCAGCTTGGATCTGAATCAGACGGCTGATGCGTTCCCGTTTACCGGTACGGGGATTGAGTACGGTATCACCCTTACTAAGTTTTCCGGAATAGACGCGGAAGAAAACGAGCTTCCCTACGAATGGATCGCTCCAAAGTTTGAATGCAAGTGAACAGAAGGGCTCAAAATCACTGGTTGCAGCGAACTTGTCATTCCCGTTGTCAGGGTCCATTCCCTTTGCGGGAGGAATGTCAATCGGGCTTGGAAGATAATCAACAACAGCATCGAGAAGATACTGGACGCCCTTATTCTTGAAAGCTGAACCGCCAGCAACCGGTACAAATCGGTTGGTAATCGTCTGGCGACGGATCGCATTTTTAAGGATCTCGCGAGTTACAGGCTTTTCTTCCAAGAAGAGCATTCCTACCTCTTCATCAAGATCCATCATCTGATTGACGAGATCCTCGTATGCGGCCTGCGCTTTGGCTTTTAAATCTTCCGGGATTTCTTCCACCGTATAGTTTGAGCCCATGCTTGCGTCATCGGCATAGATGACAGCCTTTTGGTTCACTACATCAATTTGCCCCTGAAGATGATCTTCGGCACCTATGGGAATCAGAATCGGCCAAGCGTTGGCACCGAGTTTGGTACGCATGTCAGAAACGGCGTTATCAAAATTGGCACCCGTGCGATCCATCTTATTGACGAAGGCGATGCGGGGAACATTGTATTTGTTGGCTTGTCGCCAAACCGTTTCAGATTGTGGTTGCACGCCGGCAACACCACAGAACACGGCAATTGCTCCATCAAGCACACGGAGGGAACGCTCCACCTCAGCCGTGAAATCGACATGGCCTGGTGTATCGATAATGTTGATTCTCTGCTGGATTCCGTCAAAAAGCTTAACGACATTTTCCTGCGGGAGCTGTTTCCAGCTACAGGTGGTGGCGGCAGAAGTGATGGTGATTCCACGCTCCTTTTCTTGCTCCATCCAGTCGGTAGTCGCCGCTCCTTCATGCACTTCGCCGATCTTGTGGATCATGCCGGTGTAAAAGAGAACCCTCTCTGTAAGAGTGGTCTTGCCAGCATCAATGTGAGCGCAAATACCGATATTACGCGTGCGATCCAACGGAAAGGCACGATCCGGAGAGTTCGGATTTTTGGTTTCTGGCGAGGCGCTCATGGAATGAAAAAGAACAATTTGTTAAAGAACGATGAAGGAATTGATTACCAGCGGAAATGGGCAAAGGCGCGATTGGCCTGCGCCATTTTATGCAGATCATCACGCTTCTTGATAGCGGCCCCTTGTCCAGCTGCCGCCTCTTTGAGTTCGGAGGCGAGCGCCTTGTGCATTGGGACGCTCTTGCGGTTACCTGCAAAAGTCACGATCCAGCGCATGGCTAGTGCTAGTTGACGATCAGCGGGAACCTCCATGGGAACCTGATAGGTGGCACCACCGACTCGGCGGCTCTTGACTTCAAGCCTTGGACGGGCATTGTCCATGGCTTTTTGCAGAACATCCAGAGGATCAACTGCTTCCGAACCGTCACGAGTACTCTCGATCGCATTGTAAACAATGCGCTCTGCAAGCGAACGCTTGCCACCACGCATCACCGTGGTGATGAGGCGGGCAACCAGAGGGCTGGCGTAGCGAAGGTCGCGTTTGACCTCCTTTTGAATAACGCGTTTGCGACGGGACATGGAAAAGAACGGTTGGTTTGTTAAATTTGAGTTTCTACGCGGCGGGACTATTTTTTCTTGCCCTTACCGGCTGCCTTTGCTTCTTCGCCCGGCTTTGGACGCTTGGCTCCGTACTTCGAGCGACCACGACGGCGACCATCGACTCCGAGCGCGTCAAGCGTGCCACGGACGATATGATACCGGACACCAGGAAGATCCTTCACTCGCCCACCCCTGACCAGAACGATCGAGTGCTCCTGAAGGTTGTGTCCCTCACCACCGATATAGGCAATGACTTCCTGCCCATTGGTGAGGCGAACCTTGGCTACTTTACGAAGTGCTGAATTCGGCTTCTTGGGGGTACGAGTCATCACCTGAACGCAGACGCCGCGGCGCTGAGGACAATTCACAAGGGCGGGTGATTTGGACTTCACCCTTACCTTTTGGCGACCCTGTCGTACGAGTTGGTTGATGGTTGGCATGTGAGAATGGTTTGTTCCGGCGTTGTTCTTCGTGAGGCTCCCGGCTGCATTCTGTGCCACTTTTCAGCGGAACGATAGACCACATCACTGCGGCGCTGGCGAAATTCCCGAAGAAGCCGGGAGGTGGGAATGTAGGGAAAGCACGCTCATCTGCAAGAAGATTTTGTGATTTTACCCCAGTTTTTTTGGCCTGAAGCGGGTGTACGATTTCAATATTTCGCTGCACAGCCCCTTTCTCAAGCCTTCCAGCCATTTTAGGGTCGTTTTTTATTACGATCGAGCCCGGAGCATCTTTTTCCGAAAGAGGGAAAGTCTAGCCCCCGGCAACGCTTTTTCATCAGTCTAAAAACGCAAACCTGAACGGCGATACACATTGCAAGATATTCGTTATACAAAGAACTACATTATCATTGCTTTAATCAAGGGATGATGTGTCTCATCCGCGCAATGATCCGATACCCCCATTCCGCAAACGCTCTGAATATACCGACTTTTCGGTAAAACCACCACAGAAGCTCTCCTGCACGACTTCCCTGGAGATTCATAAGACGGAAAATCGCTGCTGCCCCGTGGAGTATCTTTCCGTTGTTTTCAATCAGAGTGACCTCGTTCGGCCTCCTGTCGGCACAAATTCCATAACTGGTTCCGGCACCACTCTGTGCAGGCAATATGCGAACCCTCTCCCCTGCACCATGCGCCATCATGAGAGCCGAACGGCGGCAAAACCGACATTCTCCGTCATAGAGAAGGAGTGTCCGGTGCGGTCTATGTTCTTCCTGAATACTCACCATCAAAACTATATGCGGTGACTTTTGTGAAAGATAGTGCTCTTTGCATTGGCAGTCGACCGCACCACACATCATTGGACTCTGGCAACACTCTGCCTTAATGTGTCCGCCATGAGTTTCCGACTCCCAACAATCATTTCTCTCCTCCTTTTGCTGGAAGGAACTCTCTTCCCTCTCTCGCTGCGGGGACAGGATGCGGAGTCAATCCTTCAGGCAGCGAGGATGAATCCGACAACACACACGGCGACATTACGGGCCAGGATCCGGGGGGAGAATGCCTCTATCCCCATGACCATCCGTCTCAAGAATCATGTCGTGCGCTACGAACTTGAAAATCCCAGCCAAACCATCTTCCTCACCCTCTTGCCTGCCGAAACCAAGCTTAGTGAAGAAGTAAATGGCAAGACGAAACCTATCTCTCCGATCCATTGTCACGACATCATTCGGCAAACAGGGATCACCTACCAGGATCTTTCCCTGGGATTTCTTTATTGGCCTCACCCCGTCATTCAGGGCGAGGAAACAGTGAAAACGCGCCCTTCTTGGAAAATTGACCTTCAAGCTCCGGCAGGCGAGCCAATCTATGGTCTTGCCAGAGTCTGGATCGATAAGGAGAGTGGGGCCATTCTGCGCATTGAGGGGTATGATAAAAAAGGCCTACTCCTGAGACGCTTCGAGGTCATCTCAGGACAAGAAATCGACGGATTCTGGACACTAAAACAGATGCGTATAGAAAGCTTCCTACCCGGCAATGGCCACGAGGCAACCTCCAGGAACTATCTGGAGATCTTGGGCAAGGAGTGAACGAGAGACCTACTGCTCAGCAATCAATTCACTTCCATCTACCATCTCCGACTAAACCTTTTCCGTTGCAGTACTTCCAAAAAGCCCCGATGGCCGCAGGAGGAGAATAAGGATCAGGATGCCAAAGGCGATCGCATCCCGGTAGGAGGATAGAAAAGATCCTCCGAGCAGGCATTCGCTCAATCCGAGAAGCACCCCACCCACAGCCGCACCGGGCAAACTTCCAATCCCTCCGAGCACGGCAGCCACAAAGGCCTTGATGCCGGGTAGAGTTCCCATCAGGGGCTCGATAGAGTGGATATTCATTGCGTAGAGCACGCCGGCTGCACCGGCAAGAGCCGAACCAAGAGCAAAGGTCACGGCGATCACCACGTTGCTGTTCACCCCCATCAGGGCGGCGGCATCACGATTCTGAGAAAGTGCCCGCAGAGCCAGCCCAAAGCGGGTGCGCAGGACAATTTCCCGAAGCGCAATCAGAAGAACCAGCGTCACCGCGATCACCAGAAGATGGTTCCCGGAAATCGAGACTCCGGCACCTAGGGAAAATCGAATCGGAGGCAACAGATCAGGGAAAGCTTTCTGGTTTACCCCAAAGAAAATCTGTCCTCCGTAGGAGAGCAAAAGGGACACTCCGATTGAGGTGATCAGGACTGCAAGCTTTGGCTGATTACGAAGTGGTCGGTAGGCAAGTCTTTCAATCAGCACTCCGAGCAGGGCGCAGACGATCATCGCTGCAAGGATAACAGCAGCAGTGACCATCCAAGGATCGGGAAAAATCCTCGTTGCAAGTGGTGCTGCATAGTATCCGGCAAAGGCCCCCACCATGAGCACATCACCATGCGCGAAATTGATGAACTTCAGGAGTCCATAGACCATGCTGTAGCCAAGGGCAATCAACGCATAGATCGCCCCGAGGGAGAGACCATTGATGAGTTGCTGGAGAAATTCGTGCACCGGATAAGAAAAAGCCAAAAGCCCAAAACGAAAAGCTAAAAGCCGATTATTGAAAATTTATCCCTTACGGTATCTTCATTCACTACCTTACTGAGTGCAGCCATTCAGAAGGAGAGCATGGCCAACAAGCGTAGGAGTAGAAAAGGCGCAGGAAGTTTCAATGCCCCGCAAGGCGTCGTGAGCAAATGGCGTAGTAGACCTACGCCGAGCGATCAGCAACGCAGCAGCGCGAGAAAATCCCAAGCCTAAAATTTGAGGGCCACTTGGGAACCGAGTACCAGTTCGTTACCCAATGTTCCATTTTGCTGGGGATTCATGATGTATTCTGCAAACGGCTTCACAGAGAACCATTTGTTCACCATGATCTGATAATCAAACTCCAGAACTCCACCCCATGTGGGCTGCGGCTGGGCGGGATAGACCGCCGTCTTAGCAGCTGTGCTAGCAGCACTCGAAATGGCGTAGGTCTGGTTGTAGGCAGAAGCCGCCTGAGAGCTGAACCATGCGGTGCCGAAGGCAAGTCCCATGCGGTCTTCCGGACGACCCGGGATCAGTCCCTGGTACACCAAGCCGGTCTGGTAGTAGAAGTCGAGCAGGCTGTATTGCTGTGGGGAGAAGGTGAAGGCGTTAAACATGTAGAGTCCCTTCTTGGAGAGGGTCGGCTTGGCGGCCTCTGTCGGGTTTTTGGCATCCACCACGCTCTTGCCGTCAGCTGAAAAGACGGTTTGTTGTGGTTCATGGACACGATAGAGCATTTGATCAGCCTGCCAGTAGAAGGCCCAGGCACCCATGTTGAATGGGCCGGCGTTATAGGCCTTGGCAGATTTTCCCGTTCCGGACTGATTCACTGGGAGGAAGTCTTGATTCTGAATACCCCACCAGATCATACCAAAGGCATATTTTCCTTCGAGCTTGTCCTTCCCAAATTTCGGCTCCCATCCAAATTCCGTCACACTGTAAAGACCGTTCGGATTTCCTGTATTACCATTTGGCTGACCTGCTCCCACGGCATTCCATCCGGCACCCCCAAAGCTAGACACACCGTTGTTGTTGATTGTTCCCTTGGACGCAGGATTCGCCTGACCCTGCTGATTCTTGGGAACGGATGTGTAGGGAGCAACTTGTGTCGGGCTATAGACTGATTGAGTGGCTCCACCGGCATTGGGAATCGCCATATAAAGACCGCTCATGACATAGGTTTCCTTGGTGGGCTTCACTTTCAATGTTCCTCCCCAACTGTCATAGGTACTGGACCAGGGGATCTTGGAAGCCGTATTTCCGTTGTATCGGGCATTGCCGGGCCAGTGTTGCTTCGCGCCACCACCCATGTTGGCACCGATTCCCTTGTTACTCGCAATCTGGTTGTTCATGAAGAGCTTAGAGAGGGGCTGCTGCAGGAACTGGTCATAGGGATTCATCCACCCAGCATTGATCATCAGCTTGCCATTGGATGTGGTGTATTCCAAATACTGAGCCATCAGGCGGAGTTCCTTCCCACTCTGAATGTTGGAAGGATTGAATCCGTTGGCGGCACCCGTGATGTTGTTGATGTCATTCCCATCCCGGTAGCGAAGGTTTGAATATGCCTTGAGTCCTGTCAGGCCAAAAACCTTGCCAAAATCATAGGCGAACCCGAGCTTAATCTGCTCGTCAAAGGCGCTTCCCGTACGATATCCCCCTGTTGTATTCCCATAGTAGTTTCCCTGCCAGTCACCAGTCACTGTCAGCCCGTAATCGTCGGCTTTCTTACCTAAGCCAAGCCAGTTGGCCGTGGCACCTTTTCCGCTCCACCAACTAGCCAAAAACGATTTTTTAGACCGGGGATAAGGAGTTGCGTTTTGAGCATTATCCAGTTCCTGAGTCGGATTCAAAAATTTAGGGGGGGCATTTTGCGCCGTGGCTTGTTGCCCGGTCAGGCCGCCCAGAATCACAATCCCTACCGCAAGGAGTGATATTTTGCGTAATTTCATGAGAAGCATACCTTATCGTCTGGTTAAATAAGGAAAAGACTTTCTTTGTTACGATATCGCCACAAAAAAACCCGAAGGGCGTCTCTCCCTTCGGGTTTTTATGAATGCCTTCTTTGAGGCAGGTATTGTGTACTTAAGCAACAGGCGCTGCCGCAGCAGCCTGATCACGCTCTTTCATTGCAGCCTTGCGGCTCAACTTCACGCGCCCTTTGTCATCGACGCCGATGCACTTGACCCAGATGACATCTCCACTCTTAACAACATCCTCAACTTTGTTGACGCGGGCATCGGCCAATTCGGAGATATGAACAAGACCATCTTTTCCGGGAAGCACCTCGACGAAAGCACCGAAGTCTTTGATTGAAACAACAGTACCTTGATAGATGTCACCCACCACAATTTCCCGGATCATCCCTTCGATGATCTCCTTGGCGCGCTTCAGGCTCTCACCATTGCTGGAGTAGATGTGGACGGAGCCATCATCCTCGATGTTGATCTCGGCACCAGTCTCGGCAACGATGCTCTTGATCGTCTTGCCACCAGGGCCAATGATCATGCCAATCTTGTCCTGCGGAACCTTCACGGTCTCGATACGGGGAGCATACTTGCTCATCTCGGTGCGGTGTGATCCGAGCGTCTGCTTCATGTGATCGATGATAAGCCCGCGATTTTTGCGTGCGTCGTCGATTGCCGAGGCCAGAAGCTCGTGGCTGATACCTGCAAGCTTGAGATCGAGTTGGAAGCCGGTGACTCCCTCCTCTGTTCCGCAAAGTTTGAAATCCATGTCACCGAAGTGATCCTCACTGCCTATGATGTCGGTGAGGAGGGTGTGGCGGGTGAGATTACCATTGCCATCATCCTCGGAAACAAGACCGACGGAGATACCGGCAACCGGCCGCTTGAGCGGAACTCCGGCATCCAGAAGCGCAAGCACTCCGGCACAGACTGAGGCCATCGAGGTGGAGCCGTTTGACTCCATGACCTCGCTGGTCACCCTAAGCGCGTACGGGAAATCCTCCTGCGAGGGGATCACTGGGAAGACGGAGCGCTCGGCAAGGGCACCATGACCGATCTCGCGGCGATTCTGACCACCGAAGCGGCCAGTCTCGCCCACACTGAAAGGAGGGAAGTTGTAATGGAGCAGGAATCGCTTGGTCGTTTCACCGCCACCGTATCCATCAATCATCTGGGCTTCATCGGTGGTTGCAAGCGTTGCAAGGGCCATCGCCTGGGTCTCACCACGGGCGAAGAGGGCGGATCCGTGTGCACGGGGCAGGATGGATGTCTCGCTCGTAAGCTGGCGCAACTCAAAGAGTCCGCGTCCGTCACAACGCTTCTGCTTGTCGAGAATGCTGACGCGGAATGCCTTTTTCTGGAGATAATCAAATGCTTGGGAAATTTCAAATCCCGTTGCCGTGGGGAAACTCTCAAGGATCTTGGCCTTCACTTCCTCACGAAGCGCGCCGACAGCCTTGCCACGGGCAACCTTGCTAGGAGTATAGAGAGCGGCCTCGATACGATCACCGGCGACGGCATAAGCGATTTCGAGCATTCCCTGATCCACGGCAAGGACGCTGTATTCGCGCTTGGGCTTGCCAGCGGCAGCGATCAACTCGCGTTGGGCAGCGATGAGGGGCTTGGACTCAACGAGGGCAAAATCGAGGGCCTTCTTGAACTCCTCTTCAGGCAATTCATTGGCCGCACCCTCGATCATGATGACCTTCTCGCCATCGCCGACATAGACAAGATCGAGATCGCTTTCTTCACGCTGAGTGTGCGTGGGATTGACCACGAACTGACCACCGATGCGGCCCACACGAACAGCTGCAATGGGCTTCTCAAAGGGAATGTCTGACACACAAAGTGCGGCAGAAGCTCCATTGATTGAGAGGATATCAGGATCGATCTCGCCATCAGCAGAGAGCAGGATGCTGATGATCTGGGTATCGTAGAAGTATCCCTTCGGGAAAAGGGGACGCAGCGGACGGTCTGTCATACGGGCAGTGAGGATTTCTTTTTCACTGGGACGGCCTTCACGCTTGAAATAACCGCCTGGGAATTTGCCCACGGCGGCAGCCTTTTCCTTGTAATCTACGGTGAGAGGGAAGAAATCCTGCCCATCCTTGATGCTGGTGGCAGAAACGGCGCTGACGAGGACGATGGTCTCGCCGGAGCGAACCATCACCGCGCCATCGGCGAGTTTGGCAATCTTGCCGGTTTCAAAGGAGATAGGGTTCTGGCCGACATTGGCCGTAATAGTGGTGTGTGACATGGTGTTTGTTTCTTGGGTTGGAATAAGGATCCGACACGGGCGAAAATATTGATTGCCCTTGGATGCGGATGGCCCCCTGAACGGGTGCCGATATTGGGTAATGGGTTTATTTGCCTTTCTCTCCAATCAGGAGAATCCCTCTTAACCAAGAGGTGATAAAAGGTAGGGTAGGGAGGCAAGTGTGCCGGATTCCCGATCTCCTCACACAGGTCTTTTCAGACCCGCAGAGAAAAGCCGGGCCCCCGAAAATAGCTACTTGCGCAGATTGAGCTTCTCAATGACTGCCTGATAACGCTCTGAAGCGGTATTTTTTAGGTAATCAAGGAGACGGCGGCGTGTGGCCACCATTTTAAGAAGGCCACGACGGGAGGAGTGATCCTTGGCGTTGCCTTTAAGGTGCTCTGTCAGCACCGTGATTCTCTGTGTGAGATTGGCCACCTGCACATCGGCACTGCCGGTATCGTTATCATGCAGCCGGAGTGCTGCAATTTCTGCTGTTTCTGTTGTCGTCATTTTTTTAGGAAGGGAGAAGCTACATCATAGAAGCATTAACTGACAAGTTTTAAGTCAGGGAATAATCTGGTCGATTTAGTTGCGCAGAAAGTGGCACATGTAGCCGCCGGGGTTCTTTTGTAAGTAATCCTGATGATGCTCCTCGGCTGGATAGAAAGTCGTCGCCTTGGTTATCTCAGTAACTACGGGCTTCTTCCACTTTCCTGATTTATCGACTTCCCCCTTCACTTTGAGGGCGGTTTGTTTCTGCTCCTCACTCGTGTAGAAGATGGCCGAACGGTATTGGTCGCCGATATCGTTTTCCTGGCGGTTCAGGGTGGTGGGATCATGCATCCTGAAAAAGAAGTGTAGAAACTCATCGTAACTCAGGACGCTGGGATCGAAGGTAACTTTTACTGCTTCAGCATGCCCGGTGTTGTGGGAACACACCATCTCGTAGGTTGGATTTGGGATCGTTCCTCCAGTGTAGCCAACCGTCGAACTGATCACGCCGGGAATCTTGCGGATGATCTCCTGCATTCCCCAGAAGCATCCTCCGGCCACAACAGCCGTTTCCTGTGTTGGTTTTCCCGCGGGAGACTTGAACAACCCCGCCTTGATAAAAGGAGCCACGAGCGATCCGTAGCCGGCCTTCTCCATCTGATCAACGGGTATGAATCGGAGCGAAGCTGAGTTAATGCAATAGCGCAGGTGGGTGGGGCCGGGACCATCGTCAAAGACATGGCCGAGATGTGAATCAGCCCCCTCGGAGCGAACCTCGGTGCGTTCCATCCCGAAGGTTTTATCAGTCTTCTCCACAACGACTTTGGGGTCCACAGGCTTACTAAAGCTGGGCCAACCGCAGCCGGAATCAAACTTATCGAGCGAACTGAAGAGAGGCTTTCCTGAGACGACATCAACATAGATTCCAGGTTGATGATTGTCCCAGAACTCATTATGGAAAGCCGGCTCTGTGGCCGCATGCTGTGTCACCTCATACTGCATGGGAGTAAGCTTCTGTTTACGATCCTCGTGTGGGATGGGTAGGAACTGGTTGCTAGGGATCATAGTGTTTGTGGAGGTATTTGGTGTGGATTGGCCAGCTTTGCCCTGCTCGCATCCGGCAAGAAGGAGTATGATGAGAAGTGGGTAAACTTGATTCCAAAGAAGTTGTTTCATAACTCATCAGAGCCTTTATCTGTGATCTTTATTCCCATAAATCTTTGGGCAGCTTTAGATTCCTCATCACAGGCGTTTTATTTCAACCATCCCCCCGAGCGCCTGAATCGGGATCAAACTCTGCTCCTCTCGAACCCAGATGGCGATGGCTGTGGATGGCATTGAATGGTGTGAGGGTAGAGTGATCGCGGCCTTGTAGCCTCTTTCTCCATCCGGGGTTAATTTAGACTTCAGGAGGGCATATGCCACAAAATCATGATGCAGAATCCGCCCTGCATTTTCACCGCGAGTCACGGAATTGCTGAGGTCGCACTCAAGAAGCGCCACCTCGATCACATACGAAGTGATGTGTCGATTCAAAGGCTTAAAAAGAAGCTCTACTTTTCCGCTATCAGAGAGTGTGGCATTGAGTGATCCGGTAGTTTGCACGGAAGTTGGGATCTCGAATATGTCCGGTTTCCATTCCTTCCCGTTGAGAAAAAACTCGGGTGTGTAAATGCTGCCTGTGTGCAAAGCATTCGCATAAGAGCGTTGTCTGACACTGTAATCTGCCGAAGCATAGGGATCCGTCCACCCAAGGTAATTCCAGTAATCCACATGAAAGGCCACAGGGACGAATCTTTTCCAAAGCGCGGGATTCTGTTTGAGACTGCTGAACCAACTCTCTGCCGGGGGGCAACTACTGCATCCCTCGGAAGTGTAGAGTTCGATTAGCTGGATTTTTGCCTCTTCGCTATGTAGCGCCAAAGGGGTGAACCCTTCGGCCCTGTGAAGAGCTGTTAGAGTCAGGAAAAGGAGGCAGCTGAGACGGATGCGAGCATGACTAAAATTAATCATTTTTCATAGCTTTGTGATCCGGGAATATCAGATCCGGGAAAAAATAGATCATCATCGGAGCCGCAATCGAAACCAGAGCGAGAGGGACATAAAGCCAGGCCGTGAAGATCGCGGAGAAATAGCAAATAAGAGCGACAAGACTCAGAATGTTTCTCCGTGCATGCAGGGAGTGCTGCGCTTCACTCTGCTCTTGATGACGGGCGATGATCCTTCTCAGGATGTTGAAGGAAGTCCCGCTTGCAAATGCCACAACGGCGTAGGCGGAAACGGCTAGGGGTGCTGCGTGATTCTCTCCCAGGTAAGATGTCACCCATGGGAAGAGGGACATCCAAAAGAGAAGGTTGATATTGGCCCAAAGGATGCCCGCATCGACCTTGGTGACAAGGTGAAGAAGGTGATGATGGTTGACCCAATAGATCGCTACGATGATGAAGCTCAGCACATAGGTCAGCAGGGTGGGGACTACCTTAAGTACGGAATCGAGATTCGGTTCATGGGGCGCTTTCAGGTCGAGCACCATGATGGTGATGATGATGGCAATGACACCGTCGCTGAAGGCTTCCAATCTGTTGGGTTTCATGGTCATGGGTATATGGAAAGGCTCAGTTCAGAGCATGGAAGATCCAGAGCTTCACACGGTGCACCGGAGTGGTACCGCATGGTTACCGTTCCGTGAGTCAGGGAAAGTTCCGTAAAGCTGACCGTGCAGGCATCGGGTCGGTGCATGCAGATCGAGTAGGGACCTTTTGCGGGAAGATGTGAGGAATGCAGTCGTCTCAGTGAATCGAGGGAAGACTGACCATGATCAACCGTTTCAGCCTGACATGTATTGGCCCTGACTTTCGAGGCTTCGGCTTCCTCAAAGCCGGATGAAAACCAATGTCTTTTTTTCCAGTCTAAGGCGAGAAACTCCGTATCGGTCACGCAGGAGCGCCACTCTTGAAGTCGTTGTTCTACAGGTGAGATCCCGATCAATCGGAAGGGATTCAGACAGGAATGAGGAAATGTGGAGAAAATCTCCCCCGCAGCGTCAATCGTGTGTTGGCAGAGTAGTTGCGGAATAATTTGCCCCCGACTGAAAGCCAGCGGAGTCATTAACTGAGGTTTTGAATACCAATTGATCAGGGCAAAGGTCAGTCCGAGGTCATTTGATCCGATCCATGTGCCCCCCGTAGGCTCGCTCGGAAAGATAGCTGTTCTGGAATTGCACTGATGAATCGTGGGAGGGATGCCTGCTGGACGGCTGCGTTGCTCGTCACGATTCATGAGAAGATGAAAGCCCTTGTCTGCCGGAAGGAAGGAGAGTGTGCACATGTCGCGAATACGTATTAGTCAGCAGCAGGATGACAGATGCTTCGGAGTCGGTATTTTCTCCATTCGCTAAGAACACTCATGATGGCATCCGACTGATGACCCAGCGCCCTGTTCTGGGCGGCAATAGCAAACACAATATTCCATTGCTTGAAGAGCAGACCGTAGGCATCCGCAAGGGATTTGGAGGCATCATAGGCGCTTGTTGGTTCCGATGAGGCGCCGTTGAGTTCCAGAATCCAGAACGCATTCCCCTTTGTAAGCTCCTCAGCGGATGAAAACCGGAGATCATACCGGCCGACAAAAAAACCATTGATTTTTTGAGAAATCTCATCGATCCGGCTCTCTAACTCACTGCTCCAGAGATACATCCCATCTCGAAAAATGCAGCCCTGAGCATGATTGCCCGCCTCGACCAGACGCACGCTCTGCCCCGATGGAGGAATCTCTCCGAGCGAATCTTGGAAGCGAGTGAGATAGGTCTCCGCAAGAAGGGATGCCCTTTTGTCCGCTCGAATCAGTTCAGCGATCGTGTGGCTGCCATCACCCTCAATGACGGGAAAGATCTTCTCCGTCATGGCAAGTATACGCCCCTTATTTTCGTTGGGAAAACGATAGTAGAAGACACCTGCTTCATAAGGCCCCGCAATATATTGCTGAGCAACGATTGGCACATCGACTTGCGACAGGTAGGCACGCGCCTGATCCTCACGATGGATCACTTTGAAGCCGCTTCCGCGTTGCCCGACATCCGGTTTGAGAATAAACGGATATTCCAGTTCCCCCCCGATAAGCAGACTCTGCAACTTGCCCATGCGGTCTCCTTCCTCCGTAAGAAGATAACTTGCAGCAACGAATTCCGGGCTGCTTGTCTGGAGTTCATCAAGGGTCTCGAACTTGGACTCGCCGATAATCCCCCCGGTCAACATTCCCGGATTGGCAGAGGTAGGCAGGGAGATGCTGCCATATCGGATGGAGAGACGGAGAAAGTTTGCGACAACGGGCAGATAGAAAAACCATGCAGGCCAGAATTCCCACTGCCAAAGCTTTCGGAAGAACTGCCGGCAGCGCATCGAGCTCGCGCCTCTCATGAGAAAATGGAGGAGAATCACAAAGGCCAACAGGGCACAAACAGCCAAGACCTGATTCTGTCGAAGTTGATGAAAAACTCCCGGCGCCGTCGCGCCAAGTCTGTGAACCAACCAAAAGAGGAGCGTCACCCACAGTGCGGCAAGTACTCCGGTGGCGCAGATGAAAGGCAGGGCTGGCATTTTTAAAAAACCAGCGGAAAGATATGTCGGCAATCTCATCCCAGGAACGAATCTAGAGATGACCAAGGAGAGCATTCCATAGCGTTGGAACCAGAGTTCGCTCTGATTGATTTTTTGCCCGGCAAGTTTCTTGTTTCCCAAAATTCGGTTGGCCAAAGGACGACCACAATATCGCCCCAGAAAATAGAGCCCCAGATCACCCGCCCAGATGCCTAAAAAACAGGCCAGAAAGACCCGTTCCAATACCTTGGCGTCCGCCAAGGCAAGATAGGCGCCACCAAGCGTGGCCGTATCCTCGGAAATAAAAGTGAGCAGAAACAGACCGGTAAAAGTCCAGAAATCGTGGCTCATAAACTGGGGCGCTCCAGAGAAGCCTCAAGCAGTTTGCAGTGCGGAAACCGAGCGGTAATGCAAGGTTGAGGGAGCCACGCCGAATTCCACTGGAAGTCGCACATCCATCTCCATGCACATCATTCCGATGAGGGCATAATGATGGATGGCGTGGGAGATGCAGAACATGATTTCCCTTTCAATCGTGGAGGTAACAAAAGGCGATTCACCCTCATCCCCGGATACAGCACAGCGGATTTGGATGGAGTGTTTAAGCAGCCGAGCATCCATGGTGCGCGTGAATAATCGGAGTTCCACTGTTCGTCCCAGAGCAAACTCTCGATCAGTTTCAAGTCGCTGGTCGCGGCCGCGTGCATCGTAATCGATGAGGAAATGGTCAATTCCGGTGAATAATTTTTCAAAGTGATCCAAGCAATGCCGGTAATGCCCCCCAATGGTGGCACCCCTGGCAGAGCTCAAGGGAGTCTTGAATGACTCGTCATTAAGAATACGGAGAAGACCTTCGCCTTGATCGAGAACCTGTTCAAGAGCGTGGAGCATCAGTGGTCTCATATCACGGTAGAATCTTTCCAATGACGGGGATGGATTTTCTGGAAAGGAAGAGGAGAACTGCGGAGCAAAATGCCACGGTTAGCGCGAGACAGAAGAGCAGCCCATGGTCTCCCATCACATCGATTCCTAGAACCGTCAGGTGGCTCATGATAGCGCCACCCATGACTCCTAATGCAAGGATCGCACCGATCCAGGTAGTGCGTGGGAACAGAATCAGAAAGGATGCTATCAGCTCGGCAACTCCTGATCCGATACGCCCCCACGGCTCAAGTCCTACCTTGGTGAAGATATAGACCGATTCAGGTGCGGCGGAGAATTTGAAATACAGAGTCTGAATCAAAATGGCCGCAGCAACGATCCTGCAGATCCAGAGTATCACTGTAACGAGTGGAGAATTCGGTTTCATCAGTTTCAGATGTAATAGCTGATTTCTGAGATGTTAAGTGGAGCCGGGCAAGGTTAAAGAATCGTTTCGGGAAAGATGAGGGTTGGGATTAGGATCGGAATCGCTCATTTCCCCTTTTTATCCAGGAGGAGAATCCAGTTGGCGTCTGCCTTCTTTAAGTTTCCTACCGAATCCTTGTTGAAGGTCTCCCTGATGCCTCTGCTGTATTGCAGTAGCAATCTGCCATCCACGATCTGAAAGGCGGCAGGGTCAATGCTCACCGTGCTCCCTTTGGAGACGCCATAAGCACAAAAGCCTCCGAATTGCGGAGCGTACTTTTCAGGGTTGGCATCGAAGGCCTCCTTGTGCGCGGCACTATTGAAATGGTAGATCACCCCGTCAAAGGTGGTCTGGAACTGGGATGACCCAAGAATTGGAGCGTTGTCCGTGAAATAGGCGACGGGATCGTAACCTTTGATCCCCAGACCGGTCCGATCGACATTCTCCAGAGACTTTGAAAATCCAAATTGTGCAGAGAGGATAAAAGCCATTGCCAAAAATACATGTAGTCGAAAACTGTGGGGGGCTTGCTTGGTCTGTTTGATTTGCATAAAATCCATGGGTTCATTTTGAAGTGATTTGTTTATGAGAGCTGGCGCTTATTCTGATTGAGCAACTTCCCATGGATTTTATTCCATAATTTTTTATCAGCGTTTCCCTAGATGGATTTATCATGGACAGAGTGCCACTGAGTTGAAAGAAGGGGCGCTGGATGAAATGGATTCATTCTGAATGCTATCTCTCCTTTTCCTGTCTCAACCTCCTATCCCATGTCTGGATTTTTTAAAACCGGCTACATCGTTCGTTTTGCCGGCTCTCGCGAAGAGGTAAGGGCGGCGCTCCGTCTGCGCTATGAAGTGTTTAATCTCGAACTGAACGAGGGGCTTGCCACCTCACATGCCGAGGGATTGGACGAGGATGAGTTTGATGCGGTTTGTGATCATCTCATCATTCAGGAATCATCCTCGGGGGCTGTCGTGGGAACTTACAGGATGCAAACCGGTGCCATGGCTGAACGCAATCTGGGGTTTTACAGCGCGAGGGAGTTTGATATGTCAATTTTTGAACCGCTGAGAGGGGAGATTGTGGAACTAGGCCGCGCCTGTGTTCACAAGGATCATCGCAGCATCGTCGTCATCAGCCTGCTCTGGAAGGAACTCGTCCGCTATGTCATGTCTCATCAGGGACGCTATATGATCGGTTGCAGTTCCCTCACCTCCCAGGATCCGGCACTTGGGAAGGCGATGTATCTTCGCTTCGAGAGGGAAAAATATCTCGTGGAGGAAGCCCTTCGCACTCTTCCTATGCCCGACTTTGCCTTGCCTGATGTCGAACCTCTCGCCGAGTCGCCTCCTCCGCCAAAACTCCTCCGCGCCTATCTCGGGGTCGGGGCAAAAATCTGCGCTCCTCCGGCAATAGATCGGGAATTCAAAACCATTGATTTCCTAACCATGATCGATTCTAGAAACAGTTCGCCGATCGCCACGGAGCGCTTCGTGGAGAGGCCTAAGAAAGAAGGGATTAGCAGTCCATGAGTTTCCCCGGATTTCTGCGTGGTTCCGCTCGTATATTTTCCCTTCTGGGAATCATTGTGACGGGGTTTCTTGCGTACCCGGCATTTTTAATCCGCTTCACCCAAACTACTCTCAGTGGAAAAATTGCCTGGATGCAATGGATGAGCCGCCGTTTTCTCCGACTGCTTGGAGGTCGCGTCTCCGTCCAGGGTAATCCTCCCGAGCGCGGCCTCGTGGTCTGCAATCATCTCGGCTATGTCGATATTCTGGTCATCGGCTCGGTGTGTCCGGCAATATTTGTTGCTAAGAACGATGTGAAGGGCTGGCCTCTCTTTGGCTGGCTCACCTCACTCGCTGGCACTCATTTTGTGCAGCGAGATTCACGACTCAAGGCGGCGCACCAGATCAAGGGGATTTCCTCGCTTCTAGCAGAGGGGTATCCTCTTGTTCTCTTCCCGGAAGGAACCAGCTCCGACGGGACGGGTGTGCTTCCGTTTCGCAGTTCACTGCTTCAGGCCGCCCTGTCCACAGGCAGTTCCATCACGCCCGCATCCGTTACTTATCGGTTGAAGGAAGGAGGAGCCATTGCCACCGGGATCGCCTACTGGGGGGAGATGACCTTCCTTCCTCATCTTCTGAGTCTTCTTTCAGGAAAGCCGTTTGTCGCTCTTCTGAATTTTGGGACGCCGTCTATGCCCGATCGCGGGCGAAAGGAGGCGGCGCTTCAACTCCACGCGCAGGTAGCTGCTTTGCTGGAAAATTCTAAACTGTGACTTTTACTCCGATGAGATTTCAGTAGTTCCCTAAATCAGTTTTTGCAGCTTCTCTTTGGAAACATTGTCTCCAGTGAGCACGAAGCATTTATTCCCTGAGGTCCAGGTGGCAAAGGCAAGTCCCTTGTCGACGTGCATCTGGGGAAGGGATGATTGAGATGCGTCAGCCAGTGCCGATTTATCGACCACAAAAAGGTGAGCAACCTGATTGTTTCCCAAATCGAAGCATATCAACGAAACCTTGTTTCCTCCAATATCGAAGCTCTGGCAACCGAATGAGGAAACCCCTTTCAATCCTTGAGGAAGGACAAAGTCACTGGGCGCGCCACGATCAGCGAGCCATTTCCTAAGCGATTGCGGATCAGAGCTCATTTTCTCAAGCGCAATTTTCCCCTGCTCCTTGATATCGAGTGCTTCTCTGGAGAAGGCAGCCACGGTCATTCTGCCGGAGCCGTGATGGAAGGATACGATTCCCACAAAGAGGACGATTGCTGCTGTCAGGGAGACAAGCATGCTGAGTGGTCGGTAGGGCTTGGATTGCTTCAACGCCAGCGGGGATGTTTTTCTCGCAAGGATGGCATCCCTCAATCCTGCTGGAGGAATCTCACTTTCAAGTGCCCCGACCATCTTTTGGTCAAAAGCAGATTGCCTCTCAAACCATGCCCCCAGATCGGTGTCGATCCGGGCGAGCTCCAAAGCCTCGGTAAAAAACGGATCCGCCTCATCCGCACTTCCTGTGCGGTATGCTTGCAAAATCAGTTTGGCTTCTTGTGTGGTCATTTAGGGTTCTCAGCGGTTTTTGGACAGCTTCTCCTGTTCATTAGAGGGGAACGGAAGGACATTTATTCCATGGAGTCGTGATATTTCCTCCACTCTTTGACGGAGAAGATCTTTCGCTCGGGAAAGCCGTGACATGACTGTTCCTATGGGGACATCCAGAATCGCGGCGATCTCCTTGTAGCTGTGCTGATTCAGATAAAAAAGCGTGAGGATGACCCGGTAGTGAGCTTCAAGATCATCAAGGGCACCAAGCAATTCGTTCCGTTCTGCATCGCGATGCACGGAACTCTCCACGGTAGGTTCAGGAAGATCCAGTTCCTCATCATCGAGTGAGAGCAACGGCTTATTCTTATGATACTTCGCCACGTATTCCCGGTAGAGGGTTGTGAAGAGCCACTGCCTGGCCTTTTCCGACTCTCGAATCTGATCCCCTTTTGCAGCAAAGATTGCAAATGCTTGCTGCACCAGATCGGAGGCATCCTCCGGCTTGTGAGAAAGCTTTAATCCAAAACGATAGAGATCGCCGTAGTATTCATCGACCACGAGTTGAAACCAGTCATTGTCCATCGGTAGAGTGAGACAAGAATGATGTGAGCCTTAAGGGTTGGAAACCGTTTTCTGTCACTTTCTGTCATATTGGGAAATGCCCGAAGGGATAGAGAACTTGTTTTTCTCACCGTCCATGTGTTTGCTTTCCAGCTGCCCATGAGTGACATTCCCCAACCGAGCGAACCTACCTCAGAAATCTCGAAGGCCTATGCCCCTGGTGAAGTCGAGCAGGCTTGGTATGATCGCTGGACAACTTCAGGTTGCTTTACCGCCGATCCAGACTCGACAGCTCCCGCCTACTCCCTCGTCATTCCTCCTCCCAATGTCACCGGCGTGCTGACACTCGGGCATGTCCTCAATAATACGCTGCAGGATATCCTCGCCCGCCGTGCTCGCCAGACCGGGCATGAAGTTCTCTGGCTCCCGGGCACTGATCATGCAGGTATTGCCACACAGACTGTCGTCGAACGCCAACTCCGCAAGGAAGAGAAAAAAACACGCCATGATCTGGGACGCGAAGCATTCCTTGCCAAGGTATGGGATTGGAAAGAGAAGCACGGAGGCATCATCATCAGGCAACTACAGAAGCTCGGGTGCTCCTGCGACTGGAGTCGAGAGCGCTTCACGATGGACGAGGGCTACGCGCGCAAGGTGCAGGAAGTCTTCATTGATCTCTACAAAAAGGGCCTCATCTACCGCGGCAAGCGGATGGTCAACTGGTGCCCCGTATCCCTCACGGCCCTTAGTGACGAGGAGGTCATTCCCAAAAAACAGAAAGGATACCTCTATCATTTCAAGCTGGAGGTCGTCGAAAGCCCCGGCACCTGGCTGGAAATCGCCACCACGCGTCCCGAGACGATTATGGGGGACACCGCCATCGCGGTGAATCCCAATGACATGCGCTACTCACATCTCATCGGCCAGCATGTACGCCGTCCCCTCCCCCTGGAATCGGAATATCTCCTACCGATCATCGGCGACGAGGCAGTCGATTTTGAATTCGGCACAGGTGTCCTGAAGGTTACGCCAGCCCATGACAAGGCCGATTACGAGATCGGCCTTGTCATGGGC
>Ga0194039_1000143_pt1 | contig 45543 bp, 44 predicted proteins | sample JunL228m_MetaG_FD_148679 | JGI IMG/M metagenome (GOLD analysis project Ga0194039, IMG submission 148679) | Anoxic zone freshwater microbial communities from boreal shield lake in IISD Experimental Lakes Area, Ontario, Canada - Jun2016-L227-8m | ecosystem: Environmental > Aquatic > Freshwater >...
AAAGCTGACTCTTGCGGTAAAAGAGCCCGTCCCCGAGGGGAAAACCTTGAAGGTGGTCGGCTGGGGTTGGTGGCCAACGTTCGAAAGCTGGACCTGGCCCGGCTGGGAAGGAAAGACCCTCACGGCGGAAATTCATTCCAGCTACGGAAAATTCCGTCTCTACTTAAACGACAAGCTCATTGCCGAAAAGGGGGGGACAAGCGCGCAGATCGACCTGCCGTATGCGCCCGGTGTCCTGAAGCTGGTCGGCGTCCAGAATGACAAGGAAGTAGAATCTCGCAGCTTGGAAACCGTCGGAGCGCCGACGGCCCTGAAACTCTCTCCGGATCGTTCCCTGATTCACGCGGATGGACAGGATTTGAGCTTCGTCACCGTTGAGGCTGTGGATGCCAAGGGGCGGCGTGATCCCAATGCCAATCACGAGGTCCGCTTTACCCTGAACGGTTCCGGTTCCATTGCGGGTTTGGGCAACGCCAATCTCAAGAGCACCGAACCGTATGTGGGCACCCGTTGCCACCTGTATCATGGCCGTGCCCTCGTGGTGATCCGCACCACCCGCCAGACCGGTTCGTTGAGCCTGACGGCCAAATCAGAAGGCCTCGCCGAAGCGAAAATCACCATCGAGGCGGCCGCGCACACCGATGCAAAGCAACCATAACCTATGAAAAAAAACCTGCTCCGCTCATTTCACATTCCTATGAATACCCTGTATCCAATGAAAGCCATGAACATTAACTCCACCCGTAATTTCCTCACAGCCCGAAACGGCAACAAGACAGCCCAATATCAAATGCTTTTGGTGGGAGCTGCCCTCTTTCTCAGCCTGTTTTCACCAGCCTGGGCCCAGAGTAATGCCCTTGATGGTAACACAAACGTTCCGGCGGCGGCCAAGAGGGACGCAACCAAAGAATGGAAACTGGTTTGGTCTGATGAATTTAACAAGGATGGCCTCCCCGACCCGGCCAAGTGGGATTATGAAACCGGTTTTGTCCGCAACGGGGAACAACAATATTATACCCGGGCGCGAATGGAAAACGCCCGTGTGGAAAACGGCATGCTGGTGATCGAGGGTCGGAAGGAGAAATTTAAAAATGACGATTACAAGCCGGACTCAAAAAAACCAAAGGAGATGAATGAATATGCTGAATACACTGCCGCCAGCTTGATTACGCTCAATAAAGCCAGTTGGAAATATGGAAAAATCGAGGTCCGTGCAAAGGTTCCGAAAGGAAGAGGAGCATGGCCGGCGATCTGGACCCTGGGAGAGAATCGCTCCGTAGTAAAGTGGCCTAAGTGCGGGGAAATAGACATACTGGAGTTTTGGGGGAGAAGTCCCGGGGAAGTCACCTCAAATTTCCATTTTGCCGGAAAAAATAAAAATGTTCCAACGATGGGGAGGTTGGCTGTTCCCAAAGTAACCGACGATTTCCATACCTACGCAATCGAGTGGAGCGAGTCAGTTATCGATGTTTATTTTGATGGCAAGAAATATCATTCCTTCAGTGTGGACGAGGCTGGACTCGGAGAGGAAAACCCTTTCCGCAAGCCGCAATATCTCCTGCTTAATCTGGCGATGGGCGGAAGGATTGGAGGCCCGATCGATGAAGCGTCACTTCCTCAAAAGTTCCTGATCGACTATGTTCGGGTTTACTCGAGGAGCTTATAAAATCACTGGTGGATTGAAAACTAAAATGAAAATCAAAATCAGCCTGCTGCTCACACTTCCAACGCTCGTCGCTTCGCTGTCGCCGCTCCATGCGGCGGACACTCAGCCATTGCCGCAGCAACGGACTCAATTCGTCAATAATGAACTTTGGCCGGACGACAAAGGGGTGCACATCAACGCCCATGGCGGAGGGGTGCTTTATCACGGGGGCGCTTATTATTGGTTCGGCGAACATAAAGTGGCTGGTGACGCGGGCAACAAGGCTCAAGTAGGGGTGCACTGCTACCGCTCCACCGATCTGTATAACTGGACGGATGCCGGGATTGCGCTTCCGGTTTCCGCAGACCCCGCGAGTGATATCGTTCAAGGATCCATCATTGAACGGCCCAAGGTGATTTATAATGCCGCCACCAAGAAATTCGTGATGTGGTTCCATCTCGAAATGAAGGGGCGGGGTTACTCTGCGGCCCGAGCCGCAGTTGCGGTGGCCGATCAACCCGCCGGGCCTTACACCTACCTCCGGTCATTCCGTGCCAATCCAGGAGTTTGGCCGCAGAATGTGACCGACGCCGATAAAATCCCGGATAAAAAAAACGTCCTGCAACGCGACTTTGAAGGCGGTCAAATGTCGCGAGATATGACCCTTTTTGTCGATGAGGATGGAAAGGCTTACCATATCACCTCGGCAGAAGATAATCGCACGCTGCATATTCACGAATTGAGCGCTGATTATTTGGGGTATTCAGGACGCTATAGCCGGATTTTTCCCGGTGATAGCAACGAGGCGCCGGCGATTTGTAAATACAAGGGGCGATACTGGATGATCACCTCGGGGTGTTCCGGATGGGCGCCTAATACGGCGCGTTCGGCTGTAGCCGACTCGATCTGGGGGCCCTGGAAAAAGCTGGGCAACCCTTGCACCGGAGGGGAGGAGGTCAACGGGATGGGCTATAAGAAGACTTGGGGAGGACAGAGCACGTTTATCCTGCCGGTTAGCGGTAAAGAAGGTGCCTTCATCGCCCTCTTTGATGTCTGGCGGCCAAAGGATGCAATTGATGGTCGCTATATGTGGTTCCCGATCCAGTTCGGGCCCGATGATTTCAAAACTCCCTGGCAAGACACCTGGGATCTCGCCTCTTTCAATTGAAACGCAATAGGAGCATGACCCTCGTTCAAGCGGCACCCCTACAGGCTGCCACGCAATCATGTCTAAAGTGAAAGAAAACCATGAATAAACACATCTACTCACTCCTAATCTGCGCGCTGACGTTCGCCGCGGCATTGTACGCCGATGTCACGCCCCACGCGCTGTTTTGCAATCACGCCGTCCTCCAGCGCGACAAGCCCATCCCGGTCTGGGGCCAGGCCGCGCCGGGCGAAAAAGTCACGGTGCGCCTGGCAGATAAAATCGCCGAAACCACTGTCGCTGGGGCGGATGGCCGTTGGTCGGTGCGCCTGCCCGCCCAGGACGAGGTGCTCGGCAGGGAGTTGGCCGCGAAACTTGGGGCGAAGGCCGCCGAGGTCGAACCCAAGGTGGACAACATCCAAAAGCGGCGCGGACTGGAGAAGGAGAACCACTGGGCGCTCCGCGGCACGCTGGACGGCGAAAACAGCCCGGACGCGGAGGCGACTAACCTCATGCAGTTCATCGACTACGACTACCTCTATCGATGGCTGAACGAAGGGCAGCGCGCCCAGATACGGCGTATCATCGCCAAGATGACCGCCGGAAAATCCTCCAACTTCATGGAGGTGCCCGACCACTTCATGATCAACAACCATCTCAGCTTCGGCATGGGCTATTTCGACTCCAACTCACCATCCTGAGATTCGGGAGATTCTTTGTTCCCGGCCTTGGCTTTTTTCTTCTCTTCCTTTTTACGCTTTTTCTCCATTTCTTTCCTGCGCTTTTCGAATCCGTAGTTGATTTTGACCATAGTTAATAATGCGTTGGGTTAGACATCGCCATTGAGCCATCCTGTGAATTGCTCGTCGAGCCGTGAGAGCATTGCCGCCACATTCCGATCCAGATTGGTGAATTGAGCCCATTTCAGAATGTCCTTGGACTTTCCCGATCCTTCGATTTCCGCAATGAAGTCCTCAACCAGATCCAGTTGGGGAGCGTACTTGCTGCGCAAGTGTTCCTTGCAAAGCTCAGCAGTCTGATTCTGGCGGTTTTTTGTGCCTAGGCCCATTTCTAGAATAGTAGCACTGGATTCTCGCCAGTGCTGGAAAACTTTTGGGATGATAGGGGAGGTGCAGACAATCTCTGATCAGTGTATTGGGATTAAGACGCTGGCGCGAATCAATTCAGAGAGCAATGACACTCTTCGTTGGAACGGGACGGTTTTATCCGCTTTTTCTCATCAGGGAGATGATGCGATCTTCGCTTTGAAGGATGAGATGTGGTGACGGATATTGGCTGTTGGTGCCGTCAGCGCGGCGGATTGCCAAGATAATAGAGAGGCCCTTCACTCCCTCGATGAATGTCGCCAGCGGTTGTCCGATGAGATGACTCCCTTTCTCGACAATGGTCTCTTCGATTCCGACACCAAGTTCGGCCAGATCGTTCTTAAGGAAGGTGGTGTCATCATCGAGCACACCCAGTAGAGATGGCCGGATGATGCGGTGGGCAATCTGTAATCCCCCCGCCATGGCTGGCAGGATGATTTCATTGGCGCCAGCCTGTTTTAGTTTTTTCTCCGTGGCGGGGTTTTCGGCCCTCGCAATGATGCGAAGTGCCGGGTTCATGTTGCGCGCGGTGAGGGTGATGAAGACATTGACCATGTCATTGGGCAGAACGGCCGCCAGTGTCCGGGCGCTTGAGATGCGCGCCTTGTTCAGTGTCTCCTCGTCCCCTGCATCGCCCTCCATGGTCAGGTAGTCAAGATGTTCTGATAGTTCGATGCGGGCTGCGTCGCGATCCAGGATGAGAAACGGCAGGTCCGCCTTTTTCAGCTCTCTTGCGATGGTTTGTCCGATGCGACCGAAGCCGCAGATGATCGTGTGATTTTTGATTTCGTCCATGTTCTTGATTTTTTTGTGATCGGCAAAAGCTTTTTGAAATCCCTTTTCGGTGATGATACGAAGGATGGAGCCAATGACATACAATGTGGTGACCTGTCCCGCAACGATGGTCAGTCCTGTGATGACGCGCAATGCGGTGGTGTGGCATGGCTGCACCTCCTCATAGCCAACGGTGAAAATCGTGATGATCACCATGTATAGGGAATCGCTGAAACACCATCCCTGGGACCAGTAAGCGAGCGTGGCGATGGCTACGACACCCGAGAAGAGGCCGGTGCAGATAAGCATCTGCACGCCGAGTTTGCGTATATTCGATGGAGAGCCGCTTCCAGACACGGCGACAAGCTATGTCAGAGTCCCCTTCTCTTGCCAAGCGCACTACCCCAGAATCAACGATTCTCCGAGGTGCTCATTGTCCGGTGTTTTTTTGAAAATGGTTCAGGACGGCCCTAAGTTCGTTCGTGCGGAGCGGTTTGGCAAGAATCTCATCCATGCCCGCATCGTTACACGCCGTCCGACTCTTGGTCATGACATTGGCGGTGAGGGCGCAGATATAGGTGCGGGAGAGTGTGGGATTTTCCATTTCCCTCCGGCGGATTTCGCGCGTGGCCGAAAGGCCGTCAATTTCCGGCATGTGCAGATCCATGAAGATCAGATCGTAGGCTTGTGTCTGCAGTAGATCGAGGCACTCGCGTCCGTTGTTGATTTTGTCGGCCCGATAGCCCATCTCCGCAAGCATGCGCAAGGTGAGCACTTGATTCATCGGAACATCCTCCACGACCAGAATGCGAAGGTTGGGGAGTGCTTCCGAGCGTTGTTGTATCAGAAGCTCCTCCAGACTTTGGGAGGCATTCGGCGAGGGAGGAGTTGCCGAGCGGACGGAGATGGTGAAGGTAAAAGTGGAGCCTTTTCCAGGAACGCTCTTGGCAGATATTTCCCCACCCATGAGGGTGACAAGACTCTTGCAGATCGAGAGACCAAGCCCTGTTCCTCCATATTGACGGGTTGAGGATGTGTCTGCCTGACTGAATGGAAGGAAGAGGGAGGCTATCCTGTCGGGTTGAATGCCAATGCCCGTATCCGTGATGCTGAATCGGAGCACGCACTCATCCGGTTTGACATCGATGGGAGGCTCTCCCTTGCTGACAACGAGATCCACCGAGCCTTCTTTCGTGAACTTCACCGCATTGCCAAGGATGTTGATGAGAATCTGGCGGATGCGAATCTCATCCCCAGCGATCCATTCTGGCACATCAGGCTCGAGATGCACGCTCATCCGAAGTGACTTGCCTCCGTGCGGGGAGCAGAGAACAACCGCTTCATTGATGCAGCCCTGCAGAAGGAATGGACGGGGATTGAGACTGAACAATCCCGACTCAATCTTGGAGAAGTCGAGAATGTCATTGATGATGACCAGAAGGGATTCACCGCTGTTGCAGATGGTCTCCACAAACTCCCTCTGATCTGCTGTGAGGTCGGTGGTTTTCAGCAGATCGGCAAATCCAAGCACTCCGTTCATCGGTGTGCGTATTTCATGGCTCATGATGGCTAGGAATTCGCTCTTGGCCCTGTCTGCTGCTTCCGCAGCTTCCTTGGCTTGGCGAAGCTGTATCTCTACTCTCTCTCTTTCCAGTAGGGATTCGGCCAGTTCCTGGACGCGCTGTTCGAGATTCTGGTGGGATTCGACGATTTCCTGCCGCGCCTGAAGCAATCCTTCCCTCGCTCCGCCAAGACCCACTGCTGCCTTGGCGACCTCGTCCTGCAGTAGGTTGAAACTCTGCGCCATTTCCCCGAGTTCGTCGTTGGAGTTGGGCACCACCGGCTGAATATCAACATGGGCATGGGCAGCTGCGAGATCCCCCCTGCCAAGGGCCTGCATCGCCCGTGAAAAATCAGAGAGGGTTCCCGAGGCGAGTTTCTTGGCTGCCTCCGAAACCTGAACCGCCGAATGTGCGATCATTCCCGGAAGCACTAGCCCTACTGTAATGGTAAGAATGGCCACCGAGACAAATATATCAGCCAGCAGGGCCAGCAGTTCCACCTGCGTTGAGGGAACGCTCTTGACCGCCAAGAGATAGCCGCATCCATCGAGAACCAGCACGATCAGCATGGCCCCGGTGAGCTTTACATGGAGCGATGGAGTCACTCCCGGCAGCCCCGCCTTGCGGTGATCCGTGAATTTACGCCACGCGTAAAGGATGGAACCGGAGTAGGCGAAGAGAAGGCCTATCAGCACCGTGGTTAAACCGAACTGCTCGAACCCAAGTACGGTCGAGATACCCCAGATTGAAGCGGCCACCACGCCGAGCATGATGGTTCCCTTCGGCGCACGGTAGGGACGCTCCATCTCGGGCTGGTCTCGCCTGAGCAGCCAGACAGCCACGCTCGGAAGTCCTATCGCGATCAGGTAGGTGAAGTTGGCCGATGCAATCAGCCAGATCGGATCCCCGATGAGCAGGAACCAGATCGCGAATGATGCTGTCAGCAGGGTCGACACCCAGGGTGCGTCACCCATCCCCACCAGTAACAGACGCCTGTGAGATTGGCCAAGATGGGGGAGTAAGGTTTGAATGCCTCCGCACAGGTGGCTGCGATGCCGCCGACGCGCTTCGGATACATGAGAACCAGTTCGAGCCAACCCGGAGCTGCGGCCCAGCTTAGAAGGAGTCCTAGTATCAGCAGGGGAACCGCAGCGCTTCCCTGACCAGGAATCGGATCCTGCCCGATGAAGAGCGCAGTGATGATAAAGAGCATCTGATTGCTCCCTCCCATCGCCAGAGCCGTGGTGCCCAGCCAGCCAATCGTTCTCGGGTGAGGTTTTAACCCGATCAAAGGTGGGGCTTCCGTTTCAGATAGTATGGCCGTGTTCATGGAGATGAGCTGGATTTCCAGTTAGGAGGATATTTCAATCTGGACTGAATATATCAACTCATCAGATATCCTGATGCCTTAGGAAAGCAATGAAATTATGCAGGGAGGTTTCGTTTAAATTCAATGCGTTTTCATCAGCTGTTCCTTGGCGAGAGAAACCGTGTGCCAACGAAAAAAAGAGCCGCACCCCTTGCGGCGGTGCGGCTCTTAAAAATGGATTGTGGATCAGCGGACTACTTACCCTGCTTCTCCTCGATGTACTTCACGACATCTCCAACTTTCTGGAGCTTCTCTGCATCCTCGTCGGGCACTTCAACGCCAAACTCTTCCTCAAAAGCCATCACAAGCTCGACTGTGTCGAGTGAATCGGCTCCAAGATCCTCAATAAACGAGGCGTTAATGGTGACTTGTTCGGCGGTGACGCCGAGCTGTTCTACGATGATGTCGCGGACTTTATCTTCGATGGTTTTTTCAGACATGGTGGTTGTGGTTAATTGATATCACAGCACGAGTAAAGAGCATAAAATCGGTTGGCAATAAATTTCTATGCGCCACGGATACTTTCTTTTGCTCCCCGGATGTGTTTGATCTACGGGAATCATGGCTATTTATGAACGAAGTGTCCTGCTTAAGGCTCCCTGCGCAGAAGTCTATTCCTTCCACGAAGATCCGAGAAATATTTCCAAGATATCTCCTCCTTCGCTTCATCTGGAGGAGGTTGAATGCAGGGTGCCGGCTAGTGCCGGGGAGGAGTTTCGGCTGAGTGTAAGGCAATTTGGCGTGCAATTGGAGTGGGTGGGTGTTTGGGAAGAAACCGTGCCTGATGAACGGCTTGTCGATGGTGCAAGGAAGTCTCCGTTCCGTCACTGGAGGCATCAGCATCTTTTTCGTCCTGCAGGTGAATGGTGCCTGATGACCGACCGTGTCTCGTATGCCCTCCCCTGCGGGATGCTTGGGCGTTTGTTGGATGAGACGCTGATGAAACTGATCTTCGCGATCATGTTCTCGGCCCGTCACAAGGCTACAGCTGCCTACTTTGAGTGCCCGGGTGGCAGATGAAGTACCACGCTTCTACCGGATATCGAATTTAAGAGACTGTTTCTACGGTGAGGGAGTGACCGTCGTGCTCGTGGTGTAACCATCCTGACCGGCCAGCGAGGCCTCGATCGTGTAGGTTTCACCAGCCTTCATGGCCGTGGTCGGTATCTTCTCGGAATAGACGATGAACTCCGAAGGGTTGATCTCCGCAAAACCCTCCATGGCATCGAAGGCTCGATCCTGCGACCAGCGGTTGATGACATTGCCCGTGGAGTCTTTGGTGGTGATTTCCAACCGTTGATCGCTCGGGTAGAGAAACTCGATTTCCTGGCGCTGGGAATTGGAGATTTTGAGGGAGATGGTGAGATCGGGATGGTTGGCGATGGAAAATTGTGATGGCTCGACGGTGAGCAGCAGCGGAAGAACTCCTCCGTTCTTGCGTAACTTCACAGAAGCAAACATCCCATTGAAGAATTTCTTGATCTGCTGCTTCACGGGGGGGCGCGGAGGCTTGGGAACATACATGCCGTATCCGGCACGACCGGCATTGGCAAGGGCCGCCTGAGCCTCCTGCCGCTCGATGAAGAAAGGGCTGTCGCTCTGCGGCCCCGTGATCGAAAGATCTTTTACTTCCGCTTTGCTGATCTCCTGGGTGCTCTGGGCACGAAGCGAAGTGTGGAACCCGACGAAAAGGGTTGCCGCAAGCAGAAAGCGGGTGAAAAGTTGCATCGACATCCCAAGAGGCGTAACCCGATGAGGCCCCCTGTTGCAATAAGTTATCAGTCCCACCATGGAGCCACCTTCAACAAATGCCTCCATATTTTACGATCAGCACGCTACGATCACCCGATGCGACGCCCTATCTATCTCTTATCGGTGCTTTGTCTTCTGGTGATCTTGGAGCCCTGCGTCCAGGCGGGTGCTTCGAACAAGAAAAAAGAGACCTTTTCGATCAGGATTCATGGCGAGGGAAGTGCTGAGGATGGGGAGAAGTTTTCCGTCCCCCTGGTGCTGCTTGACGGACGGAAGGCCTATCTTTCGATCATGCCGCTGCTCAATGAGCACGATATCAAGGCGGTCTATCCTTTCCGGGCTGAGGATGGGACTGGGGGTGCGTACCTCAAGCTGGACGGACATGGAGCCAATCTCCTAGCCGAATATTCCATCGAGCATATGGGCAGGGGCACCGTGCTTGCTGTCATGATCAATGGCCGTCAGGTCGTCGATCTCCTCGTGGACAAGCCTGTGCGGGACGGGGTGTTTGTGATCCCGTTCGGACTCTCAATGGCTGAGGAGGCCCATCTCGTGAATGGGTATCCGATCATCGGGCATGAGAACGATCCAAAGCAGAAAAAGAAAAAACAACCGTTCTCCCCAACCAACATCATGCTTCCACCCAAGGCTTCGGATCTCAAGAAGGCTTCGGCTACTCCACAATAATGAGGGGTGAAGGTAACAAGAGAGGGGGGCTTGCCTCGGGATGGATTCTGGTCACAGGGGTTCTCTTGCTTTGTATCACGGGGACTGGACTCACCTGGTGGAACTATAGCAGGCAGGTCTTTTCCACAGCTTGCGGTGTGATTCAGAGCGAGAGTGGGGGGCGTATTGTCCTTGTGAGTGATTATCCTGCAGATGCAACCAAGGTCATCGAGCCCGGGCATCAGGCCCGGATTACCATTGGAAAAGGGGACAATATCGCGGTGCTCAAAGGAGTCGTGGTTTCTGTGAATGCCGCGATTTCTACCGTGGGTATCCGCCTGCTCGATGATCCCGCCAGGTGTTCCAAATATGCAGATGGCACCCGCTGTGCCGTCACCATCGACACCACGGTGCCACCGATAATGACCAAATGAAGATCCGGGAAAGTGCATTCCGCGGAAATCTTCTCGCGATTTCTCTCCCGTGGCTGCTGGCGATGCTTTCGGGACTCATGATTGGAGCCTGCTTTCCTCCGCTGGAGCATCGCTGGTTTGCCTGTCTGCCCTGGATTGCTCTTGCTCCGCTTTGCTGGGCTCTCTGGATGCTGCCTAGGCCTGATTCTCTCAAAAAATGGGCTCTCGGAGCCTTTCTACTGGGCTGGGTCTCGGGCACGCTATCCTTTCTTATCACATTTTTCTGGATCACCACGGTGACGGGCTTGGGGTGGGTGCTTCTCTGCTTCGTGATAGGGATCTATCCCGGACTCTGGGCGCTCTTTGCCGGCTTGGTGCTGAGGTCGATCGGAGAGTCGGGGTATCCCGACAAAAAGTGGCTCTCCTCATGGCGTAATCTCGCGGTGGCACTGCTTGCTGCGGCAGCCTGGACTGCGATGGAATGGCTGCGTGAAACTCTCTTTAGCGGATTCGGATGGAATCCCCTCGGCGTTGCACTCCGCGAGTCCATCCCCCTCATTCAGATCGCTGCAATCACGGGAACTTCCGGGCTGACTTTTCTCTGCGTGCTCGGCTCAGCGACAGCGGCAATCACGGTGGAGCGGCTGAGACGCGAGATCGTGGCGGGACGAACCAGGCCTCATTTCGACTTCTTCATCGCGGTGCTGATCGTCGTTCTGGTCTTCGGGTATGGGGTAAAAAAAATCACAGCTCCTCCCGCGCCCACCATCCCGCTGCGCATCGCGGGAGTGCAGGGCAATGTGCCCGTGTATGACTACTGGAACACGAAGTGCGAGGGGCGGATCATGGAGGGGTATCTGCGTCAGAGCAGGATTGCGCTGGGCATGGAGCCCGATCTTGTGATCTGGCCCGAGGCGGCCACGCCAAGGCCCCTGCTGCTCGATGAGATTATCTATGGACAGGTCAAGGAATTGGCCGTGCACACACCCGCTGATTTTCTGATCGGCAGCGTCCACTACGCGGCCGAGCCGAAGGGGGATTACAACTCGGCAATCCTGCTGACCCACCATGCTGAGAACTGGGAGATCTACAACAAGGTGCACCTCGTTCCCTTTGGGGAATATGTCCCCTTTCGCAAAACCTTCCCGCTCTTCAGCTGGATCGTTGGAGGGAAGGTTCCCTATGACTTTGATTCAGGCAAAGGCCCCGCCGTACTGAGTCTCTCCGCAAGGCCCCCCAACCCCTCGATCAAGATAGGCACACTCATCTGCTTTGAGGATACCCTCGGTGATCTCACGAGGAGATTTGCTGGACTCGGAGCACAACTGCTCATCACCCTCACCAATGATGGCTGGTTTGAGCATTCCGTGGCCACCCGCCAGCATCTTGCCAATGCCCAGTTGAGAACGGTGGAGACAGGGCTTCCTCTACTGCGTGTTGCCGATACTGGGATCACCTGTTGGATCGACGGTTCTGGACGGGTGAAGCAGATCCTGCATGGCGAGGGTGGCAATACCTTTATTGAGGGAATCCTGAGTGCAACCATCCCCGTGCCGATGCACCCCGAAGCGACTTTTTACACACTCCATGGGAATCTCTTTGCCCATGCCTGTCTTGGGATCACGCTGGCCTTCTTGGTGCTGGCGATCAGGAGATCGCTGATTTGATCATGCTCCCTAAGCGATGCTTGCCGTAGCTGGTTCGATGCGATCTAATCGCGGTTTTCCGTTTTTCGTGAACCTTCCATGAAGCACCTCCTTTCCATCGAGTCCCTTTCGGCAGCCGAGATCCTTGAGATTCTCACGCTCGCCCGGGAGCTTAAAGTCAACCGTGGTCGCGAGTCTTGCAGACCGCTTGCGGGTGAATGCTGGGGGCTGCTTTTTTCCAAATCCTCCACCCGGACGCGCGTCAGTTTTGAGGTCGGCATCCGTGAACTCGGAGGCGATTCGCTATTTCTCTCCTCCAGTGAGATTCAGCTTGGGCGGGGCGAACCGATCGAGGATACAGCCCGTGTATTGGGAAGGATGATCCATGGAGCCGTCATCCGCACCTTCAAGCAGTCGGATGTGGAAACCTTTGCCAGACTCTCCGGCATCCCCACGATCAATGCGCTGACCGATGAGGAGCATCCGTGTCAGATTCTCGCCGATCTTCTGACGATCGAGGAACTTCGTGGCTCCCTAGACGGGGTAGAGGTCGCTTTCATCGGTGATGCCGACTGCAACATGGGTCGATCCTGGATCTGGGCCTCGGCTCGGCTCGGCTTCGGGTTGCGTCTCGCCTGCCCCGATCTCTACCGCCCGCCCGCCGAGCTGATGGAGCGGGCCAAGGCACCCGTCTCGATCACCAATGACCCCGAAGAAGCTGCCCGCGGAGCTGACATACTCTACACGGATGTTTGGGTCAGTATGGGGAAGGAGCAAGAGGCAGAGCATCGCGCCGCCCAGTTCGCCCGATATCAAATCAATGATCGCGTGGTGGCAGCAGCCTCACCCAAGGCTCAGGTCCTGCATTGTCTCCCTGCCTACCGTGGCAAAGAGATCACGGCAGAGGTATTTGAAGCTCATGCCAACGCCATTTTCCAACAGGCTGAAAACCGCCTCCATGTGCAAAAGGCGATCATGACGCTGTTGAAGAGCTGAGAGGATTCAGGCCGCTGAATATCCAAAAAATCATTCAAAAGCCGAAAGAAAAAAGCTCAGAGCCGACGGATTTTTCAAAATAGGATTACTGGACATTCCCACAAAATTTTTCTTAGCATCAAAGATTGCACTGCAAAGTGCCGTTTCTGACTGAAATTGACGGACAAATGTCCGCGGCAGTTACGAAACACCCCCCATCAGCAAAACATTCATGGAACACCTTATTTATCTTCTTCCCGTACTAGGACTCGTGGGACTGGCATACAGAACAATTCTTGCAAGCTGGGTCAGCAAGCAGGACGCGGGCGATTCAAAAATGACGGGTATTGCCGATCATATCGCCGAGGGAGCCATGGCGTTTCTAAAAGCGGAATACCGGATTCTTGCCATCTATGTCGTGCTCGCGGGAGCCGGACTTGGAATCCTCTCCCAAGTCCCCAAAGTGGCTGCTCACTCGAGCATCCTGATCGTCGGTGCGTTTGTTGTGGGATGTGTGTTCTCAGCGCTTGCAGGATTTTTGGGAATGCGTATCGCCACTAAGGCGAATGTCCGCACCACGCAGGCAGCCAAAACATCTCTTGCAAAGGCGCTCAAGGTCTCCTTTGGCGGTGGTGCTGTGATGGGATTGGGTGTGGCTGGACTCGCGGTGCTTGGACTCAGCACGCTCTTTATTGTTTTCTTCTATCACTTCATGGGCGGAAATTTTGCCTCCGGTGGTGGTTACGATGGCATGACGCGAGTGCTGGAAGTACTTGCCGGCTTCTCCCTGGGTGCTGAATCGATTGCGCTCTTTGCCCGTGTGGGTGGCGGCATTTATACCAAGGCTGCCGATGTGGGGGCTGATCTGGTTGGCAAAGTGGAGGCGGGTATTCCTGAGGATGACCCTCGCAACCCGGCCACCATTGCCGACAATGTGGGCGACAATGTGGGCGATGTCGCCGGGATGGGGGCTGATCTCTTCGGCTCCTATGTGGCCACCGTTCTTGCTTCGATGGTGCTGGGCAACTACATCATCCGCGATAACGGAGGCAGCATCACTGATGCATTCGGAGGAATCGGGCCGATTCTGCTGCCGATGGCTATTGCAGGATTCGGCATCTTGGCTTCGATTATCGGGACATTTTTTGTCGGTATCTCCGAGAAGGCCCCGGCAAACACCAACTCCGTTCAAAGTTCGCTCAACATGGGAAACAACATCGCCATGCTGATTGCCATTGCCTGTTCCTTTGGTCTCATCAAGGTGATGCTGCCGGATACAATCAAAATGAGCGTCTTTAGGGCCGGTGCTTTCACCGAGTTGACCACCTCATCGCTCAATGTCTTCTGGGCTGTATGCATCGGCATGGTGGTCGGTTATTTGATCTCCTACATCACCGAATACTTCACCGGACTTGATGGTAAACCGGTCGCCGGGATCGTCCAAAAATCGGCCACGGGTGCCGCCACCAATATCATCGCGGGGTTGGGAACCGGAATGCTCTCGACAGCCTTCCCTGTCATTATTTTTGCAGGCGCGATCTGGGGCACCTATTCCCTCGCCGGATTTTACGGTGTGGGCATCGCCGCTTCCGCGATGATGGCCACCACGGCGATGCAACTCGCCATTGACGCCTTCGGTCCCATTGCCGACAACGCCGGGGGCATCGCTGAGATGAGCGAACTGCCGAAGGAAGTCCGTGAGAAAACGGACATTCTGGATTGCGTCGGCAACACCACCGCCGCCGTGGGCAAGGGATTTGCGATTGCCTCTGCCGCCCTCACCGCGCTGGCACTCTTTGCCGCGTATGTGACGCTGACCGGCATTCATGGCATCAATATTTTCGATGCCAAGGTGCTCGCCGCCCTATTTATCGGCGGCATGATACCTGTCGTCTTTTCCGCGCTCGCCATGAATAGTGTCGGGAAGGCTGCCATGGACATGGTGAATGAGGTGCGCAGGCAGTTCCGCGAGATTCCCGGAATTATGGAGGGTGTGGGCAAGCCCGAATACGGGAAGTGCGTCGAGATTTCCACTCAGGCTGCCCTCCGCGAGATGCTTGCTCCCGGAGTGATCACGATCTGCACCCCCGTCCTCATCGGCGTCGTGATGGGTGCCGAGGCCCTCGGTGCCTACATGGCCGGCGTCACCGTGAGCGGTGTGCTCTGGGCCATCTTCCAGAACAATGCGGGCGGGGCCTGGGACAACGCCAAGAAATCCTTCGAGCAGGGAGTGGAGATCGAGGTGAATGGAAAAAAGGAAATGTTCTACAAGAAATCCGAACCACATAAGGCCGCAGTGGTCGGCGATACAGTCGGCGACCCATTCAAGGACACCTCCGGGCCTTCCATGAACATCCTGATCAAGCTCTCCTCGCTGGTCGGTCTCGCCATTGCTCCGCTCATCGCAGTGGGAAGCACTGAATCGACGACGACTTTCCTCCAGTGGATCCGAGGATTCTTTGCTTAAAATCCTAGTTTAACAATAAATGCCGTCTCTAACATGGAGGCGGCATTTTTTGTGCAGTGAAATGCAGGGAACGGAAAGTATTTTGCCACAAAAAGCACAAGATGCATGAAATCGAATCCCCAGTCTTTTACTTGCGTCTTTTGTGACTCTTGTGGCCAAACTGTCTTCAATCCCTTCTTCTCGACCGCATGCCCGCTCTTACTCCCCAGGCCATCGCCCCGCTTCCCACAGGGGAACTCGCCATCTCTTGGGGTGATGGTGTGGAGCAATACCTGCCGCTGGAGTTATTGCGCAAGGCCTGTCCCTGTGCCGTGTGCTGCGGAGAGCCCGATGTCATCGGGCGCGGTGAGGCACCGGCGAGAAACTACAAGGCGAACAGCTTTGAGCTCAAATCGTATGAGTTTGTCGGGGGGTATGCATTGCTGTTCAGGTGGGCGGATGGACACTCGTCGGGGATATACTCCTACAATCTCCTTCGTAGCCTTTAAGGGGTCTGGCTTTTTTGCTCGGTATGGCGTGATGACTGTGGGCAACCCGAGATTTTGAAAGTCAGTGGCTGATTCCACACAATGTCCCCGTCGCCCTTCAACTCACCCGGTTTTCCGTTGAGGGTCTTGAGATTCCATCCCACAGACCAGAGTGAAAATGTGCCGTCTGGTTGGAGTGAGTAGTTCATCGGCTTTCCGTTGATTGGGGATTTGGGGAGCTTGGAGAGGTACTCCGGAACCAGCGCGTCAAGCGAGGCCGGATAGGAACCGTGAGCAAGGCGATACCGTTCCAAGGCACAGGCTATGAGGGCCTGAATGACCTGGGTCTGGATCTCCGCAGCTTTTTTAATGGAGATTGAGACCGCAGGGATGCTCGTCAAATTCAAAGTATAGATCACTCGCTTGACGGGATTGTTCGCAAGTTCCTTGAACTCTAGGTCGAGAGGTTGAACGGTAGCCACATTCCACCCCTCCGGGAAATCGGAGTTGAGGGCCTCCACATTCCGCTGAATCCAAAGGTTATGGTAGGCCATGTCCTTAAGGAAGATCCCGTCCAAAAGCAGCGGGTAAACTTTGATCTGCACCTTTTCTAAAAAGGTCGAGGGTGTTGCGCAGCCGCTGATTGCATCCTTCATCACGGCGGGATCGAATTGGTTGAAGAAGGCCCGTTCGCCCTTGAGTGCAAAAAGGAAATCCTCCCTAAGATGCATGCGTTCCAATTTGTCTTGGAAAACGATCAGGTTGGATTCAGTCCATGCATGACGGACGATGCCTTCGTTCACAGCCTGAAGAGCGAGTGTGACAGAAGAAGCTCTTACCAAGAATGAAATCAGAAACGGGTCGTCTTTCTGGATGAAGCCGAGACTCAGGAGTGTCATGGTGTCGGCTGCTGCTTCACTGTTTTTGCCAAGAATGAGTTCGGAAAAGATCTTTTCGTTGAGGGTTTGCGAAAGTTTTAGAATCGCTGTGATCTGGGGAAGTGGTGCGCCAGCACCCAAGTCATACCTGATTGGAAATTGCGCTCTGGGTCTTTCGGAGAGTTTGGCAATCCGGGTTAGAATCGGCTGCGCGGGAGAGAGAATATCAAGAAGCAGTAAGGCCTCTTCCTTTTGTTTTTGAGGATCCTTTTCCTTTCTGAGTTGCATCCTGATCGAACCAAAAGCATTGATCCTGTCTTCTGGTAATTTTTCCGTTGGCATCAACGCGTGGAAGCGATCCATTTCCACCGGATCAAGGGGGGCAAATTGCCATTGTTCCATCTGGCGTTTCTCACTCGGCAGTCTTAGCTCCCAAGATTCCATTCCATGCTCATTCTTCTTGCAGACAAGATCGGCATATTCGGCCCAGAGCGGATCGGCAAAAAAGTTATCACCGTCGGGTGGCGGGGGCGGTACAAGCTCTGCATAGGTCAGTTTCTCCCCCTTGGCGCGGAGTTCTGCCTGAGCTTGCTTCCACTCCTGCTCCCCTGACCACTTCAGCCAAGCGATGAGTGTGGCAACAAAGAGAAAGATCAGCACAATCAGCACGCCGACAATGAGGGAGATCCATTTGAGAAGTCGTTTCATGGGGGGTATTTTGTTTCTTTTAGAGCCTCCGTATCTTTTGCGCAAGACCCTCCGGGAATGATAGGGGTGGATCAGCCCGGGGCTTGATTTCAGTGAACGGTGTTTTTCCTTAAAGTTTAACGCTTCGCAATCTTAGGGAATTGGCTATCACGGAGACGGAGCTGAGGCTCATGGCGGCTGCCGCAAGCATGGGACTCAGCAGGATGCCGAACCAAGGATAGAGGAGGCCTGCCGCAATCGGGATGCCAACGATATTGTAGGCGAAGGCAAAGAAGAGATTCTGGCGGATCATCCGCAGGACGGCACGACTGAGACGAAGTGAGGTAATTATTCCTTCCAGTGAAGGCTTGAGCAGGATGATGCCCGCCGTTTCCTTGGCGATGTCCGATCCGGCTCCCATGGCGATGGAGGCATCGGCTGCGGCCAGCGCAGGAGCATCATTGATGCCGTCACCCGCCATCGCGGTCTGATAGCCCTCTTTCTTCCATTGGACGAGTTGCTCCCCCTTCTCGGCAGGGGAGAGTTCGGATCGCCAATTGGTGATCCCGAGTTCCGCGGCGACGCTTCGTGCGGTGCTTTCACGGTCCCCGGTCAACATGGCGACCTGCACGCCGATCTCTTTGAATTCATTAAGCAGCTTTTTTGCCGAAGGGCGAATGGTATCCTGAACCAGGAAGACTCCCGCAGATTTTCCATCGAGCGCAATCGCAATGAGTCCGACGGCAGATGATGAGAGGGGGAGATTTTTGATATCATCCACAGAAATACCCTGCTCCTGAAGGAAACGTGTACTGCCGATCAGTAGGGCACCTCCATCAACTGTCGCCGAAATGCCACCTCCCGGGTGGGCACGGAATTCAGAAGCCTTGGATAAATCGAGTTTACGCTCTTTGGCCTGCTCGATCACAGCCCTTGCCAGAGGATGCTCGCTTCCTATCTCTGCCGACGCAGCTAGCACCAGAAGTCGTTCCTCGGGAATGTCTCCCAGAGAAACGATGGAAGTGATGCGTGGGGTTCCCTCTGTGAGCGTGCCGGTCTTATCGAGTGCCAGCAGTGTCGTGGAGGCGAGATTCTGCAAAGCCACGGCGGAGCGAACGAGAATACCGTACCTTGCGGCTCGACCGATACCAACGGCAAGTGCCATCGGCGTGGCAAGACCGAGGGCACAGGGACAAGCGATCATCAGGACGGAAACGGCTGCGCTCAGCGCATGATTCCAGCTTCCAGAGATTACCATCCAGAGCAGCAGCGTCACGAAACTGATGCCAAGTACAATGGGGACAAAAATGGCAGCAACCCGGTCTGCGAGTTGCTGAATCGGAGCCTGACTGCGTTGTGCCTGGGCGACAAGATGGATAATCTGCGCAAGGGCCGTCTCGGATCCGATCCGGGTGAGCTGCATAACAAAGCTCCCCTCCCTGTTTAGGGTCCCTGCGGAAACTGACGATCCAGGCGTTTTCTCCATTGGCAGCAATTCTCCGGTGAGCATCGATTCATCCACGGAACTCCATCCTTCGACGAGTGTGCCGTCGGCTGGAATCTTGTCACCGGGAAGAATGCGGACGAGATCTCCGGGATTCAGTTCAGGGACTGGAATTTCCCGGTCGTCTTGCCCTTCCTGCACGAGGCGGGCGGTGGGCGGGGTGAGATCAAGCAGTTCGCGAAGGGCGGAACCTGTGCGTGCACGCCCGCGTGCTTCCAGCCATTGTCCCAGTAGTACTAGCACCATGATGGCTGTGGCCGCTTCGAAGTAGAGCCCCTGGGAATGCATCTCCTGATTCCCTTCGCTCCAAATCAGGACGACCATACTGTCCAGAAAGGCTGCCGCCGTTCCGAGAGAGATCAGAGAGAACATGTTGAGATTCCGATCCGCAAACGAACGAATCCCCCTCTGCCAGATCGGTGCTCCGCACCAGAAGAGCACGGGAAGCGAGAGCAGGCACTCCGCCCAACCTGACCAGTGCGGGGGTAGGAGGATGAGGCCGATCATCGGTGCCATGGCAAGGAGGAGAACAGGTAATCCAAAACCCACCGAGAGCCAGAATTTCCTGGCAAGGAGGTGTGCCTCCGCATCTTCACTTCCTGTCGGAATCAGCGGTTCCAAGGCCATGCCACACTTGGGGCAATCTCCCGGGCCTTCGTGCAGGATTTCGGGATGCATCGGGCAGGTATAGAGCGAGCCTTCATCTGCAGGAATGAATGATTCCTTTTTCGGATGATGATGGCAGCAGCATTCACTCATGATCGTTTTCTTCGAAGCTGGCAGAGCTCACGGCCTACACGTCCTTCAAAGGAATGCTCTGGAATCCATTCTTCGAGGAGGTCGAAATTGGGATCAAAGAAACGGGCGATCTCTTCCCTGCTTACTCGAAAGGGTGGACCTTCCTCGGTATCGGGATTCAGATAAAAGATACCGAAGTAATGACCGTTCGGTTTAAGGACTTCGTTGACAGCCCTGAGGTAATCGGTTCGGCGACAGGGTGAAATCGCACAGAAGCAGGTGTGCTCGACCACCCAGTCAAAGCGTCCATACCATGAGGCCGGAAGGGCGAAGAGATCGCCTTGTTCATAGCTCTCACCGCCCGCCCGCTGGAAGCTCCGTGCTGATATGATGGCCGATTCAGCAATATCAAGTCCGAGGACAGAAGCCCCTTGTGAGGCCATTGCCCGCACATCATGTCCCGACCCACAGCCGGGCACCAGAACGGTGCCACGGATCGCATGGCGTGTGAGCAAATCAGTGAGAGGAGGAGCTGCAAATCCCTTCTCCCACGGCGTGTCGCCCGTCCGGTATCTCTCCTCCCAATCCATGGCATCAACGCCTGATCCAGGAGGTGCCGAGGGCAATGCCGAGTTGGAATTTGCGTTCATGTTCCCTGATCAGAAATGGCAGATCACGGCGATGATGCAATCGGAAGTTCTCTTGCAGTCTCCGAGTGAGTTCCTGTTCACTGCGCTGATCCGAAGAGAGACCTCCGATCCAACGCTCTCTGGGGGTATATTCTTCGAGCCAGGTGAAAGGGGTGGTGAGCAGGAGCTGTCCCCCCGGCTTTAGCAGCGTGGAAGCCCGCGTGAGAAAGGTGTCTGGATCAGGAAGTCGGCAGAGTAGATTGGCGGCGAGAACGACATCAAAAGAGCCGAGATCCTCCGGCAACTTTGTTGCATCAGCCACGGAAAAGCTGACTCGGTTTCGATCAATCTCTGCTGAAACCTGAGCAATCAGGGGCAGCATAATGTCACCCTCCACGGTGCGGGTAGCTGCAAGTGATCCTTCGCGTTGCAATGTCTGCGCCGCCGAGATGAAGGAGTGTGAATAATCGCTTGCTTCGACATGGCTGCAAAAGCGTGCAAGTTCAAAGGAGGCAGCTCCCACAGCGCAGCCGACTTCCAGAGCATGAGCATTTCTGGGTAGTAGTCCCGTATCGAGCAACTCCTTCACGCATCGGACGGGAAAGGGGGTAGCCGTTACTGCCGGATCGACGGGAAGAGCTTCGTGGCGGAGTTCCGATGCTCCTCCGTAGTGGAGGAGGAGGTATTCGCCTAGAAGCTTGGGTGATTCATAGCCACTCAGGCTTGGCAAATTGTCACGCGTGTCCGAGACCATGAGAATCGGACGGGGGCTGAGCAGGAAGAGGTGCTGGCTCTATGTGAGCTTGGACGGGACTCTCAAGGGCCTCTTCGCCGATGACTTCCTCTGTGACGATCTCTGCTGAAACTTCCTCTTCGGCGATAACCTCAGGAGCATCTGGCGCTTCGACCCTGGCAACCTCTGTGGTTTCCGTTTTTGAGGATGGATGTTTGACGGCAGGCTGCGTTGGTTTCTGCTGAGGAATCGGGCGGATGGCCGCCTGAAGATTTCCCATCGCAAAATCGAGCACATGGCCCTGATGGAGGAGCCAGAGTAGATCGGTGCCGAGCGCCTGTTCGCGTTGTTTGAGAGCTTCGACATCTTCTCCCGCAGGCTCGGTGCGAAGGGCAAGCATACCCGCCCATTGCTTGTCCCGAGGCTGGTTTGGATGGGCTTCCAGATAATCCAGAATGCCACGGAATCCCTCGGAGGTGGGTGTTGTTGCGCGGTCGAGATAGCGGGGGCGCGCCACCGAGACATGGATAATTTTTTTGTGAGCCTTGAAGATTTGAAGTCCACTGCCGGAGAGTTCCTTCCCGATGACCTGAGCCAGGGGAAGGGGAAAGCGATCCAGCTCCTGTAATGTTTTGATCAGCAGTTCGTGCAGAAGAGGATCTGATTCGTGCAAGGCGATGCGACCGGGGAGTGTGATTTCAGAACCGGCCTCTTCGACTTCATTTTCGGCATAGTTTTTCTGAAAATGCTCCGCCGCCTCCTCAAGGGTGAGTTGAGGGCCATCTGAAACGGGGATTTCGACGGACAGCCCTGGGTCGGTAGTAGGTTCCTCGGTGGATGATTCGGAGCTCGCAGATGGTTCCTCAGCAACAAGGGGAGTGTCTAAAACAGGGGTTACTTCGGCACTCTCGGCAGATATCGAAATTTCCCCGGTGGAAGATTCAGATGCAACCCCGGTGGATTCAACAACAGGAGTTTCTTTGGCGACTTCATCGATGGCTGGCGCGGCCTCGGTAGAGGATTCAATCGGTGTGAAGACCGTGCGGGTGCTCTGTTCCGTCTTCCATTGTTCCATCAGGGCTTCATCACGCATCATCTTGATGCGCGTCTTGTAAACTTCAAAGGGCAAATTCTTGAACCGAGAAGAGTGGAGTGTGAGAAGACGGGACTGGTATTCGTGATGATTCGGTGGGCCAAGCAGGACGCCGCTCATCCCACATTGGGCCACCACGGAGTAGTTGCCTTTTGGGGCTTCTGTCGTGATGGAGGAGCGCTGGTAGAATTTTTCAAGATGCTTGGAGAGAAGATGGGAGACTGCTTCCCTGCGGGAAGTCCAGAGCGATCCGTCCGCTTTGACCCTGAACAGCTTAGGGCTCTCCTCGGATTCGGCTTTGAGCGTAACGCTGTAGCGGTCGGAGAGGTTCACGACGAGTCGCGCGAGCTCAAAGAGAGGATAGGCTTTGGCCCGTGAGCGGATCTGTTTGGCGATGGCTTCAAGCGCTGAATGCTCGGGGATGAGCAAAAGCTTCCACCCTTCGAGCATCGGCTTGGGTGGAGGTTCAGGACGACGATCGTCGCGTCGATGATCCCGAGCAGAGCTCCGGTCTCGATCGTTGCGTTGGCCTCCGTCACGCGATCCACGTTGACCAACTTGAGATCCCTGGCTGCCGGATTGAGGACGAGGCCCCCTGTCGCGATTGGAAGCGTCTCGATCCCGACTGGGGCGTGGACCACGGTGTTGAGATTCCCTGTTGCGTTGGCCACCCTGCCGCTCGGAGCGTTCACCTCGATCCCCATCATCAAACTTCGCTGCCAGTCGGGCCGTACTGTCGGACGACTCCACGGTCCAGGAAGGACGAAAGATCTGGGAGAGATCAATGCCAATATTGGAGAGATCTGCGGGGGCGTTGGAAGCGTCGCTCATTGTCGGGTGAAGCTAGGGAAGAGCCGGATAAATCGCAAGGTGACTGTTGATGCAAAAAATCAAAGCATAATATATGGCTTCAATGTCTGGCGGAACCGTTCCGGGACGCTTGCATGGATCCGGATGAATTCCTCCTCGTAATCGGTGTGAAGCACCGTTCCCTCCCTATGCAGGCGTGCCATAAGATCGCTGCGATCCAGAGGAAGATGAATCAAAACCTCCCGAGCACCTGAGTCAACAAGGCCGCCCAGTTGCGCCACGAGTTGTTCCAGTCCCTCGCCTGTGTGAACGGAAATAAAGAGTGCCTCGGGATGCTCATTTCGGAGGATGGCCCGGGTTACGGGATCGTCCACCCGGTCGATTTTATTAAAAACAACAAGAGTTTTTTTTGCATCTGCGCCCAACTCGGAAAGCACCTTCATTGTTGTGTCATAAAATTCGAGCACTCGTGGATGAGAGGCATCAAGCAGATGGACGAGAAAGTCCGCCATGACTGCTTCCTCCAGGGTGGCGTTGAATGATTCGACAAGCTGATGCGGCAATTTGCGGATAAATCCGACAGTATCGGTCAGGAGCAAAGGTTGTTTATTGGGCAGATCGATTTTGCGTGTCGTTGTGTCGAGCGTTGCGAACAGGGCATCCTCCACGAGGACATCCGCTCCAGTCAGCCTGCGAAGGAGCGATGACTTCCCAGCATTGGTATATCCGACGATGGCGGCATTAGGGACAGGGGCGCGTTTGCGATCCTTGCGCTGATTGGCACGATTGCGGCGCACTTCCTTAAGATCGCGCTTGAGACCATCAATCTGGCTGCGAATTTTACGTTTATCCTGTTCAAGCTGGCTTTCACCTTCACCCTTGGATCCGATGCCACCACCCTGCTTTCCAAGATGACTCCAGGCGCGTGTGAGTCGGGGCAATGAATAGGCCATTCGAGCGAGATCGACCTGAATCTTTGCTTCCCGAGTCTGGGCGCGGGAGCCGAAAATATCGAGAATGATCTCCTGACGGTCGATCACCGTGATGCCAGAAAGGGTCTCCCAATTACGCTGCTGGGCGGGAGAGAGTTCGTTATCGAAAATAATGACATCACATTCGAGTTCTTTGGCCCGATCACAGACTTCCTCGGCCTTTCCTGATCCGACGAAGTAGCGCGCATGTGGCTCCCGATTATAGACCAGCAGCTTTTCAATAATGGGAATGCGAAGCGTGCGAACCAGTTCGCCGAGCTCGTTCAGAAGATCCTCTGCATCATTCTTTGCATCCACCGCCGTGTACGCACCCACAAGCAGGGCACGCTCGACCATCTTTTCGCGGCGTTTGATTTCGAACATTCGGGGAGAGCAACTCTATGCGAAGGAATCGAATGGTTCCAGTGTCATTAGCTGATCGTGATCAAGATGTTCTGTGCAAAGGGAAAAGAAATCGGCTTTGTTGGAGACCCGCCGCACGGCGTTCAGGAACTCGGGACTAACCCCCTCGCCGATGAAGTTCGCATATTTTTTGATCTTCTGAACTCCCTTGGGATCGGGAATATGTGGATCGCAAACCGCTTCATAGAGATCGTGAATATAGGCCAGCACCTCACGGCCAGTCGGATAGGTAACGGCTTCTCCTGCCAGATGCTGGCGGATCTGGCTGAAGATCCATGGATTACGCACAGCTCCGCGTCCAATCATCACTCCCCGCGCCCCGGTCTCATTGAGCACCACTTGTGCATCCCAAGCTGTGGAGACATTCCCATTGGCTAGCACTGGGCAGGAAAGGGAGCCTGCTGCCATTCGGATCAGATCATGCCGGATGCCGCCGCGATACATCTGGAGCACGGTGCGACCGTGGACTGTCACAAGATCGAGGGAGTGCTTTGCAAATATCGGGAGCAGAGCCTCAATGGTTCTCTCATCATCGAAGCCCAAGCGCGTCTTCACGGTGAACTTTCCGGCGATGGCATCGCGTAATGCTCCAAGAATGGAATCGATTCTCGGGATGTCCCGCAGGAGTCCTCCCCCGGCACACTTGCGATAGACGACGGGTGCCGGACATCCGAGATTCAGATCAATGGCCGCGACAGGGTGCTCCTGAAGGGTCTTGGCCGTGCGAACGAGTGACGGTATATCATTGCCGATCATCTGAGCGATGACCGGACGGCCCGTGGGATTCTGCGTGATCGAGGCAAGGATCGGCTTGTCGAGACCGGAGCTGGCAGTGACACGGAAATACTCAGTGTAGTAAAGATCGGCTCCGCCGTAGCGCGTCATCAGCTTCCAGAACGGCAGATCGGTCACATCCTGCATCGGTGCAAGCGCGAGGAGCGGCAGGGTTGATGCCATCAGAAGATCAAATTGTTGTCCGGCAGGCCATGTCCTCATGCAGTTGCTCGACAGGTTCCTCTGGAAATCGCTCTAATGGAAGAATTCCTCCATGGCATCGGGTGGAATGAAGTATTTCAACAGCAGTCGGCAGGTCTATGATTTACACGAACTCCACACCAAATAGGTTCCGAAATGGAAGATGGGTCAGTGAAACGGGGTCCGTTCATGCGTATTGACATTTCTAGTTCCTCGACAAGACCTTTCATGTTCTCCCCATGCTCAAACACCCGCCCTCCAATTCTCTCCCTTGCCTCCAGAAAGGGGGACGCACGGTGTGAATTATTGAAAGGCATCAAGGCAACAGCCCCACCACAGACTTGACGAATCTGCGTCTTCCTGACACTTCATCGCAAAAGCTAAATAAGATGGGTATATAGAATCAGGCAAGTTGCAATCGTATCACCTTTAGTGGTTTCGATCTTTTATTCCTGTGATGACTCTCCCCCAATATCGATTCCCTGGGCTTTTAAAAGAATAGCCAGCGTTCAGGGAATCCAACTGTTTGTAGGTGACTAATATCTGGCCATCGCAGTCCAACTGCGTGTTGAGAAGCAACCCCTTGGAATGATAACCGGTGACTAGGACAAAGTGATCCAGTTCCCAGTCTGGGTGGTCTGTTGGATAGATTTTGCATCCGCAGATCACCGGGTATCCCGAGTGGAGTTGCGTTTGTATCCAAGTCAGGAAAGATTGGGGATCGTTAGAATTTTCAGCATACCGACGAAACAATAAGCCAGAGTTCCTGAGGGCACGGTCCATGTCATTATCCTGTAGGTCGGAGGTGCTCGGGTAACCTGCCCTGTGAATGACATCCTGAGGGACTTGCTTGCCATAATAGGCCAGCGCCATCTGGATACAGGCTTCACCGCACCATCCCGCTTCCAAGTCAGCTTTTTTTGGATCCCACGCCACATCAGGAATGTGGAGATTCACTCCGCAGTGGGAAGTATCGATTTGGTAGACGGATTTTGGAACAGTGCATCCCGTCATCAGAAGACCTGAAACAAGTAACACAAGAATCTTGCTCACAGACAAATTATACGAGGTCAGATCACCCTTGAAGAGAAATTTTTTCGTTCTTTGAAAAAGCCGGCTATTCCGCGACTTCTACAGAACCTCTGAGGGGACAGCCACCCCGAAATATTGAGAAATCGGGCTGGCGGGATTCAGACAAAAGAAAACCCCATCCCCGCCTTTTGATTGGGAGAGGATGGGGATTCTTGGGAAAAGCTAGGAGTGCTTAAGCAATCTTCCTCCGCATCACCATCAGCATTCCGATGGCTCCGAGTCCGAAGAGGGCGTAGGTGGAGGGTTCGGGGACGGCGTTTGCCACCGTGAGTTGTCCCGTCGAATCGCTGAACTGGTAGTTGAGAAAGCCGTCTGTGGCACTCCAGATGCCGCTAGCATCACTGAAGATCAGTGCGCCTGCTGTCACACTGGTGAAGTCACCACTCTGTACTGCACCACCCGTCATGTTGAAGAGCGTGAAGGCGTCCCCCGCAGCTGGTGTGTAGCTGGTGATGTTGAAGACGAGATCGCCACCGTAGGAGAGTGTGGAGCCGATGAGGTTGATTGAGGTGAAGTTGTTGGTGGCATTGACAAGGAAGGAGGTCGTGGCACCGGTCTGAAGCGTCAGCCCATTGGTGAAGGTCAGCGACCCCACGCCGCCAGAGCCGGGAGTGAGGGTGCCTCCAGTTGCGATGGTCGTGGCTCCCCCGATCGAGCCGTTGCCCCCGAGTGTGCCATTGCCGGAGACGGTCACAACCGAGGTTCCCACGGCCGATCCCGCCGTGTTGTTGGCAAGCAAGGCCCCGGAGTTCACCGTGGTGGTTCTCGAGTAGGTGTTGGCTCCGGAGAGGGTGGTCGTTCCGGTGCCGAGCTGACGGACCGTACCTGCACCCGAAATCGTGCTGGTAACTGTTGCCTTGTCGGTCTGATTGAAATTAATTGTTCCAGATCCGGACCCGAAAGCAATAGTTGGAGTCTGGATAGTTCCTGCCGTGTCGTTCGTTCCGAGGCTCCCGATGTTCAGGGTTCCGGTGGAGCCGGCTTGCGCGGCGATTGTTATGCCACCTGAGGCCGCAACAAGAGCTCCTTCTGCCACAGTTAAGGATCCACTACCCGCATAACCGATCGAGAGTGTCCCGATGTTACTCAACGTGGATGAGTTCCCGCCCGAGCCTGTTACAAGGATCGAGTTATTGGAAGAGGTGGCCGTGTAACTGATGAAGCTGTTGGAGCTCACCACGCCCCCTCCATTCCCAATAATCAGGTTATTGCTTGATCCACCATTACCAAGGATCAGATTCCCATTATTCGTCCAAAAAGATCCCGATCCGGAAACAGTCACCGAATTACCAAAGGAGTTCGTGGTGTTTCCGATGGTTGCCGAACCGCTCGCCAAACCACCACCATTGGTGACCAACAGCGAATTCGCAAATGAGTCATAACTTTGGCTGTAGGTTCCTACGGTAAGGGATCCGATGTTTGAGAATATCGACCCGGTGCCGTTGACGATGACACTGTTATGGGATCCGGAGATGCCGATGCTTGTGGAGAGTGCTGAGGAGGCGGTCGCCCCGTTGCTGATCACGAGACTGTTGCCACTGCTGACATTGCCAATCTGGAGCTCCCCCGCAATGAGTTTACTTCCGGGACCGGTGATGACAGCCCAGTTATTCGAGGAAGTGGTCAGTGTATCAGAGTTCTTGATAAGATCCGTTCCTATGATCGTAACAAAGGAGTGCAACTCTCCCCCGTTCGTCACCACGAGGGAAATGCCGCTGTACTTGTTTCCGACGGTGACGGTCCTGGGACCGCCCAACTCATCCGGCGAGAGGCCGTTGATTAAGTAAATGTCAAAGATTCCCCGGTTCACCATCAACTGACCACCATCGACACGGTAGCCCAATCCAGTATGGCTGTTACCCGTCAGGATCGTAGTGCCACTTCCATACTGCTGGATCATGGCGTAAGAATTCGTGGCCGTCGCTCCTTGAATCGATCCCGAGATCGTCAATGTGTCGGATTGGTTCAAGCCAAGACTCCCCGTTCCCTCGCCGAAGGTTATCAGGGGAACATTGAGGGTCATATTGTAGTCGGAGCCTCCCTTGAGTCCGACTTCCACCGTGCCAACGGAGTTGGTTGCTCCTGAAATGATGAGGTTGGAGGCGGCGATTGTACCACCCGAGGTGATCGTCAATGTTCCCGTTCCTGCGACACCATCGACCGGGGACGCTCCAACCCAAATCGATCCGCTATTTGACAACGTTGACCCCGGGCCCGAGACCTGCACAGAGTTGTTGGATCCTCCGAAAGAACTGATGTAGGTGTTGGACCCAAGCACCTTGGCACCGTTCGTAATGATCATGCTGTTACTGCTTCCGCTGTACCCCACATAGAGATCTGCACTATTAATCCAGACTGAGTTGCTTCCCGTAACTAGAACCAAGTTAGTCGAGGCGCTGGCATCGTATCCGATGAAGCCTGACCTGCTGTCCGCCACGGCGCCGTTGGTTATCACCATCGTGTTGCCCGATCCAAGATTTCCCACATAGAGATCTTCGAAGTTTGTGAGCATGGTGTTGGCATTCGCAACAGTGAGGGCATTATTGGAGTCACTTGCTGCGTTGCCGACGTATGTGTAGGTGTAACTGTTTATGCCGTTAGTCAGGGAGAGCGAGGCTCCGTTGGTGACATAGAGATTTGCGATAGACCCGGAGACAATCACAGCTGATGCAACAACATCTGAGTTCGTGCCCGATGCCGAGTAGGAGTTCAAAGAAATCACCGAGTTGCTGACACCTCCAGATATGGTTCCGAAGAGGCTCGTCTCCAAGCCGTTTGTGCTATTGAGAAGTCCTAGGATGAGATTCCCCTCGGGCGTAGCGGAACCGATCAGCGTAAACCCACCGTTTGTCGTGCCGGTTCCATTACCCCAAAAATAGCCACTGTTATAGGTACTGATTGCGAAGGAGCCGCTTCCATTCGTTCCAAAAAGGTTGGTGCCCGTGATGTTCCATGTGGTCCCCTGCATCCATTGCCAATTCGTTGATAAAAAAGCCGAATTGGACGGCGTGGTTGTGGGGTAGTTGACATTCGTATAGCTGGCCATGTAAGCCCAGTGAGTGATATATTGATCGGAAGAGATTTGAGAAATCATTTGCATCTCGATCAGATTCGTTGTTCCACCAATAACATCGCGATAGTTACCAAGTGCTATTGTAGGGGGGCCCCCGTTAGTCGTGGTAAAATCAATCAGAACCTGACCGGCATTATTGATGAATCCATTCATCCCCGTGTTGCTTGCCGTTTGATTCCCCCCGCCCGAGAAGGGAATCGTGAGTGATTGAGAAGAAGTTCCTGCAAAAACCCCATTCACACAACTGGTGATGCTCCAAAGTGTTTGATCCCCAACCTGGACAGTTTGGGCCAGATTCGAGGTGGACGTCAGATATGCCAACTTATTCTGGGGAGGAACATACCATTGGGAACCGGTGAGCATGCTGTCCCAGTTCGTGGATTGGGAGTAAGCCCTACAATTAAGAGCCATCAGCAGAACTCCAAGCAGCAGCAGCAAGGATTTGTATTTTGTGGGGGGTTTGGTTTTCATAATATTTTTATAACCGCAACAACGACAGCTTTTTGGGCATATGATCCACCCAAGTAAAGACCCCCGAGGGAAGCCCCGAGGCATTTGGAGAGACCGGCGAAGCGCCAAGTATATTCGCCCACACGCAGAACCGCTGAGGCGCAGAGAGCTGGAGCAAGCCGCCCCCTATCATCCGATGCGCAACCTGTTTTTCGTAACTTACCCTGCGCCTCTGCGCAGGATTCCGTTTCGGCATGTAGTAGGCCTGACGGCGTGCGGGAGGTGAAATCGGTGAGATTGAGCATCATTGGCGGGTGGTATTGGTTAGGGTTTCCCTGACCAGCAACGATGCGATCAACCCCACCAACATAAAGGCCACAAGGGGAGACAAGGCGTAGCGATAGTCTCTTGCCGTCAGGGAGGCAAGCACGGCAACCCCCTGGATGTGGGGGCTGCGATGTTCCAGCAGCATTCCCACCAGCGGTTGGGACGCCGCGCTGCCGGCAAAATAAAATGTGCTCAAGAAACCGATTGATAGCCCGGCTAGTTTGGGGTTGAGATCGCGCGCAACGGCATAAGATACAATGTTGGCGCTGCTGAAAAATCCCACGAGGAAAAGCCCCGCCTTGAATCCCGCCAGTGGAATGGACGGAAGATAGAGCAGGCATGCCATCGTGGCCAGCGCACCGACTCCCGCGAACACCATCGGAGGTTTCCGCCGGCCCAGATAATCCGAATACCAGCCGAAGAACAGGCTGCCGGCGATGCCGCCAAGAAACAGCAGGGACCCCGTGCCGGCGGCGGCTACCGCGCCCAAGCCATAAACCTTCTCGATATAACTAGTACCCCAAAGACCTCCAAAGGCCACAAAGACGAGGCTGATGCTCGTCGCATACACGGCATTGATCCACGCCTGCGGATTGCCCAGAAGGCGAAACATTCCACCGGATTGAATTTCCGGTGCAGAATAGCTGACGATTGCCGGTCGGTCGCGAACCACCGCAAACACAAGGGCCGCCAGCATCAACTCGGCTCCGCCCATCCAAGCCAGCGCCGTGCGCCAGCCCACGTCGTTCACCAGCACAGCCATCGGCGCGCCACTCGCGGCGCCAATCATTCCGGCCGTATTGGTCATTCCGGCAAGGGTCGAGAACTTTGAGGGAGGGAACCATTCCTCCACTAACTTCAGACAACCGATAAAGGAGAAGGCTGCACTTGCGCCCATGATAAGCCGGGCCATCTGCGCGCCCCCCGAGCTACGCGCCCAGCTGAACGCAAGGGTCCCTAGGCCAGCCGCCAGGATCGCAATCACCAGCGGCCAGCGTGTGCCATAGCGATCCACAATCAGACCCACCGGAATCTGAAGAACGGCATAAGCGTAAAAATAGGATGCCGCGATGTTGCCCAAGGTGCTTTCAGATGCGTTAAACGCATGACTCAGCTCATCCGCAATGATGTTGGGAACGACTTGTTGAATGTAATTAAAGACCACAAAGAGTCCGGCAAGTGCCCAGATAAACCAAGGCAGGAGACTCGATTGGCGAATCAATGTGAATTAGTGGTGAAAGGCTGGCTGCGGGCCGGTGGCCACGGATGCCGGATGCCGGGTAAGGTATTCAATGGCCGACTTGAAATTGGCAATGAGCAGGCCGGCCAGATCGCGGCTAACCCCCATGCGAACAATGATTCGCTGGACCACCAGGTCTTCGCAGTTCGCCGGCATGGAATAAGCAGGGACCTGCCACCCGCGCATCGACAAGCGATCGGCGAGTTCGTAAAGCGTGTATCCCGGATTGGCTCCCTTTTTGATTGTCCAGCAGATCGCCGGGATACCCTCTGCAGGATCGCCGCTAAAGATCATGTCAAAGGGGCCCAGCGCCGCGATCTCCTTCGACAGATACTGTGCGGTCTGATAGCAGGCCGCGTGAACGTTGGCATATCCCTCGCGCCCGAGCCGAACAAAATTGTAATATTGCGCGATGATCTGTCCTCCCGGCCTCGAAAAGTTCAAAGCAAAGGTCGGCATGTTGCCGCCGAGATAATTAACATTGAAGATCAGATCCTCCGGCAAATCGCTTCTTTCCCGCCAAACCACCCATCCGCAGCCCAGCGGGGCCAGTCCGTATTTGTGCCCGGAAGCATTGATTGACTTGACTCGGGGCAGGCGGAAATCCCATTCGAGCTCGGGCGCACAGAAGGGTGCAAGAAAGCCTCCGCTAGCTGCGTCCACATGAATCGGAATGTCGAGCCCCGACTCTTTTTGAAACTGATCCAGAGCATCGGACACGGCTTTGACCGGCTCGTAACGTCCGTCGAAAGTGACACCCAGCGTGGGCACGACGCCGATGGTGTTTTCATCGCAGCGGGCAATGACCTCAGCCGGACTCATCAAGAGGCGCCCCTGTTCCATTGGGATCTCCCGCAGCTCAATATCCCAGTAACGGGCAAATTTGTGCCAGCAAACCTGCACCGGACCACAGATGAGATTCGGACGATCCACGGGTTTTCCCGACGCCCGGCGGCGCTCGCGCCACCGCCATTTCATGGCCATGCCGCCCAGCATCGCGGCTTCGCTCGACCCAGTGGTGGAGCAACCGATGGAATCGACCGGATCGGGGGCATTCCAGAGGTCCGCCATCATGTGGACGCAGCGGTTCTCGATCTCAGCGGTCTGCGGATACTCATCCTTGTCAACAATGTTCTTGTCGATGCAGTCATCCAACAGGAGGCGAACCTCCGGCTCAATCCATGTCTGGCAGAAGGTGGCCAGGTTTTGGCGCGAGTTACCGTCCAGAAGCAGCTCATCGCGGACCGCCTGATAAATGCACCTGGGGTCTCGCTCATGGGTTGGAAAATGCTTTTTCGGCAGCGTGTTGGCCATATCGTCCGACGCGAAGATTGCATCGTCGTGGCTACCAGTGAGAGGGGTCGAGAGTGCCATAGTTAGGTTGCCAAGTGAAAATTGCTTTTTGAGGTGGACTCCGTTCTCTTTTCTCGGTGCAAAGTCTGGTTAATTTCTAGCGGCGACATAAACGAGCAGAGCCTTTCGGCAGCGGACGATCACGAATCCGGCGATGCCGCCGAGGAGGAGTGTCACTTGGGAGGGTTCGGGGACTGAGGTGAGAACTGCCGAATAAGCTACGGGTAGAGAGTTCGAAGGACCTATTCCTATTCCCACAACATAATTCCCATAGCAGGAATCGTCGGACGTAAATGACCAGTTGGTGCTTGAATTGGAGTAAGTGGTTAGTTGCCCCGAGGAAAAACCGTTCGAGTCACCGTTTATCGTAAGCAGGGCAGCACCGCCTGAGGCTGCTGCTGCAGAAAGGGTGTAGATTCCATTTGTCAGGCTGCTGATTCCCTCAAAATGGTCGACATTGGAGTAGCTGGTCCAATCGTTGAACCCATTTGTACCTAAACCAGAATCCCAATTGGCGACAAAACCGGCAGTTGCCGCGCCTGCATCGTAGCCACCTGCGATTGTGTAGCTTGTTCCTCCGTTCCACCAGATTGCGTAAAGAGTTGTGGAAACGACATTGCTAACACCGGCCCCAGCGTAGGCGACAGGGACATTGTTTCCATTGGAAATGTTGTAAATAAAGGCAGCCTGACCATCATTCACTGGGTTAGTGCCGAGTTGGTTGTCAGAGTTACCAACGGCATATCCGCCCATTACACTGTGGACATAAGTATGGCTTTGCCCATTCGTAATATTAATAAAATTACTCGCCGTCATTGTGCCATTTGCAAGATTCACTCCTGTGGCAACAAAACCATTGATGGCAGTCGTATTAGTTGGGTTGAGCGGATTGTAGCTCCCCACCATGGTGATATTTGATGTGGTTGGAGCATCACCGCCATAAATACTGGTAGAGACTGAGCCGGGAGCATTGTAAATATAAGCCGAACCGCCGGCACCAGAGATCGGCCCCGTATAAACCAATCCATTGAGGTACGAGGTTCCAACGAAGAGAAGGTCCCCTGTGTTAGCATAATTTTTCAGTCCCTGCCATGCGCTAACTGGTGCCCCCCCATAAGTGCTTCCAGGGCTGTTTGTAGTATAAAATGTCGCATTGTCTTGGGCCTTCGCATGTTCAGCGGGTGAGGTGATTCCTGCAGCGAGCACAAGAGCGAGGATTGTTTTTTTCATATTGCTTGTATTGATGCCTGCGATTGTTGGGGGGTGTTTCCCACGCAAGCACAAAAAAAGCCCCGTGAGCGACAGCTCGACGGGGAGGGTTCTGGTGACAGACCTCGGAAAGATGTGACTTCATTCTGCTCCCCCCACGTGGAATGCAAAGGAAAATCATAATAAATCATTCAGAATCAATTACTAATATTATAAGACAGGCTACTGATTTTCAAGCGGCCGCCTGAAGCTGATCACGCCGGCATCTGCAGCTCTTCATCTAGGATCAAGCGTTCACAAGGCGCTCCAAGAGTGGAGCAATCGCTGGTGGCTTGGTAACCCCCCACGATACGCCTGCACGATCATACTCCTACGACCGAGGGAACGAGCCGGTATGCTGCTGGGGGAGGGGCATGTGCGCTCTCCGTCTACGAGTCGGACTTCTGAGCCACCCACAAAGCCTCTGTCTTGACTCCTGAGCTATCCTTTACTGATGAGTACCAAACGTCGTTCCCGTTCCAAGACCAGCGCTGGTTCCAAAGCAGGCTCCGCCGCCGATCTCCGCACTGCAATTCTCGAAGGTTTTGCCAACCATTGTTCAGAAGAGGGCCATCTTCCACGTTCAGTAGCCCGCTTCTGCAAGGGCCTCAACATCACCGAGGCTGTTTTTTTTAAACACTTCCCCTCACTCCAAGCCGTTGAAAAGGCATTCTGGCGCGACTGGATCTCGAAAATCATTTCCGCGGTGGAAGGAGGGAAGAACTGGGGGGAGTTCACCTCACGCGAGCGCTATCTTGCTTTCCTATTTGCGTTAACACAATCGGCGACCGAGCGTCGCTCCCTTCTCCTGGAGCGATTCCACAATATCTCTCCGCTCTCTCATCCCGGAGCCCTGGAGGGAATGCGTTCCGAATTTATAGAGTTTGCGCATCGGTTGATCGACCACGGACGGGAGAACGGCGAGATCGCCGACCGACGCGGCATCACTTCACTCTATCCCGGCATCCTTTATGTGCACCTACGCTGGGTGATCGACCAGTATCTCAAGGACGAGAGTGAGGGGTTCGAGCGGACCGACGCCTTCATCGAGAAGACCGTGACTCTCGCCTTCGATCTTTTTCGCTCGCAGGCCATGGACTCCGCAGCAGACCTCCTCCGCTTCCTCCTCCCCGGCAATCCCTGGAAGGGGTGTTCCGAAAAGGGGAAGTGATTCCGTGAAGAAATCCGCCTCTGGGAAGGTTCGCAGCAAAGATCAGGAAACCATCCGTGAAGGGGCGTTGAGCCGCATGGCCACACTCGGCGGGGCAGGAGCCCGCGTGGGAGTTAATTACCTCAAACATTATGGCCGTACCATAGTCGGCGCTAAGGATGAGCCTAGCCGTCGCAGGCTCCGTGAGGAACTCGATGCTAAAAATGCAGAGACCGTCTACGATACCTTTAGTACACTCAAGGGTGGTCCACTCAAGCTGGCCCAGATGCTGAGCATTGATAAAAACCTCCTGTCCGCCGCTTATGCACGCCAGTTTGCAAAAGCACAATCCTCCGTTCCTCCTCTTTCCTACCCGCTGGTTGCACAGACCTTCCGGCGTGAGTTCGGCAAGACCCCCGAGGAACTCTTCGACCATTTCGAGAGGAAGGCCTCTCATGGCGCCTCGATCGGTCAGGTTCACCGAGCACGAAGCAAGGGGCGTGAATTTGCCGTGAAGGTACAGTATCCCGGTGTGGCGCGCAGTCTGAAAAGCGACCTCGCCGTGGTGAAACCACTCGCCCTAAGGATTCTTGGTCTCAGGGAGACAGATGTGGATTCCTACTTCCGTGAAGTCGAGACGCGCCTGCTGGAGGAGACCGACTACCATCACGAGTTCGAGCGCTCTGTTGAGCTGACCGTGGCTTCATCCCATCTCAAGGGAGTGCGCTTCCCCGCTTATCATCCGGAATTCTCCACGGGCAAGATTCTCACCTCCGACTGGATCGACGGGATGCCACTCGACCGCTTCGCCGACGGGAAGGCAGACCAACGCGAGCGGGACATTATTGGCCAAGCGCTCTGGGATTTCTACTCGCATCAGGTTCATGTGCTGATGCTATTTCATGCAGACCCGCATCCCGGAAACTTTTTGGTAAAAGACAGTGAGCTTTGGGTGTTCGACTTCGGATGCACCAAAAAAATCTCTGAGGAATTCTACCGCAAGCAGTTTCGCTTCCTTGATCCACGCCTCGAGCGGAATCCGGAGCTTTTGCATCAAGCCCTGCGCGATCTGGATGTAATTCTTCTGGAGGACGGCCCGGAGGAAATCACGACTATCACATCACTCTGTATGACGTGGATCGAACTTCTAGCCCGCCCCTTCCGAGAGGGAATCTTCGACTTTGGTGATCCCGGCTTCCTCAAGGCAATCTATGAGATGGGTGAGGAAAGCAGTCGAGCCGACTACCTGCGGACGATGCGCGGCCAGCGCGGATCACCCGATACGATCTTCGTAAACCGTGCTTTCTTTGGCCTCTACAGCTTGCTTGGCCGTCTGCGGGCACGTGTTCGGGTAGATCTTCCTGATTGGATCTCTGCTTAAAGATCGTGCCATGAATCAAGGGGGGAGCTCGTCTTGACGATTCCCTGGAGGAATCCCTCCAGACCCGCTTCCCGCGAATCCTCGGCGAGGATCAAGCGAGAGATGGAGAGGGAAATCCCTTCACGCCGAAGCATGGGTCATCACCTCAGCCGCGAAGCGTCGTTGGGTCAGTGATGGTTCCCACCGGGACCGTGGACATGTCCGTGGTCGAGTTCTTCCTTGGTGGCGTTGCGCACCTCGCGGATGGTGATGTCGAAGTGCAGCGTCATTCCCGCCAAGGGATGATTGCCGTCGATGGTCACCTCGTTTCCATCTACTTTAGTGATGAGAACGGTCTGCTCTCCAAATTCACCCTCGGTGTGTAACTGCATTCCCTCTTCAAGTTCGTCACCACCTTCGATCTGATCGGCGGGAACGACAGAAATATTCTCGGGGTCATGAACCCCATACCCTTCCTCGGGTGAGACGCTCACTTTGAAGGAATCTCCGGCTTTTTTGCCCTCCATTGCTTTTTCGAGTCCGGGAACGATCTGTCCCTCTCCTTGGATGTAGGCAAGCGGTTCACTGCCGGTGGAAGAATCAATGATATCCTTGTCGTCATCGGTGAGGGTGTAATCAAAAGCAACAACAGAGCCAGTGGTGATTTGCATGAAAAAAGTGGTTTGGGTACGGAGAATCCCGCACGCCGCAAGCTAGGGAATCAGGGTAAGAATGCCAGCGCAAAAAATCGCTGTTCCGCCTGATGGTGAGAAATGCTAAAAAATGTGGATGAGTAATTTCGACCCGGCGCAAACGGCTTCAGCGGCCCAATTTGACCGACAGAGTGATCGCTACGGAAAGTCTCATATTCTTTCCGATACCAGTGATGTCACTGCTTCATTGAAGGCAGTTGATCTTCCGCTACAAGGCCGTGCTCTCGATGTCGCAACTGGTGGCGGGCATACGGCTCTCGCTCTTGCCCGAATGGGATGGAGGGTGACTGCGGGGGATGTCTCTGCTCGGATGTTGGAAAATGCGACAATGCTTCTGGGTGAGGAAGGATATCAACTGGAGGCTCATCTCTTTCCCGCCGAGGAGATTCCTTTTCCGGATGGAGTGTTTGATCTCGTGACTGTTCGCGTAGCCGCTCACCATTTCAGTTCACCGGAAAAGTTTGTTACTGAGGTAGCCCGAGTTCTCAAACCTGAGGGATTTTTTTTGCTCATTGACGGGACGGTTCCCTATAACGATCCCGAGACTGAGACCTGGCTGCATCATGTCGAGCAATGGCGCGATCCGAGTCACGGACGCTTCCTCTCTCGTGTTGCATGGGAGGGGTTGGTCACGGCAAACGCCCTTGAAATCGTTTTCAGCACGCTCCACGAAAAGAAGCAGCCCGATTTGGAGTGGTACTTCGAGACGGCGGCAACGACACCTGAGAATCGAAAACTTGTTCTCGAGGCAGTGAGGACAATTCCAGATTCGGTTCGCCAAGCCCTGCGGCTTACTGAAGAGGATGGAAAAATCGTCTGGTGGTGGCCGATTCTTCATCTGCTGGCCCGGAAAGGAGTTCACAAGCCATGAAATCTCTTCCAAGAGCCTATCTTGCAGGCCCCGATGTCTTCTATCCCGAGGCCAAAGCAATGGGGAAGGCAAAGTGCGACCTTCTGCTGACGCACGGAATCATCGGTCATTTTCCCCTCGATAATGAGGTTCCTGTGAGTCCTGAAATCGCCCATGAGATCTTCCTTGGAAATGTTCAGCTCATCGACCGGAGTGACATCATCCTTGCCAATATCGTTCCCTTCCGTGGCCCTTCACTCGATCCTGGAACGGCTTGGGAGATCGGTTATGCGTATGCAAAGGGGATACCTGTGATTTGTTATGGCTCGCGCACTACTTATTTGGAACGCTGCCGTGTCCTCGGGCTGGAGGGGAGTACTAAAGGCGTGGATCAAGCCGGAATGATCATTGAAGACTTCGGCGAGCAGGAAAACCTGATGATCACACGCTGTGCGTCCCTCATTGTGGACAGCTTCGAGGAGGCAGTTGTTGAAGCACAAAGATTAGTCTCCTGAATTTATAGGGAGGGGTAAGAAAATCAGTCGCGATCGCATTTGATGAATAAGCCGGAGAAAATCTCCTGCCACAAAAGCAAAAACATTAAACTTACTACGACCATGTCACGCATCCCTACAATAACTGAAACCACCGCCACTCCCGAGCAACGGGCGATCCTCACAGCTGTGAAGAAATCCCTCGGGATCGTTGCCAATCACCTCAACCACAACAACACATCCCAATGAACCTTACACAACGCCCTCCTCGCAGTCCGCGTACCCGCCTTGGCGGATACGTTTTGCTCCCACGAATGCTCGATAAATGCCGAGCCAGCATTGCCGGAACCTCCGGTGAATATCACTACGATTGTCCTCTTGATAAGCATATCTTGAACTTTCTTGGCATAGACGCTGAGGCCCTTAAGATTGAGGTCGCCAAGGAGCTAGGTGATGGCGAAGTGCTCGAATGGATCAAAGCCAACGCGGCCAACAAAATGACGGCATGGGAAATCGCTCAATGGAGTGAATTTCAGGAGAAGCGCGGCCCTGACAGCGATGCTGAGACTCTTGGATTCTTTGCGGAATATGTCGGCAAGATTACCAAGACGCGTGAGGACATCATCACTTGGGCTGACCTGCTCGATCTGGATGATTATGTCTCCTTTGGTGGCAAGGCATAAGATCCAAGTCCCATGCTCGAGATGAACCCTCGCCCGCCACTCCCTCCTTTTACTGAAGAGACTGCTCTGATCAAAGTTCAGACAGCCGAAGATGCTTGGAACAGTCGTGAACCTGAACGCGTCGCCCTCGCCTACACGCAGGATACGGAGTGGCGGAATCGGACAGAGTTTATCAATGGTCGTGCAGAGGTAGTGGAATTCCTCAAGCGTAAATGGGCGCGTGAGCTTGATTACCGCTTAAGGAAGGAACTTTGGGGATTTCGAGGCAACAGGATGGCCGTGCGCTTTGAATACGAGTGGCATGACGAGGTCGGCGAGTGGACTCGCAGCTATGGCAACGAGCTCTGGGAGTTTGACGAACTGGGTTATATGAAACGTCGATTTGCCAGCATCAACGATTTGGCTATTGAGGCCTCAGAGAGGAAATTTCGCTGGGGGCGAGCAGAATGAGACATGCTCCGGGCATCAGACATTTATCACACTTCAAACAGGAAGAGCTTGGGATCTAGCCTGAGACGTGGCCCATAGATTCCCTCCGGGTTTTCCCTGCCAACGGCGATCATCATGACCACGGAGCTTTCCGATCCAAGGTGTAGGACTTTCTTCACCCGGCATTCGTCAAATCCCTCCATCGGGAGGCTGGAGTATCCCTGGGCCGTGATGGCCAGCATGAAGTTCTGGCAGGCGAGTGCGACTGTCTTTGAGAGAACCCCCTTAACCTCCTTGGTGGTGAAGGGCCCCCGTGGCACCGGACGAAACAGGCCGACGAGGGAAAAGACGATGCGTTTGAGCCAGCCCGTGAGATCGATCCAACCGTGGGAATAGAAGAGAGGAACGAATTTAGTATAGTAATCCAGTTGCTGTTGGGGAATATTTCCCCGCCGTTCTAGCTCATCAAGGATCAACGCCCGGTTGCGCTTCCATGTATCGGTACGTGCCACAAAGACCAGCAACTCGGCTGCGGTGGCCGCTGCACTCTGGTCGAAGGCTGCCGTAATCAAAGCGGCTTTCTTTTTCGTGTCCCTGACCCAATAGATTTCCCAAGGTTGCAGATTCGAGGAATTTGGAGCGAGCAGCGCAGCGCTAATGGCTTTCCTGATGACCTCTTCGGGAACCTGTTCGGGAAGATATTTTCTAACGGAACGGCGTGCTTCGATGACTTGAAATAGGTTCATGATTCTTGGGTTGGTTGCGTGGTTAGGGCTTGCCTGCCTGAGATGCGGGGAGCAACTCGAAAAAGACGGTGACACTTGAGTTGATAGTGCTTTCGCCTGCTTTCATCTGGAAAGGGGGAGAAATTCCCGTATCGGAGGCCGAAGCGGCAAATGCTCTCGCCATAGGCATCACGGGATTGTCATTACTGTTTTGAGCTGCCTGGATAAAGATCGCTCCACCGAGTTTTTTTTCGGCTGCGGTGGCGAGCACGGCGGCTTTTTCTTTTGCATTTTTAAAGGCTTGGGCAAGAAGTTGATTCTCTGACTTTGCTGCTGTCGAATCCTTGATGTGAAAAGAGACACTGTTGACCGCAGTGGCTCCGTTGTCCGTCGCCTGTGCTGTAAAGTCTCCGGCTGCATCAGCCTCAATTTCGCAGCTAAGCAAAGCCGAGGCTGTGAATCCAATGACTTTAGGAAGCACTCGATCTCGGGAAGATAGGTTGCCGCCTTGATCGAAAACTGGAAAAACGCTGAGCGAGGTGGTTGCGAAGGTGCAGGTCTCGCCAAATCCTTTCAGCCAAGCGGTCAGCTTTTTCAGTGCTTCTCTGGTCTTGTCCGCCGCCTCTTTTTTAGTGGGGGAGGTATTTTCGACGGCGAGTTGGATGGAGGCCGCATCGTTTGGGATTTTACGGGAGGCGGCTCCCGTGACTGTTATCTTCGGAGTGCCCTCCTCCGCATGGAGAGGGAGAAGGGCTGCACTCAAGAGAAATAAAACAGGGAGAAATTTCATTGGTGTAGAGTCTCTTAAATCGGCGGTTCCTTTACGGTTCTGATAGGGGTAAAGATGAACGCTTAACCCATAACCTACCCCATGCAAAACGACCACATCGATATCGGGAACATGATCAAGGAGCGCCGCAAATCCGTGGAGGAGTCAATCAGGCCGATCAGCAACGCGGAACTCAAGACGCTACAGGAAAGTCTCTTCACCGATCCGCTGCACCCCTGGGCTGAGCCGTTCCGACTCTTTGCAGAGGAGAACAGCGGGGAGATTTTTTCTCACGCGACCACCAGTGAGCATGTGCAGGTCGTGTATTGCCGTGCGAAGGAAAAGGGAATCTGGTTCCGCCCCGGTGTCGGGATCGGCATCATTCAGCCGATTGCTCTGGGTATTCTGCGGGAGATAGTGGACTCACAATGAGAGTGACGATGTGTTCTTCGATTTAATTATACAAAATATGTCAAGACTCTAATTGTTACAATTTCGTCACAATTGATCTTTTACTCTGAGATCGATTATGCAACTGTGACGGGCATGAAGAGTACCCCTGCAACTGCAGTAGCGAAGGATCCTTGGGAATGTAATGGAAAACCCATCCCCGAAGTCTTTCCCACGAAGATGGCGTTTGTGAAAACGGTATTGCTCGGCATTGGTATGACGGCAACGATTTTCGGCCTGCTTTCATTGCTCATCATCAAGCCTTGGCATTAGGTAGTCGCTCCCGCACAGCGGAGACCTTATTTTTGCAACTGATCGAGAATCAGGCGCAGGGGGGCGCTGGAGACTTTGATTTTTCCATCCAACGGGGTGGACATTTCATCGATCAGAAAAATCGCACCCGCAATGCTTAGTGAGCAGAAGAAGAGCACTGTGATCACCGTGAGGTTCCGAGGGGAAAAGAGGGCGTAAAGAAAGGTAAGGAAAGTGATCCAGACAACAGGGATGATCAGCAGAAGCGGAGGGACCCCGCCCTGACCGACCACCTCGATCATCCATCGCTCATGCAACAGATCATCCTCAAGTTGGAGGGACGAATTCTGCAATCTCGTTTGCAATGTAGTAGCGGGCTGGAGCGCACTGATTTCTCCAGCGATCTTCTCAAACATGCTTGAAGTGTGCAGCGGGCTCTTAGTGTGAACTTTGCACTCCTCAGGCCATATTTCCTGAATCTTTAATGAGAGGGCATTGTGCAGTTCTGCTCTGATGGGAGTGGTTTCAGGGCCATAGTTTGCAAGCAGTCTATCCAGATGAATGTAGTTGGCGGCAACTTGATTAACGAGGGTATTGATCTGATCAAATGTGCCCTTGGTTGATGAGATGAGAAGGCCGAGTATCAAGGCTGCCAGAGTCGCCACCAAACCGGCTCCCAGCTTCGCCGCATCCTTGGACTCGGAGGAAAAATGATGTTCAGGGAGAATGAGCTGGAAGACAAACCCTATGACAGCTCCTCCAAAAATCAGGCCAAAAGCCCATAGGGCGACTTGTATCGAGGAGGCGTCGGAAATTAATTTTAGCATAAATCGAGGGAAAAAAGTGCCATGCCATCACACTGAATGCAAGGCACTTGCTGACGGTTTGATTGCGATGGTGCGTTGATTCTGTCCCTTAAGCCATTACAGGCACATGCTCTTGATCAGTTGGGCATGAAGAAGAGAATCGAGAGGATATTGATGACGCGATAACGATTCGATGTTCATCAAGCGGGGGATCTTGTTGGGCCCCTTTACCTCGTGCCGTATTCTGCCTTTCGCATTTCCTCCAGAGCGGCACGGAACTGTGGTTTAGCCATGAGATCGGCGAAGATCGCCTGAGCCAGCGTTCTGCCGGCGGCGGTATCGCTCGGATAGTGCATTCCACCCACGCTCCGGTCGATGCTGATCTGGAAGGCGCTTCCGAGATAATCTTCCCGATGTGCCCGATCCAGTTCCCCGAGAATCAGAGCGTCGAGCCAGGAAACCGTGGCGTGGCCACTCGGAAAGGAATACCCGGTTGCAATCGGGATCAGTGCCTTCACTTGATGCGGGTGCGCCTTGTACGGCCGCTCGCGATGATAATGATCCTTTAAAAAAGCCACCACGCCTCCGGCCGCATTTTGGAGATCGTCAAAAAATGCGGCGGTCTTGGGATAGGTCTTGGGGGTGAAGTCCTTCCCTCGCACCTCTGAAAACAGGAAGACGCTTAGAGGGGCCGTTCGTGTGGCATGTTTGATGGCTTCCTGGGAAGCCTGCTTTTCGGCTGCAGCTTGCAATCCCTCCTCGGCACCCAGGTCAGACTTGTCGGTAAACGATTTCGCTGCGGGTGGTGGCGGGATGACTTTGAGGTAACTCTCAGCGGGAGGCAGTTGACAGATAGGCTTGCCCCCTGCCTCAAGAAGAGGAGCCGCTGTTAGAAAGAACAATAGGAGAAATCTGCTCATAATGGTGGAAGAGTTTCACGACAGGCTAAACTTTGGCAAACCCCAACGCCCGGAAAATTTACGCACCCTGTTCTTTTCCTGGGTGCCGTCATGGGGTTGGATGGAGGATATGGCTTCCTTGACTCGTCCCGGGATATTGCTTTTTACGCACCTTTGTCTTTTGACAAGTGGCTTGTCACGCACTGCGGAGCCCGCAGTCGCCAGGATTGGTGAGGGGATCACCTGCGAGCGGATTGGAAGCTACAGCGTGGATCGGTTGAACCAAGTGCTGACGACGGAAGTGCGCCAGCAGCTCTCGGACTATCCGGTGGCCTACTCTCGGGCTCGCCATGGAGTGACCCTCTACCGGATCTCGTACCGCTCGGTGATTCCCGAACTGGGTAATCGAAGTACTGTGGCATCCGGGCTTCTGGCTATCCCAGAAACTGGAGGGAAGCAATTCCCGGTGATCTCTTATCAGCATGGGACGGTCTTTTCTAAAACAGCCGTCCCCTCCCGCCCGGAGGAGTCCATGGAGACGCGGTTGATGCTGGCTCAGTTTGCCGGGCAGGGATACATCGTCGTTGCTGCGGATTATTTCGGAAAGGGCTCCTCGCAGGAAACCGACAGCTATCTGGCCAAGGCTTCCACGCAGCAGGCCTGTCTCGACATGCTCCGTTCGGGTAAAAGAGCGAGTGAGAAACTGGGGGTGCACTGGGGGCCGCTCTTTGTGACAGGCTGGTCGCAGGGTGGCTGGGCCACCATGGTCTTCCTGAACAAGCTCGAAAGCGTCGGCATTCCGGTGACGGCGGCAGCACCGATCTGTGCGCCGATGGATCTGTTTGCCATCATCAACCACTGGATTCACTCTCCATCGGAGACGGATTCCGTCTTCATTCCTGAACTGATTGCTCTCCAGCTCCATGCCTATGAGTGCTACTACAAGCTCAAGGGACTGACGTTGACTGCCATCAAGCCAGAGTATCATGGGGCTGCTCGTGATCTCTACGAGAACAGGCTCACCTGGCCAGGCCTCTTAAAAAAATTCCCCCGGCATCTTGCCTCCATGCTCAATCCTGATTTTATTGCCACAAGCTCACTGGGCAGAGGAAAATATTGGGAGGAGGTGCAGGAGAACCAAGCCTACCGCTGGCGGAGCAGCACGCCGGTCCATGACTATTACGGTGAGGTGGATGAAATCGTCCCCCCATTTGTTGCTGAACTTCCTGCCGGGTATCAGAAAGTCATGGGTGGGGCGAAGACTACCGCAGTCGAAGTGACGGGGCCGAATGCCAATCACCATGGAACCTTCGTCGATGCCGTTGCCCGGGAAAAAAAGTGGTTCGATTCGTTTCTAAAAAAATAGCTTGTGCTTAGCTGAGATCATTTGTCAGGACGATGCGGTAGCGGGTCTTCCCGGAGCGGAGATGCTCGATTGCTTCGTTGGCCTTGGACATCGGGAAGGTCTCTGTAGTTGGTGCGATGCCGTGTCGTGCGGCAAATTCCAGCATCGTGTCGGTCGTGGCCGGACTGCCAAGCGGTGAACCGGAGAGCGATTTCTGACCGGAGATCAATGGAAATGCAGTGACACCCATAGGCTCCAGCACTGCGCCGACAGTGTGGAGACGGCCTTTGGGCTTGAGCGCGGCGATGTAGGTATTCCAGTCGAGGGCGACATTGGTCGTATTGAGGATGAAATCGAAGCTGCCGGCAGCCTTGGTCAGTTCCTCGGAGTTGCGGGAGTTAAGCG
>Ga0194039_1000146_pt1 | contig 44919 bp, 40 predicted proteins | sample JunL228m_MetaG_FD_148679 | JGI IMG/M metagenome (GOLD analysis project Ga0194039, IMG submission 148679) | Anoxic zone freshwater microbial communities from boreal shield lake in IISD Experimental Lakes Area, Ontario, Canada - Jun2016-L227-8m | ecosystem: Environmental > Aquatic > Freshwater >...
AAAAAGATCATTTTTAAAGATCCAGTATTAGGTTGTATCGTAAAAAGCAAAAGAGAGGCTTGGCAAGACTTACCAAAACACAAGAGCTTGTTTTTTGCCGGAAAGAATAAAGGCCTGCCAATTGGTAATCTAACCTCACAACTATTTGCTAATATTTATCTTAATGAATTTGATCAATTTGTAAAACGAACAGTCAAAATTCGTTATTATGGACGCTATGTTGATGATATGGTCTTTGTCAGTAAAGATAAAGTTAGGTTGAAGGCGTTTATTGCTCAAGCCCGTTGGTTTTTATGGCATGATTTAGGCTTAAAGCTTCATCCAAAGAAGATTTACTTTCAAGCAGTTAAAAAGGGTGTTAGTTTTCTGGGTGTTGTCATAAGGCCATATCGAATCCTGATGGGCAAACGGATAAAAGGGAATTTCTACAAGAAAATATATTGTTATAAAATGTATCTCAGTTTGGAGAAAATCTTAAAGAGGGATTCACCAAGTCAGAATAAATTGATAATTAAACTAGTGTCAGTCTTTAATTCTTACCTTGGTATGATGGTTCACTATCATTCATATAAATTAAGGAAGAAGTTAACAGATCTAATTTGTCTTATTTATAAAGGGGTGCTTACAAAAGACAAAGAGTATAAAAAAATTATTATTTTAAAAAGAAAGATTAAGAAATTATACGAACCAACTCTAATTATTCATCTATCAACCAGCCAAAAAGTCAAAAAGCTTGGTCTAACTGGAGATATTTGGCAATCTGCATAAAAAAAGGCCCAGGAGAATCTCACTCCCAGGCCTAGTCTCTTAATACTCGCTTGCGAGCACGACCGTCAGGACTCGTCTGCACTCAAGTGAGAGTGGATCAGTCCAACCTTTAAGGTTCTGATCGTAGTAAGCAATCTTCCAGAAGACATTAAACACATTAAATAAACTTTTTTTGGGGAGCTTATTTGTATTTATTAATAATTGTTTTAATTTCGTTAGTGATCCTTATTTTTGCATCGGCAATTGCTATAATCATTAATTTCTTCGTTTCTAAATAAGAACGTTCCAAAGTTATTTTTTCGCCACGTTTATTTTTAAAGAGGTCCATGGTTTCTTTGGCCATTGCTTCTGTAGTGCAGTCTTCTTTCTCGGACTCCTTTTCTATTTGCAGCCAATATCCTAATTCATTTCTCAGCTTTGCATAATGAACAGCGTCGGTTCCTGATACTTTCTTGTTAAACTTTTCCTTAAACTCTTTGATAACTTTCTTGATTTCTTCTTCGGTTGGCTCAGAAAGCTTAGGTTCAAGACTTTCTATTTCTATTGGTTCTTTCATCTTTTACCTTATCTAAATAATTACTTAAAACATTTTGAATATAAGCAGAATACCTTTTAACAATATTATCATAACTTGGAAGACAATAGATAGCGACCATCTTATCGCCCGGTAGACCGTTTCAGTGAGAAACGTTAGTGATTTTTGACCAAAATTTATCGTTGCGCCACTGGTCAGATCCCTAAGTCTATGAGCCTCTATGAGCTTCTTACTTATTCCTAGAAAAGAGATGGTTTGCTCTGCGAGCTCTACGCCTGGCATTCTTCTCATCAGCTCTTTACTTGATCTTTGAGAAAGAATGTTCAGGCTTCCTTCCCAAAGAATTTTACGATCAATAATTGCTAATTTTTCGTGCATAAAACCCTCAGGATAGAAAACACGAGCACCAAGTTCCTCATAATCCTTAACTGATGATCTAATCTTTTCTCTCATTAGTGGTTTACATTCCTCAAAAGGACGGGTAAATATAAAAACAGCGATATCTCTTTTCTTGAGCTTAAGTAGAGCGTTCCGAAAGAAATCGGCTCTAAACTTGTTTATGAATGGGCTATATATAATGACTTCTTTTTCAGCTTCAAACAAATCTTTAATAAATGCCGGATAAAAAGTCAGCTCACTATATAGGTTACTTATTTGATTTGTCATGTATTCTCCTTTTTTTTAGTCAACCTAGAAATTTCTACTAAAGTTTGCTATTATTGTGCTTGTATGAAAAGTAAAGAATCTATAAAACTGGGAAACCAGTTAAGGAAGTCTAGAGAAGGGGCTGGTCTTAGCCAGGCAACGCTAGCTAAGAAAGCTGGCATTAATGTTAATTACTATGCCATTATTGAGCGTGGCGAAAAGAATGTTTCCTATGAAAAACTGCAGCGAATTGCAAAGGTGCTTAATATAAAATCACTAGACATGCGTTAGCCGTCGTCTAGTTTGTCATTTTGGGACTCATATATCAGTTTTAGGGTAGGTTCCCATTCAAGAGCAATTTCAACGAAGGTGTTCCAAGTTTTTCGGCTAGGGTCCACCAATATAGAATAAAAAATTTATTCAAGAGAAGGAACAATGATGAGCAATGTTTACAAAAATGCGATGAAGCAACTACATGAGGCTGCAAAATTAATTCAACTTAATCAAGAGATTATTGGCATATTAGAAAGTCCAAAAAACACCATAGAATTCAATATACCGATAAAGATGGATGATGAGAGTGTAAAATTATTTCGAGGATATCGAGTCCAACATAATGATGCTCGGGGACCATACAAGGGTGGTATTCGCTTTCATGAAAATGTCGATATCGACGAGGTCCGTTCATTAGCTTTTTGGATGAGCATGAAAACAGCCGTTGCGGATATTCCATATGGTGGTGCCAAAGGGGGAGTAACGGTTAATCCAAAGGAATTATCAGAAAATGAAAAGGAGAAAATTGCCAGAGGTTATGTTAGGGGAATCAAAGACAATATTGGTCCAGATCGAGACATTCCAGCACCAGATGTGAATACAACGCCTCAGATAATGGCCTGGATGATGGATGAGTATTCTCAGCTATCGGGAAAACATGAACCTGCTTCATTTACTGGAAAACCACTTGAGGTTGGTGGTGCCATTGATCGGGAGCCAGCAACAGGTCAGGGCGGTGTCTATGTTCTCGATGAATATATCAAGAATCAAAAAGAGAAAAACAAGGAATATAGTATTGCCATCCAAGGCTTTGGTAATGTCGGCCGATATTTTGCGGAAATTATCCATTATTTAGGAAAGCCATACAAAATAGTAGCAGTTAGTGATTCTTCTGGTGCGATATACAATAAAAATGGTTTAGATATACCATTTGTTATTGCTCATAAAAATGAAACAGGAAAAGTCACCGGTTTTGAGGGTGCAAAGATTATAAGCGAAGAAGAACTTTTTGAACTTGATGTTGATATATTTGTTCCCGCCGCATTAGAAAATGCAATTTCAAAAGAAAGGGCCACAAAGCTAAAAGCGAAAACTGTTTTAGAGCTTGCCAATGGTCCAGTTACTGGCGAAGCCGAAGAAGTGTTATTGGAAAAGGGAGTTACAATTTTACCTGACATCTTAGCCAATGCTGGTGGAGTAACAGTTAGTTATTTTGAATGGGTCCAAGGAAAGACAGGGGATAGGTGGGATTCTGAGGAAACTCAAGATAAGTTAAGAAAAATTCTAGTTAAATCCTATAACGATATAGATAGGATTCGGGGGCAGTACAAGACTGACTTTAGGAAGGCGGCCTACATTTTGGCCATCTCTCGAATCTCTAAAGCTATAAAAATCAGAGGGGTAGAAAATTAACTATGAGTGCTCATAAAAAATGAAAAAGATCTTAGAGGTCCCACACCGAATTCAATACTATGATATCGATGATGATAAATGGCAGGGTCGATCGTGTGGCATTGTCTCCTTATCTATGATTCTGGAATATTATGGTATCCAGGTTGATATAGATGAGTTAATCAAGCTAGGGTTAAAAAAAGACGGATACATCGATAAAATTGGTTGGAAGCATCAAATAATTTGTGATTTAGCAAAGCATTATGGGCTGGTGGCCTATCGGACCGAGGACGATACGGTCGACAGTCTAATGGAAGCTCTTGAAAAGGATGAGCCAGTTATTATCTCGATCCACAAAAATTTTGATCTAGAAAACGGTGGACACTTAACGGTTCTAAACGGCTATTTTGTTTCAAACCAAGAGCTTCTGGGTTTCTATGTGAATGATCCAGTCGGGGCATCATATAAGCATCAAAATCAGTTTATCGAGATTGATAAGTTTCTTAATGGCTGGAAAAAGCGAGCTATTTATGTTAAAAAAGTATGAGAATGACTAAATATAATCACAAAAGGATAGAAGAGAAGTGGCAGGAAATATGGGCCAAAACAAAGCTATATCAGGTAGATTTAGAGAAAGCGGATAAGCCTTTTTACAATCTAATGATGTTCCCATATCCAAGTGGTGAATACCTTCATCTAGGACACGGGTATTCGTACTCCGGAGCAGATGTTTATGGTCGCTATATAAGGCTATCAGGCAAAGATGTCTTTGAGCCGATTGGTTATGATTCCTTTGGCTTGCCTGCAGAAAATTATGCTATTAAAGCAGGTGTTCATCCTAAGGTTAGCATCGCCAAGAATATAGAGATAGCTAGAGAGCAACTAAAATCATTTGGTTGTATGTTTGATTTTGAAAAGGAAGTAATCACAAGTGATCCATCATATTACAAATGGACTCAATGGGTCTTCCTCAAACTATATGAGCAAGGTTTGGCATACCAGAAAGAATCTCCTGTAAACTGGTGTCCAAAATGTAAAACCGTTCTGGCAAACGAGCAAGTAATATCGGGTAAATGTGAGCGTTGCGATAGTGAAGTAATTCAAAAAAAGCTTAAACAATGGTTCTTCAAAACTACAAAATATGCCGAAAAGCTAATCAACGACCTTGACAATGTCGACTGGCCAGAATCATCCAAAGTAAAACAAAAAAACTGGATTGGGAAATCATCTGGTGTTGAGTTTGAGATGGAGATAGATGGTTTTGCCGAAAAGCTTGGTGTTTTTACCACGCGAATTGATACTGTATATGGTATGACTTATGTGGTCATTGCTCCCGAACACCCATTAGTTGAAAAAATTACGACAAAGGAATACGGGAAAGAGGTTAAAAATTATCAAAAAACAACTCAAAAATTAGCCGAAATAGAGCGCCAATCAACAGAAAAAGAAAAAACGGGCGTGTTTACTGGAGCGTATGCCATTAATCCTTTCAACAAAAGAAAGATTCCGATCTGGGTCGCTGATTATGTTATTTCTTCGTACGGAACAGGAGCAGTTATGGCGGTTCCGGCTCACGATGAGCGTGATTTTGAATTTGCCAAAAAATTTGGTTTGGAAATAATCACATCTGTTATACCTAAAGTGGCGAAAAAAGGGATAAAGGTTTTTGTTGAAAAAGGAGTTTTAGCCGAATCAGATCATTTTACGGGGCTAACATCAGACGAGGCCATAAAAAAAATGGCAGAATGGCTTAAGAAAAAAGGGATTGGGGACGAGAAAACTACTTATAGATTACGGGATTGGTCATTTTCAAGACAGAGATATTGGGGCGCGCCAATACCAATAGTATATTGCAATCAATGTGGGGCAATCCCTATACCAGAAAAAGATCTACCCGTCGAGCTTCCTGAGGTTAAAGAATTTCGACCAACAGGATTGGGAGAAGGGCCTTTGGCGACTGCGATTGATTTTGTGAATACAAAATGTCCAAAATGTGGCGAGCCGGCAAAGAGAGAAACAGATACTATGGACACCTTCGTTGACTCAAGTTTTTACTTCATGAGATACCCAAATGCTAGAGATGATAACGAGATGATGAACAAAAATATTACTCAAAAATGGTTACCGATAGATATGTATATAGGTGGAGCTGAACACGTAACTATGCATCTTTTATATGCAAGATTTGTCACAAAAGCTTTCTTTGATGCTGGGCTTATAAATTTTGATGAGCCATTTATGAAGTTGCGCCACCAGGGGATGATTCTAGGGCCAGATGGTAAGAAAATGAGTAAATCAAAAGGTAATATCGTTGTTCCGGGTGAAGTTATGAAAGAGGCAGGGGCGGATGCATTTCGTACTTACATCTTATTTATGGGCCAATTCGAAGACGGAGGTCCCTGGAATTCGAGTGGACTTTCTGGCATAGTTCGATTCCTGGAAAAAGTTTGGCGACTATTTGACGGCGTAATAGATGAGAATAATCCTGAAATTGAGATTGAAAGAATTCTAAATAAAACCATTAGGAAAGTAGGGCAAGATATCGAAGATTTTAAATTTAATACAGCAATTTCTTCATTAATGATCTTAGTGAATTCTCTGAGTGACAGAAAAGTACAAAATAAAAAATCACTCGAGATACTTACTATATTAATTTCACCTTTTGCGCCCCATCTAGCAGAGGAGCTTTGGGAGAAGCTAGGTAACACAGAGAGCATTTTTGATGGTGTCTGGCCAAGATTCGATAAAGGCTTAATAGGAGATACAATCATAACTATGGCGGTCCAAATAAATGGCAAGGTACGTGATCAAATATTGGCAACGCCAGGGTTAGGTCAGGAAGAAATATTAAAATTAGCAAAGGAGTCGGACCGAACAAAAAAGTATTTAGCAGGCGCAGAAATCACTAAAATAATATACATACAAGACAAGCTTTTGAGCCTTGTCTTAAAGTAAAAAACGTGCTATAATCACTCACACTAAGTCATTTGAAAATGGAAAAAATTGATACCAAAAAATTATTAACAGCTGAGATTGGCACCAAAAAATCAGTTGAAGTCAGCGAAACGATTAAGGGCCTAGAACTATCTGATTCTATCGAAGGTAAAAGGGTAATTGGGAAGCTTAAAATAACTAAACTCGATGACAGCCTAATAGCAAAAGGAGACTTTGTCGCAGGGGTTGTGCTGATTTGCGATCGTTGTCTAGAAAATTTTAAGGCTCATGTCCCGTTTCGGTTGGAGCGTGAATATAATACAGACCGTTCCGAACAGGCGGCAGAAGGATTATTCGTCGACAAATATGGTCAGATCGATATAACTGAGCCAATCAGAGAAGAAATTATTTTGAATATACCTCTAAACAATTATTGTGAGAATGGGTGTTTGGGGATTTGTCAGGGTTGTGGAGTAAATCTTAATCAAGAAAAATGTTGTTGTAAGAAAAAGAAAAAAGATCTCAAGCGAGGATCTGAAGGGAGAGAATAGTGGCGGTACCAAAAAAAAGAAAAACTTCAGCAAGAGGAAAGCAGAAAAGAAGTCATCACGCTTTAGTGAAGCCAAATTTGATCAGCTGTCCGCAATGTGGTGACAAAAATTTGTCACACACCATATGTGCGACTTGTGGTCGTTATGATGGCAAGGAAATAATTCACGTTGAAACAAAACTGGATAAAAAGCTCAAAAAAGAAGCCAAAAGCAAAGAAAAACAAGAGGGATAAATGGCATCCAATCGGCACCTTTCGAGAATAATTGCCTTCCAAACGCTATATGAACAGGAATTTATAGCAAAAAAAGTTCCTGGTCATGAGTCTGAGAGTCAGAAAACACTAGAAGAAATATTGGAGCGCAATTATCAGGAATTTGCTAAGGCCCTAGAGGGTCGAGAGTTTATTGACCAATTAGTTTGGGGAATACGGGAAAACAAGGACAAAATAGATACAATTATTGTCCCAGCGGCCCCGGAGTGGCCAATTGAACAGATTGCCATGATTGACTTGATCATATTGAGAATGGGAATATTCGAACTTTTGTTTGCCAAGGAAGTCCCTCCTAAAGTGGCTATTAACGAAGCAGTTGAGCTGGCAAAAGCCTTTGGTGGACAAAATTCCTCGAAGTTTATTAATGGGGTGTTGGGTACTGTTTATAGGGCAAGCGATGTTTATAATCCCGACGACGATAAAAAACGCGAGAAAAAATGACAGACTCAGAAAGCCTAAAACAATTTTTAGAGAAAAACGACATAAAATATAACAACGAGCAGTTGTTGCTAACAGCACTTACTCATCGTTCATATTTAAACGAGCATCACAATATAAAAGAACACAATGAAAGACTTGAGTTTTTGGGTGATGCGGTCTTAGAACTAGTCGTTACAGAATATTTATACAAGAAGTACTCTAACCCAGAAGGTGATCTAACAAACTGGCGAAGTGCTTTGGTAAAAACAGAAACGATTTCTGAAGTAGCCAAGGACCTGGACGTTGAGCAGTATATATTAATGAGTCGAGGTGAGGCAAAGAGCCTTGGCCGTAGTCGACAATTAATTTTGGCAAATGCTTTTGAAGCAATCGTAGGAAGTATCTACATTGACCAAGGCTTAGAAGAAGTCCAAAAGTTTATTCAAAAAAACTTGATAGTAAAATTAGATAAAATTTTATCAGAGAAATCATATATTGACCCTAAGAGCTTATTTCAGGAACTAGTCCAAGACAAAGAAGGGATAACCCCCTGTTATGAGGTTTTAGGGGAAGACGGTCCAGATCATGATAAAACATTTACGGTTGGCGTTTTTGTTGGCGAGACGATTTGGGGAGAAGGGGAAGGTCCTTCAAAACAAGCCGCTCAAGCCTCGGCCGCAATAAAGGCTATAGAAAAGTATAATAAATAAACAATAAATTTTATTTTGACTAAAGCGTTGCTTAAAGCGGCGCTTTTTTTGTACAATTATTCTGTTATGCACTTAAAGAAATTGGAAATATACGGTTTTAAGTCTTTTGGGTCAAAAAGTACGCTAGACTTCGAACCAAATCAAAAAGAAGCAGAGATCACGGCCATTGTCGGTCCTAATGGGTCAGGTAAAAGCAATGTCGCGGACGCGATTCGGTGGGTACTCGGTGAACAAAGCAATAATATCCTAAGAAGCAAAAAAAGCGAGGATGTTATTTTTTGTGGAAGTGAGCTAAAAAGCCGTTCTTCATATGCTGAGGTCACCATAACCTTAACTCAGGAGAAAGAGATAGTTGTAGAAATAAATAATAAAAAACACTCATTTTCTGAGATCTCTCTTAGCCGTCGTTTGTATAGGTCAGGTGAGAGTGACTATTATATAAACCAGAAGAAGGCTCGTTTATTAGATATCCAGGAAATGCTAGCTTACCTTGGCTTTGGACAAACAACGTATACAATTATTGGCCAAGGTATGGTTGATCGTTTGTTATTTTTTAATGCGACAGAGCGCAAAGTATTATTCGATGAGGCGGCTGGCGTCAAACAATATAAGATAAAAAGAGATCAGTCGCTCAAGAGGTTGACTAAAACTGATGAGAACCTTATTCGTTTAAATGATATTCTGATGGAATTGGAGCCTAGAGTTATTTACTTGGGTCGGTTGGTAAAAAAAGCTGAGGGCAGAAAAGAGATAGACGTAGAATTAGAAAAATTGCAGACTAGTTTCTATAATTCAACTTTCTGGGAATTTGAAAAAAAGATTAACTTTTATAAATCAGAAAATTCCAAATATGAAACCGAGCTCGAGCTGATTAGTTCAAAGATTAATCTGGCGCAAAGGTCTTTGTCAAAACAAGCAGAGAAAAAAACAATTGCAGAAAAAGAAGAATCGGCCAACCAGAGACTTAGCCATCTATTTAAACTTAGAGACCAACTCATTAGAGATATCGCCTACCTAGAAGGACAAATATCGAATCAAGAACAAAATGAAAAAATAGAGGAGGATCAAAAAGACTTGCTTACCAAGGAAAAGCCTCAACTTATAGATAAAATATCACATCTAGAGGTGCTAATAAAAAGTAATAGCACTGAGGTAGGTGTCGTTAGGAAAAAAATAGAAAGCCTAGAAATAAATCTAGAAAAACTACAGCAAGAAGAAGAACTTTTAGAACTAAAAAAAGATGAAGTATCGAATAATGATTCCTCTGATAGTCTAGCCACAATTGAGGGGAGAATTATCGGCCTTGAGAGAAATAAGATGGAGTTGAGGGACAAGGCCTTTTTGCTTGAAAGAGGAAAAGACCTATTTGCTAAACAGGCGGATGAAAGCAGAGGGCTTAAAGCTCAACTGCAATTATTGGACAAGCAAGCATTTGACTTGTCTAAAGAGCTAAAAGAACTAGTTATAAAAAAACAAAAAGAAAAAATCAAAATAGAAGATAAAGAAAAATTGATCAAAAATATTGTACAGGAGATTAATAAAAAAGAAAAAGAAGTCTTGCAAGTTAATGACCAAATTGGTCAAGAAAAAATAACTGAGATTGAAGCTACTCTTACCAAACTTCAGGAGCAAAAAGAAATTTTTTCAAATACATTGATTGGTTCAAACAAAACGAATATCAAAAAATCTTTTGATATGTTCTCTCAACTTTTTTCGACATCAGTTAAACGAATTTTGGATTTTACAAAATCTCTAGACCCTATAAATCGCAAGAAAATTGAAGGTGTGCTCCAAAGTCTACGTTTGAAATTGGAAAATGAAAAAGAAAACTTAACAGATCTAGTCCTTACTTTTAATAAATTGGGTTCTGAACTTGAGATAAACGAAAATAAAACTAAAGAAATTGAGAGTAAAATAAGGAGTCTCAATCAAGGATTAGCTCAACTTTCAAGACAAACTGATCAAGCCAAAATCAAAGAAAATATGGAGAAAGTAGAATCGGATTTGGAATTAGTTGAAGATCAGATTCGTTTGCTTAAAGAAGAAAAAGAGCCATTCTTAGAAACAGAGCTTGAAAAACAAAAAACATATCTCACGAAAAAGAATAATATATTAAATAGTATTAGGGATCTTAATAAATCAATTTATCAAGAGAATCTACTCTTAACGAAAACTACAAATATCTTAGAAAACCAGCAAAACGAAAAAGTAAATTCAGAAAAAAGGCTCCAAGAACTGTCAAAAAAGATAGATAGTTTCACCAATCATAAAGAACCTAATCAAGACGAATATCGTCTACAGAAACATAGGTTTGAGATGGGAGGACTAGAACAGAAAATAAAGAGATTAAAAGACGAGTTAGAATATATTGTCGCAGAAAAAAAAGAGCTGGAAGAAAAGGAAAGAACCAAAGAGCAAGAAGTCAGAAGTTATGAAAAACAAGTTTTTGAGATAAATCAAAAGTTAAATGAAATAATTATGAATCTAAGCCACTTTCAAACAAAAAAAGAAGGAATCATTGAAGAAGCTAAGGGTCTTTCGCTCGGCAACGGACAGATTTCTGAAGCAAAAGAGCTCTCTCAAGAAGAAAAAGATATATTGAAAGCCAAAATAGAAAACCTGAAACGGAAAAAGGAAACTATCGGCGGAGTAGACCCGGAGACAATATTAGAATATGAAGAATTAGACAAAAGGGCTTCAGAAATGAGACAACAAGTGGACGACCTAACGTCAGCAAAGACTGATTTAGTAAAGATAATTTCTGAATTAGATCAAAAAATAAAAAATCAATTTACCGAAACATTTTCTGAGATCGCTAAGCAATTTAATTATTACTTTAATATCTTGTTTACTGGAGGTCGCGCCAAACTTGAGCTAGGAGAAGACGAGGAGAAGAATTTGGGAGTTGAGATTTCGGCAAGTCCTCCAGGTAAAAAAAATCAAAGCTTAAACGTTCTTTCTGGTGGCGAGAGAACGTTGACTTCGCTGGCTTTACTTTTTGCCATTCTCTCAGTCAACCCAAGTCCTTTCTGTGTCCTGGACGAAGTCGATGCGGCCCTTGATGAATCAAATACTATTCGGTTCCTCGACATTCTTCGTAAGCTAAAAGAAAAGACGCAGTTTGTTATCATCACTCACAATCGGGAGACGATGAGTGTGGCTAATCTTTTGTATGGGGTTACAATGTCAGAGAACCATATCTCTAAACTAATTTCAGTCAAATTAAGTGATGCGAATAAAATCGTAGAGGATTAGTTTTGATTGACAAAAGCTGATATTTTTATTAATATTATCAAAGTTAAAGGACAGTATAACCGTAAGGAGAGAAAGTGGTAGTAATCAGATTATCCCGGGGGGGGAAGAAAAAACAGGCCTTCTATAGAATAGTAGTGGCAGACTCGAGGCGCCCCGTAACGGCAAAATTTATCGAAATATTGGGTTGGTATAATCCTCATACTAAAGAATTGAATATAAAAAATGAAAAGCTTGAAACTTGGTTTGAAAATGGAGCGAAGCCATCTAACTCAGTGGCAATTTTATTAGAAAAAAATAAGATTAAGCTTCCGACTTGGGTCAAAATTAAGCAAAAAAACAAGAAATCTAAAAAGCCTGAGATAGCTGAAGAAGCTAAGGATGCCCCTGCCAAGAATGAAAAAAATGAAAGTTCAGTCGAGAAAGAGAAAAGTAATAGCGATATTGAAGTGAAAGAAGACGATACGAACAAACCAGATGGTGCAGAAGCACCAGCTGATAATAATTAAGAAAGGGAGTATTATTATGCCAGCAAAAGAAGCAGATCAAGAGTTTGTAGAGTATATTGTAAAGCAACTTGTTAATAGTCCAGAAAAAGTCGAGACGACAAGGAAAATTGATGAACTTGGTGTCTTGGTAGAATTGGTTGTTGACCGTGATGATATGGGTGTTGTTATTGGCAAAGAAGGCAAGACAGCTAAAGCGATTCGAACTCTGTTGCGGGTTATGGGGGCCAGGAATGACGCTAGGATTAATTTAAAAATTATTGAGCCTGATGGTGAATATAAAAAAGCCGAGAAGGAACTCGACCAAGACGTAGAAAAAGAAGCAGAGGTTGAGAAAGAAGTTGAGCCAAAGGAACCTGAGAAGGAAGACGAGGCACCAATGGCAGATCTGGAGCTTTAGTTTTAACAAAGATAATTATACAATAATGGGGTCACTACGTGGCCCCATTTAATTAGGTCTAGAAAATGAAAATACGCATTATAACTTTATTCCCAGAAATGTTTCGTGGTCCGTTTTCTTGTAGCATCTTAGGGAGAGCACAAGAAAAAGGCACCATTGAGATAGAATATATTAATTTACGCGATTTCGGAGTTGGCCCCAGACGTCAAATTGATGATACACCTTATGGAGGCGGTCCGGGAATGATTATAAAGGTTGATGTGATGGCCAAAGCAATCGAATCTGCCAAAAAAAACTTTCAACTGGCCCAAACAGTTTTGTTGACACCTCAAGGGAAAGTTTTTAACCAGGAGACTGCAACCAATTTTGCTGCGGAAAAAGAGATTATCTTTATCTGTGGACACTATGAGGGCTTTGATGAAAGAATTAGGACTATGGTTGATCATGAAGTATCAATTGGTAAATATATCCTGACGGGTGGTGAAATCCCAGCGATGGTTATAGTCGATAGTATCAGCAGGTTGGTGCCAGGAGTGCTTGGCCAAGATAGTTCGAGCGTCTCGGAGTCATTCTCTGCCGACCACTTGCTCGAATACCCTCAATACACGAGGCCAGATGACTACAACGGTCAAAAAGTACCGAACATATTAAAATCAGGCAATCACCACGAGATTGAAAACTGGAGAGCATCACAGGCATCAATAAAAAGCAAAAAATATAAAAAAATTGATGGTTGAAAGAAGCGAAATTTGATATTATATAAACAACAAGGAGGAACATGGCCAAATTTAAAGTTAACCAAGAAGTGTGCATAGGATGCGGAACCTGTGTTAGTTTGTGCCCAGAATGTTTTGAGCTAAATGATGAGGGAAAATCGCAAGTAAAATTAGATGAATGCAAGAGTGATTGTGATAGCGCAGAAGTTGTAAGCGATTGTCCGGTGCGGGCGATAGCAATAGAATAAATGGATGATTTAGAAGAAAATTCGAATAATAATGACAAGATCTGGAAGATAATCACTGGATTGGTGGCTGTTCTTTTTGTTGCATCTGTTGTCTTCACAATAATCTTTGGCGTACGAGTCAAGAACAACAACAAAGTGAAAGACAAAGAGATTCAAGATAACCTAGTGGTGCAGGAAAAAGTTTTAAGAAACGAATTCCAGCAAGAAAAAGAACAAGATGATATCCAATACACAACAAGCGATTATTTTGGGAACCTTAAATTTAACTTTCCGAAAGTTTGGGCTACAAATATCGTCATAAATGAAGGTGGCGGAGAAGAATTTATTTTTATGACTGACCCTAATCTAATCGTAATTGACAAAAAGACTCCCTATACACCAACAGCTCTTAAGGTAGTGGTTTATAAGAACAGATATGAAGAAGTTCTCAAAGACTGGGAAAGCAAAAATAAAGGGTTTAAACCTCCATATAAATTAAAAGAAGAGGACACAGTAGTTTCTGAGATACAAGGCAAAAAGTTTTCTGGCCTGTATAAGGAAACCAAAAACCTCTACACTATGACCATTATTCCATACCGAGATAAAACTTTATTAATTAGCACTGATGGCACTCAAACGGAAGACACTTATAAGCGTCAATATGAAAAGATCTTAAGCTCATTTGAACTTAGGAAATAATTGATATATAATTGAGCACTCATAACCTCCAGGAAGATAAAATGGAGAGAAAAATTTTTAAATTAGAAAGTATTTTCCAGCCACAGGGCGATCAAAGCCAAGCGATCGCTAAACTTTGTGATGGGCTGGACAAGGATTTTAGATATCAAACACTTTTAGGGGTGACTGGCTCCGGAAAAACATTTACTATGGCTAAAGTTGTTGAAAAAGTCCAGAAACCGACTTTAATCATCTCTCACAACAAAACATTAGCTGCTCAACTTTATAGTGAATTTAAAGAGTTTTTCCCTAACAATGCAGTTCACTATTTTGTTAGCTATTATGACTATTATCAGCCAGAGGCATATATTCCGAGAACGGATACATATATTGAGAAAGACGCTTCCATAAATGAAGAAATTGATCGACTTAGGAATGCGGCAACAAGTGCTCTTCTCTCACAGTCAGATACACTTATTGTAGCAAGTGTATCCTGCATCTACGGATTAGGCGACCCCGATGATTATAATGAACTAGCCCTTACCTTAAAGGTTGGAGAAGAAATGAATCGGGAGAAGATTGTTCGAAGATTAATCGACATTCAATATAGCAGAAATGACAAGGTCTTTGAGAGAAGCAATTTTCGGGTACGAGGAGGAGTGATTGATCTGTGGCCGAGTTATGAAGAAATTTGCACTAGGATAGAACTTAATACTCAAAACAAGATTGACTCTCTAAAAGTCTTTAACCCTTTAACCGGCGAGATATTAACTAGCAAGGAATCAATCACAATCTTTCCGGCAAAACATTTTGTGACGACAAAGGAGAGAATCAAATCAGCAACTTTAAAAATTAAGGCCGACCTTGAAAAAAGAATTTTTGAACTAAAACATGAGAACAAATTGCTTGAAGCTGAAAGGCTGTCTCAGAGAACCAATTACGATATGGAAATGCTCGAAGAGGTTGGGTATTGTTCTGGTATTGAGAACTATTCTCGATATTTGTCCAATCGACCGGAAGGAGTCGAGCCAGCCACACTTTTGGATTATTTCCCGGATGACTTTTTATTAATGGTTGATGAATCTCATATGACCATACCACAGATAAGAGGTATGTATCGGGGAGATTTCTCGAGAAAAAAAACACTTGTTGATTTTGGTTTTAGACTACCGAGTGCCTTCGACAATAGACCCCTAAGATTTCCAGAATTCGAAGATCACATAAAACAGGCTATTTTTGTTTCAGCGACACCCGGTGGATATGAGATCGAAAAAAGTACAAACGGCAAAGTTCTTTCCGCCGAAGAGTTTTATCTAAAAGTAAAAAAGGGGCATAATTTTGCTGAAATTAGTGAACAGGTAATCAGGCCAACAGGACTATTGGATCCTTTGGTTGAGATTCGAAAAACAGAAAATCAGATTGATGATCTGATTACGGAGGTCAGAAAGACAGTAAAAGCCGGGCAAAGGGTTTTGGTTACCACATTAACAAAAAGGATGTCAGAAGAGTTGGCTCAATATTTATCTGAGATGGGAATTAGGGTAAAATATCTACATTCTGAAATCCATACTCTAGATAGGCCAGAGATAATAAGGGAATTAAGGTTGGGCATATACGACGTGCTAGTAGGGATAAACTTGTTGAGGGAGGGGATTGATTTGCCAGAAGTCTCATTGGTTGCAATTTTGGACGCTGATAAAGAGGGCTTTTTACGGAGTGAGCAAGCTCTAATCCAAACCATTGGTCGTGCGGCGCGACATCAGGATGGTCGAGTAATAATGTATGCTGATAATAACACGGGCTCAATGCAAAGAGCTATTTTTGAAACCAATCGGCGGCGAAAAATACAAGAAGAATATAATGTTTTGCATGGCATAACACCAAAAACGATTAAAAAGAAAATTTCTGATTCTATGTCAGCCATCAAAAAAGATGATCAAGAAAAAGGTGGAATTGACATATCAGGGATTCCGAGCGATGAACTTGCTCGACTTATTAAGGATCTAGAAAGAAAAATGAATTTTGCAGCCAAAAATCTAGAATTTGAGAAAGCCTCAAAAATACGAGATCAGATTTTTGAAATAAGGTCTGAAATCGAGCAAATAAATTTTAAGAATAAAATGAAAAGTTAGATATTTAGTTTTCCTGCCGACTAGGAAATTCCTAGTCGGCAGGTTTTGGTTTGAGTTTTTTTGGAGTGGGGACTTCAATCGTTGTGATGTAAAAATTGTCTTTCTTTTTGAAACAAATCGTTCCGCCTATCCTCTTGAGGAGACTCTTGGCTAGGTCTAAGCCTCGTCCATGACACTTTAGCTCATCGTCTGGCTTATCCTCACCTTTTGAGCAGTCGAGGTCTCGATCATTTGGGGCACTTGGGTTGGCGATCTCAATTACTAGACCATCGTCATCCCGAGTTATCGTGGCGATAATATCATCTCCACCATAGAGGAGGCCATTACTAGCCACTTCACTTACGGGTACGGTCAGGCAGAAGATTGCATCTGGTTCGAGGATATGGGCCGCTTCTTCTTCAGTGGCGTCCCTAATGACACCAACTGGGCTTCTACCTTCTTCGTTTTTTGGGGGTAGTTTGTCAAGTCTAAAACGACGTGTGATTGTCATCTAACCCCTCCTTTGTTGGATTGTAAAAGATCAAACCTATCTTCATTGTCTCTTATTGGGAGAATTTGTCAAATCAAAAGGCTTGAGTTTTACAGACAAAAAGAGTACAATTTAAAAGTTTCTGACACTAATTTGAAGGACAAGATGCATAATAATATTGTAATTACCGGAGCTCGTGAACATAATCTAAAAAACATAGATGTTACTATCCCGCGAGATAAATTAGTCGTAATCACGGGTCTTTCAGGCTCTGGCAAATCGTCTTTAGCCTTTGACACAATTTATGCTGAAGGTCAAAGACGCTATGTCGAGAGCCTATCAAGTTATGCACGTCAATTTCTGGGATTGATGGAGAAGCCTGACGTCGACCAGATTGAAGGTTTATCTCCTGCTATTTCAATAGATCAAAAATCGACAACGAAAAACCCGCGCTCAACTGTTGGGACAGTTACAGAAATATATGACTATTTAAGGCTACTTTATGCTCGAATTGGGATACCTCATTGTCCAATTTGTAATCGCGTAATAACCAAACAAACAACTTCACAAATCGTTGAGCAAATATTGTCAAAGAAATCCGAAACAAAGTTTATGATTTTGGCACCAATTATTAAAGATAAAAAAGGCGTTCATAAATATGTTTTTGATGGCTTAAAAAAGGCTGGATATGTTCGAGTAAGGGTTGATGGAAAGATTTTCGACATCGATGATGACATTGATTTAGACAAGAACAAGAAGCATACGATAGAGGCAGTCATCGATCGGCTTATTGTCAGTCAAGATATTAACAAAAGACTTATTGAATCAGTAGAAACAGCCTTGAATCTGGGCGAAGGGATGATAATATTTTTGGATAATGAAACCCAAAAAGAAGAAATATTTTCACAGAACTTTGCTTGCCCAAATTGTCATATCAGTTTGCCGGAAATATCCCCAAGAAGCTTCTCTTTTAACAGTCCCCACGGTGCTTGCCCTGTTTGCACAGGCCTTGGATCAAGACTAGAAATTGACCCTGAACTAGTCGTTCCAAACAAAAAACTGACAATTGCTGAAGGGGCAATCAGATACTGGAACAGAACAACCGATAAGCTTAATTGGTACACTAGATTATTGAAAACTGTGGGAGAAAAATATGGGTTTACAGTAGATCAGCCGATAGGCGATTTATCCAAAAAGGCTCTAGATGTCATTATGTATGGTAGTGGCGACGAGCTTTTCAATTTTCAGTTGGGTACCCGTTCCTATGAGTCAACCTATGAAGGGGTAGTTGCTAACCTAGAAAGACGATACTTAGAGACAGATTCGGATTATATTCGTAATGAAATCAAAAAATATATGGCTGAAAAAATCTGTCCAAAATGTCAGGGGAAACGGCTAAAACCTGAATTTTTAGCCGTGACAATTGCAGACAAATCAATTGTGGACCTGACTAATTATCCGATAAATGAATGTATAGATTTTTTTGATAAACTTTCTTTGAGTAGCAGAGATACTAATATTGCGAAACAGATATTAAAGGAGATAAAAGCTCGACTTCGGTTTTTAATAAATGTAGGACTTGACTATTTAACACTAGACCGGAGTGCTAGTACTCTGTCTGGAGGAGAAGCTCAGAGGATTAGGCTCGCGACTCAGATTGGATCATCTTTAATGGGGGTAATCTACATTCTCGATGAACCCTCGATCGGTTTACACCAGAGAGATAATTATCGGCTTATCGACACTCTAAAAAACTTAAAAAATTTAGGAAATACAGTAATTGTTGTTGAGCATGACAAGGATACGATGGAAGAGGCTGACTGGCTAATTGATATTGGTCCCGGAGCCGGGGAGAAGGGTGGAGAAGTGATAGCCGCAGGCACTCCCCAGCAAGTAAAAAATAATCCAAAATCCTTAACAGGGCAATACCTTAATGGCGATAAAGTGATAAACTGTCCTACAAAAAGACGGGGCGGAAATGGCATGGAAATTGTAATTGTAGGCGCCGCAGAAAATAACTTAAAAAATATTAATGTATCGATACCTTTGGGCAAACTGGTTTTGGTAACTGGAGTATCGGGATCAGGCAAGTCTAGTTTAGTGAATGATATTTTGGCGAAAAAATTAGCTCAAGTCTTCCATCGAGCCCAAGAAACAGCTGGATTACATAAGGAAATCTCCGGATTAAAAAACCTTGATAAGGTTATAAATATAGACCAATCTCCAATTGGTCGAACTCCTCGGTCAAATCCGGCTACATATACTAAGGCCTTTGATGATGTGAGAGAACTATTCTCAAATGTACCAGAGGCAAAAATAAGAGGCTACAAGAAGGGACGATTTAGTTTCAATGCAAAAGGTGGCGGTCGTTGTGAGGTTTGTCGTGGTGAAGGAATTCTCAAAATAGAGATGCATTTTTTACCTGATGTATATATTACATGCGAAGAATGTGAAGGTAAAAGATATAACAAAGAAGCACTTGAGATTCATTACAAAGGTAAAAATATTTCGGATGTCTTAAATATGACTGTTGGTGAAGCTTTTACATTTTTTCAAAACATCCCACAGATTAAAAGAAAACTAGAAACCCTGGTTGAAGTCGGCTTAGGCTATATCAGACTAGGGCAACCAGCAACGACTTTATCAGGAGGAGAAGCGCAGAGAGTAAAGTTAGCTTCTGAATTGGCGAGGAGATCGACCGGAAAGACTCTTTATATATTAGATGAACCGACTACCGGGCTTCATTTTGACGATGTGGATAGGCTAATGCATGTCTTAAATAAATTGGTGGACTTAGGGAATACAGTCTTGGTTATCGAACATAACTTAGAGGTTATTAAATGTGCTGATTGGATAATTGACCTTGGCCCTGAAGGTGGGAATAAGGGCGGGGAAATAATTGCACAAGGGACCCCTGAACAGGTTGGGAAAGAGACAAAGTCATACACAGGGCACTATTTGAAGAAAGTTCTCTCTCAAAAATAATGACAATAAAGAACAAAATAATTGTTCAAAAAATAAAGCAATTGCCTCAAGATCCTGGAGTATATATTTTTCGAGATAAAAACCGAAAAGTCATTTATGTTGGAAAGGCTATTAGACTTAAAAGCCGAGTCAGCAATTATTTTCAAGAGAGAGGGCATGACGCTAAAACTAAAAAATTAATAGCCAACATAGCAGATTTAGAATATCTGGCATGTGATTCTGAAATTGAAGCCTTGATATTAGAGTCAGAATTAATAAAGCGTTATAAGCCAAAATATAACATTGATTGGAAAGACGACAAAAATTATTCTTATATCAAAATTACCAATGAAGATTACCCAAGGGTTTTTGTAGTAAGAGATACGAATGATGTGAGCAGCCGGTATTTTGGCCCCTTTGTTGACACCCCAGCCTTAAAAAAGTCTTTAAAGGTGTTGAGGAGAGTTTTTCCTTTTTGTACTTGTTCTAAACCCTCTGATCAGGTCTGTTTATATTATCACTTACATCTTTGTTCTGGTCATGGTGATAAATATCAAAAAAGTAATGAATATCAAAAAACAATTAAGCAATTGATCAAATTTCTTGACGGCAATCGGAGTAAGATAATATTGGAGCTTACTCGAGAAATGAAGAAAGCTTCCAAAAATCAAGAGTTCGAACAGGCGGCAGCAATTCGAGATAAGCTAAATTATCTAGACAATCTAAAATTTATCCCTATAGAAGAACAAAAAAGGGATACTGACCAAGACCGTGCCTTAAAAAATCTGCAAAATATTTTAGGCCTAGCGAAGACTCCAAATCGTATTGAATGTTTCGACATTTCAAATATCTATGGCCACTTGTCGGTTGGGTCAATGGTCGTTTTCTCAAAAGGGATACCAAATAAAAAAGACTATCGAAGGTTTGAGGTAAAAACGGTAAATAAAATAGATGACTTTGCGATGTTGAAGGAAGTAATTGGTCGAAGGTTAGCCAATCTAGGCCAAGGCAAAGATTGTTCATTCAAGGAAGTGCCAGATGTGATTATTGTAGATGGAGGAAAAGGGCAATTGTCGACAATTGTAAATTCTTTTCATGAAAGTTACCCATTAATTAGTTTTGCCTCTCTGGCGAAAAAAAACGAAGAGCTATTTATAGTTATAGACAACAAAATGGAGAGGAACTGCTTGCCCAAAGATTCATCTACTCTATACCTATTGCAACGGATTAGAGATGAGGCACATCGTTTTGCGATTAGCTACCATAGGAATTTGCGCTCTAAAGAGATTACAGCATCGATTTTGGACTCAATACCTGGGATTGGACCAAAATCAAAAAAAGATCTTATTAAAGCATTTGGTACAATAGAAGAAATCAAAAAAGCTTCATTGTCAGCTTTGTCATTGGTGGTCGGACGGAAAAGGGCCGAAAGGCTAAATGAGGATTTATGAAAAAACTAGTTGCGATCGGAGGGGGAACAGGTTTGGCAACACTTTTGCGTTCTATCCGAGATTATCCGATTGAAATTGCGGCTGTGGTAACGATGACTGATGACGGTAAAAGTACTGGGAGATTACGCAAGGAATTTGACCTATTGCCACCTGGTGATATTAGAAAATGTATAGCGGCTTTATCAGATAACGAAGATATCCTTCTCGACCTTTGGCAATACCGGTTTAATAAAGGAGTCGGTCTAAAAGGGCATTCCTTAGGAAATCTTATCATAAGCGCAGCAAAGGATTTATATGATGGAAATTTCGAACTAGCAATAGAAGGGATGTGTGAACTTTTTTCGACTAAAGGCCGTGTTTTACCCTCGACTTTAAAAGATGTCCAACTATCAGCGATCTTTGATGACGGCAAGGAAATTAGGGGCGAATCAAAATTAAGGAAGTACGGCTACAAGCACCAAATTGAAGAAGTTAAAATTGGTGGAAAAATAGAGGCTAACCCAAAGGTATTATCAGCGATAGAAGGTGCCGATTATATTTTTATTGGTCCTGGGAGCCTTTTCACTAGCATAATCCCCAACTTTTTGCTCGAAGAAGTTACTGAATCATTTAATACATCAAAGGCACAAAAAATATATATATGTAATGCCTCAACAGAAAGAGGGGAAACAGAAGGGTTTACAGTGAGTGATCATGTAGAGGCTTTGGGTAAATACAATATTTTTGTCGATTTGGTGCTTATAAACAATAGAAAATTCAAAAAAGGGTCCGGGGACGGTTTTGTTATGCCTGTTTCGATCGGGCAAGGAACAAAATCGAAATATAATATCCGTGAAAGTAACTTAGTTAATAATGTTAATCCACTTTATCATGATGTCGAAAAGTTAGGAAAAGAAATTTGGCAAATAATAATAAAACGATAGTTAGCTTTATTTTTCTTTATTTATATAGTAAAATTAGCGGGCAAAAAGAAAGGTATAAATGCGAACGATTCTGACAATTATTTTATTAGTAACGGCTTTTTTAGTAATAGCAGCTATCCTTTTACAACAAAAAGGAAGCGGTCTATCTGGAGTTTTTGGTGGTGACAGTGCTTCATACCTGACTAAAAGAGGGGCTGAGAAATTTTTAACGATTTTTACGATAGTATCGGCGGCTGCATTTATCTCATCGGCCTTATTGTTATTAATCCTTAAATAATGAAAACTCGCAGACTTAGTATCAAGTTCAGGCTTGTTCTAAAAAAAACATTTATTGAAATTAAGCAGACACGGTTCAAAGATTTGCGTAATGATTTTTTTCATTATCTAAAAAAAATCCCGGATATTATACATCTTAAAAACATGGTTTTGGTCACGGGAATTTTATCTGGGGTGGTTTTAATTATGTTCTTTCAACGTTTTTCTACACTTGGCCAATATTTCGAAAAAACGATTCCAGCAAATGGAGGAAACTATACAGAAGGAGTAATCGGCCAAATTGATAAAATAAATCCTCTTTTTGTTAATAATGAAGCTGAAGCTACAGCAAACAGCCTAGTTTATTCAGGGTTGGTTAAAATTATGCCCAACAATAAAATTGTGCCCGATTTGGCTGAAAGTTGGACTGTTCAGGATAATGGCAAGGTTTATCTTTTCAAATTGAAGAAAAACCTTAAATGGCAAGACAAAGCACAGTTAAAGGCTGATGATGTTAGATTTACTATCAATCTGATTCAAAATCCTGATACTAGAACCAGCTTGAGCTCCATCTGGCAAAACATAGAGGTGTCAAAAGTTAACGACAATGAGATAAAAATAACACTACCAAATAACTATAATGATTTTTTGAGAGTGGCATCTCAACCAATTTTGCCCGAGCATCTTTTAAAAGATCTCGATCCAAGTAGTTTCAAAATTTCTGAGTTTAATACAAAGCCGGTTGGTTCTGGTCCATACAAATTTGTGCGGTTTGATCAAACAGGTAAAGAAACCATTGCTGTTTTTGATGCCAACGAATTTGCTCAGCCCCATAAGCCGTTTATTAATCGAGTCAGATTACGTCTCTATGATAACTTTAACGATTTATATTCCGCGGTTTTGAGAAAGCAAGTTAATGGGATTAGTCAAATACCATATAGCAAGATTGACGACGTCAAAAAATTAGGTTCTATGACAGTTTACAGCCAGTACCTGCCTCGGTATAAGGCGGTCTTTTTTAATCTAAAAAATGAACTTCTCTCAAAGAAGGAGATTCGACTAGCTCTATCAAAAGCGATTGATCGTGATAAAATCATCAATCAAAGCCTGGGAGACAAGGCAATGCCAATTTTTGCCCCAATTTTGCCAGGAAAAGAAGGGTATAATAATAAACTTAACATTAGTCAATTTGATTTAAACAAGGCAAATGCTGAGCTTGATGCGGCGGGTTGGATTAGTGGGCAAAATGGAGTCAGGGCTAAGGATGGCAAAAAATTATCTTTTAGAATAGTAGCTAGTAATGATTCTGAAGGCGTTAAAACAAGTAAAATAATTAAGGATAATTTCAAAAAAATTGGCGTGGCAACAGATATAATTATTTCTGAGAATGATCTACTTCAGTCTGACTATATTAGACCGCGAAACTTTGATTTGGCAATAGTCGGTCAAAACGTTGGGGCAACTACGGATCTATACAGTTTTTGGCATTCATCTCAAAAGACAGATCCTGGCCTCAATCTAAGTGGACTTAGTGATAGAAAAACTGACAAGTTAATTGAATTGGGCAGAAAAAGCAACGATAGAAAATATCGTGATGATAAATACCGACAGGCTCAGGAATCTATTATGTCAGAAGCCCCAGCTGTCTTTCTATATAGTCCTATTTATTCATTTGCTGTAACAAAAAATATAAAAGGATTTAATCAGGGAAGATTATCAAATCCGATCGAAGCCATAAATGATATTTCAAATTGGTATATTTACGAAAAAATAAAAAATAAAAAACTTCTTTAATAAAAAAGAAGTTTCTATGGTGCCCGAGGCGGGACTCGAACCCGCAAGATGTTACCATCAACGGATTTTAAGTCCGTCGCGTATACCAATTCCGCCACCCGGGCTCTAGGGCAGACATCTCTGGTATTATCCAGTGCTACTGTTTTTTAAGCTTGCTTTAGCGAAAATATATTTGGAGGCCTCGCCCGGAATTGAACCGGGGTGAACGGTTTTGCAGACCGCTGCGTAAACCACTCCGCCACGAGGCCGGGAAACTATAATATATTGGAGCGAGAGACGGGGTTCGAACCCGCGACCTCAACCTTGGCAAGGTTGCGCTCTACCAGCTAAGCTACTCTCGCATTTAATGGCCTCTTTCGTTGGGAATCTTTGTAATAGAGATTTGCTTGGGAGAAAGAGTATTGGTGGCGCAGGCCGGGTTCGAACCGGCGACACAAGGATTTTCAGTCCTCTGCTCTACCAACTGAGCTACCGCGCCGCATTAACTTTCTCTAAAGCATTTTAAATATAACCTCAAATACAATCAATTGGAATACTTTACCTTTTAGTGCAATGAATTTGTCAAATGGTGGGCGATGGGGGATTCGAACCCGCGACCTCCTCGGTGTAAACGAGATGCTCTAACCAGCTGAGCTAATCGCCCTTGTTTTTTGGTGGCTGGGTAAGTCTAATCCCAAGCCGTCAGATCACTGAAAAATATTTAATCTAGTCCGCGCTGACAGTCTGGGACTGCCCTGGCGTATTGGTGCGGACGAGAGGACTCGAACCTCCAAGGTCTTTCGACCACTAGTACCTCATACTAGCGCGTATACCAATTCCGCCACGTCCGCTTACCGAACAAAAAAAAGCGTGCCAAGCGCCAAAATATTATAGAATTTACTTTCCTATAAGTCAATCTTAAGTTTGGTACCAAAAATGTAACAATTGTTGTATAATGAACAAGCAATGGCAGAAGCAGAAAAAGCAAAAAAATCAGTCACTTTATCAACAGACTTCCAAGTTGAATTAGAAAAAAATAAAAGAAAAACTAATTGGCTCGGGATAATAGGTCTTTTTGTGGTTTCTATATTTGGACTAACTATATTAGGCTTTGGTTCATATCAAATATTTTTTAAACCAGAAGAAGTTGAGCAGAACTCAGGGGTCAAGATAGAGTCAAAGCCGACCGAAAGCAAGGAAAATCCTACCGGTGCAGCCAAACCAGAAAGCACGAACCAATCGGCACCTACCGTCAAGACTCAGTCTACACCAGAGGAGTATACTATTATGGAAGGCGACAATCTTGGTTCAATAGCGGTTAAGTTTGAGACAACTGTAGAAAAATTAAAAACGGCAAATAATATTCAAGATGAAACAGCATTACAAATAGGACAAAAAATTAAAATAGTTAAATAGAAAGGAGTAAAAATGGCATTATGGATTATTGTAGGAATAATTGCGATCTTAGCAATTTTCGTGATAGCGACCTATAATGGGCTGATCAAATTAAGAAATAGAGTTCAGGAGGCAGATAGCGATATCGATGTTCAGCTCAAAAGACGTTACGAACTAATACCGAACCTTGTTGAAGCAGTCAAAGGTTATGCAAAACACGAAAAAGAATTATTTGAGAAAGTCACCAAAGAGAGGTCTAGCCTTGTTACGGGGTCAACTGCGGAAAAAGTAGAAGCAAGCAATGCTATGACAGATACCTTGAAATCAATTTTTGCGGTTGCAGAAAGTTACCCTGAGCTCAAGGCTAATCAGAACTTCCTTCAGTTGCAATCTGACCTGACTGATACTCAAGATAAAATTATGGCTGCTCAAAGGTTTTATAACAGCAACGTTCGTGACTTCAACACGAAACTTCAGGTTTTCCCTACGAATCTATATGGGAAAATTTTGGGATTTACTGATTTCAGCTTTATAGAAGCCGGTAATGACGAAAAGAAAAACGTCGAAGTAAAATTCTAGAAATATGGCAACAGCCTACACTCACGCAAGTTCGAATAAGAGGAAAACATGGTTTTGGCTAATCGTTTTTGTTTTATTTGTTGTTAGTGTAGGTTATATATTTAGCCTAGCGCTGAATATGCCTTGGATATTACCCGTAGCAATTGCAATTGCAATCTTTCAATCAGGAATATCATATTGGAGTAGCGATAAGATAGTTTTGTCGATTTCAAGAGCAAAAGAGATAGACAAAAAAACCAACCAAGGTCTTTATCGTTTGGTAGAAAACTTATCAATATCTTCAGGCTTACCTATGCCGAAAATTTATGTTATCTCAGATAGTGCTCCGAACGCCTTTGCTACCGGTCGAGACCCAAAACATGCAGTAATCTGCGTAACTACTGGCCTTATTGAGAAGCTCGACAAACAAGAATTAGAGGGTGTTTTGGCCCATGAATTCTCTCACATAGGAAACTATGACATTCGTCTTCAAACTATCATAGTCATATTGGTTGGTCTAATTGCATTGATGGCCGATTGGTTTATTTATTTACGATTTTTTGGCGGAGATGATGATAACGGTAACTGGGTATTTGTTTTGATTGGCCTTGTGCTCGCACTTCTTTCACCCTTAGCCGCATCTTTGATTCAACTTTCTATCTCGAGAAAGAGAGAATATTTGGCTGATGCTGATGGGGCCTTATTGACTAGAAATCCCGACGGTCTAGCCAGGGCTCTCGAAGATATATCCAAAGACACTGAGCCTCTTGAAGTCGCAAATAAAGCAACAGCACACTTGTATATTACGAATCCTCTTAAGGACCAAAAAGATTCAAAAAAAAGTCGTTTTTCTGGTCTTTTCGATACACACCCACCGATTGAGGAAAGAGTTAAGGCTTTGCGTGACATGGCTGTATAATAATTGAGACATTGAGTACGAACAAAGTGAAAAGCCAATGATTTATGAATATCAAAAAAAGACAGTTGGTATCTGGGCATTATTTGGTTACAAATACTGAATGACAAGCAATAAAAAAACTGACCATTTTCGGAAGACTTTAGACCAGAAAAACGATTTAAAATTTCAAAGCAATAATTTCAAATAAGGCCTCGAAAGGGGTCTTAATTTTTGGTATAATTTAAACATGAAGATGAACTTATCAGAGGCTAAGTCACGGGTAGGGAAACTCCGAGATTTACTCAATAAATATTCTTACGAATACCATGTTTTAGATAAGCCGACAGTCTCGGATGAGGTTTATGATTCGTTGTATGACGAACTTGAAGAAATCGAAAAAATTTATCCGGAGCTTATTACTCCTGATTCTCATACACAGAGAGTTGGCAGTACCCCAGTCGAAAAATTCGAGAAAGTCCAGCACATTGCACCGATGTTGTCTTTGTCAGACGTTTTCACTGAGGATGAAATACGTGACTGGGAAACAAGACTAAAAAAACTGTCAGACAAGGAATCCCTAGATTACTTTTGTGAGCTAAAAATAGACGGCTTATCAATGATGCTAACTTATGAGGATGGGGTATTCACCAGAGGGGCGACTCGGGGAGACGGAACAACTGGAGAAGATGTAACCCAAAATTTAAAAACAATATCCTCTGTCCCGCTGAAATTGCAGAAAAAAAGGATTGGACGGTTAGACGTTCGAGGTGAAGTATTTATGTCCAAAGAATCTTTTGATAAGGTTAACGAAGCGCAATCGAAGAAGGGCCTCCCAACTTATGCCAATCCCCGTAACCTGGCTGCTGGCAGTATTCGACAACTTGATCCGAAAATAACAGCCAAAAGACAGCTAGATTCATATATATATGAAGTTTATACGGATGTTGGTGCTAAAACTCATTCCCAAAAACATGAAATACTTGCCAGATTTGGCTTCAAAACTCCTAAACAGGTTAAACATTGCTGTAATATTGATGAAGTTATTGCCTACGTCAAGGAATGGGAAACGAAAAGAAACGATTTGGAATTCCAGGTCGACGGCTTAGTTATCAATGTAAATGACAATGAAGTATTCGACAAATTAGGTTTTGTCGGCAAAGCGCCCAGGGCTGCAGTCGCCTACAAATTTGCGGCTGAGCAGGTGACGACTGAAATTTTAGAAATTCGGGTCAATGTGGGGCGGACAGGTGCGGTAACACCATTTGCCGTCATGAAACCTGTCAGAGTGGCAGGGAGTACTGTTTCTAGAGCAACCCTGCACAATGAAGATGAAATAAAGAAAAAGGATGTTCGGATTGGCGATACAGTCATCATTCAAAAAGCCGGTGACATTATTCCTGAAGTGATAAGACCGCTTACGGAGCTTAGAACCGGTAAGGAAAAGAAATTTGTGATGCCAAAAACCTGTCCAATCTGCAGTAGCCCGATTGTAAGACCCATGGGCGAAGCGGTGGCTAGGTGCAGTAATCCTTTGTGTTTTGCGATCGAGAGAGAACAATTAATTCACTTTGTGGCCAGAGATGCTTTTGATATAGAGGGACTAGGTGAAAAGATAGTGGAACAACTTTTAAATGAGGGTATTATAGCAGATGCAGCTGATTTCTTTGCTCTAAGCGAGGGCGACCTAACACCTCTCGAAAGATTTGCGGATAAAAGCGCTCAGAACTTAATTGAGGCTATCCAGGCGAGGAAAAAAGTTACTTTGCCCCGTTATCTATATTCTCTTGGAATCCGTCATGTGGGAGCCGTTACGGCGTCAGTTCTGGCCGTTAACTTCCAGAATATCAATCTTATTAAAAATGCCTCAGTCGAGAATCTATCTAGTATTGAGGGTGTTGGGACGGTTGTTGCTGAAAGTATATATAAATGGTTCCGCGAGGCGCGGAATCTAAAACTATTAAAGAAACTAGACTCACTTGGAGTCGGCTACGAAAAAGTGAAAATTCAAGATAAGCTTGCCGGTCTTACCTTTGTTATCACAGGGTCTCTGACCAAAATGAGCAGAACAGAAACCGAAGAGGTGATTCGTAACCTAGGCGGAAGAGCCTCTAGCTCCATTTCAAAAGAAAGTAATTATCTGATAATCGGTCAAAATCCAGGCTCAAAATTAATGAAGGCAGAAAAACTAGGTATTAAAATTATCACAGAGGACGATTTCTCGAAAATGCTCTAATTATTGGATAAAACAAGCATATTTGATATACTGTTTACGATTATGAAAGAGATAACCAAAGAACAGGTAAGAGAGCTTGCAGTGTTGGCTCGACTAGGGCTGACAGAACAAGAGGTGGCGTCATTAGCGAAAGAAATGACTGCCTTTTTGGATTATTTCCAAACCCTTGAGGAAGTTGATACAGAAAAAGTGATACCTACTAGCCAAGTCTCAGATTTAAAAAATGTCTTGAGGGAGGATGTTAGAAGAGTTTCGAAGATTACTCTAAATGATAAATTGCAAAATGCACCATCGAGAGAAAAAGACTTTATTAGGGTAAAAAAGGTCCTAGAGTAGATATATTATGCAAAATATTACAATCAAAGAATTGAATAAAAAATTTGAACAAAAAAAAGACAACTCTTCTTTTTACGTAAAATCGTTTCTCAAAAGGATTGACGAAGTCGAAGACAACATTAATGCTTTCGTCACGGTGACAGCTCCTGAGGGATTAGTCTCTGCTAGAGAATCTGACCAGAGAATAGAAACCAATAAAAGACGGAGTAAGGTAGATGGAGTCCCCGCCGGGATAAAAGACGTTCTTTGTACAAGAAACATTCGGACAACGGCTGCCAGTATAATGCTAGATACATTTATTCCGATTTTTGATGCTACGGTCGTAAAAAAGCTGAAAGATGCAGGGTGCGTCATTATTGGTAAGAATAATTGTGATGCTTGGGCGCACGGAGCCTCAACAGAAAACTCAGATTATGGAGTCGCCAAGAATCCTTGGGATCTATCCCGAGTGTCTGGGGGATCTTCAGGTGGGTCTGCGGCTGCTGTCTCAGCTGGAGAATGTGTTTTCTCTATTGGTAGCGACACTGGGGGCTCAATCCGTCAGCCTTCAGCTTTTTGTGGTGTGGTCGGGCTCAAGCCAACCTATGGTCGGGTTTCGCGATATGGGCTAATCGCAATGGGTTCATCCCTAGATTGCGTTGGACCAATTGCGAACACTAGCGAAGATATTGCCACGGTAATGGAAATAATAGCAGGACATGATGAAAAGGATGCGACGACAGTTGAGACGCCAGTCCCTGAATATAGTGAAGGTTTGAATAATTCAATCAAAGGAAAAAAAATTGGTTGGGTTAGTGAATTTTCAGATATGGGGTTGGACAGAGAAATTACGGAAGCGTTAGCGAAGGCTCGTTGTGAATACGAAAAACTTGGAGCAGAATTTATCGAGATAAATTTACCTCATGCTAAATATGGGATCTCTGTCTATTATTTGATCCAACCTGCAGAGGTAAGCTCAAATCTGGGTCGGTATGATGGTATAAAATATGGTTTTAGTGCTGACAAAAGCGAGAATCTGATTGATCATTATTTCAAGTCGCGCGATAAGGGTTTAGGGAGAGAGGCCAAAAGAAGAATTATGTTAGGGACCTTTGTTCTTTCGTCAGGATACTATGATGCCTATTATAACAAAGCTATGAAGGTAAGAACCCTAATCAAGGAGGACTTTGCAAAAGCCTTCGAGAAAGTTGATTGTATCTTGGCTCCGGTCACCCCCACAACTGCCTTTAGAATCGGCGAGAAAGATCAGGATCCGCTTCAAATGTATATGGCGGACATTTTTACTGCTCTCGTAAATCTCTCTGGCAACCCAGCACTTTCATTGCCTTGTGGGCATGATAACCACAAGCTTCCGATTGGAATGCAGATAATAGGAAGAAACTTTGATGAAGAAACGATTTTGAATTTTGGTCACCAATATGAAAAGGCGACCGAAAAAGAAACATGGCGTAATTTAAAAACAGTTTTATAGGAGAAAAATGGGCAAAGCACAAAAATTAAAAGAACAACGAAAATTAGAGAGGGAACAAAAACAAGTAAAGAAAAAAAACCGGAAGAAATTGATAGTTCGGATAGTCTTGGGATTTTTTCTGCTACTTATTGTATTTTCCGTAATATTTTTTGGTAAAACATATATCAAAAACAATTGGTTTAACAAAGACAAAGCAACGAAAAGCGAGCAAACAAAGGAGAAAGAAGTGAAAAATACAGAAAAAAAATACGACAAGGCCCCAGAAATGACGATTGATAAAAATAAAAAATATATAGCTAAGTTTGAGACAAGTAAGGGCAATTTTAGTGCAGATCTAGATGCAAAAAATGTTCCAGTTGCTGTAAATAATTTTGTCTTTCTTTCAAAGGATAAATTTTATGATGATCTGTCTTTTCATCGCATTGTGAAGGATTTTATGATCCAGGGTGGGGACCCCAAAGGAGATGGGACTGGTGGACCAGGATATAAATTTGATGATGAGAAAGTAGTTGGGGATTATTCGCCGGGAGTACTGGCTATGGCTAACTCTGGAGCCAATACCAATGGCTCACAGTTTTTTATTATGACGGGCGACTATTCAAACGGCAAATTACCTAAAAATTATGTAATTTTCGGCAAAGTTATATCAGGAATGGATGTGGTCAAAAAAATTGCCGAAACACCAACAACTGCGAATGGGAGTGGCGAGCAGTCAAAACCCAATGAAAAGGTAATTATTAATAAAGTCACAATCGAGGAAAAATAAATGATTCAGACGGCCATTGTTGCATTTGTCGCCTTTATCCTAGCCTATGTTATGGCCTTATTGATTTTGAGAAAGAAAAATAGGAAAGTGTTTCAGGAAAACCAATCTGTCAGATTGGATAAAATATTTGTTCAGAACAAATGGATTGAAATCGAACAAACTTTTAACTTATCGGGGCCGAGTCATTTTAAGACCAGCATTATGGAAGCTGACAAACTGGTAGATTATGTTCTTAAAGGAAAAAAAGTAAGAGGAACAACCTTTGGGGAAAGATTAAAAAACGCGAAATCGGAATTTTCCAATTTCTCTGATTACAACAATCTTTGGTTTGCCCATAAGGTTAGGAATAATATCGTTCACGAGTCAACGCACGACCTAAGCTCCTCTGAGGTGAAAAGGGCGATCGAGTACTATAAAAAAGCTCTGAGAGAGTTAGGAGCTTTATCATGACTAAATACGAAACAGTTATTGGGCTAGAGATACATGCTCAGCTAAAGACCGAGAGCAAGATGTTTTGTTCCTGTGATAATTATTCAGTTGACGCTAAACCCAACGAAAATACTTGTCAAGTCTGTCTAGGAATGCCGGGAACACTACCTGTGCCCAACAAGAGAGCGATCGAATGGACCTATCTTTTAGGGCTTGCTCTAGGCGGCAAAATAGCAGCAAAGTTCAATTTTGAACGTAAAAATTACTTTTATCCTGACTTGCCGAAAGCATACCAGATTACTTCGAGTACAACACCACCAGTGATTGGTGGAGTTGTTGAGGTTGAAAATGAGGGAACCTTGAGAAAGGTAAGAATTAATCACATCCATCTAGAGGAAGACGCAGGCAAGCTCGTCCACCCTAGGACGGGTGATTACAGCTTAGTCGACTTGAATCGAGCCGGCACTCCTTTATTGGAAATTGTTACAGAACCTGATATGAGATCACCTCGTGAGGCGAGTGTTTTTATGCAAGACTTGCGATCGATTCTAAAGTATCTTGGTATCTCAGATGCTAATATGGAGCAAGGGAACTTAAGATGTGACGCAAATATTTCTATTCGAAAGTTCGGAGAGGAGAAGCTAGGTACCAAGGTTGAAATAAAAAATATGAATTCCTTCAAAATGATTGAGCGAGCACTCGAATATGAAATCAAAAGACAGACAGAATGTCTACTGGAGAACAAAAATATTGTTCAAGAAACTCGAGGTTGGGATGATGCCAAGGGGAAAACTTTGGCCCAGAGAAGCAAAGAAGAAGCCAACGACTATCGCTATTTCCCCGAACCTGACATTCCGCCGATAGAGCCGTATCTAGGTAGGGCGATTGATTTGGATGAAATCAAAACCTGGTTACCCGAATTGCCAAAAGTCAAAAGGCTTAGATTCGAAGCAGAATATGATCTACCTAGCCAAAGCGCAGCGACTCTTACTAGTGATCTAAACTTGGCAAGATATTTTGAACAAACACTTGCAGAAATACCCGAAATAACGGAGAACGATGAGATTAAGAAGCAAAAGGCCCGAAAGGTTGCTAACTGGATTATTGGGGAGCTTCTGGCTAAACTAAATAATGCAAACATTGGAATAGATGATTGTTTGATCGACCATAAAGACTTGGCTAAATTGCTAGAAAAGACTGAGAGCGGGGAAATCAGTGGTAAGATTGCTAAGGAGATTCTTGCTGAAATGTTTGAGACCGGCAAGAGTACCGATGAAATAATAAAGATAAAAGGTTTATCTCAGATTAGTGACGCCAACAAGGTGGAGGAAATAATTAAATCTGTGATTGCGGAGAATGATGGTCCTGTTCAAGACTATAAACAAGGAAAAGAAAAGGCTTTTGGATTTTTGATAGGGCAAGTTATGGCCAAGACGCAAGGTCAAGCCAACCCTCAGGTTGTAAATAGAATATTAAAAGAACATTTGAACAAGGAGTAAGATGGATATATTAAACGCCTTTCTACAGCCTTTTGTTACATTGGCCCCCAAAATACCAAATGCGATTATAAATCTTGTTATCGGTTACCTTATCATCAAAATAGTGATCTATATTCTAAAAAAATCACTAAGATATATGAGACTGACAAAATCTGTCCTAGGGCTGTTAGTCGCCTGTTGTAGTGCTTTTTTATGGGCTTTTTTGGCAATGCACCTACTAGAAATTTTGGGCTTGAGCAGCCTTATCGTATTAATCTCCGGCTCTGCTGTGTTTTTGGGCTTTATTCTCAATCAAGGTTTGGCCCAAACAATTAGTGATATTGCATCAAGCGTTTCATTGGCACGTGACAAAGACTTTAGAATTGGCTCAATAGTCTCACTAAATGAAGGCAAGACAGTCGGAGAGATCGTTGCTCTTGACATGAGAAAGGTTAGAATTTTGGCCAAAAACGGTAAATTACATGTCGTTCCTAACTCACTTGTAGACAAGGGCGAATGGATATTGCTGGAAAGACCACCAAAACATGAAAGTCATAAACCAAAAAAACAATGATCCTTGGGCTGAAACAGAGCTAGCATTTAAGGAAGATACCTCATCTGGATACAAAATGGCCTGCCTAGAAGCTGAAAAAGTTTTTAAGTCCACTTTAAGAGACAAAGGCTATCCATCGAAGAACATAAATCAAACAATATTATATTTTGGCTGGCGCGTGTCGGACAAGAATGGGCTAAAAAAAGCACTAACCAAGACGGCCCAAATCAGGGAAACTTTTGACTATCAGCTATCGAGCTTTGAAACGGAAGATATCATTGCTTCCTTCAAGCAGGCGAGTATAGATTTCTCAGAAAAAAAATCACTATCTTGGCAGAGAAAAGTAGCGCTTTTTTATAAAAATTACCTCTCGATTCGTACTTCTTTTCTGAAAAAGTTAATAATTACAGTCCTGCTATTTTTCTTGACTGTTAAATTTCTTTCCAGAACAGACCTTGGACACAAAATCGTCAATTTGGTTGTTGATATTTCTGATTTATTCTTTTCTTGGTTTATGATTGTTTTAGCTTTGTTGTTAGTGATTTTGCTGATAACAATTATTTCTTTTGCTTTTCTAGAAAGCAAAAAGACAAAACCAAAAGAAAGTAGTGAAAAAAGGACTTGAGACAATCGAGTTAAATCTTTAAAATAATATTAGTTGGGATGAATTGATCTTTAAAGGAAGGCCATTCTCTTGTTGGGGGCCTTTTTAACTTGAAAGAGGGGATATAAACGTTGGCAAAAACAAAAACAAAATTTATTCATTTACACGTTCATACCCACTATTCTTTACTCGACGGCATGGGGAAAATCCCAGATTATTTAGATAAAGCAAAGCAATTAGATATGCCCGCTCTCGCCATTACGGATCATGGAGTCATGTACGGGGCGATTGAATTTTATAAAGCAGCAAAAAAAAGAGACATCAAGCCGATTATCGGCTGTGAATGTTATGTTGCTCCGAGAAAACTCACTGATAAAACGGCCAGGATTGATACTAAGCCGTTTCATTTGGTTTTGCTAGCTAAAAACTTTGTTGGTTATCAGAATTTAATGCAATTAGTCACGACAGCTCATTTGGATGGGTATTACTACAAGCCCAGGGTTGATAAAGATTTATTGAAACTTCATTCTGAGGGTTTGATTGCTCTCTCAGCCTGTTTGCAGGGCGAGGTTGCCTCCCAGATTGTTAATGTAAACCGTGAAGCAGCAAAAAAGGCTGCCCTTCAATACAATGAAATATTTGGACAGGATAATTTTTATTTAGAGTTGCAGGACCACCCCGACCTGCCGGAACAGAAATTAGTTAATGATGAATTAATAAAGCTTTCTGGGGAGACAGGAATCCCACTAGTTGCTACTAACGACGTCCATTATGCGAACCTGGATGACGCCGAAGCGCAAGATGTCTTGATTTGTGTCCAGACCGGTAAGCTTGTTTCTGACGAAGACAGAATGCACATGACAACCGATAATAGTCTTCGCGACATCGAAAACATGGAAAGAGCTTTCGGCCATGTGCCAGAAGCGCTGGAAAATACTCTCAAAATTGCAGATAAATGTAATTTGGAGCTTGATTTGGGCGGGATATTGATTCCAGATTTTCCTGTGCCGGATGGCTTTACTTTGCGTACCTATCTTGAAAAATTAGTTGATGAAGGGATAAAAGAGCGCTATGAGACTATCTCGCCAGAGATCAAAGATCGAATAAAATACGAACTCTCGGTCATAGAGAAAATGGCCTATGAAGGTTATTTTTTGATTGTCGCTGATTATGTGAATTGGGCCAAAGACAACGGTATTGTTGTCGGTCCAGGCCGTGGTTCTGGGGCTGGCTCTATTATTGCTTATGCTTTAAAAATTGTTGATATTGATCCGATCAAATACGACCTTCTTTTTGAGAGGTTTTTGAATCCAGATCGAATCTCAATGCCTGACTTTGATATTGATTTTGCCGACGATCGTAGACACGAAGTGATTAAATATGTTACCGGTAAATATGGACAAGACCACGTTGCTCAGATTATTACCTTTGGAACAATGGCGGCCAGAAATGCGATTCGAGACGTAGGTCGGGTTCTTGGGATTAGCTATGCGGAGGTTGATAAAATTGCAAAGTCAATTCCAGAAAAAATGAATCTCGGAGAAGCCATCATTAATTCACCCGAGCTCTCTGGCTATGCTAGAGAAAACGATAGTTATCGGAAGCTAATCAATCTCGCCACAAAGCTGGAAGGCGTAGCTAGGCACTCTTCTACTCACGCGGCCGGAGTGGTTATTTCGAAAGAGCCACTGGTCCAATACGCGCCACTCCAAAAGGCGACCAAGGGTGAGCTAGCGATTAATACTCAATATGATATGGGTAGCCTAGAGAGCATTGGTCTGTTGAAAATGGACTTTCTGGGCCTTTCTAACCTAACAATTATCAAAAATACGATGAGAATTGTTAAAAAAGTTTATGGCGAAGAGGTCGATATCTACAGTATCCCGATGGATGATAAAAAGACATTCAACCTATTAAGTAGGGGGGATACAACCGGGGTTTTCCAACTGGAATCAGCTGGAATGAAACGTTATATCAAAGAGTTAAAGCCAACCGCTTTTGAAGATATTATTGCAATGGTAGCCCTTTACAGACCAGGGCCAATGCAATTTATTGATGATTTTATTTCAAGGAAGCATGGTCGAAAGAAAATCCATTATGACCACCCTTTGATGGAAAACGCCCTAGATAACACCTATGGAATTATAGTTTACCAGGAGCAACTGATGCAGGTCGCCAAAGATATGGCCGGTTTTTCTGGTGGAGATGCTGACACTCTCCGCAAAGCGATGGGTAAAAAAATAGCTGATTTGATGAAGAAAATGCGTGAAAAATTTATTACAGGGTCAGTTAAAAATGGAGTCGAAGAAAAAATTGCAATCAAGATTTTTAATGATTTTGAGAATTTTGCCCAATATGCATTCAACAAATCACATGCTTCCTGTTATGCTCTTATCTCATATTGGACCGCTTATCTGAAGGCTCATTATCCAGCGCCATTTATGGCGGCCCTATTGACGAGTGATTATGGTAACTCTGATCGGATTGCAATTGAGATAGCCGAGTGTCAAAGAATGAAAATAGAAGTTTTCCCACCGGATGTAAATGAGTCCTTCTCTGAATTTGGAGTCGTTAAAGACACAGGTAAAATTCGCTTCGGTTTGTCTGCGGTAAAAAATGTTGGAATGGGTGTTATCGAAGCTATCCTGGAGGCTAGAAAAGAGGGAGACAAATTCACCTCGATTGAGGATTTTGCTCGTCGCGTTAATGCTGGTGAACTAAACAAAAAAGTAATCGAGAGTTTAATAAAATGTGGGGCTTTTGATTCTTTGGGGGATAGACAGACCCTTCTTTATAATATGGAAAAAGTCTTAAATTTTGCTAGTTTAGCTCAGGGGCATGCTGCAAGTGGCCAAATTGATTTGTTTGGAGGTTCAGGGGTTTCTCTTCCGCCACTGAATTTAGAAAAACCTGATCAGGAGTTAACTACTAGGGAGAAGCTAAATTGGGAGAAAGAGCTTTTGGGTATCTATATTTCAGAGCACCCAACGACTGAGTTTCGAAATGTTTTTTTAAGGGCGGGGGCAAATCCGATTAGTTCGATTAACGAGGAAATGTCGAATAAAAACGTCTTGGTTGGAGGTGTTATTACAATTATCCAAAAAATCCAAACTAGGACCAAAGAGGCGATGTATTTTGCTACGCTTGAAGACACTTCTGGCCAAATTGAGTTAATCGTTTTTCCCAAGACGATCAAACAATACCCCGATATCTGGGAAGTGGGAAAGCTTCTTGTTGTATCAGGTCGGGTCAATACCAAAGACAGTCAGGGGAATCAAAATAATCAAATAAAAATAATTATAGAAAAAGCCAAAGAACTGGAGGGAAATTTGGAGGAATTAGAAATAAAAATAACTGACCCATTGATAACACAATCAGTCAAACAAGAGAGCGATGGGACAATTAGTATCTATATACCGCGGGGGACATCAGCAGAGGCGCTAAATGACATTAAACGCCAATTGGCCTTAAATAAAGGTGATTTTTCGGTCGTTGTTTATGTCCCAAACGGTGCAAGTGGACCTAAAAAAGTTCGTTTACCCTTTGGGATTAACTACACAACAACTTTGGCGGAAGATATATGCAAAAGACTAGCCGCAAACTAAATATTATTTCCATTGACTCAAAATCGATATTTGGCTATAATTAGTCTCGCGTTTATACTTTTATTGGGGCAGAGATATACATACCTCTAGTAAAGGTCTAAGGAAAGGCCAGTCACATGATTAATAAAATAAATGAAAACCAACTCAAAAAAGTTCCGGAATTAGCCCCAGGCGATACTGTTCGTGTCCATGCCAAAATTATAGAGGGCGCCAAGGAGCGTATTCAGATCTTCGAAGGAGTTGTTATCAGGGTTAAAGGCGACGGGGTCAACACTTCTTTTACGGTTAGAAAAATTTCTTATGGTGTCGGAGTGGAGAGACTTTTTTTACTGCACTCTCCAAAACTAACTAAAGTACAAATAGTAAAAAGAGCCAAAGTCCGTCGAGCATATTTAACATATTTGAGACAGCTTCGAGGCAAAAGCGCCAAGCTACACGATAAACAGTTCGATGCGTTAGCAGTTAATGTGAAGGAAGAAGAATTAAAGCCCGAAGAATTAGCGCCGCCAACTGTTGAAGCAGGTGAGGGCGATGAAGTCAAGAACGAATCAGTTAATTTATCGCTTGTAGAAAGCACGGAAGACATTGCAGACGAGGAGACAAAATCAGAAGAGACAGCGGAGTTGGCTGACATAGATGAATCGGAAGCGCCTGAGGTGGAGGTTAACTCTGGGCTCGAAAAAGCTCAATCAGACGGAGAGAAGCGCGAAACTCATGAAGGTGATCAAGCGGAGAAGGAAACAGAAGAAACCGCATAAATTAGTTTGTAAAAAAAGAGCCGAAAGGTTCTTTTTTAGTACCATAAAATTAAGCTTAAGCAAATCGGTGTTATAATCAGATTATGAAAAGAGAATCACCAGACATGAGTCAGGAGAAAGATCTCTGGCGTGGTGGAAGAAAGCTAATTGCCGGTATCGATGAAGTTGGCCGTGGAGCCTGGGCTGGCCCTGTGGTGGCCGCCTCTGTTGTATTCGGACCTGATCATACTCAGCTAGAGTTGGTCAAAGATTCAAAGATGTTGACCTCCCTCCAGCGCGAAAAACTTTATTCTAAAATTGTTTCAGAATGTCTAGATTATGGATTGGGCATTGTAAGTCACATTGTGATAGACCAAATTGGTATAGGCCAAGCAACCAAGCAAGCAATGCAAGAAGCCGTCACAAATCTGAAAAATTATCCAGATTATATCTTGGTTGATGCGGTAAATCTTGATGGTTATTGTGATTGTGACTATCAGGCCATAATAAAGGGGGATCAAAAAATATATTCAATTTCTTGCGCCTCTATTATTGCGAAAGTAAATCGAGATCGACAGATGTCCTCCCTAGATGAAAAATATAAACATTATAAATTCGAACTTCATAAAGGCTACGGGACAAAGATACACCAGGAGGCATTACTTGAATATGGGCCATGTGATTTACATCGATATTCATACCGACCTATTGGAAAATTAATATGAGCAAAGAAATTGGCGATGAAGGCGAGAATCTCGCTTGTCAGATTTTGGAGAAAATGGGATATAAAATCTTAGAGCGAAATTATAGGAGCAGATTTGGCGAAATTGATATAATCGCAGAAATTTGCAAAGTAATTGTGGTGGTAGAAGTAAAATACAAAGAAGATCAAGGCTATGGTTTACCTCAAGAGGCAGTTACAAAACAAAAATTAAGAAAAATAGTCAGAACAGCCCAGATATATATACGTGATAAGGAACTGGTAAACCCAGATTGGCGAGTTGATGTCCTGGCAATTGAGCACCCGAGTCAAAAATACCAGCTGTTAGAAAATGTTTATACGGAGGGATTAAGTTAATGTTGACAGGACTGATACTAAAAGATATAATTAACTTGTTGCAGTCGGATTTCGTGTCAGAAATACGACTTTTTTGTTAAAAGGAGACGAAATGGATAAACAATTTACATCAGCGATTGAGCAGATTTGTGCTGAAAAAAACCTATCGAAAGAGACGGTTCTACTAACGATACAAGATGCACTAGCAGCGGCATATAAAAAGGATTATGGAAACAAAAAACAAGAAGTCCGAGTCGAAATCACAGAAGACGGGGCAATCGTGGCTTACATTAGTAAAGAAATAGTCGAGGATGTCGAAGATGACATGATAGAGATTAGCTTGACTGATGCCTACAAATTTAAAAAGAACGCCAAAGTTGGGGATATGATTGAGATCAAGGACATCCCGAGTGATTTCGGACGGATTGCGGCTCAAACCGCCAAGCAGGTCATTATTCAAAGGATTCGTGAAGCAGAGAGAGATATGGTTTTTGGCGAATATAAAGACAAAGAAGGAGAGGTTGTTAATGGTATTGTCCAAAGGATTGAGGGCAGTAATGTTATTATCGATCTAGGAAAAGCAACCGGAATTTTATTTCCAAACGAGCAAATAAGGGATGAACGATATTATGTGGGACAAAGATTGAAGTTCTTCATTGTTCGAGTAGAGCAAAGTGCCAGAGGACCACAGATCGTTATCTCCCGATCACACCCTGGATTAGTCAAAAGATTATTTGAGCTCGAGGTGCCAGAAATTTTGTCCGGTGTTGTCGAACTAAAATCAATTGCCAGAGAAGCAGGGGAGCGAACTAAGATAGCGGTCACAAGCACTCAAGACGGCGTTGATCCAGTAGGTTCATGTGTAGGGCAAAGAGGGGTCAGGGTTCAAGCTGTTATGTCTGAAATTGGTGAAGAAAAAATTGATATCATCCTGTGGAACGAAGATCCAAAGGTGTTTATTGCAAATGCCTTATCTCCAGCCAAGGTAAGCAAAATCACAATTGATGATGTTGAAAAAAAGGCGGACGTAAAGGTTGCTGAAGACCAATTGTCCTTAGCTATTGGCCGTAAGGGCCAAAACGTTCGTTTGGCGGCTAAACTTGTTGGCTGGAACGTTGACATTCAGGGCGGTGATGAGGCCGGAGTAGAAGCTGTCGCAAAAATGCTTCACCCAGTAGAAGATAAGAGAGATTTAGAGGATGAAATATTAAAAGCCGTCGAATCCTCCGACGAAGTAGCTTCAAGCCCAGAGGTGAATGACGATAAAAAAGTTGAAGCTGTAATTACTCTGGATGAGAATATTCCTCCAAAAGAGACTAAAGAGACCACAAAGATTGAACCACCAGTAGCGGAAAATGAAAAAGCTGAGGGCCTAGAGCCAAAACCAGGGGAAAAAACCACTGATGATAAATCAGATAAGATTGAGGACATTATTGAGGCCGAAGATTCATCTCCGGATCAAATAAAGAACCAAGACGTCAAGGCAACAGGTGTATTGGAATCCGCAAGCACAGAATCAGGCACCACCACTCCAGAGTCTACTCCACCATCTACAACTACAAATAAAATACATGATTTCCACTCAAGTGTCGACGAAGGTGAATCAGTAAAGACAACTGAACCGAACCCTAATCCAAAGAATAATGATGAGATTGCCGCCATCTTAGACCAAGAGACAGAACAAAAAACTCTTTAATGTGAGGCAGGCCAATGAATAATCAATTTGACAGATTTAGCGAAAACGCTAAAAAAAGTTTATTATTTGCTCAAGACGTTGCCGCCCAAAATAGTAGTACTATTGATACGGCGATGATGGTTTTGGGATTTTTGAATACACCTGATTCAGTTGCTTCCAATATTCTAGAAAAAGTAGGTGTGGATGAGAAAACTTTTCGCAAACATCTTTTACCAGGACAAAATATTTCTACTTTAGCGGGCACTAGGGATGGTATGAGTCATCAAGCTCAGAAAGCAATCGAAAAAGCTTTAGCCTTCTCACACCGTCTGGGCGACAACTTTGTCGGCACCGAGCATCTTTTATTTGCGATTGTTGACCAAAAAAAATCGGAGGGCTCAATTCTGTTTGAAAAGATAAATATCTCAACTTTAAAAATAAAAGAAGCTTTGGATAATTATTTTATGGAGCCAGATGGGGTCGATAGTTTCCCTGGGCTGGAAGCGGAAGAAACCGGCAGTCAAACCCGACGGAAAAATGCTTCAGAATCGATTCTTGAGAAATTTAGCACGAATATCACAAAGAAAGCCAAAGAAGGTTTGCTTGATCCTGTCGTTGGTCGGGAAAAAGAAAGTTCGAGAATAATTTCAATTCTAAACAGACGAACCAAAAACAATCCGGTTTTAATTGGTGAGCCAGGCGTAGGAAAGACGGCCATAGTTGAGGGCCTTGCTCAGCGGATTGTAGAAGGTCACGTCCCGGACATTTTGCAAGACAAGAAAGTTTTAATACTAGATTTACCAGGAGTGGTAGCGGGAACAAAGTATCGGGGAGAATTCGAAGAACGATTGATGAATATCATAAAAGAAGCAAAAAAGGACAAAAGTGCGATTTTATTCATTGATGAAATCCATAACTTAGTTGGAGCGGGAGCCGCCGAGGGTGCGATTGATGCGGCGAGTATTCTAAAACCAGCCCTCTCCCGAGGAGAAATTCAGGTAATTGGGGCAACAACCCTAGACGAATACCGAAAATATATTGAAAAAGATGCCGCTCTAGAGAGGCGTTTTCAGCCAATTTTGGTTGCTGAACCCACAATCGATGAAACAATAAAAATCTTACAAGGTTTACGGCTAAAGTTTGAGGAATACCATAAAGTAATAATTACAGATGAAGCTCTCGAAGAGGCAGCCCGTTCATCGAGCCGGTATATTCCTGATAGATTTTTGCCTGATAAGGCAATTGATTTGATTGACGAAGCAGCCAGTTTGCAACGCATAAAAAAGGGTGGTGTCCCGAAAAATATCATTAATGTTCAGAAAGAACTTAAAATAATTGTCGCAAAGAAAGAAGACGCAGTTTTGGCGGAAGACTTTGAATATGCCGCGGAGTTAAAGCAACAAGAAAGCATTCTTTCTACTAAACTTAATAATTTAAAGAAAAGAGAAGGTTTAAGCGAAAATTCAACCCCCCTGATAGATCACGAAAACATTGCAGAAGTAATCTCGATTTCAACGGGCATTCCTGTAACACGCTTGATTCAAAAAGAATCAGAAAGCTTACTTAACCTAGACACACTATTGAAGAAAAACATTATCGGCCAAAATGAAGCGGTTCAAGTTGTTGCAAGCGCTATCAGGCGATCACGAACCGGGGTTTCTGATACCAAGCGGCCGATCGGCTCATTTATGTTTTTGGGCCCAACCGGGGTCGGAAAAACTGAGCTGGCAAAAGTATTAGCAAACGAAGTTTTTGGCAGTGAAGAGGCTTTGGTCAAAGTGGACATGTCTGAGTTTATGGAAAAACATAATGTCTCTCGATTGGTTGGAGCCCCAGCGGGTTATGTTGGTTACGAAGAAAGTGGCCAGCTAACAGAGATTGTTCGTCGCAAGCCGTATTGTGTGGTTCTTTTGGATGAAATTGAAAAGGCGCATCCAGACGTCTTTAATATATTGCTACAAATTCTAGAAGATGGCTATCTGACTGATGCAAAAGGAACGAAAGTTGATTTTCGGAACACAATTATTATCATGACCTCAAACGTTGGGGCCTCGAGACTAAACAAAGAAGTTAAGCTCGGCTTCTCGGCGAAAACCAAGAGTGGGGAGCATGAGATCGAGGAGGAGCACCAAAAAAACACCGAGTTTATAATGGACGATCTCAAAAAACAATTTAAGCCTGAATTCATCAACCGGCTTGATAAGATTGTAGTTTTTAGAGCGCTGACCCAGTTGAGTATGAAAAAAATTGTAAGATTACAATTGCTGGAGTTAGCCAACAGATTAGCACTCAAGAATATAAATTTGAAAGTAACAGAACCGGCCAAGATGCTTTTGGTCGATCGTGGCTATGATCCTGAAAATGGAGCCAGACCACTTCGTCGAGTCATTCAGAATTTAATTGAAGATCCTCTTGCGAATGGGATTCTTTCAAAAGAATTTGAAAATGGTGACACTATATCTGTTTTGAAAGAGAAGAAAGACCTTCGCCTTTTTGTTTTGGATACGGCAAACGCAAAGTCACTCAAAGCACAAAAATAGATTACCCAAAATACTATGTTATAATAGACATACCCGTGGAGGAAAATGAACACGTTGTATGTCTTTATCGCGATAGCCTTAGTGGCTATGGCAATCATCTTTGAACTTATTGAGCGGGTAGCTAAGCTTTCTATGCGTAGTTTTTTTATTGTTTTATCTGGTGCTTTTGTCGGGCTAGTGATGGGGGCGCTTTTGACTTTCCCATTAAGCAAAACTCCTGGAAATTTGGGTGAATGGCTTCCTCTGGCCTGCACTGCATTTTTGGTTTTTGGTTTTGTGACATTTTTCTGGCAACAAAAAGAAGCAGCCAATAAATGGCTTGACGCAATCAATAAATT